>JAEHJW020002470.1_pt1 | contig 28774 bp, 31 predicted proteins | sample 9271431 | NCBI WGS metagenome assembly JAEHJW02 | reverse complement strand
GCGGTGGGCGGCCCGGTGGTGGCGATCGGTGCGCTCTCCTATGGCACCTACGCGCTCCTCAAGCACCTTGACGCCCCTGCCCTTACCAGCGTCAACACGGTGGGCACCTGCGCCGTGGCAACGAGCAACCTCGCCGTGATCCTGGGCGCCATACGATAAACCAACTACGAAAGGAATACAGCAATGCCCATCTACAAAGTCACCATCAACGTCGGCGTCTCGGCACCGAGATCGCAGACACGCCTCGTGCGTGCGCCGTCGAAAGCGACCGCGCGCACGTTCGCCGCGGACGACCACATCTCCGTCGAGCAGGCGAGCAGCGACGACTTGATCGCGCTCACGAAGGAAGGTATCGAGGTCGAGAGCGCGGACGCCGCGTGATAACTCTCGACCACCTGAAGAGCCAGTGCAACATCCACCCGAGCACGCATTGCTGGGAGTGGAAGAAGTGTGTCCAGGGAAATGGCTACGGCCGGGTGCGTACTGGTGGCCGAACACAATATGTCCACCGTCTTGCCTATGAGCTGGCAAAGGGTCCAATACCAACGGGGCTAGACGTTTGCCATCGCTGCGATAACCGACGCTGCTGCAACCCGGAGCACCTCTTCCCCGGAACGAGGGCGGTCAACGTGGCGGATGCGGTAGCAAAGAATCGGCACGCACATGGATTCAAGCTGCCTCACACAAAGCTATCCGATGTGGACATCACCGCGATAGCGACGCGAGCAAGAAACGGGGAACTTTATCAATCAATCGCGCAAGCCTTTGGGGTGTGCAAACAACATATCGGCAGGCTTGCTATTAAACAAGGAGTAAGGCGTCATGGCATCAGTGAATAAATGGATTGGTATCGGCAATCTGGGGAAAGACCCGGAGACCCGCTTCCTGCCCGATGGCAAAGCGGTGTGCAATTTCAGTATTGCTTGCTCAGAGTCATGGAAAGACAAGGCCACGGGCGAGAAAAAGGAAACGACAGAATGGGTGCGCATCACCGCGTTCGGGCGGCTCGCCGAAATCTGCGGCGCGTACCTGAAGAAGGGCAGTCAGGTGTACGTCGAGGGCAAGCTCGTCACCCGCAAGTGGCAGGACAAGGACGGGCAGGATCGCTACACCACGGAGATTCACATCCACGATCTGAAGATGCTGGGCGGCCGACCCGATGGTGGATCGAGCGCACCGCGCGAGCGTTCTGAGGCGAATCCTGCGGCGAAGAAGCCGGCCGGGCAGTTTCAGGACATGGACGACGACCTCCCGTTTTAGCACCCATGCAAATACCGCTACCGCAGGGCCAGTTCAATCAGTGGGGCTCCGTCTCGTTCCAGCTACCGTTGGAGGTTGCGTCGCGCATCAATACGGTGGATCAGCTCGTGATGTCGAACAACGCGCTCGATTCAATACTAAGCGACGTGAAGCAACGCGTCTCCGGTCTGCACGCGCAGGTATCGGTGCTGACCGATACCATCAATCGGATAGGCGCGGTGGTGATCGAGATCGATGGCAAGGAATACCCGATTGGCAAGCTCGCGCTGCAAAAGGCGCAGCTCACCAAGGCGTTGACGTTTGACGATAGCAGCGCAGGGCGGCCGGCGTGAGGGGTGCAGTCTTCAGCCGCTACGAGGAAGTGTTTTATGTGCTCGGCTATGCCGATGATGCGGTCGGACTCGCGCGCGCATTGAAGGGCGAAGAGGAACGATCGCCAAAGACGACGCGCGACAAGCGAATCATCTACATGGAGCGCGTTGCCTCAGCCCCTGTGCATAAGACGGAGTTGAGAAAGCAATACCTAAAACTGGCGAAGCAGCGGGCAAAGGAACTACCGCACATCAAGGAGGCGCCATGATTGTTGGGTTCCGATTCATCATGAAGTACCGCAATGAGCGCAACGAACTCGCCAAGGCGCTGCGACGTCTCCTGGCTGCCGACCCGTGCTCATCCGATGCGACCGAAGACCAACTGTGCGCCGCTGCCAACGACCGCGAAGCGCCGGCCGAGATGCGCGAGTACGTGGCCGCCGTGCTCCAGGCGCGCGCGGCTATTGCCAAGGTGCCCACGCCGACCGAGATGCTTCGGCGGATATGGGCTGCATTACAGGAAGCACCATGACCCTACGCAGAGCTGGGGGACATGATACCGCGCGGGCACTAGGCTGGCAGGTCTGTGCGTGCCGTGCGGGCGGGGCGGACCCCCGGCGCCGCGCCTTGCAGCGCGGTCAGCTTAATCCGCTTCGCCACCTACGGGCCGCACTGTGGGCGGCAACCTGCCTGACCACAGACGACCTATCACAAACGGAGGGACGCGCTAATGCCTCGTGACGCAAAGGGCAACTGGCTCTACCAGCCGCGCGGCTACACGCACAAGCCGTGTCCGGGCTGCGGCGGTGCCGAGCTGCGCCCATCGAAGGGAGTGTGCAATGAGTGCAAACATGCCATCAACTCACAGCGCGCTCTGAGAGAAGAAATCAAGGCGCGCGGATCGTCAGTGATTAAACAATTCAATGTTCCGCATGCTCCGCACTGGCTGCCCTACATCTCCCACGACCATTATGACGATAGGGGCCACGATCATCCATTGCAAACCGCGTTCCACAAACTTGCGATGGAGGTGAGTCAGAAGAACGATGGCCGCGCGATCGACTTCCAGAATGTGCCTGGCCTGTTCAATCGCCTCCCTGGGGATGACCACTGTTCCAGCAACGAGACGCGCCTGTTCGATGAGCGTGTCGCCCTCGCTCTTCGTGCGTTGTTCGATTGCGCCCGGAAGGTAACGGAGAGCGCCTACAAAGAGGGCGTCCAATACGGCCGCTCACTGCTCATGCAACTGAACGCCGGAGATATTTCCCCAGCGGATTTTAATAGGAGGGGCGATGTATGAGTGAACACGCCACCCACGTCATGCACGAGCACTCGATCGAGAGCTACCGCTTGGCGATCGCGGCATTGAGCGAGCGCGCCACCTTGATCCGCAACTGGGTCGAGCGCCACGGCCCGGCCACCGATCGCGAGGTGATGACAGGCCTTGGCTTCACCGACCCGAACAAGGTGCGCCCTAGGATCACCGAGCTGGTCGATGCCAAGCTCTTCATCGAGATCGGCAAACGTCACGAGAACGGCCGCCCGGTTCGCGTGGTGGACCTCGCCCCAATCCAACGTCAACAGGAGTCCCTATTCCATGCACATTGAAACCGCAGAGCTGCGCCGCGCCTTCGACTCGGTGCGCCACGTCGCCGACAGCAGCACCGCCCTCACCGCATTGGCGGGCGGCCAGGTGCGCCTCCATACCCCCGAGGGCGGGCGCCTCGTGCTCACCGCGCGCGACGATCACCTGGAGGCCACCGACGCCCTGCCCTGCGATGGTGAGGCGCTCGACGTGTGCCTGCCCGCCTCCCGCATCGCTTCGGTGCTCGTGACCGCGGGCGATGCGATCTCGATCGAGCACACCGGCCCCAAGGCGCTCGTGAAGTCAGGCCGCAGCCGGCATACGATCGCCTGCCTGCCTGGGGAGAAGATGGCCTCGATCGCGCTCGAAGGCGAGCCGCGCACGCGCATCTCGGCCCCCGACATGGGCAAGATCATCGCAAGCGTCATCTGGGCCGCGGCCAAGGGGCGCTTAGACATCCCGGCCTTAAACGGCATCCACCTCTGCGCCGATGCCGAACACGTCACGGCCACGGCCACCGACGCCGGGATGCTCGCCACACATTGCTGTGATGTCAAAGCGCAGTCCGGGCCGGAACAGAGCTTCGATGCGGTCATCAGCCTTGTCGCCGCGCAGCGCATCGTGGCGCTCACCCCAGAGCACGTCGAGGTGCGCGCCGGCACGCTGCGCTTTCTCGCGGCCAACAATCGCGCGCTCACGGTGCGAACGCTCGCCTTCACCTACCCTGACTGGAAGAAGCTCTTTCCCCAGGCCGAGGGCGGGATCAAGGTCAACCGCGAGGAGTTCCTGAGCGCGGTGACGGCCGCGGCGAGCTACGACGAGATCAAGGGCAAGGACAAGTCGATGCGCGCGGTGATGCTGAAGTCGGACGGCGCCCGCCTCGTCGTCTATAGCCCAGGCCGCAACGAAGGCTGCCGCTACGAGATTGAGACAATCGGTTGCCAGGTTGAGGCGAGCTACCGTGCGAACTGCCTCGTGCGCGCGTTAAACGAGGTCGAGGCCGACGAGATCGAGCTGCTCTTCGCCACACGCGACGGCCACACCTATCTGCGCATCAACGACGGGGAATGGCGCTTCTTGCTTGCGCCCTACACGATCTGACCTACTGGAGACGAGCAATGGGAAAAGTCGAACACCACTTTACTGTGAGCAGCATGAGTTCACGCCAGCACGACGCGATCGCCTCGGCGCAGCGTGGCGACTGGGACTCGGCCGACAAGCTGGAGCTTGAGTACCTCACCAACAACAAGGCCAAGCTGTTCCCGTCCAAGATTCTCTACAAGCTCGGTCGCTTTGCAGAAGGGCGGCTGCGCGCCACCAAGCTCTACCGTGGCCTCGCACCCAATGGACAGATCGGCGTGCGCTGGACCACGGCCACAAAGCAGCAGGAAGAGGAAGGCGACTACGACGACGATGAGGTGTGGTTCACCGACATCGACGGCAACTTAATCGAGGTCGATCGGACGAAGTACAACTAGGAGCAAGCATGGATCACCAAACACTGTTCGGGCGCACCACGCTCGATAAGCTGTTCTGCAAATTCGAGTTCATCACACCGAGCAAGATGGGCCAAGTGAACTACTACCCCGCCACGCCTGGCTGGTTCTTGATCGGCGGCATGCCGGGGTTTCTGGATTTCAAGCATAGCCGCGTGCTCGCCGCGCACGTCAAGCGGCGCTACATCAACGACATCCAGGATCGCCTCTTCAACCGGGTGGTCGGTGAGTTCGAGATCATGCGCTCGCATCGCAATCCGCAACCCGAGACGATGCTGCTGGTGGCGCATGGCACGCACCGCATGAACAAGGTGGACGTGGCACTCATTCCCTACATGACAGACGAGGAGGTGGCCGAGTGGCTGAAGAACAATCTGGCGCGATAGGTGCCGCGGAGATAAACCAGAAATATATTTTCGTCGTCGTGCACAAGATGCGCCCTGTGGTGACGGTGCTTGCCGATGGCGGTATAGAGTTCGCCAATGGCTACACCCAGAGCGGCGGAGCACGCGCATTCTGGGAAGCGATTGCCAGGATGGCGCCCCCGATCCGGCGCGAGTTCGAGCTGCGGCACGCTTCGTTCGTGCTCGGGTTCGGCGTTGCGATTGCGGCGTGCATGCTCGCGCTGTGGCTGGGAAGATAGCATGACACCTGAACAGGACGCGGCTTACATTATCTCGCAGTCGGCATGCGCCATGATCGAGGCGATGGGAATGCAGGCGCAGAATCAACTTGCCACAGCGGAAGGCGCAAGCCTGCCCTATGGCGAGCACGAGTTCAAGGCGCTGATCGAGAAGCATGGCATCCACCACAACGCGGTGATGACCGCCATGCAAGGAAGGTAAGAGAAATGTCGCGACCGGAATACATCGTCCTCGTAGCCATAGCGATTATTCTTGCGGCGGCAGGCTTTGACATCTACGAATACACCGTGAGTCCGACGATCTCGATCCGCAAGAACGAGTGGCGTTGCACGAAATCGGCGCTGCGCACAACCCTTGCGCCGATGTGGGTTGGCAGCAACGTGGTGCTGCTGCCGCAGACTGAATCGGTGTGCGTGGAATACAGCAGGACGGGGCCATGAACACCCTCACTGAGGCCGCGCGACTATTTCTCACGCCAGAGGAGTTGCGCGAGCTGACCGGCCGCGCCTGGCGCAAGGATCAGATCGCGTGGCTGAAGGCGAAGGGCTACAAGCACGAGATCAACGCGCTCGGCCGAATCGTCGTCGCTAGGGCGCACGTCGAGGGCAAACTCGGCGCAGGCACCCCTCCAGCACCCGAGCCTGACTTTACAGTTTTCGAGCGCAGGGCGTAGCATAGAACGCTACACCGACATCCACAGGAGTCACCATGTCGCGCCCGCGCCTGTCCGATCTACACCTGCCTGTCCGCGTTTATTTCAAGGACGGACGCTACCGCTACCTCGATCAGGCGAACAAGTGGCACACGCTGGGCCGCGAATGGGATCGCGCGGCGCGCGCCGAGTTCGATAGACTATCGCGGGGCACCGCGCCACCAAGGACCGTATCGGCCCTTCTCGATGCGTTCCTACTACACCGAGAGGCAGAGGTGCGCGCTGGCACGAAGGCCGCGCGCACACTGGAGGATAATGAGCAGGAAGCGAAGATGCTGCGCATGGTATTTGGACAGTTACCCGCGGCGTCCTTAAAAAGGCAACACGTTGCCCGGTTCCTGCGCGAGCGCAACGACAAGGGCGGCAAGCCCGCACCGACCAGGGCCAACCGTGAGGCGGCGCTCCTCTCATCGGCTTATTCATGGGCGATGGGGCTGCGCGATTGGGACATCAACGAGAACCCATGCTACGGAGTCAGGCGCAACACCGAGCGTCCACGGCGGCGCTACATCGAAACATCGGAACTCGCGAAGTGGAAGCAGACTGCGCCTGCCAGGCTGCGCGCCTTCGTGTTGCTCAAGCGCTTGATCGGGTCGCGCCAAGGCGAGTTGCTCGCACTCACGCGCGAGAACATCACCGATCGCGGCCTCATGGTAGGCATCTCGAAGACCGGTCGCAAGAAGCTCGTGCGCTGGAGCTGGGCGCTGCGCGTGACGGTCAATGCGATCATTAAGCTCGACACGCAGGAACAGGAGAAGAAGAAAAAGAAGGTGGTCCCCATCACCGATGCGCTCCTACCACCCAGGCCACTCTTCCCGTCGCGCTTTGGCGATCCGCTCACAAGCCGCGGGTTCAAGAGCGCCTGGGCGCGCGCGATCAAGCCCTACCTCGAAGCCGGTGGTGTGCGCTTCAGGGAGAACGACATCCGGGCAAAAACCGCGAGCGACCTCGACCTCGGGCACGCGCAGGCGCTACTCGATCACGCAAGCCCGGCGATCACGCGGCGCACGTACCAGCGCGCGCCGACGAAGGTGAGGCCGCTGCGGTGAAATCTATAATTGGAGTTTTATATATTATAGATTTCCAACTCAGCCGCAGCTAAGTTGTTGATTTGGGGTGGCTGATGGGACTCGAACCCACGACAACCGGAATCACAAACCAAGCGATTCATGTTGAAAATAAACGGTAAAACATGAAGCTCTATAAAATTAATGGCGCCACCATCTATGTTTTAGGCTTCAAAGAATTGCCCGGCATTATCAAGGTCGGGATCACGCGCCGCTCTGGCGCCCGGCGCGTGAGTGAGATCGGTCGGCAGCTTCGCGCAACGCCAATGGTTGAATATTCAACCTACGTCGAAGAGGCGGATCAGTTCGAGGCGATAGTTCACCGTCAATTCAAGTTCCTCGGAAGGCACGTACAGGGAGAATACTTCGAGGCATCCCCGCAGCTCGCGATAGATTTCATCGAACTCTATCGCGACAAAGGCAGCGACCTTGAGTATTGGGCTGGGAAGACTGGCGATCTGCCGCGGCTGGAGCACCGCGCATGACCGCACATGCCACCAGGCAGAGCGGCCAGGGCGTCGTCACGATCCGGCACGAGTTCTGGCGCGATGACAAGGGCCAGCCGAGCCGGCTCTACTACAGCGTGGACGATCACGTCTCGGACGAAGACCTACCCACGTTCCTTGTGTGCAAGTTCAAGAGCGGGCGCTTCGATGACCGCGCGATCACGCCACTCATTGCCAAGGCGATGACCGAGCAACGCGAGCTGACCGACGAAGAGGTCGATGCGATCGTGGACCCGCTCGTCCTTGAAAAGGTGCTGCGCGCAGCATGACCAAAGCGCCCCTCAATCTACCGATGGTCCTCGATTTCATGGAGCTGGACCTCTCGGCGAACGGAAGCCATGAGCCCGGTGGACAGGCCGTGTACGCCTACTGCGGCCAGAAGGGCGTGCGAACGGTTGCCGCGGTGATCGCGTGGCTTCCTGCGCCTGCACCGAGGCGCCTGTCTGACGCGGCGATCTGCAAACTGTTTGCTGAGTGGAAAAAACGCGGCCTGGTGAGCGTGCCGCTTACACCCGATGAGGTGCGAGAGATTTGCGGCGCCGAATTGTTGGGGATGGTGCTCTCACCGTGAATGCCTTAATGCCTGACCCTGAACTGTGGACATTGAGCGAGCCGATCCACAGGTATGACCCGGTGCCGGCGCACGTCCTCGTTGGCGTCCCCAAGGACGGTGGATACCAGCCCGTCGCGCACTTTGCCCCGATAGCCGATACGTTCAGGCGGGAAAACAAGACCATCCTGCAATTCGTTCTGTCCGATGTATGGCACGCATGGAAGGAGAACCAGTGCAACACCCTCACGCTGGAGCAGACGCAGGCGGTTATGCTCGCGCGCATTCTGACCGGCAAACGGGTGTGACCCTTGCCAAGCATTGCCCAGGTGGGCTTTAATAGCGCCTCACCTTGGAGGATGTCTATGCGAGTGATTGCTGCTTTGATGGTGGGGGTGTTGGCCGGATGCGCGAGCCCGGCCGGAGAGAAGCTGGACGACGTTGACCTGTCGCATGCACAGCCTGCGTGCGCACGCGGATGCCTGGCCGTGTACTCCACCTGCGCGGGCCACGCGGCGAATGCCCTGGGGGTTCAGGTGTCGAACGTGCTCGACGCCTGCAAGGCATCGCTCAAGTCCTGCGGGGACACCTGCCCGAGGCAGTGAGCGTCAAGCACACCATCGAACTCGTCGGCGATAGCCGGCGCATCCTGGTCCACATCCCAGGCGGCCGTCCGATCACCGCTCGACAGAATAGCAACCTGAGATGGTCGATCCCGATCTGCACGCTCGATCGCGGGTTCGCGTTGCTGCCGGGGGATGTCGATGCGCTCTACGATGAAGCCAGCAGGCTCGGGCGTCCGCTCTTTCGCAAGGAGGCGATGGCGATTCTCCTCGGCCGTCGCCTGTCTAGTTGATCCGCTCCAGCCCCATGCGCTCGTTGTAGCGTTGGCGGATGTCGCGCGCCTTCGCGTCCTGGCGCTCGATGCGTGCCCGGAGTTGGTCGGTGGTGAGTCCGCCCTTTTGCGCTTCGCGCCGAAGCGCGCTCTCCGTCTCGCTGATCTCGCGCAGTTGCGAGTCGCGCTCACCGCGCAGATTCTTCATCGCCACGTCGGCCGGCTGCGCGCCCACCTTGACCCCGCCTGCGGCGGCGATCGCCTGCGCGAGGTTGCGCTCGCGGCCGAAGGCGTCGGTCTGCCCGGTGCCTGCGGCCTGGATCGACTTCCACGAGTAGGTCTGGAACAGGCCATTATCCATCAACGCCGCATCCGCGGCGTAGCCGATCGGATTCGGGATCGGCATGTTGGGCGCGAGGAATTTGAACAGGTGATCCATGATCTTCGTGGTCTGCTCAAGCGGCGTGTCCGATTGCTTCACGATCGGCTTGCCGGTAAAGAGGTTTTCATTCGCGGCCAGTTCGATGAAGAGCGAGATCGGGCCGCCCACCGACAGCCACGAGGGCAGCGGGATCGCGGACTTCGAGCCCGTCAAGTCCACGATGTCCCCGCCCGGTATCCAGCGGCGCACATCGAAGAACACGGGCGAGCCATCGTCGGCGTTCCAGGGCATGCGCAGCATGCGGTAGAACACCCCCAGGGCGCGGCCCGACTTCTCATCGGGCATGAGCTTGCGCTCTTTGTCCTCGTCGCCCGCGGCGCCGAGCATCGCGTAGGCCAGCGCGTTCAACGCATAGCCCGCGGCGAAGTATTTCATCATCTTCTCCGGGCGCTTCGCGGCGGCCTGGATGAGAAGCGGGATCGCGCGGTAAGAGAAGCTCACGAACGGCAGCGGCCCGCGGCGCAAGGCCTGAATCCAGGGCGCGTTGATGTTGTAGTCGAGGATCGCCACACGCGCTTCCTTGCCGGCCTCGCGATCAGCTTTGCCCGCGGCCGTCTCCTTCATAAACTTCGCCAGGCGAAACACCGAATCTTCCTCGCGGTAGGCCTCGATCATGGTCTTGAAGGGCGCCGCTGCGATCTGCGCGCCCTTTTTCACCGAGGCCGCGGCGAGCGCCTGGCGCAGGTGCCCGCGGATCGCAAGCGAGAGCGCTTGCAGAAGCGAGAGGCGCTTCAGCATTTCGTCCTGCTCGTTGGCGAGGTCTGCCAACATGGGCTCGATGATCTCGGTGCGAAGCTCGATCATCGACTGGCTGCCGCCTTCGGCCCCGGATGCGTAGAAGCGCTCCATCAACGCGCGCGCAGCTTCGTCCCCGCGCTGCGCATCGATGATCGTCCTGAGCGCCACGCGGATATGCTCGTGGCGGATGTCGGCCATGTCGGCGAGGATGAAGTTCGACATGATGTTGTTGGTGTGCACCACGGGCGAGAGCGCGGTATTGTGCGTCGGCACCATTCCCTCGCCAGCCAGAAACAGGTGCGACGCCGACGATACGAGGATGCAGCGAACCGGCACAGAATGTACACTCTTCACCGAAACAATCTGCCGCGTTGACGAGCGCTGCTTATTTTGAGGCCGAGTTTTGAGGCGCTGCACCTTGCGCGCCAGCTTAAAAACTGGCTCATCTGCGTAAGCCTTGAAGTGGATTTTCGCAGACGGTTTTCCGGGCTTGCCGTTGCACTTCGGGATATAGGTGCGCGCTGCCGGCTTATACCCCAATGAGCGTAACAACTCCATCATTCCATCGCGCAGAGATGGAATTGATGTCGCAAATCCACACAGCCCATCTTTCTTAGAATGCCCATCGGTGTCCATCAAGCCTTGCAGAAGGGCGCGGCGCTGCTCCTCCGAGGCTCGCAGGTAAGCGGCAGGGATGTGCTTGCAGCCAATAAGGCCGAGGGCGCGCAACTTGGCCTGCAAGGACTCATGGCGCCGCTTGCCATCCGTCTTTCCATTCACGCCCGGCGTGCGCAGGCCAAAGTCCAGCGCGTTCGACCGTGGATCACGCCGAATTGCACCGATCTCATATCCGGCTTCAGTGACGTGTCCCATAATCTCATCGGCATCATCGGCGCCGGTCGTTACACGCGCTCCGCTCGAATGGCCGTCACCGAGCCACAACCCAAGGACGTAGGGATGGATCGGAAGATCGGCGGCAGGCAGGTTCAGCGCACAGGCGACCGGGACTCGATGGTTATTGTCGCCTCGCGTGCGCTCCTTGAGCGTCGCGGCAATCTCATGCGTTTCGCGGATACCGGGACGGCCATGAAATTCGGTGTACCAGAGATGCCCGGCGTCGGCGACGATGCTTGTCCCGTCAGAGAACTCCACGCGATAGCACTCGTGGTCGCGCTGTATTTCCGTCGCTTGCAGCACCTCACACGGCTTGCCACGCTCGTCGAACACCGTGTCTCCGGGGCGTAAGGCGCCCATAGTCGTCCAGCCGCCAGGCGTCGGGATCGGTGTGTCGAGCGCGAGCGCCTTATTGATTTTCCAGCCTCGGAGCAATTCATCGTACAGGCGCCACACGCCCGAGTTCGAGCGAAAGTTCATCGTCGAGCGGATGTCGTTCCAGATGTGACCGGGAACGAACGCCCCGGCGAGATTGCCGTACTTCGGAATCTTCGTGCCCTTGGCGTAGCCCGTGGGCACCTGCACCCAGTCGTTGTCCGCATAGGTCGAGAGCGTGACCATCGAATCCACGGCCTCGGCGATCTTGCCGCCCGCCTCCTCCACCTCAGCCTCGCTCTTCGCGTAGGTCTTGTACACCCAGTCAAGAAAGCGCGCCGTCTCGATGTCGCGCGTGGTGGCGAGCATGGTGCGTGCGAAGGCGTAGCGCACCTCGTCGATCTCGCCCAGACGCTCGCGCTCTTCGGGCGAGAGGTCGCGCCACATCCCGATTGCGTCGCCGTCTTTCTTCGGCATCCAGCGTGCTTCCCACACCCCGTCGTTGCGCCAGCCGGCGTAGCTCGCCGGGATCGGCTGCCCCGCGGGCAGATACACCACGCGCTCCAGCGCCCCCAAGCCCGAGGTCGCAGGCGAGCGCAGCTCCATGCGGCTGTACTTCGCGCCCTGGGTGACACCGGGGAGTCGTTTGGGATTCACGTCGTCCTTCAGGCCCCGGCCGCGGTAGGCGTCGGCGCGGATCGATTTCGCCTGCTGGCCCTTGTTGACAGCGCCCGGATTCTCCAGCTCGTACTTCTGGTAGGTGCGGTGCAGATATGCCTGGTGGTTGCGATCGTAGGACTCCTGCGAGAGCAAGCCCAGGCTCACCGCGTCGCGCCCGAGCGTGTCGATCTGCGCCTTCATCTGGGCGAGCACTTGCCTGGACTCCTCGGGGAGCTGGGCAAGGAGCTGCGCCTCGGTGTCCGAGTTGGGCGCTTCCTGCATCCACAGATACGCCACACGGGCCTCTGCGCGGCTCAAGCCGGCGATCTGGTCGATGAGGGCCTTGGATTTGCGCAACACCGTCTGGATGCGCGTATCGCGATCCTGGCGGGCATCCAGGTACGGCTCGGGCAAACCGTAGTCAGCGATGAGCCCGTGGGCGATCTGCTGGGCGATGGGGTTCGTCTGGGCAAGGTGTTGCCCGATACCGACCACCCGGTCGTACAGGCGCGAGGTGACGGGGGCGACGAGCAACTTCGCCGGCAGGCGGATCGCCGCCTCGATGCCGCGGTTGGCGAGGTCTAGGGGCGTGGTGACAAGCTTCGCGGCCGTGGTCGCGGCGCGCGCCGTGCCGAGCGCCGCGCGAGATAGCGCTCCGCTTCTTCCTCGGCTCCCAGCCACCTCCCGGCTTCCCGGATCACGTTGTCGGGCGTAGAGGATAGCGCGCAGCGGATGCTCCTCATCGAGTAGGCCGCGGGCCGGAACATCCTGAACCAGTGAGGCCAGCCCTTCTCCGCTTCGGTTGGCGGCCTCGGTGAGAATGGATTGCGTAAGCACTGCTCTTTGAAGAGTCGTGATCCCGCTGCCAACAGCTCGGGACGCATCAGTTTTTGCGAGTTCATCCCATCGCTGTCGGGGAACAGGTTGACCTTTGCCATTCTCGAACGCCTCCTCCTCGAAATTATAATGCAGGTGCGAGAGCGTATCAATCAACTTTCCGCGCACGTCGGGGTCGGCCTTCATCACGTTCTCGTAGGTGGTGAGGGCAAGCAGGGCCAGGTTGTGCGTCTCCTGCGCGTCGGTCGCTGGGTTCTTGATCCAGCCGAAGAGCCCCTGGTCCGGGTGCGGGCGCATGTACTTCGTCGTGTTCAAGCGCAGCGCGGCCGAGAACATCTGCTCGGTCCTGCGGTAGGTGTTGATGAGCGACAGGCCCGCGGGATCGGGCACGAGCACGTACTTGTTGTTCGCCGCCCAGGTGAGGGCAAGCGCATAGGCCTGGGCACCGAACCCACCCTTCACCATGTTCGCCGCGTCCACGTAGGCCTCGTGCTCCTTGGTGTAGTAGTGGACCTGGGTGAAGCTGCCATCGATGAACTGCATGTCGATGTAGCCCTCGCCAAAGCCCATATCATTGTTCTCCAGATTCACGAGCACGCGGTCCACCCCGAGGTCGCGCGCGATCGTCTTCGGGTCGGTCGCCTCGGTGTGAGAAAAGCGGAACGCGCCGGGGAGTTCTGCGATCCTCGACCACACCGCGATCACCGCGCCGCGCTGCTCGGGGGTGTAGCGATTGAGCACGTTTTTCGCTTCGCCGTCGCTCTTGATGCGCCCCGCGGCAAGATCGTTCTGGAACTGGCGCAGGAGCCAGCCACGCGCCTGCGCGTAGGTGCGACCCCAGCCCACCTCCTCGCCATCGACCCGCGCCCAGTAGTCTTGCGCATCCTTCACGATCTCGAAGCGCCCGTCCGGGCTCACCCAGTCGCCATAGCGGTTTTTCTCCAGCACGAGACGCGGGATGTCGCCTTGGCCTTTCTCTTCGAGCAGGCCCTTCGCGAGCGTGATGTAGTCGCGCGGGTTCGCGTAGCCGTAGGCCTGCATCACATCGTCGTAGGAAATGCCGCGTTCCTTGGCGATGAACTCGATCGCGGAATCGGGAGTGGCGAAGCGCTCGCGCGCGTAGAGCACCGCTTGCGGTGCGGCCGGCGCCTTCGTGTCCCCCTCTGCGAGCCACTGCTTGAACTCATCCACCGTGCGAAAGAGCGTGATGTCGCGCACGCCATCCCAGCCGCGTTGATAGTTCTCCTCGTAGCCGATCTTCGCTGCGGTCATCGAGGTCCAGCCGAGCATGACCTTGTGCTCGTCGAACCTACCGCCCACCTGCTGATCGACGACGTACACCGGCCCCACGAAATCCGCAGGCGTCCCAGGCTTCACGAACACATCAACGTGATCCTTGTCGCGGCCGATCGTGCCGCGGATGTAGCCGTAGTGCGAACGCAGCGTAGGCCACTCGGGGCGACGCTTGGAGCCCGCTGGGTTCTCGATCGAGATGTCGAGGCCCCCGATCTTAATGTGCCCCTTCTTGTAGTTGCCCGCCTCGATCTGCGCAAGGCTCGGGGGCGGCGTGTCGTTCTGCTTCGAGGTGGCGGCCTCGTGCGCGGCGGTGTCGATGTCCTTCGCGGGCGATCCCGGAATGGTGGGCGTGTCCTTGCCCGAGTGTTGCACCACTTCAACGCTGCGCGGCCCGAGCAACACGCCCGCACCCTGGTTGCCGAACTCGCGCGTAAAGTAGCCGGTGAACCCGGCGTCGAGCACGGCCGACTCGAACGCATTGCCGATCGCCGCATTGGGTGTGTTCGCGCCCAAGGCTTGAATCGCTTTTGCGCGCAGGCGCAGCGGATCGGCGCCGCCATCGTACATGCCGTTGATGACGGCCGCGTGCGCAACACCGCCTACGCCGCTCTCAGCGCGTATGCCCTTGCCGGTGTTGAAATAGAAGTGGACGCGGTGACGAAGGCGCGCGTCCTTGGCCTCACGAACGCGCTGCGCCGCTTGATCGCGCATACCCCTGCCGTAGTAAGCAGAGTCAAGCCTGCCAAGCTGCTGAGTGGAGTAATGAACTCCGGTGAGGGTGAAGCTGTTAGGGACTACTTCGCCGTGGACGGGGAGGCTTTTTTGTCCCGCTCGATCCAGCCCTCCAGGGAGCGCTCTACCTGATCCGCTGCGCCCTGCATCGGGTCGGCCTGGCCCACCGCGATCATTGCCAAGTCCGGTCCCGGCTCCATCGGATCGTTGACCTTGACTGTCGGCATTGCCGGGTCGGTCTTCGCGGGACTTGAGGGGCTCGCCTCGGTCGATGAACCTGCGGAGGATAGCATCCGCTTCTTGTCGATAGGAATCAGCACGCCCCTGCCACCGAACACTGTCTCGCCCGGTAGCGCTTCCCTCGAAATCAGTTTGCCCATAGCGTGTTCCCTTTAGCGTTACCGGCTCGACCCAATCAGAACGAAACTTGTGAAGAGAGTCGGTCAAGTCGTAATCGGTGGATTGAAGAATACTCCTCAACGCAGATTGTATTTTAAGCCTGAATTGGACATCTTTCAACGAAGAGTAGTTCCCAAAAACAAGTGAGCCATCTCTTGCTGTGAAGCCTTGCGCATCGGGTGCGGCCTTGTTGATCGCTTTGAACAGGGCTGAGTTTTCCTCGTAGGTGAGCGCCCTGCTCGGCGTGACCTTCACGAATCCGGTGATGTTCTCCCCGGTCTTGATGCGCTCGTCGTAGGTGATGATCGCCTGCTGCGAGAACGCCCAGCCGATCACCTTGCCAACCTCGACCAGCGTGTGGTAGGGCACCTTGCCTACGTGCAGAATAATCGACGGATTGGTTTCGCCCTGGTAGCCGCCGATGGTGTACTCGGTGCTGTAGAGCTTCACGCCCATGTCGCCCATCACCATCGGAATGACGCGCTGCGCCACCCGATAGGTCACATCTTTCTTCTGGTCTTCGAGCAGGGCGTTGAAGCGCTCGGTCAGGGGCTTGTTTTCCGGGTTCGGTGCGACCTCGACATTCACACCACGAGAGGGCCGCTCGCGCGAGGCAAGTGTGTGTTGCTCCCTTACCTCGACCCCGCGCGACTTGAGGAACGCCTTTCCGTCCGGGGTCACATAGCGCGGGCTCGGGGTGAGCCTCTTGCCGCGCTCGCGCTCGATTTGGTCGTAGAGGAACGTGGCAACGCCTTGCCGGCGAAACTCAGGGTCCACGCGGACATTATTGATGAAGTTCCGGGAGCCCTCGCCCGCCACGTCGGCGCGCGCGATTTCGCGGCCCGCCTTCGAGACGGTATAGGCTCCCTTGCCGATGGCGTTGAACTGTAGCCCTTGAGCGCGTTGGCGCGACGCCATTGCCGGCACCCTCGGCAACGCAGCCCCGCGGCCGGGCATTACTCCGGCCTCACGCTGCCCCGAGGGCGAGCGGGCTTGATTCTCAGCTACGCGGGTACTGCGCCGTGTTTCCTGTTTCTGTTCTGCCTCGCGCGACCAGGCGTTGAACGCCTCGGCCATCGCGCGGCGCACGCCATCGACGTTCTTCACGTAGGCTTCCGACCCGAAGCCGCGCTTACCCCCGATCGACAAGCGGATGCGCAGCGCATCGAGCGCAAGTTGCACGGCCGAGCGCAGCTTCTCGACCCAGCTCTTCTCCTGCCCGCGGAACACCTCGGCCCAAAATGCCGGGGTCACCATGTGATCACCTAAGAAGTCGGCGATCAGCTCCTCGTGCGAGAGGTCATTCAATTCCGAGTCGGTCAGCTCTTGGCCCTCGGCCGTGAGCGCTTCCTTCATCCAGGCGCGATACTCGGGCACGTTTTGCAGCATCGGCAGCACGCGCGCATGCAGCGCACTGTAGATCGCGCCGTTCGTCCTTCTCAGCGTATGCAGCAGCTCGTGCCCGATGATTGGGAGCGCCGGGTGCGATGACCTTACGTTGACGTAGATGGTGTTCGCGTCTTCGGGGAGCACGAGCCCGGCGATGCGCTGGGGGGCGTGGATGAAGACGACGCGCTTGCCGAAGCTCGAAGCGATCTTAACTCCTGCGCGCGCATCAGCGGATACAGGCACTTCAGACGGGGCGGCAAGGCGGATCGCGCCGCCTGTTCTGGCGTTGAGGCGGGAGACAAGGGCTTCGTCGGTGGCATCGCTATTCCTCCTGAGGAGCGCTTGCGCCGGGTCGATCGCGGTGGCGGCAGCACCTTCGGCCGTGCGCGTGCGCAGCACGTCGCGGTACTCGCGCGCCTTGCGGGTCAACGCCCAGGTGCCGTCATCCTTCGGGTAGCCGAAGCCCAGCTCCATCGCGCGGCGCGTCTCGTCGCGATTGAGCGGCTGTTTGGCAAAAAGCTTCTCGGCCCAGCCTTCGTCGGCCTGGGTCGGCCCCACCTCGCGCTCGGCGGCACGACGGCCCATCTCATCCTGGGCAAAAGCCTGCGCCGCGGGGCTGCCGTTCTTGGCAAGGAATTGCAGCGATGGGTCAGAGTGATCGGCGGCGATCTTCCCCATCACCTGCGTCTGCTCGGCTTCGGCCGCGCGTGCGTCGGCCTGGTCCGCGGCACTGGGGAACGCGGCAGGCGTCAACCCGGCGCGCTCGGCCGCGAGCTGCATTGCGGTCTTCGGTACTTGGTCTTCCGGGCGCAACCCCGAGTTCGCAGCGTCAGCCCGTGCCAGCTCTTGTTGGTAGTTGTCGCGCATGTTTTGAGCGCGGGCTTGCTCTTCTTCTTGGGCACGCTGGCGCGCTTCTTGAGCGGCGCGCGCAGCGTAGGCGGCATCGGTCTGAGCGGCGACCTCGGGGGTTGCGGCGGAAGATGGGGGCGCAGCGCCGGCAGGATTGGCCGAGTCCTCAACTTGCTCGGGTGATCCACTGGTCTGCGGGGCTGCGGGTGCGGGGGCGGCCTGCGTCCGGGCGAGCTTGTCGGTCTGGGCGGTGGCCTGGGCGATCGTCTGGTACAGATCGGGCCGCTGGCTCGCGATGGCGAAGATGGCCTTGGGGTCGGCCTCCATCTCTTTTAAGGCAGCGGCGACATCGGCCTGCTGCTTCGGGGGTGCGGCCTTGAACTCCGGCATCGCAGCAATCGCTTGCTCGATCGTGCCGAAGATCGCGGGGCGCTGCGTGACGGCCGCAAACAGGGCCTTGGGATCGGCGAGCATCGATTCGATGCCGCCACCATCGCCAGGCCCGGACGGGCCGGCAGGCGGGGGAGCAGGCGGTTCTGCGGGGGCGCCAGGCGCCTCAGTCGAGCCGGGAGTGCCCAGCACCTCGCCCGCGGGCACGGCCTCGCCTGGAGCCGCGGCAGCGGGCTCAGCATTGGTGTGCGCGGCAGCACCGAAGCCCACGCCCATCAGCCCACCGGAGAGGCCACCGGCCACGGCCTGCTCGCCCACCTGATCCATGAGTTGCTGGGATGGGTCGGCGTTTTTCTGGATGCCGAGGTTGGTGCCGAACTGCTCGGCGCCGCTTTGCAGCGTCTCGGTCGGCGTCTCTTCGAGCGCGCCCATCGCCATCGAGCGCACGCGCCCGCCTTCGCCTGAGACGGCACCGCCGATGTAGCGATCTCCGAGGCCGGCGAAGAGCGCATCGGACACCCCGGCCACGACGCCCGCGGTGTTCGCCGCCGCCTCGGCCACGGACTTCCTTGCCTCATTGGCCTTACGCGCTTCGCTCCAGTCGGCGGGCATCGCTGCCTTCGCCTTCTGGTACTCGGGGCTTTTCTCGATCTTGTCCTGCGGGAGGGCAAGCACCTGCTGGTAGGTCTGGGTCCACTGTTGCGTGGCGCCGGTTGCGCCCTCGCTCGCCGCGCCCATGTACGAGGCGGTGTTCTTCGCTGCCTTGGTGGCGATCTTCTGCGCCGCTTCCTTCGTCGCACCCGCATCGAGCGCCTGGGCGAGCGCAAGCTCATGCGCCGCGCCCGCGGCACGAATCACCGGCAGCATCGAGAGTACGGACACCGGGGCCGATTCGGTCGCCGAGAGCGCGACCTTTCTCCAGTCGCCCCAACCCGAGCCGAAGAATTTGCCCTGGCTCACCAGCTCCGCGATCTTCGAGGGCACATTGGCGATGCCGTCCTTCGACAGATTCGCCCAGGTCGCCTCATCGCCGAAGAAGTTCTTCGCGTTCGCCGCCTTGGACGTGTCGCTCATCTCGGCCGAGAGCGTGTTGCCGCGCCGATTGACCGCGGTGTTCACCGCATCACCCGCGACTTCGCGCAGGCGATCGAGCATGGGCGAGCCCGCCGTGAAGAACTTCATGGCGGGAGCGACCGTCTGCGCCACATCGACGGTGGCGCCTTTGGCAAGCGCGCGCCCGAAATCGCCGCCCGTGCTTTGCGACTTGTCGCCCTCCAGGCCCACAGCCGAGAGTGCGGTGTCCTTCAGGAAGTCCCAGGCATTGTCGAGTGGGCCTGCGGAGGACGAGTCGCTGCTTGGCTGAAACGAGCCGGCCTGATCGAGCGAGAGCTTCGTGCCCTGGCCAGAGAAATCCGGCTTGCCCGGATCGGCTACGGGCGTGCCGAACTTGGCAAAGTCAGGGGCATCGGGTTTCGCCTGGTCGGCCAGGGTGCCGAATTGCGAGAAGTCAGGAGCGGCCATTGCGCCTCAGTTCTTGATGTAGGTTTTGCCATCGGCGGGATTGACGTAGGGGTCGCCCTTTTGCAGCGCATCGAAGTCCGCTTGGGTCTTCGGCATCGCAGGCGCCTTGGGCGGCGGCGCGGCACCGCCCGTGGCGACACTGCCCGCGCTCACGCTGCCGATCACCGAGCGGATGCGATCGGCATCGGCCTTGCCGAGCTTGGTCGCCGGCAGGTACTTCTTGATGTCGGCGGGGGACACTTTGTACTGGCCCATGAATTGCTGGAGCCCGGCGCGCATCGCCTCGTCCTTTCCGGCCGAAGTCCACTTGCCGTTCGCATCGGCGGCGATCTTCGCAAGCGCATCGTTCAAGCCCGAGACGCGATCGTGGTAGGTGTTCAACGTCTGCTGGAACGCGATCTCGGGGTCGGTGCCGTTCCTGATCTGCGTGCCGATCTCGGCCTGCATGTCGGGCAGGAGCGTCATCATGCCGTTGGTGTTGTACTTCGCGTCTTCCTTGGGCTGTTCGGTTTCGAGCTGGTGGCGCAGCGCGAGCCCGGCCTTGGAGACAAGATCGTTCACCTGCTTGGTCGTGGACTGCCCAACCGCGCCCGTCTTCGCATCGAGGTTTCGCGCCTGCGCCTGGCGCCACAACTCCGCACCCGTGGTGAACCTGTCGTAGGCATCGGCGCGTTTGGAGGCGGCCTCGGCCTGCTTCTCCTGTGCGCCGACCTGACGCTCGCGCACACCGAGTTCGGCACGCTTCAACTGCTCGTCGGCAAGCGAATCGGGCGTGCGGAACATGCTCAACACCTGGCCCGGCTGGAAGGAAAACGGCGTGCCATCGGCCATCTTGCCGGCGACGGTGGTGCGTTTGTCGTCGGTGTATTGCAGCGAATCCGGGTCGATCTTCTGCGCGCCGCGCGCATTGAATGCGGCAGCCGCGCCTTTGAGATCGCCGAAGGCCGAGTACTTCGCCGCGGTGAGGAGGTTCTCTTTTTGCGCGGTGTAGCCCGCGTTCAGATAGGCAAGCCCCTTCTCCTGCGCCGCACGCGAGCCCGAGGCCATCAAGACTTTGGCCGCGCCATTGAGATAGTTCTGGTCTTGCAGCAGGCTCGGCTGTTGGAAGAGCGTGAACCCCAAGTGCTCCTGTGGATTCTGCGGGCCGTCCTTTTGCAAGCCGGGGCCTGCGGTGCTCGCGCCCGTGCTCGGGCCTTCGGGCATGCCTGCGGCGTCGCCGATCGGCTGCAAGCCTGCCCCACCGGGCGCACTCGCAGCCGACGCGCTCGCGCCAGGGGCCGCGTCCGTCTGCGGGGTGAGCCCAGGGGCGGCCGGCGCCTGACCGGGCGCAGCCTGCCCGCCATTGGCGATGTAGTTTTTCGTGTAGTCGGCGAGGCTCGCGAAGGCGTCGTCCTCTTGTTGTTTTTTCTTCAGATCGCGCTGGGCGTTCTGCGTCTGCACATCCATCATCTTCTTGCGCATCGCCATGTCCTGCTGCGCAAGGCGCAGGCGCTCGCCTTCGTTGTAGCCCTCTGCTATCCCACCTGCAAATGCGCCGAGTCCGCTTGCCATAGTCGTGCTCCTAGTAGATCGGGTAGATCGCGCCGCCGTCAGCCTGCGCGGGCATTCTGGGAAGCCCCATCGCGGGGGCGCTGTCGGCGCGCTCGAACTCCCCGTCAAGCGTGCGCCCGCGGCGCGTCGCATCGGACTCGGTGGGCTCGGTGTCGCGATCGCCCAGCGCTACGCGCGACAGCCCCACCTTGCCGCGCGAGAGCTTATCGACCTTCGCGTTCAGCGCTTTCAGGCCCGCCATCACGAGGCCATTCGCGGTGACGAGATCGAGCTGCTTGCCACCGGGGGCGGCAGCGTCGCCGAACTGCCGCTGCACATCCTCGGCATACGGGCCGACGTGACGACCTGAGTCTTCCACGCCGTCCTTGTATTTCCACGAGTCCACCGGGATGCGGCTCAAGCCGGCGAGCACCGCGTTGCCATCGACCGGGGCCTTGTCTTCCTTCACATCCTTGGAGCTGCCCGCCATTGCTGCCGCGATGGCCGCCGATCCCGCATACGAGCCGTAGGCAGAGAGCGCGGTGCCCGCAAGTTTCCCCAGGCCGCCCCACATCCCGGCATTCGATTGCAGGTTGGTGTTCCAGGCCGAGAGTTGGCCCTGGTACATGTCGTTGTACAGGCCGCCCGCCGTGGCGCGCGCGCTATTGCCCAAGCTCGCCCACTGCCCAGGGCCTCCGGTCATCCCGATCGCGGCCGAGCCCGTCGCATTGGAGTTGCCCACGGCGGCGCTGCCGGAGTTGACCGCCGAGTTGCCCGCGCTGATCGAGGTCGAGAAGGCGTTCGAGGCGGTGTTGGGCATGTTGCGCCCGAAGTTCGCCACCCCGGAGCGCAAGGCCACGCCCTGCTGATCAACGTTTTGCGTGGCCTCGTTCGAGACGAGCGCCATGTCCTTTGCGCGCGACAGGCCCGCGCTTTGACGCAGCGCCAGGGCGGCGCCTGAGTCGGGCGAGCCGCCGTAGCGCATCGCGTTTCGCGCGGCCGTCTCGGCGTTCGCATCGTAGCCCGCGGCCACGTCCTGCTCGGCCTTGGAGGCGAGCAACTCCTTCCTCGCAGGCGAGTCCCAGTTCATCGCGTCCCGGACGGTCTGCTGCTCGACCGGCTGGAACGTGCTCTTGTAGTAGTTCCACTGCTCGTTCGCGTTCGCCTGGTTCTGGCCCGCGATGTCCATCTGCTGCTTGGCGATCGCCCGCTGCTGATCGATCACCGGCTGCGCGAGCGCGATCTGCTTGTTCGCGAGGTCTTTAGACCAGGCGAGTTGATCCTGCGCGACGCCCGCGTAAATCTTCGCCGAGTCGGCCGATGCGTTCGCCTGCGCGATCAGGCCGGGATTGGGGTCGGGGGCCTGCTGATCGTTCCCCCCGAAGATGGCATCAACAATTCCGCTCATGGCGCGCGCTCCTTTGAAACCACATCTGCTGCAAGTCGATCTTGTACCGCTTCACGCGCCCGCTCTCTTCGAGCGGCACGCCGCCCGCGCGCTCGATGAAGGCGCAGGCTTGTTTGTCCTGGGTGTCGGTTGCCACCTCGATCGGGCAGTGGGCGAGCTGCTCGCGCAGCACGAGTTCCAGATCGCGTAGCCACCGCCCCTTGATCGAGGGGTGCACTGCGACGTGCAGCGTGCCCTTGCCTGTAGCAATCACGCCACGCATGGCATCGTCGATTGCGATGCCGCGCAGGTGAAAGTTGTCCTTCGCCCAGAATGTGAAGAGTTCGCGCGTGACGCCGTGCTCGGCAGCGAGCGCCTTCTGGATGTCGCTATGCAGATCGAACCACAGGCCAGCGAGCGAGCCGTCGTCTTCAGCCAGCATCGATCAGAAGCCGCCGCGCTTCGTCCAGTGTGATCTTGAGTCCGTAGTCATTCACAAGGTAGTGTGCGAATATTTCAACGACCGTGTTCGTGCGATACCACTTCATCTGTTCCCGGTAAGCCTCCACTTCCAGGCGCAGGCGGTACTTGGGAAACGGATACAGCAACATCCGCCAGCCCTGGCGAACGTGGGTTAGTTCGTGGCGCAGGAGACCCTCATCACCGCGGTACTTGGGGCGGATGAAAATGAAACGCCAGAGTGTGATCCCGCCTTTGACGAAGGCCGGGAGGCGGTCGGTGTAGGTGACGACGGCCCAAGGGTCGCGGTGGATCATGACCGCACCGGCTTGGGATATTTTATCTTCACCGCCTGCACCTTGGCGCGCATCGCTTCGGCTTCGGCGCCACCCTTCCAGAGCGCATCGAGCTGGTCCCCAATGGACGGATAAGCACGCGCGCGAAGTTCTGCGTAGGAAAACACCCGCTCAACATGCTTAAACTCAACTCGCTTACCCGCAACGATGCGATGCTTGCGGTCGTCTGTGTCGTCGTGTTCGTCCTGGATGGCTGTCTCTCCTGCGAGCGCCTGAAGCGACACAGCATCATCAGGACAGTTTCCAGTGCGCAGGATGTTGCCTGCTGCGTCGTGGACTAAGTATTTCATCGTTTTGTTTCCAGGGCGACCAATGAACGAGAAAGAACATCTGTATTGCTTCCGGTCCCGTCACAATCCAGATTTGCTTTAATGTAATAGGTATATGTTCCAGCTCCGGGGGTGTCTTGGTAAGAAGCGCTGAATGAATCAGTGAAATTTTGTGGCGAAAAACTTACCCCCCAATTACACAACTGGGTGGTGTCCCTCCATAAGGAAAAATTAACAATCATGCGGGTGGCCCCGCTTCCTGGTGCTGTTGAATGATATGCACTCAAAAAGAGGTTAACCGGACTACCAGACGACGTGAACGAAACGGACTGTACTGTGACGTTTGTGGTGCTTGTTATATTTATGGCGGCGCCGGTGAAGGCGGATGCAGGAATCGTGATCGCATTCCCCGCCACCTTCAGCGTCGTGATATTCGCGTCGGCGATGTTTGCCGTCTGGATCGCGGCGCTCGCGATCAGCGCATTGGTGATCGCGCCATTGGCTATCTGCGCGGTGCCAATAGTGGCGCTTGCGATCTGCGCCGCGGTGATCGTCGCGTTGGCGATCTGGGCCGCGCCTACGGCGGCCGTGGCGATCTTCGCCGTGACAATCGCGCCATCGGCGATACGCGCGGTATCGACCGCAAGCAGCCCGATCTTCGCATTGGTAATCGCCGCGTCCTGGATGTTCGCCGTCGCCACCGCGAGGTTGCCGATCTGCGCGTTGGTGATGGCGGCGTTCGCGATCTTCGCCGTGGTGATGGCCGCATCCGAGATGTAGGCGGTGATGATGCGTTGCTTGAAGTAGATGTCATCGACGTACCACGTACCAGCCGAGTGGCTCGCGACATAGACTTCGATGCGCACCGACACCGTGTTCGCAGGCGCAACCGCGGAGTTTGCAACGATCAGGTAGCTCGTGCCCGGCGTGCGAGACGCGGTGCTGTAGGAGAGCACCGCACCGCTTACATCGAGCCAGGCAAGGCGCACCCCGGCACTCCCATCTGCCGAGGCATCGGCCTTGACGTAGCCCTCGAAGTAGAACTCGTCGCCCGGCCGGCATGGTGCCTTGACGAGGTTTTGCACCTCGACCGTGGTCGCGACGCCCGTGCCTGTGCGCTTGGCGACGTAGTTCCCGCCGTGCGCGTTCGCCGGATCGCTCGCGAGCGTCCAGCCCGAGCCCGGCACCCAGGAGCCCAGGTTCGACTCGAAGCCTGGGTCTTCGGCGAGGTTGTCGAAGTTGCCGACGATGAGCTTATCGGCGCGCACCGCGGTCGCGGCAAGCTGCGTCGTGCCGATGGCGCCGGCTGCGATCTGGCCCGCGGTGATCGTGTTGGCGAGAATGTTCGAGGCGGTGATCGTGCCCGCGGCGATGTTGCCACCGACGATCGTGCCCGCAGCGATCTGCGTCGTGGTGATCGTCGCCGCCGCGATCTGCGCCGCGGTGATCGAGTTCGCCGTGATGTCGGCGCCATCGGTGGCTTTGGTCCAGGACGACCCGGTGCTGCGATAGAGCTTGTTGTCGGTCGTGAGCGCCACCACGGCGCCTTGCGGATAGGATGCAGACGGCAGTGTCGGCAACGCGCCGACGATCGACACCGGGCCAAGACCGCTTGCGAACTTGGCGAGGGTGATCGTTGCATCGGCGATTTGCCCGGTGGTCAGTTGCCCGGACAAGTCGGTCGCCGGCACCGCCACCGTCCAGGCCGAGCCCGTGTCCCGGTAGAGCTTGTTGTCGGTGGTGAGAAAGACGAGGCGCCCTTGCGTGCCGGCCGCGGGCAGCGCGTTGAAAAGCTCCACCGGCTTGACGCTCGTGACAAACTTGCTCGCGTCGATCGCCCCGGCCGCGATCGATGCACCGGACACCGCGCCCGCGGCGAGCTTCTGTGCGGTGATGAGCGCATCGGTCAGGTCGGCCGTGCCCACCAGGCCGGTGCTCCCCGCCGTGCCGGCCGTCGCATTGAACGGGCCGGCCACGTTCGCCGTCGAGATGTTCCTCACCCAGTAGTAGCGCGTCGTCCCGGTTGCGCCGATGGTGTCGGCGTACACCGCATAGGGCGTGGTGCCGACCTTGACCGCGGTGCCGAGGTTATTCGTGCCCGAGCGCCATATCTCGGTGTAGGCGTGATTGGCGTAGGTGGGTTGATCCCAGGTGAGGATCATATTCACCAGCGCCCCGGATACAGCAAAGCCCGTCACCGCAGGCGGAATGCCGAAGGCGGAGCCCGAGCCGGTTGGCAGCCACACCGCGTCCTTGACGCCTGGAAGGCGCACCGTCGATTGGCCGCTTGGCAGCGTGAGCATGCCGTTGTTGTACAGATCGCGAAAGCTCACCCACTGATCGAGCGCATCCCCGGATACGCCGGTCTTGACTTCAAGCAGCTCCTTCAGCCGCGAGAGGAACTTCGCGGTCGCGGGGTCTTTAATGCCGGCAGTGGATGGGATCGACGGTGTGACCGTCGCATTCACTGTATCGACCATTGCCTACATCGTCCGCAACTCGGCCATGTTTTGCGCAAGGCACACCTTCTTCACGCGCGCGGTGCCCGTCAGCTCGACCTCGAACTCACGGCCGCGCTCGGTCTGCGCGATCCTGAAGGGCTCCTGGCTCGCCACGGTCTGCGTCTGCACGAGCGAGCCATCGACGTAGAGCTTGAACGTGACGGGGTAGCTCGCCGCCTGCACCTTCGCCCAGCTCATAATCACGGCGAAGGGCTGCACCTCGATGCGCGATTTCCAGTCGTAGGTCAGCGCGCTCGCCGTGTTGCCATCCCAACGCTTGATGTCCGCGCCGATCTGGAGGTACAGCGTGTCGCGGATCGGATCATTGTAGCCGGCGGTGGCGTATTGATCGGTGAAGGTGAGCGCGCCCGTGGGGCTCTTCGGATCGAGGATGAAGCCGCCTGTGGCGCTCCCGGTGTTGTAGAAGCCCATGTAGCGGCCGTTGTACTCGTAGCCGTTGATCGAGCTGGGCACAAGCGCCTGCCAGTCGTCGCGGTCCATCAGCGACTCGGTGACGACCTTCGACCCACCAGGCAGTCCAGGGTCCACGAGCACCATGCCCGCGGCAGCGGCATACATCACACCCGTTCCGCCCACCGTGGCAATCGATCGCTTCGATACGCAGGCTTTCCCCGCGTCGATGCGATCGAACGTCATCGAGCGCGGATCGACCCCCTGGCACACGTAGGGCGTGGCCTTCGTGCATACCACGATGCCCTGGCTGATCGCACCGAGGCCGACGATCGGATAGGCCGCGAGCTTCTGGTAGGCCACGGGCCAGGCCGAAGGCACGTAGGCTTCCGACAGGCACAGTATCTTCCCAGAGAACCCGGCCATGATCCCGTTCTCGATCACGATCAAGCCGGCCATGTCGGTCGGGGGCGCAAGCCAGTCGGTGCCGTCTCCCGTTCCACCGGAGGGGCACACTTCGTTTAAGACCACCACGGAGTCCGCGGCCGAGTCGGCGTAGGTCGCCGTTGCCACGGCTATCTCGGCGACGAAGCGATAGTCCACCGTGTTGTTGCCGCTCACCGTGCGGTAGATGCGCTTGGTGGCGACGTTGTACGCACCAACGGGCGCCACGCTCAAGGCCGACAGATTGACCGTTTGCCCCGGCTGCACCGACACGATCGCCGAAGGCTGCGAGGGCGGACCCTCCTCACCCCAGGCAGAGACGTAGGTGTAGACGTAGGCCTTGTTGACCGCGGTGCCCGAGCCCACCCCGGAGACGCCCACCGTGGGCGCGGCAGCCGGTGCCGGCAGCCCCAGGTTGTAGGAGGCCATCGGGTAGTCGGTGCCGCCTGCGAGGGCAATCGAATTGTCCGTCACCTGCGGCACGCCACCGGCTCCGGTGAAGTAGGTGCGCTCGCTCGTGTCACCCGCGACCGGGCCGCGGGCCACGTTCACATCGGTCAGCCAGTGGAACCAGTATTGCGCCTCGTTGGTGATGTCCTGGCCGAAGCGGTAGATCGATTGCTTCGTGCCCACCTTGGAGGGGGTGACGATCAAAAGCGGTGCTTGCCAGGGGCGCAGATCGCCCTTCCACAGTTTCGCGTTGAGTGCGGTCTGCGCCATGTTGGGCGGCAGGAGCCGCGGCGCGACAGCAGGCTGCACCCCGCCGAAGAGGGCGATGTTGATCCCCATCTGTCAGACTCCCCGCGCGCGCCGATGGGCAAGCCGCACGGGCTGCCGCATTACTCTTCCTTGATGAAGGGCAACACGTCGGCCATGTCGTTCGGCTTCAGGTTCGACTTCACGACCTTGACCTTCGGGTCGGAGGCATCGGGCTCGGTCTTCTCGAAGAGCTTGAGCGGGATCGGATCGTAGTCGATCTTGACCGTCTGCTCCATGAGCGTCACGAGTTCGTCGGCGATCTCGACCATCGTCGTCTTGTACGCGGCCTCGCGCGCCGCGAACGCATCGTCGGACTCGTCCTTTTCGCGCACGGGCTCGGGCGGGGGCGCTGCACCACCACCCACCGATTCGCCGCCCTTGGACTTCAAGAGCTTCACGTGCGCATCCTGGTAGGCGAGCTGCTCGCTTCGCAGCTTGGCGATCAGGCGCCCCACGCGATAGGCCGCAGTCGGGTGCATGTCTGCCTCGCCGATGCGGGTGAATGCGCGGTGCGCGCTGATGGCTTCGGACAACTTGACTTCGATCATGGGTGTTCTAGCTCCTTATGTGTTTCCTGCGTTGACGTTCGTTGTGGGCGATCACCCACAGGTACAACAGTTCGACTGGTGCGAGCAGTTGCCAGGGCGCGTGCCAGATGTAGAGCGCCGCCCAGGCGCCGATGACGGGCGACACCTTCCACACCACGAGCGCCCAATACACGCCGAGGTGCTTCATCAGCCACGCGATCGCCGGATTCTCCTCGATCCCGCCGAAGCGGAATATCTGGTAGGTGGTCCAGCCGTCGAGGGCGTTTTCGAGCGCGAAGATTGCTAGCATCACGCCCATCAACCCCTGCCACGGCTCCCCGTCATACGCCTGCGCAGCACCGGCTATGAGCATGGCTGCGATTGCGATGGTGATGCGGTTCATTGAGTGGCTTCTTTAGAAAGATACCCATGCAGTACCGTTGTCGAATACAGGAGTATTGACCGCGCCGCCGCCTGTTAATGTTCCAAGGTAAGTTGGTGCGGTTGCATCAGTGACGTAGGCCATGCGGCCCTTAGTGCCTGCTGCGGGGAGAGTAGCGACGGTGTAGCCGCCTGCGGAGATCGTTGTCGTCGCGCTCAACGTCCCGATCACGACGAGGCCGGTGGAGTAGAAGGTGCTTAT
>JAEHJW020005019.1_pt1 | contig 28778 bp, 35 predicted proteins | sample 9271431 | NCBI WGS metagenome assembly JAEHJW02 | reverse complement strand
TCAAGCGGTACAACACAGCCAGGCAACCTCAGCTTCTCGTCTGGTGACAAGCCCTGGCAGTACCTTTCCGCCGCCATAAACCCATCGGCGCAGCTCTGACGCGGCAGCGGCCCAGTCCCGCTGGTTGATCCGTCGCCTCAGGGTCGATGTCTGCAACCGCCCGGCGCCGAGGTTGAAGGTGAAGTCAACGATGGCTGCGATTCGTCCCTCTGGCTCAGCGGCCAACACCGGGCAGTAGCGCAGCGTCGCCGCCAGTGCCGTCTGTAGATCGCGCGCCAGATAGACCCCGGCGTCGGCCTCCGTGATCGGTGGGTGTTTGGGATCGCAGAGATGGCCGTAACCAATCGTCCAGAAACCTGCGGGACAAAGGTAGGGGACTGCGTTGATCTCGACGCCACGTCTGACCTTGCGTTCAAACCCTTCGAAGCGCTTGGCCAGTTTGATGGCCGCTTTGGGTACCTCGATCACGGCCGCACCCGGTCGAATACGCGTCCGATGAACCAGAAGTTCAGCACGCCGGCCCACAGGGCTTGGTCGGCTTCAGTCCATGCATGGAGAATGGCGACGCCCCAGTCGGCACCGCCTTCGATGGCGGCCACGAAGGCGGCCGTCTTGGCAGCGCAGTACAGCGCCATGAACCAGTAGGTGATGACCGGGCGCACGCTGCTCGACAAGGCATCGGCCCAGCGGACGCCGGTCTTCTCGCCCTGGGTGCGAACGGCTTCGCGCAGCGTTTCGATGGCTCCGACGTTCCACGCGGCATCGGCACCGGCGCCGATTTCGTGCATGCGCTGCGCGCCGCGTAGCTTCTCGAATTCGAGCGCCTTGTCCTGCATCGCCAGTTCGTGGCCACGTTCGCCCTTGCGGTCGAGCCACTTGAGGAGTTCGGGTGCCAGGCGGAAGGCGCCGCCTAGCAGGCCGCCGAGAAGGGTCTCGATCATTGGCCACCTCCGAACACCTTGAACTTGATGAAGGCGCCAGCCACCAGCGCGAGCAGAAAGCCGGTGGTGACCATCTTGATGACGGTCTGCCAGGCGGTATGCTTGGCCGAGTTAAAGGCATCGAGCAGGCCGCGCAGTTCGCGGATGTCGTGGGCGGCGTCGTCACCGTCCAAGCCAACATCGGCCAGTGCACGTCTGGCGCCGCGCTCGGCAGCGCGGTCCAGAAGTTCAAAGTCCTCCTTGCGCAGGAGGAGCATGTTGTCGACCAGTGCGGGTTTTTGTGGGTCAGTCATAAGGCAGGCTCCAAAAATGCGAAACCCGCCACGAGGGCGGGTTTCTGGTGTTCGGTGGAAAGGGATCAGATGGCGATACCGGGACTCCAGCCGGTGGTCTTGTAGGCCGAGAGCACTGCCTCGTCCTCAATGAAGCACAGCCAGCCGACTTTAGGGATGTGGTATTCCCAGACGCCCGCGATGCGCGCCGCGATCTGATCGGTCTTGCCGCTCCAGACGCCGGTGGCACCAGCGGGAATCAGGTAACGGTCGCCGTTAACCGGGCTGGCAGGTGGTGTGGCCAGATCTCGGTCTTTGACCGACAGGCTGACGACGGCGCCCAGCCGCTTCAGGTTGGCGTCCATACCGGCGCCCCAGCCGCTTTCGCCGAGCGTCCAGCCGTAGTTGAGCCCCAGATTCGGGTCAGTGATTGCGGGCATCAGATGCCTCCGTAGTATTTGTCGTAGGAAAGTCCGTAGCCGGCGCGCTCGAAGGCGATCGAGTGCTTTTGCAGGCTGATCACGCCGGAGCGGTTGGATTCGAGCTCGATTCGCAGCGCAGCATTGGGTCGGCCAAGACCGGAATCGGCGGTGTCGTCCGCCAAGGTGTAGGTCTGGCTGGTGCCGGTCAGGCCGCTGTAGGTACGCCGCAGGCTGCCCGCTTCCCCGTAGATGCGCAGCGTGTAGGTCACGCCAGCCTCCGGGCCGATGTTGCCGTTGGTCTGGGACACCAGGCTGACCGTTTGGCTGAGGCGGTCCCGGTGGGCCCAGGAGATGACCAAGTTACCCTTGGCGACCGCCGGGTAGGCCACGTTGTTGATCTTGACGTTGCCTGGCGGGTAAGGGCGATTCTGGCGGCGGTTCATGGCCAGGGAGTCGGTGGGAGCCGATGCCAGCGCCAGCGTGCCTTTGCCGGTCACCGTGAGCAGGCGAGCATTGACCGTTTCGCCAGCGGCGTATTCGGTCGGGTCGACACCCTGCGCACCATCGGCAAACCAGATCCGACTCCCCGCCGCGTGGGTGACCGGTACGGTATCCATGACCCCGCGGGTCAGTGTCAGACTTTGGGTGGTCGTGTTGATCGCAGTGACCAGGACGACTTCGTCATTGATGTAGGCATAGGTCCCGGTGGCAACCAGGTCGATGTCGAGTTCGCCGCTGTAGGTGGCCGTGCTGGTCACCGCTTGTGCGAGGCTGGAAGCCAATACTGCCGTGGGGCAGAACTCACCTTGGCCGCGCTGGTTGTAGGTCGATGCCGAACTCGTCTTGCTATACAAGTCGTAGTTCATGGCACCCGGTACTGGGCGCCCGCCCAGGGTCTGCAGGAAGCAGTCGGTGGCATCGAGGTAGGCCAGCTCCGCTGCGGACAGTGCACGGGCAACGTCCCAGTATGGGGCCTCGACCAGTCGCCGAGGCGTGGTCGCTGTGGGCGCGGGAACCGGATCGGTCCATCCCGTGGGCTGCGAGGCGGTGTAGGCCGCCGAGGGCAGTCCGAACACATCCTCGACTGCGTCGATGCTGATGGCGCCGTTGGTGAGTGAGCCGCCATCGACACCTGCAATCCGCATCACCAAACCGGCGATCCCAAGTGCCGGCCACTCCAGCTTGAACACATCGCCCGGGTAGAGATTCCAAGCTGCGCGATTCACCTTCAAGCGGACTTTTGCAAGCGGCGTGGAGACGACGGCCAGATCGCGCATGGCGACCCGCGCGGCGAGGTTGTCCGAGGTGATGCCGGGGTAGCGCCGAGTCTGGGACACCACGGCGCCCTGCGCTTGGATGTTGGCCAGATCCTGGACCGCGACGCTGGTCTCCTTGAAGGTGTCGGGTTTGGTGTAGATGAGCACGATCTCGTTGGTCGTCTCGCCCCAAGCGGCACGCTGAAAGCTCTCCAGTTCGATGACATTGTCCGGGTTCAGGATTGGCAGCGTCGAGACGTTGTAGTCGGCGCGCACCAGCTTCAGGACAAAGCGCCCGGTGGACGGCGAGGTCGTGAGTACGCCGCCGATGTGATCCATGATCTCCTTGATGAACTGCTCGATCTTGCTCTGCTGCAGCCAGATCATGTTCAGGCCGAACCCTTCGGTGTAGAGCACATCAGCCGCCGCGCGAAACGCGGCGTCATCGATACTGGCCGTTGGATAGCCCATTCCCCAGGCGGCATTCGTCAGGCACTCATAGACGATGTGCGCCGGGTTGGCGGCGCCGTTGATCTCCGCCTTCGCTGAGTACCAGTCGCGAAAGCAGCGCTTGACGCGCACCGCCCATGGCTTCATGTAGGGGTTGTTCGCGGCGATGTACACCTGCCGCAGAATCAGGCTCAGAATCCCGCGATAGGCAGGCTGTGGCGAGCCGATCTTCGAGACGAGGTAGTCATTCGGTGTCTGCGCCGCCTGGCCAAACGCGGCATCGATGGCACCGGAGACACCGCCTTCGCGCTTCTCGCCACCGAACAGCTCCGGCATGTTGACCGTGATCCGACCGCTGGCCGTGAGATTGCCGCTCCAGGCCTGGCGCTCGCCGACCTGGATCTCGGTGATGGCATCGACCGGCCCGTGGCAGATGGCGAGGTGCATCCCCAGGTAGTAGCGGTAGCCGACCGTCTGCGATTTGCTGCTACCTCCCATCGTTCACCTCGGCTGCGACGCGTTCTCGGGCGGCGGCAACCACGTCCTCGGCCATGCTGTCCCCGGTTGCCAGCAACACGGGCGCGGGCAGTCCCCGATCAATGAATTGGCTCCAGTCGAGCTGGTGGCGCGCGAACCACTCCCGCGCGCCACGATTGCAATAGCCCAGATGACGCATGTCGCCATGGGTCACCAGAATGTCGGTCATTTCTTTCCACCTTTGGATTTGATCGGTGTGGTGCGCAAATCGCCGTACCACACCACGTTGGCGCTCTTCACCAGCACGGTGCCGAACACGACCGGCACAGGGCGGCCCTCATCGGCGGTGGGCGCATCGAAGTCCTTGAGTTCAGCCGCTTGTGGCTGTGGTGTCTTGGGTTGCAACGCGTACTGAATCAGTACGCTGACGATCAGAACGGCAATGGCGGCCCACATAGGAATCCCTCGGCTACTTGGTCTCAGTAAATCGGGCTGCCGCCGAAGGGGTTCTTCGTCGGGATGAATGGGAAGCCACCGAAGTTGGCGCTGTTGCCGAACTTCGCGTGGCAGGTATTCAAGGTGCGATCGCAGCCGGGGTACAGATAGATGGCATCGCCAATGGCGAGTCCCGGCGGCACGGCCGACAAAGTGATGGCATCGCCGTTGTGGCCGACGATCATGCGTTTTTCGGTGAGGCCGTTGGCCGCCCAGGTCGCGTAGCCGCCCGCGAAGTGCCCGACGGCATACCCTGCAGCGGCCGGAACACTCAGTAATGTGCCGGCAATCGAGGTGACAGTCCCAGCGACCCGGAACACGACCGCGCTCGCCCCGCACGCCGTTCCGTAGAGCACATGTGGGCAGTTGCGTTGATACAGCCGACGCAGGCCGATGCGCTGCAAGCTGGTGTAAACCGGTTCGCAGTTGAGCTCGACGACCGATTCACGCCATTCTGCGTTGAGCACACGACCCATCCACACCGCGACGGTTTCGCCATCACCGCGATGTTGCCGGTACAGCGTGAGCAAGGTGACTTCGGAAGGCGGTGTCGAAATGAAGCCCTGGGCAACCTCGACATCGCGCGCAAAGGTGATGCGCAGTCCCGCTTTACCGATCTCCGTGGTCTGTTCGATGCTGCCGCGACTGATTGGCACAGCGCTGTAGGTGTAGGTCGCATAGGTGGCATCCTGCGCGGCGCTGGTGTAGCGCCAGGTTTCACCGCCTCGCCGAAACTCGTACAACTCCACTGGACTGCTGGCGTCAGTGGATGCTTCCCGGCTGGCGTAGGTCATGTGTCATCCCGAATGCTTCTGACGGAGATGGACACCTCCGCCATATCGTCAGTGTGGTGAGCCAGTTCGATGGCATCGCTGTCCAGGCGCACCAGCTTCATGAACGACACATGGCGGATCTGCTCTGGCAGCAGTGCCACGCCCACCACGCTGTCGATGGCGATGCTTTCAGTGGTGGGTGTAAGAGCTGTGGCGCCCGTGATGCGCCGGTAGTAGCGGCTGCCGGACGTTGTTGCAATCATGATGTCGCGTCGCCCAACGGCGGCCGGCACGTTGGCGGCGTAGGTGCGGTTCTCCACGGTGATGGCCGAGTCGAAGGCGCCGATGGGGCTTACTACCTTCAGGTCCGACTGAAAACTGGGCATCCAGAACGCCGTCAGTCTGCCCGCGCGAGCGGCCAACCAGGACCGGAAAGCCGCGATCGCGGCGCGGCCGCTGATCAGCCAGCGATGGGTCCGGCGCACGGTGCCAATCCCTGACAGGTCATCGGTTGCACGTCGGCCTGTCAGGAAGTCCAGTTCGTTGAGTTTGCGTGCGTAGTCGGTGTCGACATCCTCGGTCCAATTGGTGGCGGTGAGCAGGACTGGGTAGCCCCGGTAATCCAACGTCTCGGTGGCAGCGGGCAGCAACCACTCGTCCTCGAGTTGGAAGCGGACTGTGGCCCGGCCGATGGCATCGCTCAAGTAGGTCAGGCCGAGTTCGTTCTGCACCCGTGCAGGTTGGACAGGCAGGATCTTGGTGCCAACCGGCCAGGTCGAATCCAGCGGGCTCTTGATGGTCAGCGACGTGGGCAGGACCGCTGTGATCTCAGCGAACTCGGATTCCGTTCCCAGAACCAGTCCCACCAAGCCGCCGACGGCAAAGTCTCGATTCGCAGTCGTCACGGAAATGGACGTCGCGCCGGCAGGAATGCGGTTTGCTGCAAGCGCGACATCAGTCCAAAGCGGCAAGCCGAACACCCGGGCCTGCCAGGACAGCAACAGGTTCTCCATCTTCACGCGCTCGGTGTCTGAGCCGACCAGAGCGCTGTACTCGAAGCTGCGCCTGGCCCCGGCGCGCAAACGCACGCGCTGCTCAAAACCAGCATGAGACTCCATCACATCGGTGAGCCATTCCAGCCGTTCGACAACTGGCTGTACCCAGTTCGGCGCAATGATCCAACCGACGATGCGACGCCCGGTCGCCTGCAAGGTGGAACTGTCGAGGGCAAACGCGAAAACGAACGTCGCGTTCACCGTAGGCGGACCATTCGGCGTGACCGCGAGTGTGTAGAGCCGCGATTCATTGGCGGCAAACACGGTCGGTGCCGGCGCTGGACCGGTCAGCGTCATGCCTTCCGCCCCGGTGGCGGTGATCGAGGCCAGGTTGTTCGGTGTCAGCCTCGCATTCCAGACCTCGATCGTGCGGCTTTGCTCCGAGGCGAGGCTGCCAAGATTGATGCGCCCGGGCAGCAGGTGCACACGGAAGTAGTAGTCCTCGAAGTAGCTCGGCACCTGCATGCCGGTCAGCGCCCGCTGCGCAGGAACCGTGATGTCGGTTGCGTAGCTTCGCGCTCCATTCTCCGCCCGTGGCGAATCGCTGGCGGTGTACGGATAGATCGCGGCAACCTGATACCCGTCGATGCTCAGGAGCGGGTTCAGTGAGCCAGCCTGGGCGCGATCGAGCACCATGCCTGTCAGGACGGGCATGTCAAAGCTCTCGGTTGAGGTAAATGTGGAGGATCAGGGGCCGTCGTAGCGGACGGCCATCGCGATCGTTCCCGAGTGGGTCGCGCCGTTGTAGGGCGACGCGGCTCGGCTCGCGGTGTTTTTTCGATACACCGGCGCGATGAACCAGCGCTCCGAGCCGAGCGTCAGGATCTGGCCGTCATCGATGTTGTCGTTGCGCGTCATCCGCAGATGCGGAAGCTCCGCGACATGCGACCAGAAGCTGGAGGGCTGCGCCGCCATGATGTGGATGCGCGTCAGCACGGCCTCTCCGTTCCAGTTGTTCGGCTGGGTCAGCAGCAGCGTGGGAACCGCGATGGTGGCGCGGGCATTATTCGGATTCGCCGTGGAGACGCCCACGGGGTTGTTCCACCAGCCGTGACCGTTGAAGTTCAGGTAGATCGAGCTGTTCTGGACACCAGTGGTGTCGTTGGATTGCCAGAACGGTGCGCCCGAGGTGTTGCCGCCACCGCTGCCGGTGCTGCCATTCGAGTCGATCGCCACGCCAGCGCTGGTGCTGATGTCGGAGGTCGCGGTGCCCCAATGCCAGATGGCATTGCCGAGCACGCCAAAGCCGCGGGCCTGGCCGATCGCCAGCCATTGCCACCACATCACCTGGTAGTTGACGGCCACAATGATGTCGTCCGGGGCCGTGTGCACGAAGATGTGGTAGGTCACGGGGTAGCTCAGCAGCGTGTTGCCCGCCTGCCCCAGCCGGTTGGTGATGCCGACCAGTTTGGCGGCTGGCGTGTTCAGCGTGGCGCCGGAGTAGCCAAGGGCGGCCTGCACCAGGAGGTTCAAGCCGCTGACCGTCAGGCGACCGTAGATGTCGCCCTTGTAGAGCATGCTGTTGCCGGCGTCCCAGGACCAACCGTTGTCGGTTCCGGCAGTGACCACGGCATTGAGCAGATCGCTGGCGCTGTTGGCCAGCCCGGTGACGTAAGGCATCAGGAGAGCTCCAGCGCGATGTAGTCGCCAAACGACGTGCGGCCGACGTCCTGGATGACGACGTAGTTCTTGCCGTCGATGACGAGGGTGTTCTCGACGACGTTGTCGAAGCCGGTGATGTGATAGATCCCGTCCAGTGCGCCGTAGATGTTTCCGGAGTCATAGAGCATCACTGGGTAGAGTGCGTAAGTGGTCTCCGCCGGTCGGCACGCATTGGCCATCGTCGATTGGCCCCATGGCGTGGCGAGCGGCGCCTTCCAGGTGCCGTCGTTGAAATGCATGCGCAGGTTGTTGCGATTGCCTTTCCACGGCATGGTGTGGGTCGTCTCGGAGTAGCGCGTGGCCGATGCGCTGGTCAGCATGCCGGCCGCGAATAATGGCTGGGGATACTGGCCAGGTGACGCGTAGGGGAAGAATTTGCCGATCCCGAAGGATTCGTAGACCGGCGTACCGACCTTCATCGCCACATTCAGCCGCTGCCCATTCACCGAGAGCCAATAGTCGATGCGTTGGTTGTGGGCGGGCACACCGAGCACCGGCGAGATGCCCGGCTGGGTCAGGAACGAGTTGGCGGCGACATAGCCCTTCATGGTCGCCACCGCCAGGTTGTAGTAGTCCGCGTTGCTGTCCTGGTAGCAGTAGACGCCGCAGAAGATCTGCTCGGTGCCCGATAGGCCGGGTGCCATCATGAGCAGTTCACGGTTCGTGATGGCCGTGTCGTACCGGAGGATGGTCCAACCCTCGGCCAGACAGACATCCCGAATCGTTTCGAGCATCTTGTGGTGGGCGAGCATCGTCGAGTTGTCGACGAAGCCGACGTAGGCCGTCATGTGTGTGGTCCTTGCTGGATACGGTATTTCGGTCAGCTCAGCACCTGCCGCACCGCGCCCGCGTTGCGTTGCAGAATGTTGAGAATGGTTTTCTCGCCCGAGGACGAGTTGAGATAATCGGCGGCCATCGCCGGGTCGATGACGTTGACGATGCGCACCGCTTGCCCTTGTGCCTGCTGGGACGGTGCTTCCGGCACCAGACCACCGGCGGCAAAGGCCAGGGTGTGGCCGGAAACTCTCGGCCCGGACGACAGGCCGTTGATGGAGTGCAGGAAATCCACGCCGACACGTTTCACCGCAGCGGCATTCATGACGAATTCACCGGCGGACAGACGCGCCGGGATCGAATCGGAGGTCGAAGTACCAGGACCCGTTACCAGTCCACCCGAGGCGAATTTCTTCGTGTTGCCGAGCAGCCCCATCACCGCCGCGACCATGGCCACCATCGCCGCTACCGCAAGCGCCGGCCCCACATAGGGGATGGAGGCTTGTGAAGCCGCCGCACCGGCGCCCGCCTTGGCCGCGTCCATCGAGACCACGGCGGTGGTTTCCGCCGATTTCTGTGCGACGGTCGTGGCGCTGGCCGCCGCGTCCACAGCCTGTTCCTGCTGCACGAAGCCCAGCTTGATCGCCAGCATCCGCGCCTGCATGGCGATCCACTGCTGGAAAGGCTGTATGACGATCTGCTGCAAGAAGGCATCGGCCACCTGCTGGAAGATAGTGGCGAGAGCGCTGCGCCAGGTTTGCGCACTGGTGATCATCCCGTTGAGCGCGCCGCCAAAGCTCTCGCCGATGCGGTTCCACAGCGGCGCCATTTCATCGACGACCAGCTTGGTGCGTTCCAGCTCGTTGCGCCATGCCTGTACCCGAACGGCCGCATCGGGACCGATGGCTTGTGCTGTTTGCTGCATGGTCGGCAGCAGACGTTCCATCTCGATGGCCGATTGCTGCTGCAGGGCGACGATCTGCTGACGGGCCTGGGCTTCAGTCAGCAATCCCGCCTGCTGCTGGGTTTGAATGGCTTCTTGCGCATTGCGCAATCGTTCGGTCACCAGCCGCCACTCGACTTCCAGTGCCGCCAGGTTGGCTTGCGCCGCTTTTACGTCGATCAGCCGATCGATCAGCGACACGCCGTCGGCATCGTTCTCGGCCAGCAGTCGGGCCTTGAGATCCCGGTAACCGCGCTCGATCGCGGCTTGACGATCGGCGGCACTGGCTTGTCCTGTGATTTGTGCCAGTTCCTCGCGGGCCTGGGTCAGCGCGTCGGCCAGCTCTCGTTCGGCATCGGCCGCCTTGCGCGCGTTGGCGACCTCGACATCGGCCCGTTTGTTGTTGAGCACGATGAGATCGGCCTCGATCTTGGCTACCTCGGCTCGGGCTTTTAGCCGCGCACCCTCGTCAGATCCTGCTGCAGCGATACGCTGCTGCTCGGTCAGCAAGGTCTGCGTGCGGGTGATCTCCGCATCGATCTCGCGGGTTTCCAATGCGCTCTTGGCGGCGTAGTAGTCCGCCAACGAGATCAAGCGCCCATCGAGCGCCTCGTCGAGGTCGCGTGATTGCCGATCCAGCGCATCTTTGAGCAGCTTCAGCTCGGCATCGGCCAGTGCCTTGGCCAACGCCAACCGGGCAGCCCCATTGTCTCCGGAGGCCCTTCCTGGAGTGCGCAGACGATCGATCAGAGTAGGATCGGCAACGATTGCCGGCGCACGCACTTCAATCGGCTTCGGGTCGAACAGGCTGTCGCGGAAGCTCGCCAATTCGTCCAGGCGCTGAACCAGGCTGCCCTTGAGTTCCGTGATGATGGCTTTCGCGCCGGACACGTTGCCCGACAGCGCCTCGACGGCGGCCGCCATGCCGGCCCCAATGGCTTCGCCCAGCGCCACGAAGGACTTGCCGACGGTGGCGGCACCCAGCGCCAGGGTTTTCAGGACCAGGACCACGCCGTCCAGGATGGCGCGCAGCGAACCGCCTTGTTTTGCAGACTCCACCATCCCATTGGCCATCTCGTTCATGGCCGGCAGGAAGGCTTCGATGACCCGGTTACCGATGCTGGAGATCGCCAGCCGCACCTTGGCGAGCGAGTCGTTGAACACCTCGGCCTGCACGGCGGTGTCGCCGCCAATCTGCACGCCCAGCGCCTGCAGTTCGGCAGTCAACGCTTCGACGCCATCTCGCCCCTGATTGAGGAAGGGAATGAGGTCGGCGCCCGACTTCCCGAACAGATCCACCGCAAGCGCCGTCTTTTCGGCACCGTCGGGCATCGCCTTGAAGCGGTCGGTCAGGTCGAGCAGGACCTGATCCGTCGCGCGCAGCGTCCCATCCTGGTTCTGGATGGCGATGCCAATCGCAGCGAAACTACGCGCAGCCTCGTCCGATCCGGTCGCGGCATCCAGCATGCGGGTGGCGAGCTTGCGCAGACCACCTTCGAACTTCTCTCCCGAGACGCCGGCGAGATCCGCGACAGGGATCAGGGTCGACAGCGATTCGACGGTAATCCCAACCCGCTGCGACAGCTTGGACAGCGAGTCGGCCGAATCCAGTGAAGCCTTGACCATCGCGCCGAGGCCGGCTGCTGATACAGCCAGACCCAGCGTGCCCAGCAGTCCGTTGATGGATCGCGCTGCGTTACCCAGGTCACCCAGATTGCGCTTGATGGAATCGAAGGCGCCACGGGTCTGGTCGACGGCAGTGATCAGGAGTTGGGCGCGGTTGTTGGCCATCAGGATTTCGTCAGTTCTTTTTGGATTGCGCTTGCCAAGCGCGGTAGGGAACGCTGCACGGCACCGGTCAGGTCCAGTCGCCGCTTGAGCGAAACGGACTTGACCAGCACGGCGATCGGGATCTCCTGGCCACGTTTGATCTGTTTGGCTCCGGTGCGCGCACGCTCGGCCCGCTTGAAGCGGTTGAGTTGGGATGCGTTCTCGCGGATGTTCTCGGCCATCAAGAAGACCTTGCCGTTCTTCTCGACGAAAAAGGCATTTCCTGATCGCAGCAGACCATCGATGACGGACTTGAAGCGCTTCGGTCCGATTCGCCCCGGAAGTAACGGGATCAGCAGATTGCCCGAGACAGTTCCGCCTTTTTCGTGCAGACCCAGCCAGGGAATCTTGCTGCCGATCAGCAAGGCCGGCAGCCGATCGGTCTTCTTGTCCAGCACCTTGGCCTGCATCGAGGAGATGAAGCTGTTGCGCTTGACGTTGAAGGCACCGCGCATCTGTATGCGCGCGGCGTCGCGTACTTCGCGCCCACCCGATTGCATGCCGCGCTTCAGCGCCGCGCGAATGGCATCACGGCGCTGGGTGGACCAGGCATTGAATTGCCGGGCATCGAACAGCCCGGCAGTCGTCAGATCAATCCGCACGGTCCAACTCCCGCTGCAATCGCTCGATGGATCGCTTGTCGCCCTGGCAGGCCACAGCGGTCAGGCCAAGTAGCAGGCCCGCGTGCTCGCGATCTCGTTGTGTTTCCGCATCGAGAAAGGCAGTCAGCTGGGCCAGCGTGTAGTCCAGGACATCCGGCAGTCGGTGTCCGGCATGAATCAAACGGTGGATGGCGTGAGCCCAGCCAAGGGGCCGCTCATTTGCGCGTTGATCCGGGCGGCGGCGTGCTGAATCGTCGGCACCACCCGCTGCACGAAAAAATCCGCATTCACCTCGAACAAGGTGGTGGCCAGGCGTATGGCATCGTCCATCGTCAATGCCGCCACCCAGTCCTGGGGCTGGCGCGAGGCCACGGCGATTGCTTTGATCAGCGCTTCGCCGTGGTCGGCCAGCAGTTCGAGCCAATCCGGCTCGCCGTCGACCAACCGGTGCGCGAAGGGTCGAACCGCAGCAAGGAGCGCCGGGATTTCGCCGACACGAATCGGTGTGATCTCCAGCGCGATACCCGCGATTGCCAGGGATTGCGGAGCGGGAGGAAATGCATCGAAGTCGCTCATCATTCACCTCACAGCAGCACGATGCGGCCGAACTGGCCCAGGTCGCCGGTCGCGGGTTTCAGCGTGTCGGCCAGTACCTGGCCCGACAGCTCGAACTTGAGCAGTTCGTCGGTGATGACCGAGAGCTCCTTGGCCGGATTGATCGCCACGCGGTAGAGATCGATCACGACCTCGCGGTTGCCATCCGCCGTGTTCAGACCTTCGAAGCGCACCCAGCGCTCGGGCAGCGGCTGGGTGAACATCGCCGTGCTCTGGGCGGCGCCGTAGGCATAGTCCACCTTGAACGGCTCCACGTAGGGGCCGCCGGTGGTCTTGTCGTTGATCGCCAGCGAACCATGCTTGGCGTTGAGGGTGTACTGGCCTGCCGGCAGCGTCTTGGGGGTGGCGGTGGAATCCTTGACCACCACTGTCGAGACGTTCTGCTTGGCCAGCAGGTAGAGACTTCCCAGGGTGACGGGGTTAGGCAGCACCTCGGCGGTCACCGTGCCGCTGACCTGGTCAGTGGTCGTGCCGTACAACGCCAAGCCCAGGTTGACCGCGATCAGCTCTTCCAGCGTGCAGGCGAACTCGCCCTTCTTGGTCTTGATCAGCTGCAGGTCGGTCAGACGCTGGCCGCTGGTCGACTCCTGGTGCTCCAGGGTCTCCACCGAGAGAGAGACTTTGAGCTCGGGCACATTGCCCACGTAGTTCAAGCCCTGGGGCTTGCCGGTGATGTCGCGGGCGCCGATGTAGACGCGCCCCTGTCCAGAAAAGTAAGGCATGGTTAGTCTCCCTTGCGTGTGGTGGGTTGCGATTTGCCGGTCGACTCTTGGAGTCCGTCAGTGGCTTTGGCGACGCCAGCGTCGATCAGCCAACGTGCCGTGGCTTCGTCGACGTCCAGCACATCACCAGGCGCCAAGCTGTTGCCGGCATGGGTATGAGGTTTCAGTAGTTCGATATTCATCGTTGGGTTATCCAGTTCGGGTCAGGTCAAGTGCGTGGGTGCGGTAGCGGATCTCGTAACGGGCCGGCAGCGCCACGGCTCCGGCGTCGGCGTCTTCCGGGTCCCACTCGCAATCGACTTCGCGCACGGCCAAAGCAAGGCCACCGAGGTTGGTGTCGCTCATCAGCGCCGTGTGGGCAGCGACCACCGCCAGATCAGCTTGGTCGAAGGCATCGTCCCCACGGGCTACGGCTACCAAACGGACCATCAGTAATCGGTCGACGAGGTTGTTGGCATGCGCCGTGATGCTGTCGCCTTCGGCAAATACCAGCAGTGCGGGGCTGGCCTCTCGCGTCACCGGCACGGTCGGAAACCGTAGAACCGGGACAGGCGCCACCGCAGAAATCAGACGTGCGACGACCTCCCGCAAGATGCGCTCGCGGATGGAGTACATGAACAGGAGTCCTCAGAGTCGAGAAAGTGAAGCGCGCTTTTCGCTGCCGTCGCCGATGCTGCGGATATCGCAGACGCGGTAATCGCTGCCACCGATGGCGACGGTGTCGCCTGCTGCCAGACTCGGCAACGCCGAGGCTGGAAAACGCATCGAGTAGTCGGTGGACAGGGCCAGCCCATCCAGGATGGTTTCGTCCGGAGCGCGGAAATCGACAGCGATCGTTATGCCATCGATTTCCGCATCCACCAGCAAGCCAGACCGCCTAGCGGCCTCGTAGAAGTCCTCGATGCGCACCATCACACCGTCAGCTTCACGAGCACACCCGGGCGGTGGCACATGGGCAGCGGATTCGACTGGGTATGCAGGTCGGTGCCCCGATCGAACTTGCGCGGCTCCTGCTTGGCATAGAGCGTCTGCCCGATGGTGTTGACCGTCTCGTTGAAGTCCGCCGGCGCGAAGTAGGTGCCAAAGGTATCCACCGTGCCCAGAGGGAAGGCATGCGCCTCGCCAGCCGCGATGAAGCGACGGGTGGTGCCAGACGGATCGGTCGCCTGTCCGCGATACTCCTCGAAGGTGATGCCGGCGTAGGTGAAGCCACGGCGCACGTCGTTGATCAGGATCGCGCCTTGCTGCCAGTTTTCGAAGGCCTTCTCGACCTTGGCATGACCGGTCAGGGCAGCGAAGAACTCTGGCGAGCACAGGCAGTGCACACCGGTCATGAATTCGCCCTTGAGGTTGTCCTCGATTGCGGCCAGGGTCGCGAGGCATTTCGACTTCACATTGGTGCCGGCGTTGCCAAGATCGAAGGCGATGGTCTGCGGCGTGATGTCGAACTCGTCGAAAAGGTCGTACAGCACGGAGCCATCGGCGTCCAGGATGACGCCCTTGAGCGCGCCCATGCGCAGGTGCTCCAGCGTGATCGCGTGCTTGTTGCGCATCGTCTCCAGATGGCGCGCGATGACGCCCGCGACGGCTTCTGTTTCAGTCTCCGAACCAAAGGCGCGGATGCCCTGAACCTCTTCCGGCAGGACGACGTCGTCGTGCGGGATATGGGGGATCACGAACGAACGCAAGGTGCGCTTGCCGCGCACACCGACCGTGCCCGGGGCGCCCGGCGGCAAGGTCGGCAGCAGGTTCAGTACGCCGTTCATCTCCTCGACGATGACCTGTCGCTGGCGCACCGGCTTGGCCGGCATCAGTCCGAGATCCTCGATGCGGCCATAGCGGTTGGGGAGAATGTTGATGGCCGCCGTGAGCGCCGCCATCGAGAACGCGGGATTGGTAAAAGGGTTCTGCATGGTTGTCTCCTAGATCAGGCGGCGGTTCGGACGAGGACGCCACGCGCTTCGAGCTGAGCGATCGCGGTGGCCTTCTCGGTGGGGGTAATGGCGACCGGCCACACCAGGGCATGGCTGGCGACGATGGCGTGGCGGGAGATCAGCAGCGCGTCTTCCCGGTCGATCAGGGTCGCGTCCACGTCTGCGGCGAGCACGCCGACCGCGGTTTCAGTGCCATCGGTGGCGGCCGGGTCGAGCGCTTTCAGCTTGCCGGTCGTGCTGTCGCGGCCGACGATGGCGCCGAGCGGCAGGTTTTGCCCGGCAGCGACAGTGGCCAGGTCACGTGAATAGAGATTCGGGGCCTCGTACTTGAGGAGATCACCGAGGTTGTTGGTTTCCTGAATGGCAGACATGGCTTACTCCTTAGTGGCGAGTTTCTTGACGGCGGCAACGACCGGGCTGCTTTCCGGCCGCACGGTGGTTCCCGCATCGGCGGTGATGCGCGAGGCAATTTCCGGCTGTTCTGCACGAGCCTCGAGCAGCGCGCGGCGAACCTGAGCCTCGGTCATCCCGGAAGCAAGGAATTCCGCCGTGCGCTGCGGTGTACCGGCGATCAGGCAGATCTCGGCAATGGCTTGTGCCTCGATGCGGCCGTTGGTGTGCGCACCGGTGATCGACGCGGCAACGGGCGGTGCTGCGGGTGCTTGCGCTGGTGTCTCCGGCGGCTCTGGCGTGAGCTCCGGATCGGGGTCGTCCATCGGGGACTGCTGTTCTTGGTCGGTCATGGTTTGCTCCAAATGAGAGGGTTGATGGCTGGAAATCTGATGGCTCGCGTTCAGTGCCACGGGTGAGGCGCGAGCTTGTGGGCGGCGCTTCGCAGCATTTGCACTGGGTGTCGCCAGTCGGCGTTGCGCATCCAGCGCGTTGGTGAACTCGACCAGAACCTGGTCGAAACTCATCACGGCGTCGGCCAGTCCTGTTGCGACCGACGCATCCCCGAAGATCAAGCCGGCTTCGGTCGCTCGCACGGCATCGCTGTCCAACCCGCGCATCCGCGCGACTTGGTTGACGAAGATCCCGTACAGCCGATCGACCTCCGACTGCAGGGTGGAGGCCGCTTGTGGCGACAGCGGTGCATGGGGAGAAAAGTCGTTCTTGTGGTGACCGGCATAGATCGCCGTGTAGGCAACCCCGTCCTTGGCATCCTTGACGGACTGGTCGACGTGCAGGGCAATGACGCCGATGGAGCCCACCCCAGCGGTTTGGGACAGGGTCAGGCGCGATGCAGCGGCCGCGATGGCGTAAGCCGCCGAGTACGCCGAGTCGTTGGCATGTGCCCAGACCGGCTTGATGTCGTTGGCGGCGCGAATCCGTTCGGCCAGCTCGAATACGCCACCCGCCTCACCGCCGGGGGAGTCGAGGTCGAGCAGGATGCCGTTGACCTGTGGGTCCGAGAGTGCCGCGTCCAGGCGTGCAGCGATCTCGCCATAGGAGGTCAGGCCGGATGCGGCCTCCAGTCCCATTGCCCGTCGCACCAGCGTGCCGTGCACCGGGATGATCGCGATGCCGAGCTGCCCAGCCGAGGCGCTGGCCTTTGGGCCGGGAAGCGGGACGGCGGCATCGATGTCCGGCAGTCCGATGCGTGGACCGAGGACGGACAGGATCACGTCCAGTTTCGAGCGCGCAATGAGGAGCGGCGTCCCGTAGAGACGGGACGCCAGGTGTACAAGCTGCATATCAGTTGTCCTGGGGTTCTTGCGCCGCAGCCGGGGTGGCCGTTGCGATGGGCGCTTTGTCGTGGCGCGGGTCGGAATCGAAAACCAAGCCGAGCTCATCGGCTCGTTGGTTGTCTGCCGCGATCTCGCGGTCGATGTCTTCGGCGTCGTAGCCGAAGGCCGAAATGGCTTCGGAGCGTGAAAGCAATCCAGCGCGGATTGCGGTGAGCATCGCGTCGAACTCCTTCTTCGGATCGACCCACTGCCAGCCTTGCGGAATCCATTTGGCGGCGAGGTACTGCCGCTTGCGGTTGCTGAAACCGGGAAGATCGAGTGCGCCTTCGAGCGCAGCCTGTTCCATCCATGCCCGCCAGATCGGGCGGCAGAGCTGGTGGACGATCACGCCATGCTGGATCGCCTCACAACGACGGCGAAACTCCAGCAGGCCGGCACGGATCGACGAGTAGTTCACCTGCGTGAGGTCCCCGGTGAGCATCTCGTAGGTGATGCCCATCGCGGCGGCGACGGCCCGGAACTGCATGCGCAGGAACTCGGCGTAACTGGCGCCGACGTCTGCCGGTTGGCTGAACTTGACGTCCTCGCCAGGCTCCAGGAGCTGCATGGTCCCGGGTTCCAGTCCTGCGAGGGACACGCCGTTGGCGTCCGCCAGCCCTTCACCCATGAGGTTGTCCTCGGGCGCCAGGCGGGTGATGAAGCCCGCGAACATCGCCGCCGTCTTTTTTCGCACCAGTTCGGCGTCGTCGTACTGGTCCAGCTCATTGAGCTTGACCAGTGCCCGCGCCAACCACGGCTCGCCCCGGATCTGGCCAGGGCGAAGCGGACGGAACAGGTGGATGATCTCGGAAGCTGGCACGCGCACGGTATCCATGCCGCCGGTGCCCGACATCGGCGCCAGCGTTCCGTCGCCGGGATGCGAGCGATACAGGTGGTAGGCCATACGCCGCCCGAGACGATCGAACTCGATGCCAGCCCGCACCACATTTCCGGACGGAAGCTCAAGATTCATCGTCGTGGGCAGATGCTCGGGTTCCAACACCTGAAGTTGCAGGCCGACTGCCAGACCATCTTCGGGTCGGCGATAGCGCAGCCGCACCAGGACTTCTCCGCCTTCCAGCATGGCCCGGCAGGCAAGAGCCTGCAGACCGTAGAAGTCGGTCACGCCAGTCGCGTCCGCATCACTGCACCAATCCCACCAGAGTGCGTGAATGGATTCCCGCAGCGCGTTGTCCGCGAGCATCGACTGCGGCTTGATGCCCGTGCCGATCGCGTTGGCGACGAAGGCCTCCACGCCGGCGGCAGCCCAGGCATTGCGTCGTACCAGATCACGGCTCTTGGCTCGGAGTTCATTCTGAGTGAAGGCCAGAGCGGCGACCGCGCCAGGGTTGCCGACCTGCCACGCGATTGCACGTCGACCGCCACCAATACCGTCATAAGTCGGCGACGGTCCGCCAAACATGCCGCGTCGAAGTTTTCCGAACCAGCTCATCAGGTGGCCTTCCGGGTCGTGACGCGGATCTGGCGCGGAGCGCCTGGCCACAGACCGGTGGCGACGGCGTCATCGAACAGACCGCGTTTGACCTCGCGAATGGCGGCAGCTAGCTCATCGACAGTGCGGTACTCGACGGTCTTGTCACCGAAGCTGACGCGGCGCTCGCCTTTGGCCAGCGCGGCTTCGAGCGCATCGAGTTGGGACTGGGTGTAGGCCATCAGCGATACACCACCAGGTTGATCTCGGTGGAGTCGGCAAACGACGTCGCCATCGTGGCGCAAGCGACATCAACGTACTCGGCGGTCTTCTGGTCGGCGCTGGCACGCGCGATGGCGATGCGCTGCGTGCCGTTGTCGGTGCTGCCGCGGGCCAGTGCAACCCAGCAGTAGTTGGCGTCCGGCATCGGCTGCGTGAAGTGGACGCGATAGCGACCAGTCGCCAGGCGTTCCACGCTCACGACGTTGCGAGCGCTGTGCATCACCATCTGGCCGTTGACGTAGCCGAAGCTCACCCACGCGCGGGCAAGTCCTGGATGAGATGCGTCGATCTTGGTCTTCACTTCGATGCCGATGCGCGCGGCGAGAGATGCGATGCGGTCGGAAAGCGACATCAGACCAGTGCTCCCTCGAATACGGCGACGAAGTCGGTGTCGGCATCGCCGATGGCCGTCAATGCAACGGCGCCGATGTTCGATCGGGCCTGCTGCTGCTCGATGACAGTCAGCGTCTGCGCGGCATCGAAGCGCACGCGGTTGGTGACGGCGGCAAGCAGCGCATCGAGGCCGCTGGTACCGTCCTGTAGCAACTGCTGGATCTCGACCAGCGTGTCGTAGGCAGCATCGGCACCACCGAGGATCTCGGCCTTGAGCGTGTCGAGCAGCGTGACGATCTTGGTCGACGAGTAGGTGGTGGTCAGCGCCACGTTGGCGTCGTCGATACCAGTTCCGCTGAGCACGGCCGACTGAAGCTCGTTGATGGCAGCCACCAGACTCGACTTGTCGGTGGTAGTCAGGCTCGCCAGCGTGCCGGTCTTGCCGTTGAGCGTGTTGAACTCCTGGGCGATGCGAATCACCAGGCTCTCGATACGGGTCTGCAAACTCATGGGATGTCCTTTGTCGATCAAGAGAGCCAGCGGCTGCGCACCAACTGGCGTGCGCGGCGACCTGGCCCAGAAACGGCGAGGCCACCGCGTTGGGTGGCCTCGTCAGTCGTCGTGGTGGTCACGGGGTCAGGCGGGTCTGCCATCCCCAGTTGTCGCTCCAGCTCGCGCCAATGGCGCTCATCGAAGCGATCCAGTCCTGCCGCTGAAGCGGCTGCGCGGGCGTAGACGTAGCAGTCCAGCGCCTCGTTACGCTCGCGCATCTTTTGCCACTCCCGGATGGGAAAGCCATTCCGGTCGCGGCGGGTGATGAGTTGTTCCGCGCAGAGCTGCTGGATGAACTCCGCGTCCACTTGCGGCAGATGGATGAATCCGGCCGGATAGATCGCGGTGATACCGTCCTCGGCCACATCCGCCGATTTGCGCAGGTTGTTGTAGAGCTCGAGCTTGGCAATGCCGACCGCGACCGAGAACACCTTGATGCCTCGGCGCAGCTTCTTGCCGCCCTTGGAAATATCCACTGCGGTGGGGGTCCCGATCAGTGCCGCGCCGCGCGCGACACCTTTGATGGCCATGACGCGCGGGTCGCGACTGGCCCGCACGAAGGTATAGGCCTCTTGGGTGGCAAACCCAGTGTCTAAGGCGAACCGTGCCAGCGGCATCGCCGCGCCGGACGCGTGCGTCCAGTTTTCCGCGAGCAGATCCGCCAGTTGTTTCCAAACCGCATCCCGCGCGGTGTCGCCCATCAAGACGCGATGCTCGACCAGCCATGATTCCTTGCCGCGCCCGAAGGCCCAGATCGAGGCTTCGATGCGATCCTTCTGGACATCCGCGCCGCCCACCAGCAGGAGTCCGCCGGGAGGAATCGATCCGACCGGGTAGTCCTCGCGCCGCTCGACGAGGCGTTGCCAATCCGGTGCTTCGCCTTCCTCGACCCAGGTCTCCCCCAGTTCGGTGTTCTTGAACGTCTTGATGGCCGCCGCAGAACCCGACTCCTTGCTCACAGCCAGTTCCCAGGCGACGGCGATCTCGCGCCAACTGCGCCAGCCCACTGGGCTGTAAAGTGACGACAAGTGGAAGCCGGCGGTCTTGGCACCGTTCTCTGGCACAAGTGCGCGCCACTCGCCGTGTTCCAGCATCCAGGTCTTGTGGTGTTCTGAAATCGGCGCGTCGCAGGACTCGCAGACATAGGCGGCGCTGTCCGGCTGGCCTTTCTCCCATCGCAATTGTTCGAAGCGCAGCCACTGCCGATGCGAGCAATGCGGGCATGGCACAAAGTAGCGGCGCTGATCGGATGACTCATATTCGCGTTCGATGGCGCTCGCCCCAGAGATCGTCGGCGTCGAGACGATGAAGATCTTGCGCCGGGCGAAGGTCCGGGTGCGCGCCTCAGCCAGTGAAATCGCATCGCCTTCGCCCTCGACGTCCAGCGGATAGCCGTCCACCTCATCGAGGAACAGGTATCGGACAGGCATCGACCGCAGTCCGACCGCGCTGTTGGCACCGGTCATGACCAGGACGCCACCTCGGAACTCCTTCGCGAGAATGGTGTTGCCCGAGTCCCGGCTCCTGGCCGGGGCTATCAACTCGGCCAGAACACCCGACTCCTCGATCAGCGGGTCGATTCGCTGCTTGGAGTTGCGCTTGGCCATTTCCACTGTCGGCCAGACCGCCATCATTGGGCCTGGCGCGTGGTGGATCACGTAGCCGATCCAGTTCGACCCCATCTCGGTCGCACCGAGCTGGGCAGCCTTCATGAACACAACGCGCTCGACCGGCGAGGTCGGCGACAGGCAGTCCATGATCGCCTTCAGGTACGGCGTGCGGCTGGTTCGCCAGCGGCCCGGTTCGGCGGACGCTTTGCTGGAAAGCATCCGGTGCCGATCCGACCATTCGGATACGGTCAGCAGTGGGTCCGGCATCAGCCCTTCACGCCAGGCGCGCTCAATCTCCGTCGCGCCTTCGTAGTCCACGTCCTGCATCAGTCCACCCGAGGGCGCAGTTCGCCCAGCTCTTGCAGGTGCTCACGCACGGCGGCCTCCAGCGCCACGTGCATGGCATGCGGATCGACATCGAGCCTGGCAGCCATCTGCGCCGAAATGCGCGCGGGCCAGTTCAGCCACGCATCGCGTTCGGAGCGCGCCAGCTTGAACACATGCGCGATGGCCTGTGGGCGATCGACCAGCTCACCCTTCAGACGGGCCAATCGCACCTTGTTGGTTTGCGCCTTGACCACCTCGTTGACCGTGCGTGCCTGGAGCAACGACGTGCCACCAGTGGGCAAGGCAGCGGGCCCATCGTTCGACGGTGTACCGGTGTCGGGTACGACCACCTTGGTCGCCTTGGCGCGGGTACCTGCCTTGGGCGTATCGGAGTTGCGAGCCCATTCGCGATCCGCTCGGTCGGCATCGATGGTTCCGTCAGCTTCCGGCGTGATGCGCCCGGCGCGAATCGCCTTGTGAACAGCGGTGTCCGTCACGCCACGGTGACGGGCATAAGCGCGTATCGAAATGCCCATGGTGAGAACCGGCGGCTCCTTCAATCATTCGATCGTTATTCCTCTGGATTGAGCTTGGCTTCCATCTGGAACAGCGCGTTCATGCCATCACCATCCACGACGTCACAAGGAGACGCACATGACCAAACCAGCCGACAAAGCCATGGAAAACCTGCTGCAGCAAATCGCGCTGGACCACCTGTTCATCGAAACCCTTGAGACCCGCAACAGCGATCGCCTGGACTTCCACGAGGTCAGCGTCTGGGGCGTCAAGAGCGCCCTGATGGCCGCTTACGAAGCGGGCCAGCAAGCGGCCAAACAGGACTGAGAAAGAAGCAGAGAGCGCTTGGCTTCACTCCCAAACAGCGCGTTTATCAGGTCACGCCATCAACCACTCCAAAGGAGCAGCACATGAACACCACCCAACTGACCCCGGCCCAGCACGCGATCCTGGCCTACGCTCTCGAACACACCGGCGGCAAGATCGACTGGTTCCCCGACAACATCAAAGGCGGCGCACGCAAGAAGGTGCTCGACGGCCTGTTCAACCGCGCCTTGATCACCACCGACGGCTCCGACTGGTTCGTCGCTGCCGAGGGCTACGATGCGATGGGTCGCGCCCGTCCCGCACAGGCTGTCCTGGATGCCGATCCCGAGATCGAGGTCGCCGTGACCGCAGCCGAGGCCGCGTGGGCCAAGGACGCGAGCATTGAGCAGGCCAAGCCGCGCACCCGCGAGAACAGCAAGCAGGCGGAAGTCATCCGGATGCTGCAACGCCCCGAGGGCGCGACGATTGCCCAGATCTGCATGGTTACCGGCTGGCAGGCGCACACGGTGCGCGGGACCTTTGCCGGGGCCTTCAAGAAGAAGCTCGGCCTGACCATCGTCTCGGACAAGGCCCCGGGCGGCGAGCGGGTCTACCGAATCGCCTGATCAGAAAGAGCGAGAAAGAGACCAAGACCCGCTTGGCTTCTCAATCGAACAGCGCGTTACTACGGGTGTCGCAACGATCAGACCCCAAGGAGCCAACGATGACCATCGCCAGCCAGATTCCCGCCACCCAGAACGATGCCTGGGGCTTTTGGGGCACGATGAACGAGCACGCCAGCGCCGCGTGGCCCTTGGCGATGACCGCCGTCTCTGACGCCACGAGCCAGCCCCTCGAATCGGTGCGGATCTTCCTCGACAGCCGCCACGGTCGCCACTTTGCCGACGACGTCCAGAACGGGCTTTACGAGGGCAAGGCCCTGGCGGACGCGATCAACGCCGCCACCCAACGCTGGATGGGCTGGACGATTGGCCGCCAGACCAGCAAGCAGTACGGCATCCCGCGCGGCCTGCCTTACCTGACAGGCTTTGTGATTCACTGCGAGATCACGGACGAATCGTTCGCCGCCTGATCATCAAACAACGCGCCATCCGACTCGCGGGTGGCCTGTTTGCCCGTCCAGGACTGCCACCGGCGCACGATCACGTCGACGTACTTCGGATCGAGTTCGATCAGCCGCGCCAACCGTCCAGACTTCTCTGCGGCGATCAATGTCGTACCGGAACCACCGAACGGGTCGAGCACCGCATTGCCGGGTCGGCTCGAATTGCGAATCGCGCGCTCGACCAGCTCCACCGGCTTCATGGTCGGGTGCAGGTCGTTCTTCTGCGGCTTCTTGATATTCCAGACGTCTCCCTGGTCGCGGTCACCACACCAGTGGCGCTGTGCGCCCTCGGGCCATCCGTAAAGGATCGGCTCGTACTGGCGCTGGTAGTCGGCGCGCCCCAGGGTGAAGGTGTTCTTGGCCCAGATGATGAACGTCGACCATTTACCACCAGCGGCGCGGAAGGCGGCCTGCAGCACGTCGAGTTCGCTGGAGGACATCGCCACGTAGATCCCGCCCCGGCAGTGCGCCACGGTGAGCGTCAGCGCCGCCAGCAGGAAATCGTAGAAACCATCGCCCAAGTTGTCGTTCAGGATCGCGCGATCCTTGCCGCGCATCTTGTCCTTGGCGCTGTTGGCGTAGTTCACGTTGTACGGCGGATCGGTGAACACCATGTCCACCGGCTCGCCATCGAGAACTCGGTCGTAGCTTTCGGCCACGGTGGAGTCACCGCACAGCAGGCGGTGGCCACCGAGCAGCCAAACATCACCCGGGCGTGAGATTGGCGTCTCACTGACCTCGGGCACAGCATCATCGTCAGCTTCGCCCTCGACATCCGGCTCGTCGCCCGCCATCAAATCGGCCAGTGCATCGGCATCGAAGCCGGTGAGCGACAGGTCAAAGTCATCGTCCTGTAGGGCAGCGATCTCGATGCGCAGCATCGCGTCGTCCCAGCCGGCGTTCTCGGCGATGCGGTTGTCGGCGATCACCAGGGCCCGGCGCTGGGTCGGCGTCAGGTGATCGAGCACGACCACCGGCACCAGTTCCAGCCCAAGTTTCTGGGCAGCGGCGAGCCGCCCGTGCCCGGCGACGATCACGCCATCGCTGCCCGCCAGGATCGGGTTGGTGAATCCGAATTCGGCAATCGACGCGGCGATCTGCGCCACCTGATCGTCTGAGTGGGTGCGCGCGTTGCGGGCATAGGGCAGCAGCTTGGCTGTCGACCATTGCTCGATCTTGTCGGCAAACCAGGAGGCAGTCATTGCGCGGCCCCCATGGTGGCCAGGCGTTCACTGACGACCTCGTCGAAGGACTGGCCAGTGGCCAACAGCGTGACGGGTACGCCGGGGTGGTTCTGCTGGAAGCGCTTGACTGCGACGTCCACGTACTCCGGCGCGACCTCGACGCTGCGACACACACGACCGGTGCGCTGTGCGGCCAGCATCGTGGTCCCGCTGCCGCCGAAGGGTTCGAACACGATGTCACCGGTCTCGGTGTAGGCATTGATCACGAACTCTGGCAGCGCCATCGGGAACACGGCTGGGTGATCGATGTCCTGCCCGATCTTGCCCTTGTGGCGCATCACGCGGATCACCGAGTCAGGAATCCGGGTGTCCTGTGTCGGTTGGCCCTTGTGCGTCCAGCCGCCGACCTCGCCATCTTTGCCGCGCATTGCGGTGGACGAGCCATCGGCACGCAGATGTGATTCCTGGCCGGCGTGCTTGCAGGGCACGATCTTGTTCGGCTTGCGGCTCTGGCGGTTGAAGTGGAAAACGAACTCGAAGCTCGGCGCGAAGCGGCCCGCCCAGTCGCCGGGCATCCCCGGCCCCTGATCCCAGACGTACCACGCGAAGCGCCGCCAGCCTTGTGTACGCATCCAGCCGAGCCACGCGTCCCAGTACGGGATGACTTCGTTGTCACGGTGGATCAGCCCGAGGTTGACTAGCACCTGGCCGTCGTCCGCCATTGGCAACTTGGCGAACACGCCACGCATCAGGCCATCCCAATCCACGATGCCGCCGCTGGTGTAGTCGCGCTGATTGCCATAGGGCGGCGAGGTGAAGCACAGGCGCGCCGCGTCGCCTTGCATCAGCGTGGCGACCACGGTCGGGTCGGTGGCGTCGCCACAGATCAGGCGATGCGGCCCGATGGCCCAGACATCGCCGGTGCGGGACACCGGCACCACAGGCGCATCCGGCACGTCGTCTGCGGCGTCCGGTTCATCGGCGTCTTGTTCTCGGGCGACTTCTTCGGCTCTCGCATCGTCTGCGAGCAGTGCTGCGATCTCCGCATCCTCAAAACCGGTCAGCGTGAGGTCGTACCCGGCGTCGGACAGCTCAGCCAACTCCAGCGCAAGCAGTTCCTCGTTCCAGCCCGCATCGAGCGCCAGCCGGTTGTCGGAGATGACGTAGGCGCGCTTCTGTGATGGCGACAGGTGAGCGAGTTCGATCACCGGCACTTCATCGAGTCCGAGCTTGCGCGCGGCAGCCATACGACCGTGGCCGGCGATGATGCCGTTATCGCCATCCACCAGGACCGGGTTCGTCCAGCCGTACTCGACGATGCTGGCGGCGATCCTGGCTACCTGCTCGTCGGTGTGCGTGCGCGGATTGCGGGCATAGGGGATCAGCGCCTCGACCTTGCGGTACTCGACGTTGAGCGTGTTCAGAATCGGTTCCTCGAAAATGGAAAACCCGCCGACGGGAAACCGTGGGCGGGTTCGTGATGTGTGCTGGATGGGGCGGGTGCAAACTGCAAACCCCGCAAACCTAGGTTTGCAGCCTGACGCTAAAAAAGCGCCGCGCTCGCGCCCCCCGCATTGCTTTCTGGCCAGGAAGGACCCGTGGCAACGGGGCGTGGCCATCGCGGGCCGGAAACGACGAAGGCCACAGATCGCTCCGTGGCCTTCACACACCCAATGCTCGCAAGATTAGCCGTAATACTAGCGAAAAAACCTCAGGATGTTGCACGCCGAAAAGTCGTCAAAACCCGTAGTGTTCCGCAGGATTCCGAGTGGCTTTGCAACGGCTCGCAACTACACGCAACGTCAGTGCGAATTGGCTTTCGCTCCATGTCTCTTCGCCGCTTGCAGCTGCTCAACGACGATCGCCAGTGCCCCCTGCCAACGACGCCAGGCAGTGGTCCGGTCACAGGCAAAACGGCAACAGATATCTTTCCATGGGTAACGTTGCGCCCGCATCCATACGAGGTGCCGTTGTTCCTCCTCAAGCCACTGGACCCACCGCATGGTCTCCAGCATCCGGTCGATGGCGGCAGGATCGGGAGGAAAGCGGTAGACCCGTGGCTCAGCTCCCAGGTTTTCCCATGGCATGCGTTTGATCGCCGGCCAGCAGTTGAAGTAGCCCTGCACGCGAACCGGAGGAAGGCGATGGGCGGTTCGTGCGGCCTCGATGAACCGATCGGCCACGGTCTCGATCGTCCACTCAGCCATGTCGACGCTCCTTCGGCCCGTACAGCCGATCGCCGATTCGGCGCAGCAGTTCGCGTTCGACCCAGTCGAGTCGCGCGTCGTCGGGCGAGATCACCAGGATCTGTTGGTCGCGCCAGCCCTCGCGCTTGATCTGCTCCGGATCGGGTCGCGGATCGGGCTGCAGTCGAGCCAGGGCACAGCGGTATGCGGGAGTCGGAACCTTCATCTCACACCTCCTGCGTCTCGATCGCCCAGTGCAGGAGGGCAATGGCATCGGCTTCGTTGTCGTCGGCCGGCGTGTGGCCACGCAGCTGAACGGCGCCCATCATCTGGTCCTTGCTCGCATTGCCTTTGCCGGTGGCGTGCTTCTTGATCGTGCCCACCGGAACGCCTTGGTACGGGATCTGGTGATGCTCGCACCATGCGGTGAGGTGAGCCATGAACCCACCATAGGCGTGTGCCGCATCGACGCCGGCGTGGCGGCGGACTTCCTCGAAGTACACCGCTTCGATGCCATCGCAGGACTGCTTGATCTCGGTGAGCCAGCGCTTGAAACGCAGGTAGCGCATGCCGCCACCCTCAAATCGCTGCGGCTTGAAGGACTCCGTTCCGCTGGTCACTGCGCCATCGCGGTCGCGCAGTGCCCAGCCTGTCTGGGTGCCGAGATCCAGTGCCAGGATCGAGAGCATGGATGGCCGCCAATGATCTGATCCCGGGTGGCCGGCAAGCCCCCTACGTAGGGTGGAGGGACCCTCTGGTCCCTCTCCTACGTAGTAGGAGGGGGAGTTTTCGCCAACTGGAGAAAGGGAGAAAGTCCAGTAACCACGCGGGTTTGCGCCAGTTGGCAAGTTGGCAGCATTGCCAACTGCCAACTGCGGAGCAATCCCGGCAGCGCCTTGATTTACCAAGGATTCCAGTTGGCAGGAGTTTGCCAACTGCAGGTAGTTGGCAAGGAAGTCGGTGCAGTTGGCAACGGCGCTGCCAACTGCCGATTGGGCAATGTTCATGAGGCCTCCGGGTCGTTCAATTCGTCGTGGTAGACCCACACGTCGGGGTTCTCGACGGGCATCGAGGCGCCGGAATGCGGGCATTTGTAGTGGGTGGGGAGCACCGTGTGCTCGCGCATCGGCAGCTCGCCGGTAGCCGTGTCGACTTCGCCCGCTGGCATGCGCAGCACCATGCCTTCGACGCAGAGATAGCCGAACTTGGTGCGGCCGCTGGACGGCAGGCCGTAGTCCGCAGCGTTGCGGAAGTACTTGATGTAGCCCTGCGTCGAGAGCGCGGAGACGCGTTCGCGGATGGTGCGCTCGCCGCCCAGACCGGCTTTGCCCTCGAAGGACTCCGCGAACTGGTTGGCGGTGTAGCAGCGTCCGTTGCCGGCCTCCTCGAACAAGATCTGAAGGATCGCGTCGCGTTTGCGGCGGCGCTCGGCATCCAAGCGCTCCCCGTAGTCCTTCATCACCAACCGCTCGTTGGCATCGACCTCGCGCCACTCGCCGTTGATCTTGTCGACATGCCGTTGCGGGATACCCGCGCCGTTGCGCAGCTCAAAGATCAGCTGGCGGGTCGTTCTGGTCTCGTCTGGCCTGAACAACAACATCCCGGTCGAGTAGTAGCCCCGCAGACTTCCTGCTCCGGCCAGGGCCTGGAACGGGTCCTCCTCGAACTGCTTCTTGCCGAGCTTCTTGGTGTGGTGGGCGAGGATGACGCCGGCATCCGGATTCACTGCCTGGCGAATGCGCTCCACCCGCTGGGACAGGAAGAACAGCATGGCGCCGTTGTCGTTCTCGCCACCGGCGTCGCCGCCATCGAACACGTTGCGGATCGGATCGATGGCGATGATGTCGGGAGGCTCGCCGCCAAAAGCCTTCGCGATCGCTGGGATCACCTGCGCCAGACCGGCGTCATCGAGCACCAGCCGCAACTGCGGCGTGGCCACGAAGTTGGCGCGGGCGTCCAGAAGCCGATGGGACG
>JAEHJW020008177.1_pt1 | contig 28809 bp, 43 predicted proteins | sample 9271431 | NCBI WGS metagenome assembly JAEHJW02 | reverse complement strand
GGAGCGGGGGAATGAGACGGAATGAGCGATGAGCACGACGGGTACAACCTGATTCTCGCGTTCGACAGCGACGAGCCCGAGTTCCGACGTGGCTTCGAGGCGGCGCTCATCTACCGCGATGCGTGGGAGTTGCCTCGCGGGAAGCGATGTGAGCGCCAGATTCACGCCAAGAACGCCGAGATGGTTATGCGGATTGCCGAGGCTACCGGCTGCACGTTTACGGCGCAAGAGGCAGAGGACGACTGGGTTGTGGTGACATTGACGAAGGAGCGGGGAGACACGGAATGAACAAGGAACAAGCGATAGCGGCGCTGGAAACGGAGCGGCTGAATTCATCGGAGGCCGTGATCGTCGTTGAAAACGGAGCCCAGTACTTCACGGCCCCGACGCTCTACAACGCCGGTCTGAACAAAGCCATCGAAATCCTCCGCTCGCTCCCCGACGAGACGCCCACGGTGCTGACGAGGGAGAAATTAGGGACGATGATCAAGGAACTCAAAACCAGACTCGACCCACCGGACGACCTCAAGTACACGGTCAACACGACACTGCAAAACTTCGCCCGTGCACTGCTCGCTCTCGGCCCCGTAGTAGTGGAGAAAGACTCCGAGTTTCATTGCGACTATCCAACGTGTCAGTTTGTCGGTGGTCGCGATGTGGAACACTCACATGGTTCGCACGTCTCATCCCCCGTAGTGGTGGAGGGGCCAGTGGAGTGCCCGTTCTTTGCGCGATATGGCGATCATCAGAGCCAGGGCTACTGGTGGGACGGCGCCACGTATCGCACCAACACTTTCTGCCCCGGCTGCGGTACTCGTCTACAAGGAGGGGAAAATGTTACCGAGTTGGGTTGACGAGGAAATGCCGTTTACGGGGCCGTGCCTCATTTGCTGCTCCGACGATGCTCGCCATCGGGTCGCGGACGCCATTGTAGAGCGAGTGAACGCCGGAGAATGGGTAGAGGACGTAGCGCGTGATTTCGGGGTCAGCGACAAGTTCGTATGGCGGCTTGTGGGCGAAGCACTATTGGACGCCCCCACCCATGAAGGAGGAAGCGAGTGAGTGAGGCGCGAATCGACCGGCGCGACCAAGCGACCGAGGACATGAAAGCCCGGCTGCGATGGATGGCCGAACACCCGGGCGAGTGGCTCTACTGGTCGCCTAGTCCTCACAGCGTCTCGGCCCGTGGAATCACCGCGCCAAGTTTCGAGCGCGTGGCCGTGAGCCACGATTCTGTTCTGCACCGCTACGGGCCGCACGCCGACAAGGGGCCGGGGCTGTGGGTGCGATACGTGGGAGGGGGTGAGGCCAACGTGACACACACGCATCGCGATGTTGCCTAGCCCCCGACCACTGGAGATCCATGATTACGCTGTACAAGGCCATTCTCGCGCCCCTCGCAACCGCCGCCGTGTCGCTGCTACGCGAATACGACGAACTGGTATGGGACGAGGACATGGTCTGGGGACCAAGAACGGGGGGACACAATGCCTGACTGCCCGAACTGCGGGCTCGGCGCGTTCGTCGTCTCCGGCCAACTCGGATACCTCTGCACGATGTGCCTACACCATTGGCCCTACGACGATGAGGGCTTAGCGGAACCTGACTACGACTTCGCGGAGTTCCGCAAGTGGTGCGAGACGTTCGACATCAAAGCAGAATGGGTCGCGTTCGATTTCGTGAAGTGGCTCTACTCGGAGAATAACTCGCGCCGGTAGCGATGTCACACAACGCGCATCTGGTGCGGTAGCATCAACGGCGTGGCGGAGCGAAAGCGAACGACGAAGGCGAAAGCCCAAGCAGCGCAAGGGTCAGCGGAACGAGGCCGCCCGCCGATGGTCGACAAGGAGCGAATCGAAACGCTCATCAACGCCATCCGTCTCGGCAACCCACTCAAGACCGCATGCAACTTCGCCGGGTTGAGTGACGAAACGGTCCGGGTGTGGCGTCGGAAGGGCGAGGCCGCGCTCGAACTGCCACAAGGTCGAAGGAACCCGACGCAACGGAAGTACGCGGATTTCGTTGGACAACTGGACAAATCCTTAGCGGAAGCCAACGTTCGAGCGCAGGCGACGATTCACGCGCTCATGACACAGGACGTGAAAAGCGTGACCCCCGAGCAGCAGCGAATCGCGTTGCAGGCAGCACAGTTCTTCCTCACGCACCGAGACAACGCGAACTACACGACCCGGACAAAGACCGAGGTCAGTGGGGTCGACGGGGCGGCCATCGAAGTGGACCTCTCGGCCGAGCGAGCGTGGGAGCGGATGGTGGAACTGCTCGGGGTTGGGGGCGGCGATGTCGCAGACGTGGGTTGAGCAAATCGGGCCGATGCGGGACAACGGCACCTGCCCGTCGTGTGGTCATCCTGGCGCGTGGGTTCGGAAGTTCGTCGAGGGCTACGAGATGAACGTCCTCCGCTACTTCATGGTGACGACGTGCCCGGTCTGTGAGTACGAGTTCGACGAGCCGTGCGCGGTGACGCTGACTGCGAACCTCGATGGCTGAACTCAAGGCAATCACCGTTCGGATGCCGGTCCCGCTCTATGACCGGTTAGAACGCGCCGTAGCGCGGGCGAACGAGGTCGATATGGAGTCCACCGTGACGAAGGCGACGTGGGCGCTCGTGGCGATTCAGTGGGCGCTCGACCAGGACGAGGCCGCGAGTATCCACATACCCGCCGCCGTCAGCAAGGCAATGCCGAGGATGAACGGGCGACGAATCGTCATGCCACGGGGCCGCGTTATGCCGCCGAAGTTGTAACACACTCATGTCACACACGAGCGAATGTCACACAACGATGTCACACAGAAACGAGGAGCGATGACCGACGAGACGCTGGCCCGTTCGGCACTCATCCACGTCCGGGTGAAGCCCGCGCTCCGCGAACTCATCGAGACGGAAGCGAAGCGGCGCGGCGTGACCCCGAGCGCCGTGATACGACGAATCCTCGCTACCTACTACGAATCCCAGACGAAAGGACGACCGTGACCGATACGGCCCTGGCAATGACCACCGAGGACATCGCATCGTTGGTGCCCTGGAAGCCCAACCCGAGACGGGGGAAGGTGTCGGCCATCGCGGAGTCGCTGAAAACGAACGGGCAGTACAAGCCCGTCATCGTGCAGGCGTCGACCCGGAAGATTCTCGCGGGCAACCACGTCGTGAAGGCCGCGCTCCGGCTCGGGTGGACGACGGTGCAGTGCGCCATCGTGGACGTGGACGACGAGACGGCCAAGCGAATCGTGCTGGCCGACAACCGGACCAGCGAACTGGGTTCGTTCGACGAGACGGACCTCGCCGCGATGCTGAAATCACTCGATGACCTGACCGGCACGGGGTATGACCTCGATGACGTGACCAAGTTGGACCTGAAACTCACGGTCGAGGACGAGCGGCCCGAGGTGGAGTTCAGCGCAAAGGTGTTCGAGGAATCGAACTACGTGGTCCTGGTGTTCGATAACTCCCTCGACTGGCTCGCGGCGAAGGAGACGCTCGGGCTGAAACCCGTCAAGACGTGGGACTCCCGACCCGGCTACAAGCGTGAGGGGTTGGGCCGAGTCATCAAGGGGGCACCCGTGATTGCGAGGCTGAACCGTGCGAGTCATTAGCCCGTCGTACAAGCGGGCCGGGTCCGTTGAGGTCCGCAAATGGCTACCGGACACCATCCTCGCGGTTCACGAGTTCGAGGCGGACGAGTACCGCGATAGGGAAGGCGGAGCGATTGTCGCCCTCCCTGACTCGGCTCGTGGCAACATGGCGAAGGTGCGGAACGCCATCATTGACCTGGCTGAACCGGACGAGTGGTTCGTCCAGTTGGATGACGACGTGACGGAGGTCGGCTACTTCGGCGCGGTCACCGGCGAGGCCAACCACGTCGTCTACACCGCCGACCAGTTCTACGAGTTCGTCGAGATGGGGTCGATGATGGCCGACGAACTTGGGACCGCGATGTGGGGCGTCAATGTCACGTTCGACCCTCGGTTCTACCGTGAGTACTCGCCGCTGAGCCTGCAATCGCCCGTCCTCGGGACGATGTGCGTGATGAAGCCCGTCAGCGGAATCCGATACGACGAGCGGTTGAGTCTGAACGAGGACTACGACATCTTCCTCTCGTACCTGGCCCGGTTCCGGAAGGTGTTACGGTTCGACCGCAACTACTACGTGGCCGACCACCTGACCTCGCCGGGCGGGTGCGGGTCGTACCGAGACTTGGCGACGGAGCAGGACCAGGCGGTCATCATGCAACGGAAGTGGGGCAAGGACATCGTGACGTTCAACTTCGCCCGGACCACGAACCCTCGGCTCCACTCGCCCATCCCTGGGATGTAGCGGCGTGCTGGTCACGGAACGAGTCGCCATTGGGTCGGTGAGGCCGCACCCGAAGAATCCCCGACGCGGGAATGTGGACGCCATAGCGACGAGCCTGAAAGCCCACGGCCAGTTCCGCCCGCTCCTGGTGCAGCGGTCGACCGGATTCATCATCGGTGGCAACCACACGTGGCAGGCGATGAGGCGGCTCAAGTGGCGCGAGGCGGATGTGGTGTTCCTGGACGTGGACGATGACGAGGCGGCGCGAATCCTGTTGGCGGACAACCGGACGAGTGACCTCTCCGGCTACGACGACTCCGGGCTGATGGCCCTGCTCAAAGACCTCGCGGAATCGCCAGCGGGCATCGAGGCGACCGGATTCAACGACGAGGACCTGGCGGCGCTGGTGCGGATTGACAAGGCGACGAGTCAAGGGGTGACAGACGCGAGCGCGGAATGGGTCGGGATGCCCTCGTACGCGCAACCGACGAAGGACGGGGCGGCGCAGGTCGTCATCCGGTTCCCCACAGAGGACGACGCCAACGACTTCTTCGCCATGATTGAGCGGCCACGGGTCAAGTCGCTGTGGTGGCCGCACGGTGACAACCATCGGGGGATGGACACGGGACTCGTCGAGGTCGCTGATGACCCGGCTGAATGAACCCCGGTTCCCCCTCTACATCCCATCGAAGGGACGGGCAGAGACGGCGAGGACCCCTCGGGCGCTCCGCCGAATCGGGGTGCCGTTCACCATCGTCGTCGAGAGGCAGGAGTACGACGAGTACGCGGACTACTTCGAACCCTCGGAGTTGCTGGTGCTGGACCCGCAGTACCAGCGGGGCTACGAGACGCTGGACGACCTCGGAGATTCCAAATCGAAGGGGCCTGGCCCGGCTCGCAACTTCATCTGGGACCACTCCATCTCGCGGGGGTTCGACTGGCACTGGGTGATGGACGACAACATCATCGACTTCTACCGGCTCAACGAAAACCAGCGGATTCCGTTCGGGGACGGGACGCCGTTCCACGCGATGGAGTCGTTCGTGCTCCGGTACGTGAACATCGGCATGGCGGGGCCGCAGTACGTCATGTTCGCGCCGTCGAGGACGGCCCTGCCACCGTTCGTGATTAACACGCGGATTTACTCGTGCAACCTCATCCGGAACGACCTGCCGTTCCGGTGGCGCGGACGGTACAACGAGGACACGGACCTGTCGCTCGTGATGCTCAAGAACGGCTGGGCGACGGTCCAGTTCAATGCGTTTCTCCAATTCAAGATGAACACGCAGAAGTTGGCGGGGGGCAACACCGACGCGTTCTACGCGTCAGAGGGCACGTTGCCGAAATCGCTGATGTTGGCGAGGACGCACCCCGACGTGGCACGGGTCGTGTGGCGGTTTCACCGTTGGCACCACCACGTGGATTACTCGCCGTTCAAGTCGATGGGCCTCATCCGGCGGCCTGACTACGACGAGATAGTCGCGGCGGAGTCGTATCCCCTGGTCACAAAGAGAGCCAAGCGGTCGACGAAGGTGCGGACTTGGTGACCGCAGTCTCACGGGTGACGAGGGCCGAGTTCGCACGACGGTGGGCGTCGATGAGCGAGGCGCAGCGGGTGGAGTTCATGGCCCTGGCGGAAGCGGCCTCGCCCGCACGCCACTTCGCCACCCCCGGCGACTTGGCGATGCGGCTCGACCCGATGACCATTCAGACGCCCGCACTCGCAATTCTCGACAAGGCGATGTGTGACGTTCGAGACGCGGTGGAGGTCATGTACCAGCGCCGTCGCCGGTTCGCGGAGTTGGTGCACCAGGGCGTCGACCAGGCGAGGGCCGGTGAGCAGACCAGCGAAGAAATCCCGAGCCGAGGGACGACGCGGCTCATGGTCACGATTGGGCCGCAGGAGGGCAAAAGCAGCCGCCTGACGCGGTACGGCATCGAGTGGCTGTTGCGCCAGTTCCCAACGTTGCGCGGGGCCATCGTCTCGTATGACGGGGTGAACGCGGGGCAGTTCAGTTATCAGATTCGCGCCGACATCGAGTTGTTCAACGGCGTGAGCGAGGACTTCGACCTCGGACTCCGGTTGGTACCGGACGAGAAGGCGAAGGGCCGTTGGCAATTGACCGCTGGCGGGGGCATCTTCGCCATCGGCATCGGTGGTGGATTGACCGGCCGACCGCTCGACTACCTGCACATCGACGACCCGGTTAAGGACTTCCGTGCGGCGGACTCGTTGGTCATGTCGGAGGTCGCGTGGGACTGGTGGCAGACGGTCGGCAAGCCTCGTCTCGCGCCGTGGGCACCCGTCGTCCTCGTTATGACCCGGTGGCACGAGTTCGACCTCGGCGGACGGTTCCTGCTTAAGCAGAAGGAGGACGAGGCGAGCGGGGTCAAGAACTACGACAAGTGGACGGTTATCAACATCCCCGCGCAGGCCGACCATGACCCGAACAAGGGTGAGGTCGACATCCTCGGGCGCGAGCCGGGCGAGTTCATGGTCAGTGCGCGAGGCCGCACCGCTGCCGACTGGGAGGCCACCAAGAACGGCGTTGACCCGCGTTTCTGGGCCGCGCTGTGGCAGGGCCGTCCGGCTCCGGCGACGGGGGACATCCTGCTCAAACAGTGGTGGCGGTTCTACGACGAGGTGCTGTGGACGCAGGTTGCGGACGGGACGTTCCGTGTACCGGGTTACGAGTTATCGCAGTCGTGGGACTTCGCGTTCAGGGACACGAAGCAGTCGGACTATGTGGTCGGGCAGTTGTGGGCGAAGAAGGGCGCGAGTTCGTACCTCGTCTACCAGGTCAGGGCGCGGTTGTCGTTCACGGCAACGATTGATGCGGTGCGCCGGATGACCCGGCTGTTCCCACAGGCACGTGGGAAGTACGTCGAGGCGAAGGCGAACGGTGATGCGGTCATCGACTCCCTGCGCCACGAGATACCGGGCATCATCGCTGTGACGCCCGACCAGTCGAAGGAGGCACGGGCGAAGGCAATCACGCCCTACCTCGCGGCGGGGAACGTGTACCTCCCATCGAACACGGTCGCCAACGCCATCCCCGAGTTGAGTTGGTCGCCGCAAGACCTCATCACCGAGGCCACGTCATTCCCGAACGGGGCGCACGATGACCAGGTGGACGCAATGACGCAGTACCTCAAGATGAAGTATCTCGAAGGCGGCGAGGGGTCGATAACATCCCCGTCACGGGCGGCGCAGCGTCGTAGCATCCCTGGTGGTGCGAGTCTTTCACCAATGCAGCGCCGGATTCTCGAACAGACTGGAACGAGTGGAGGGCTAGAGTGACCGAGCAGAGCGGACTATGGCAGGCGAAGGCGGCGGTAGTCGCGGCGTTCGCGGGCGGACCAGGTGTCCTCATCGAGAGCGAGGATGACCGGATGCAGCGGCTAGCCGACATGCTCGTTATCGTCGAGATGGAGTACGAGTCGAGTCTCGCGGCTACGGTCACGCCGATTCGCCCAGCGCGGCAACTCCGAGAGGTCGCGGTAGGGGACATACTCCACGCGTCGAACTCACGCATCGACTGGTCAGCCGTGATTGAGGACCTACGCCGCCACCCCGGCAAGTCAATCACCATCGGCTACGACAAGATGCACACAGCGGTCGTGAGTGTGAAGCGAATCCACGAGAAGTACCCGGACGTGGACGCTGTCTCGGAGCGGGCCGCGAACGGTGGCGGGTCGATGGTCCTCACGGCGCGAGTCCGGCGCTAACATCTAGTCAACCTTCGTTCTAAGGACTGACTATGGCTTTCGAGGACCACGCCGAGGAACTACTCGCACTGCTCGGACCGCGAGCAATTACCGCCGTCACCGCCGCAGCGGTCGAGGCCGGTTGGCAGAACACGCTCGGGTATCCCGTGACCGTCTCCATCCCAGCGGCGACGGCGGGCACCTGCGAGATTCAGGTCAGCCTCGACGGGGTGACGTATACGACCCTCGAAGCCGCCCGCGCCGTCGCCGCGAGTGGCGGGCCGAACGTGAACGTGGCGGCAGCGCCAGGCGTCTACGTCAAACTGGCCCCGACTACCTCCGTGCTGTCGAATGGGTACGCCTACTAGCACGGGCGAGGAGCGACTCGTCCGCGACCTGTTCCCCTGCGAGGTCTACGTCGTCGGCGGCAAGGTGATTCGACTGGCCCGAGTGTTCGTCACGACGGAGCGTGTCATCGTGTGGGAGGACTCGAAGCACCACGGGTTACGCATCGCGGAGGACTTCCGGCTCGCGGAGCCGTGGGCGGTTGAGCCGAGTCGGGCGATGCTCACGACGAAGGACCGGCTCGAAATCGCCGGGCTCGTGCGAGGGCTCATCGTGAACAAGGCACACGGGTGCGGCTGTACGTCCGCGCTAAAGGGCATCCCGCGTCCCGCAGAGTGGGCCGTCTGACGGCTAGCATCGGAACGAACGCGAAGTCAGGAGTCAGTCAATGGGCGCTTTCAGCCAGTACCTCGAAGAAGCCGTACTCAACCACGTCCTCGGCATCGCGGCGTACACAATGCCAGCGACGGTCGCTATCGCGCTGACCACTGCGGTCCCGACGAACACCGAGACCGGCGCGACTATCGCGGAGGCGAACTACACCGGCTACGCACGGCTCACGATCACGTCGGCGGACTGGGCCGCGATTGTGGCGGGCAACCCGTCGAGCATCGCCAACTCCGTCCAACTCGCCTTCGGGAACTGCACCGCTGGCACCAACACCATCCTGGGCTACGCCATCTGCGACTCGGCGACAGCCGGAGCGGGGAATATGCTCATCTACGGCTCGGTCCCGTCGACCGTTATCAGCACGACACAGACGCCGCCCGAGTTTGCGGTCGGGGCGCTGACCGTCTCGATCGCCTAGCCCGATGCCTCAAGCCCTGTACCGCGTCAACTCAGGCCCATCGCCAACCACCGCGCCAACGGCCAAACTCGCCACGGGTACGGCGACCACGACGCTGCTCCAACTGACCCACTCGACATTGCCCCTCAGCGTCGTGGAGTGGGGCATCGCGTTCGACGGCTCAGCCCTGGCTACTCCTGTCGAGTGCGAACTCATCGACACCGGTACCATCGCTGCGACGGTCACGGCGTTCGTCGCCAATGACGTGACCCAGTTGACCGACCCGGGCGGGACGGCAGCGACCATCAACCTCGGCACCGCAGCCTCGGGCTACAACGCCTCAGCGGAAGGCTCTGTCGTCGCGCCGGTGCGGGTGGGCGACTACCAACTCATCGACCCCGCAACCGGATTCCTCAAGCAGTTCCCGCTGGGCCAGGAGTTCAACGTCGTCCCCGGCCACATGCTCCGGGTCCGCGTCACGGCGGCAGCGACGGTCAACGCCATCGCCTACGTCGTGTTTGCGATTGGCTAGTTGTGACCTGCCGGGTTGCTGACACGGGCACTCGCTGATGGCCGTTACCTGTCGTTACAACGACGCGTCGTTCACGTCTATGGCTTCGGGGGTCAACACCAAATCGCTAGGAGTCACGACCAACGCGGGCGACCTTATCGTGGTGAGTGACCAGCAGGGCCATGTGACCGCCGTGAGCGGGGCTGGCGCGACGTGGGTGTCGATCCTCATTTACGGGACGATGTATTACTGGCTCGGCTTTAATGCGTCGGCTGGAGCGACGAGTATCACCATCACTACGTCGGCCACTGACTACGCGAATACAGCGGTGTTCGCCGGAGCGCAGACGAGTTCATCACCAGCATACAGCGCCGAGAGCGGCCCAACCAGTGTTGGCGGTGGCAGGTTCGGGGCCATCGTGTACTCGTCCCCAACCGTTAGCCAGAATGCGGGGGACCTGATCCTCGTCGGGTGGGAGGGTTCCGGACTCAGTAATCCCGCGCTTGCCAACGGGGAAACCCCCGTGTCTATCCCCTCGGGGGGTTGGGGGGCGACTGACGGGCTGCTGTGGGCGGTCGCATCAAGCGCCACCACGTCTCAGCGAGCGTCGGGAGATCTCGTGAAGCTCGCCTCTGGTTACCTCGGGTTGCTCATCATTCCTCAGGCAGCGCCCCCAGCCGTCCTTCCCCAATCCCGCTACTACTCCCAAGCGGTCCGTCGCTCCTACACCTACTTCAAGGATGTGGTATTCGACCGCACCCCGAGAGGCTTGCTCGTCCCTAAGGTCGCGTAGTGCGGTTCGGTCGCTCGTTCCCAGTACCTCGGAGGCGCGGGAGTGTTGCGATCTTCACGACCTACCCGCAACACCTGACCTCGACGGCGGCGGTGGTTACGACCTCGACCGGCTCGCTGCACGCATCCGCGAAACTGGGCGGGACGGCGAGCGTCCTGACGACCTCGACGGCCAACCTCCACGCGCCGTCGCGCCTAGCGTCGACCTCGGCGGTCCTGACGACCTCGACGGGCTCGCTCACCGCCCTGAGCCACCTGTCGTCCGTGAGCGCCGTCGTCACGACCTCCGTCGGGACACTTCACGCACCCGCGCTCCTGGCCTCGTCCGGCACCGTCGTCACGTCCTCGACGGGTTCCGTCACCGCCGCGAGCCAACTGACCTCGACGAGCAACGTCACGACCACGTCGTCCGGTCGTGTCACCGTCCCGCAACCGCTCACCGGCGCGTCGACGGTCACGACTACGTCGACGGGCGCGATCGTCGCCCCGAGCCGTCTCACCGGCACGTCCAGCGTCGTCACGTCGTCTACGGCGGCTCTACACGCCCCTAGTTCGCTCTCTGACGCCGCGAACGTCGTTACCGGGTCTATTGGACGTCTCCACGCCCCGACGTGGCTCCTGGGCGCGTCTAGCGTCTCGACCACCAGCGCGGGCGCGATCACCGCGTCGGCACGGCTGAGCGGGACGAGCGCGGTCGTCGCGTCATCGAGCGGGTCGCTCACCGCTCCCACCGTGGCGAGTCTGAGCGGGGACTCGACGGTCGTCACGACCTCGACCGGCTCGCTCCACGCACCGTCCCTGCTGATGGGCACGGGCAACGTGGCGACCGCGTCGAGCGGGACGCTGTCGGTCACGTCGGTCGCCCACCTGTCGTCGACGAGCGCGGTGGCCACGACCTCCACCGGCTCACTCCGCGCCCGCATCCTCTTGACCGGCGCGTCGGACGTGGTCACGTCATCGAACGGAACCGCGACGACGACGAGCCCGCTCACGGCGGCCTCGACCGTGGACACGACCTCGACGGGCACGCTTCGCATCGAACCGCACGGGGCGCTCTCGGGCGCGTCGGCCGTCGTCACGTCATCGAGCGGGACCGTTCGGACGGGTGCGCCGCTCACCGGCGCGTCGACGGCTCTGACCTCGTCGACCGGGGCCATCGTCATCCCGACGACGTCCCCGGTCACGGTATCCGTTACCGATACACTGGGCGTCAGCGCGAGCGTCAGCGATTGTGTGACAGTGACCGTTGACGTGAGTGACAGCATGAACACGCGAGTGAAAGTGAGTGACCAAGTGCTAATCGCCTGCGACATGAACGCGTCACTGCTAGTCGCGGCGGTTCGGTAGTGGCGGCTCCATACCTGGCTGGCTCAATCGTCGTCATGGACGTTCGGTTCGTCGACGAACTCACGGGTGACGCGGTAGACCCGTCGACCATCACCTACTACACGACGAATAACGGGGTTCAGACCCCGACCGTGACCTACTCCGGCGCAACGTCGCCAGCCGTCGGCGTCATTGCCCGTCTTGGCGCTGGTTGGTATCGGACGTTCGTTGACACGACGCTCATGTCCGGGGACGCCTACGGGACGTACGAGGGCGACGGCGCAGCGCAGGCGGTAGGTGAGCGGTGGTTCTACATCTCGCCGCGAGGGGTGAAGCCGTGAGCCGGACCACTATCGCTATCGAGGGGACCGTCCTCGACTCCGGCGGAGCGGCTGCAGCGGGCACTATCTGTTTCACGCCGACGACGACGGCTACCAACGGCTCCGAGTTCTACGACGCACAGCCCGTCTGTGGGACCTTCGACGCAGATGGGCGAATCATCGGGCAGTCTGGCGAGGCGCTGAATGTCCTCGCCAGCGACGACGCCGGAACAACGCCGATAGTTACCTACGTCGTCGACCTGTCGGTGACGGGCCAGCCCGCGTCGACGTTCCGCGTCCAGGTGCCGAGCGCGTCGACCGCGACGGACCCGAGCGTCACTACTACCCTCGGTTCCACCAGCGTCGTCCTAGCCGCGCTCATCGTCTCGTCGTCGATGATTGGGCGAACGGTTACGGGCACGAACTGGCCGCTTGGTACAACCGTCGTCGCGGTTGATTCCGCAACGAACGCGCTGACGCTCTCGCAGGCGGCCACCGCGAGCGGGACCTGTACCGCTACCGTGAGCGGTGCCGTGAGTATCACCGACCTTCTGGCGGCGCAACTATGACCCATTCAGCCGTCGTCCTCATCATCGAGGCGCTGGCGGTATTCCGGCTCACCCGCCTGGTCACGGTCGATACGGTCACGGCCCCGGTGCGCGATGGAATCCAGGAGCGGGCGACCCAACGGCTCGTCAAGCGCGACCCGTTCGCGGGCACGGTCACCGAGTCAAAGACGGTTCAGCGGCGGGGCGTGTGGTCGTGGGCCTGGGAGTTCGTGAGTTGTTCGTGGTGCGTGTCCGTATGGACTGGTGGCGGGGTGGTAGCGATGATGGCTTGGCAGGGTGGGTGGTTCCAGTACGTTGCGGCGGCGCTGGCCCTGTCGACGGTTAGCGGTGCGATTGCGGAGCGTCTGTAATGGCGACCGAGGCGAAAGCCCGTTGGCGCGGGAATAGGACGCCCGAGGTCAATGCGGGGCGCTCGCGCCGACTCAGGGTGCTTACAGCGGCGGCAACGCGGGTTCACGCCGACAACAAGCGCGAGGTCGACCGGCTCCGCGCCGTCCGCCAGACCTGGCAACTCGACGCCTTCACCTACCGCAATACGATTGGTGAACTCCGCTACGCGACGAACTACCTAGCGAACGCCGTGTCGCGGATGCGCCTGTTCGTGGCGGCGCTACCCGATTCCGGCGAGAGCGACATGCCGGTCGACCTCCGCAAGATGAACGCCCCGCCCGAACTCATCGCGGCCTGTGACAACGCCATGCGGGACTTCGGGAACGGGCGCACGGCTATCGCGGGACACCTGCGGGCCGCATCGACGAACTTCACCCTTGCGGGCGAGGCGTACCTACTAGGGCAGATGGACGTCCTGACCGGGCGGCAGACGTGGAGTATCCGGTCGGTGTCGGAGGTCGCTATCTACGAGGGCGAACTCGGACTCCGCGAAGGCCCGATGGACGCGACCGGGGCGCTAGGGCTGACGCCCCTCGACGAATACTCGACGGTCGTCCGCATGTGGCAGCCCGACCCGCAGTTCCGGCTCCTAGCGGACAGTCCCGTCAAGGCGCTACTCAACGAGTGCGAGTCCCTGCTCATCCTTCGCCGCAACATCCGTGCGGTCGGACGTTCGCGCCTAGCCGGTCGTGGGTTGCTCCTGTGGCCGGACGAGTTGAGCATCGCGGGTGACGTAGACGACAACGGGGACCCGGAATCCGACCCCGTCATGGATGAACTCATGAACTCCATGATGACGCCTATCGGGGACGAGGGTGACGCCAGCGCGGTCGTGCCAACCGTGGTTCGCGGCCCCGGCGACATCCTTCAGCACATCCGGCTCGTCGACCTGAGCAGTAACTTCGACGAGTTGGCGGGTAAGACCCGCGACGAGTTGGTCGGGGTCATCGCTACCGGGCTGGACCTGCCGAAAGAGGTCATCCTCGGGATGACGGACCTCAACCACTGGACGGCGTGGGCGGTCGATGACAACACGTTCCGCAACCACATCGAGCCGCACGTCATCACCATTACCGACGCGTTCACGGACGCGTACCTTCGCCCGTACATAGCGACGTCGGGGCTCGCGCAGCCGACCCTCGACGAGTGGCTCCCCCGCCTGCTGTTCTGGTACGACCCGACCGAGTTGGTCACGCACCCGGACCAGATGGCGAACGCGACCCTGCTCCACAACTCGCTCGCGCTCTCCGACGCGACGTACCGGGCGGTCGCTGGGTTCAGCGAAGAAGATGCACCGAGCGCCGAGGAAATCGAACTCCGGATGGTGCGGACCACGCGGACGTACCCGCCGAACCTGCTCATGGCGCTCATGCACGAACTCGACCCGTCGCTCACGGTCCCGGCGATGACCGGGCCGCCAGCACTCCCTGGCATCAACCCCGAGACGGGCGCTACCGCCCCGGTGCCACCCTCGGTCGGAGCGACCCCTGTAACGCCGTCTGCGGCCACCGACTCGCAGGCCGCGCCGTCTACCGCCCCAGCATCTATCGCGGGCGCTCCCGCCGTTCTAGGGCCACCGCCCTCGCCAGCGGTCACGGCGGCAGGTATCGTCCGCTCGCTCTCGGCGAAGGACCGCGAGTTGCTGCTCCGGGTCATCAAGGCCGAGTTCTACTCCCAGACTGGCGTCCGGGTGCGTCCGGTCACGGCGGCGGGCAAGGTGAAGGTGAGCGATAAGGCGAAGCGGCTAAGCCGGAAGGCCACCGCTATCGACGCGGAGTTACGGACGAAACTCATCACGGCGGCGAACGCGGCCATGCTCCGGCAACTCGAAAAAGCCGGTGGGCGCGTCCGCAATAAGGTCGCGGCGAACGAGACAATGCGGACGGCAATCGCGCAGACGCGCAACGAGCACGTCATGGCGCAACTCGGCCGGGGGCCCGTCGAGGCGACGGGGCTCACCGCGTCGGTTCTCATGGTGAGTGAGTGGGAGACGCTGGAAGCGCAGTTCAGGTCGTGGACCGAGGCGGCACAGAAGCAGTCGATTGCTCTTATCGCCCGGATGGTCAACATCGACGAAGGGACCGCGTGGGCCAGTGCGGACGTTGCGATGCGGCAGGGGGTCGACCGTGGGTGGAACGTCCTCCGTGGCGCGATGGACACGCTCGCGCTGCACCTGCCGTTTAACCCGGACCCGAACATCTCGACCGCCGACCACATCGCATCGCTGAACCCGGACACGTTGGTGCCGTCTGGTGTCATTCGTGCCGCGCTAGGTGTCGCGGGTGGGGCGGATGAGTCGCTGTTCGGGATGGTCACAACGAAGTCGGGCGCGAGCGTCCCGGCCATCCCTCTCGGCCAGCCGGTCGGTGGCATCGCAACCGGGGCGACGGTCTCGTCGGTAGCGAAGGCAGCGGGCGCGTCGACGGCCGGGTACGAGTGGGTGCACGGACCGAGTGACAAGCCGTTCCAACCACACGAGGACCTCGACGGCCGCGAGTTCGTCACGTTCGACGACCCGGTGCTGGCGAACGAAGGGACGTTCCCCGACAACCAGTTCTATATGCCGGGCGACCACGCTGGCTGCCTATGCGACGTCACCCCGCTGTGGGTGACGGACCAGGACGTGACGGACGCTCAGAACGCCGCCGACGCTGCGGACGCGGCGATGGCCGACGCATAACCCCTGATAAACGGTGGCATGAAATATTATTACGGCTAGGTGCTGGACGTAGGTCACGGGGGCGTGGTAACTTTGGTTATCAGGCAAAGTGCCCGGGACAGGGGAATGAATCATGGACAGCAAAGAACTGTTTGGGGCTCAGATGGCGAACCACCAGGAGCGAGCGGTAGAGCCGGTACGCCACCAGTTCGATTGGGATGACGGGTGGTGCATGGTCCACCGTGACTACTGCGACATGACCGAGCCGGGCCACGTTCATGTCCCCGGACAGCCCGACTACATGGGTGGCACGCTTGGCGAAGTCGTGACTCGGTGCAAGGAGTGCGGGCACGTTCTCGCGTGCCGCCCGAGCCGGATTGGTGCGTGGGCCGAATGACGACCTACCTAGCAGTCTCGGTCGAACGGGACGAGAGAGTCAGTCGCCCCTACTGCTCCGTCACCTGTCTATTCCGTTCGGACGTCGCTCGCCACCAGACAGTGAGCATGGAACCTCGCTACGAGTTCGACGAGCCGTGCGCCACCTGCGGCGTGAAGATTCCCGCTAGCGCCTAGCGCGGGGGTAGTGTGTGACAATGCCGTCAGACAGGATGACCGCGTGAGTCGGCAACTCACGGTCGCGGTACCGGGCCGTCCGTTCTCGCTGAACGCGGAGCGAAGCAAGCACTGGTCCGACCGAGCGCGGCGAGTAGCGCAGTTCCGGCTCGACGCGAAGTTCGCCACGCTCGAAGCCCTCGGCAGTCGGCGTCCGAGGTTCGAGCGGGTCAGCGTCGATGTCTACCCGTATGCGCTCAACCGGCGATACCGGCAGGACGTCGGCAACTGCTACGCGTCGATGAAGGCCGCGCTCGACGGAGTCGTCGATACGGGAATCCTCGCGGACGATGACGACTCGCACGTCGTGGCGGTTACGTTCCACCCGCACCAGTTCGGCGTTGACCAGTTGGTGTTGGTCCTAACGGAGTCGGAGGGGGGTGAGGCCGGTGCTCAATGACTTTGCAGTGCGTCCCATTTGCTGAGGATTGGAGTGCCGTGCTTCACCCGAAAATCGTTACAACCGTCATCGCTATCGCTCTCTCGCTCGTGCCCGTTCACGGCGGAGCGGCCCACCACGTAGATTCCCCGCATCGGCCCCTATTTCGCGCTCTACGGGTCCGCGAGATGCCTCGGCCGGTGTTCCCCCACCACCGGCCCGTGCGCCGTCAGGTCAAGCCGCTCGTCAGCGCGGCGGTCATGGCGGCGTGGCAGAGGGTCGCGGAGTGCGAGGTCGGCGGGGACTGGTCGATGCAGGGTCCGGTCTACTCCGGGATTGGATTCCGCAACGACTCGTGGCTCGCGTACGGCGGTGCCCAGTTCGCGCCGAACGCGGGCCTAGCAACGCCGATGGAGCAGGTTATCGTCGCGGAGCGAATCGAGGGCTCGTATATCCCCGACCAGTACGGGTGCGCGGGTGGGTGGTGAAATGGTCAACCTGACTTAGCGCATCGTTGACCGGGCGGGTTCTATCCTGGCAGCGAAAGCCAACGGGTCAGCCCGTTGACCGGACACTGACTGGATGGCCCTAATGCCGAAGCGCACCTACCAACTCTCGAAGCCGATGCCACGAACCGATCTCATCGCCGCGTTCCGTGCGGCCAATGAGCCGCCGTACTGGATGCTCGAAATGACGCAGGATGAGCGGGACAAGGCGGCGTCGAGCGGAGCGGCGATGCCCGATGGCTCATACCCGGTCACCACCTGCGACGGGGAGAACTCCGTCAGCACCGCCGTCCATGCGGTTGGACGAGCCGGAGCCGACCACGACGCCGTTCGTAAGCACATCATGAAGCGGGCCGAGTCGCTGGGGTGCAAGTCGCTCATCCCCGACAACTGGAACGCTGACGGCTCGCTCAAGGCGTCGAAGTTGGCGACCCCTCCCGCGAAGCCAGCGGCACCTGCACCAGCGGCACCGCCCGCGAAGGACACACCGGTCGCTGACTCAAAGCCCTACGAGCCGGAGCCTTATAAGGCCGACCCCGACGAGTTGGTTACGTGTCCCGAGTGCAAGAAGGGCAACGACAATGACGCACATTTCTGTGACCAGTGCGGGTTCGACCTGACCAGCACCGGGTTCGAGCCCGCACCGTACAAGGAGGACCCCGACGAGACGGTCGTCTGCCCTCAGTGTTCGAAGCACGACGACACCGACGCGTCCTTCTGTGACCAGTGCGGGTTCAAGTTGGCGGGTGCGAAGGGCGTTACGGTCGTTTCGCCCGACGCCGCCAAGCCGGAGCCCGACGCCGCGCCGTCGCCGGTGAACCCTGACCCGAGCGCGGCCCCCGTGGTGAAGGCCGCGAAGTTGGCCGTCTCGAACACGACGCCGGTCACCAACCCCGTCGATGAGGATGGGAACGTCGACCCGAACACGGTCTGCACAGTCGATGGGTGCGGGCACCTGGCGAGCGCACACCAGGACCTGCCCGAGGGCGACAACTCGGGTCCGTGCCAGATGCAGAACTGCGACTGCCAGGAGATGGACTTCGACTCGGGGGTCGGGACGCCGAGCGACCCCGAAGGCGACGACTCGGACGGGAGCGGCGATGTTGACCCGCCCGTGCCGGTGAACGACACCGCCAAGACGAGTGGGAGTGTCGCCGCGTTCGCACCCACCGACGTCACGCCTGGTCAGAGCGATGGCCCCGTCATGGCCCCCGCCGACTCGAACCCGCCGCCCGAGGTCCAGGGCGGGGCGAACATGGGTCCGGCCTTCACGATTCCGGTCATGGTCATCGAGGGACAGTCCACGGGTGACGGCCGAGCCATCGCGCTCGACGCGTTGACGTGGGGCGTGATGCCGATGCCGCTGATGGGGATGGCGACCGCGACCCACGACCCCAACGGGTTCGACATGAATGACCCGTCCGTCATCTGTGGCCGCATCGACGGCATCGAGCGGGCACCGGGCGAGAACGGCACGCAAATCATCTCGGCTACGGGCTACTTCCTCGCCAATGACGACGGGCAATACTTCGCGGACCTGGTGGAGCAGATGGGTCGCGTGGGAATCAGCGCGGACATCGCGGTCGACGAGGCGCAGGAGACGATTAGCGGGATGGACGAGTTCGGGTGGCCGACGTTCGAGAGCACGCTCACGGCCGGGACCATTCAGGGCTGCACCATCGTCCCGTTCCCCGCGTTCGAAGGCGCGTACATCGTCCTCGGCGACGGGTCGGTCACGCCCGAGATTCCTCAACAGGTGGCCGACGCGATGCCGGTCCCGGCCGTGGTCGCGGCCGGTGGACAGTTGGTGCACCTCATGGCGCGGGGTCAGTGTGTGCCGTGTGACAGCGGCATCGACGTCATGGTCGCCAGTGGTGGACCGTTGCGCCCGCCCTCGGCGTGGTTCAGCAATCCGAACTTCACGGAGGGCGATGGGCGGCTGCGCGAAATCTTCACAGGTCGGGGCGAGCGTCGGTTCGGTGGCGCGTACGCCGTCCCGTTCACTATCACGGACGAGGGCGAGGTCTACGGGCACATCGCGCCGTGGGGCGTGTGTCACACGGGCAACGCCGGGTCGTGTCTCACGGCCCCGCACTCGAAGGCGAACTACGCCCACTTCATGCGCGGCAACCAGCGCGTCGTGACGGCGGAGGGGGATGAGGTCGCGGTCGGCGTCCTCACGTCGATGGCGGGCCACGCGTCGACCGGGCCTCGGGTCACGGCTTCGCAGGCGATGGCGCACTACGACAACATCGCAACGGCGTTCGCGGACGTGGTAGTCGGGGAGGATGAGTACGGCATCTGGGTCCACGGGGCGTTGCGTCCTGACGTGGACGAAGCCCGACTCCGGGCTATCCGTGCGTCCTCGATGTCGGGCGACTGGCGCGAAATCAACGGCAACCTCGAACTCGTCGCCGTCCTCGCGGTGAACCAGCCGGGGTTCCCGACTGCGGTGGTCGCGGACGGCCGACCGACGACACTGGTCGCGGCGGGTGCGTATCAGATGGCCGAACTCATCGATGAGCCGGTGGAGCAGCCGGTCGAGACGTTCACGGACCACGCGTTACGAACCGCGATGGCCCCATTCCTTGAGTCTGAGCGAGCACGGTTGCGGCAACTCAAACTCGAAGCGCAGAAGGCCGACGCCCGGCGTCGGTACCGGAGGCGATAGCGCGTCAGTGACGGGTCGTGCCCCTGCTCGTCGCCCACGCTCGGGCCACGGTAATCGTTCCCTCCGTTCCGATTACCGTGGCCCGAAACCCCTGGTCATCCTGCGTCACCGAAGTTCGATTACCGGATATCCGTTTACCGGACGTCCGATAACCGAACGCTAATGAACAATGAACTGAATGAATGATGAACTAAGAACTTCTGGTCGAGACGGATGGTGCTGGACGTAGGTCACGGGGGCGTGGTATCTTTGGTTATCAGGCAAAGTGCCTGAGATTGGAGCAGGGACCATGAAGCGCACAGACATCCACTCGGAGGCCAACTTCCAGCCTGAGGACTACGAGGTCGTCGGGTATATCTCCTGGGCCACGGACGACAAGACGAGCCTGGCCACCACCCGCGACTACCGCATTGCAATGGCGCAGTTGATTCAGGGCTCGACGACGACGGCCTACCACTCCGCCCATCAGTGCGACCACTGCGGAGCGCACCTGACCTACGTCGTAGTGGTCCACCACGTCCCGACCGGCGACTACCTCGCGTTCGGTGAGACGTGCGCCGATGGACGGCTCGACATCAGCAAGGCGGAGTTCGACCGGATGCGGAAGCAGTCGGCAGCGGAGCGGGCCGCGCAGAAGATTCTCAAGGCGTGGACCGAGTTCCAGGCTAGCCTGCCCGCCATCGACTGGGCCGGACTCGCGGAGAGCGATAACGCGTTCATCTCGGAGATACTCCGCAAGGGCCGTCAGTACGGCGAACTCTCATCGCGGCAGGTCGAGGCCATCGTCAAGGCCTACCAGGGTGACCTTGAGTACGCGGCATCAAAGGCGAACGAGCCGCCGAAGACCACCGCGCCGGTCGGCCGGGCCACCGTCACGGGGACGGTCCTCACGGTGAAGTCCGTCGAGGGGCAGTACGGGTCCACAAGGAAGATGCTCGTCTCGGTGGTCAGCGAGCAGGGCCAGTGGAAGTGCTGGGGTACCGCCCCGAGGCTCGACGAGGGGTATGTCTGCAAGGGCGATGAGGTCACGTTCACCGCGATGTTCGAGCAGGCCCGCGATGACGAGTCCTTCGCCTTCTTCAAGCGCCCGACGAAGACCAGCATCCGACGCGAGGCGACCTACGAGTGCGACAAGTGCGAGGCAACCGTTACCGTTATGGATGAGAGCGGCGCGGAGGGGTGGTACTTCGACGAGGACGCCTACCTCTGCCCGGCGTGCCAGTTGGTGAACGCGTAGTGCGCTGCCGGGCGACGGTCCTTGCAATCGTCGCCCGGCGCTGTAGCATGAGGGGCAGTGAAACGTAGTCAGTGGTGAACCCATTGACCGCGAGTGCCGGTGAACCCGGTTCCTAGCAGAGCGCAGAACGCGCCGTACCTAACCAGGAGCCGAAATGCAGCCCACCCTCGAAGATGTCCGCGAAGCACTGACCCACTTGGCCGAAATGAACGCCGAGCAGTTGGCCCAGTTGCAGGCGGACCTCGCCACCGTGTTCGACGAGTACGACGCGATGGCGACCACCCCGGAGAACGTCGCCATCCTTCAAGAACTCGGCAACGGAATCACGTCAACCATGTCGCGCAGCGAGGAAATCGCCGCCGCCGAGGCCCAGGCCGAGGCCGACAAGGAGGCCGCTCGCGCCTTGCGCCAGTCCCTCGACTCGAAGCCCGATGAGGGCGACGGAGGGACGACCGACGAGGCAGGAACGGAGACGGTCGACGAACTGGAACCCGTGACCGCCGCTGGCAAGTTCCGGTCCAACCCCTCACGGATGCGGGGAGTGACCGCGCCAATCACCCCGCTCACGTCCACGACGCCCCGCGCATCGCTCGTCGCCACCGGATTCGGTCGCGGTAAGGGTCGCGGCGAGGTCTACGGCGACAAGTGGGAACTCGCCCGTGCGATGAGCGACACGCTCCGTAGTCTCGACCGAACCTCGGCTAATGGCCGCGTCGTCGTGGCGTCAGCGGACTGGCGAGACATCTACCCCGAGGAGCGCCGACTAGGCGAGAACGCCACGGTCAACGCCCAGCGCATCGAGGCAATCGTCGCGTCCGGTGGAACGTCCCTCCCGGCCAACGTCGACTACGGCCTCGACGTGTGGGCCACGCCTGACCGCCCCATCAAGGGCGCTCTCGCGCAGTTCCTCGCGGACCGTGGTGCCCTGTCGTTCCGCAACCCGTCGACCATCGCCGCGCTGAGCGGCGCGTCGGCGGTCTGGACCGAGGCGACGGACGCCAACCCGGCCGGGCAGACCAAGCCCGTGCTGACGGTGACGGTCCCCGCGCAGGAGACGGTCTACGTCAACGCGATTCCGACGCGTCTGCAGTTCGGCAACATGATGGGCCAGTTCGACCCCGAGACGGTGGCCGCGAACACGGAACTGGCGCTCGCCGCCGCCGCTCGCACCGCTGAGACGGAGTTGCAGACCCTCATCGCCGGAGCCGCCACAGCCGACATCACTAGCGCACAGGCGCTTGGTGCGAGCCGCGACTTCTTCACCACCATCGAGAAGATGGCGGCGAACTTCCGCTACACGCACCGCCTGGGCGCGAACGTCGTGCTGAACATCATGCTCCCGGAGTACGTGAAGTCGATGATTCGGGCAGACCGCCTGAACGAACTCGCGCACGACTCGGCTGGCACCGACCCGTTCATGATTTCGGACCAGTGGATTGAGGACGCGCTCTCGCTGCGCGGCATCGAGCCCATCTGGACGCTCGACGCGTTGCCGGTCAACGGCGCGGTCTACCCGACGCAGCAGTTCAGCGGGTTCGCGGCATCGTCGGCCATCCCGACCTACCCGACCTCAATCGTCTGGCACGTGTTCATCAAGGGCTCGGTCCAGTTCCTCGACGGCGGGGCGCTCAACCTCGGCGTCGTGCGGGACGCCACCCTCGACGCGACCAACGACTACGAGACGTTCGTCGAGACGTTCGAGGGCATCGCCAACCGTGGGTTCGCGGGTGGTCTGCTCCAAATCGTGTCGACGCTCACCGTCAACGGTCAGTCCAGCGCCACTCAGGTCTACTAGACCCGATGGCAACCGACCTATTCGTCCCAGTAGCGGCGGTGCCGCTGAAAGGACCGCAACTCTCGTTGCTGTCCTCGTCAGTGGCACCGTCCTCGGACGGCGACGATTTCGCGCTCGGCGATGACGTCCTCCGGCTGTTGCCCGAGGAATTGCAGGTCGAGTTGGAAGCCCGGCAGGGCGACTCATGGACCCGTGGGTTCGCGTATCTCCCCGAAAACGAAGCCGCCGCGACGACGCGAGACCCCGCCGACACGACGACGGTAGACAACCCCAATACGCCCTCGAACTTGGCGAAGGTCTACTACCAGCCGTTCATCGTCTCGACGAAGTTCACCGCATCCTCATTCGGGTTCCCACAGATTGACTTCAAGGGCCGAGCGCAGCGACAGAATGATGTCGCGTTGCCCTCGGCTCTCGAAGCCGAGTTCTGGGACGGGACATTGGCGAAGGCGTCCGGGTGGCCAAATAACTACCTCACCAACATCACGAACGTCGCGCAGAACCTTACGCCGGGAGCGACCACTGTGGACAACGGGACCGCAGTCTCGGTCACGGCCGGACTCGGAATCCTGCAGGACGCGCTCCGGCAGGGCGTCGGTGGTCAGGGGATGCTCCACATGATTCCCCGCGCCGTCCCGTCGCTGCTGAACGTGCGGCGAGTCGGCGGGTTCCTGCTCGACATCTTCGACAACATCATCGTCCCCGGCGTCGGGTACTCCGGCAACGGGCCTGGCAGCGTAGTCCCTGCGGCTGGCACGACCTGGATGTACGCGACCGACCTCGTTATGACCCGCGTCGAGCGCGTGGCCCGCGTCACCCCTGACACGATGGCCGAGGCGTTAGACCGTGGACAGAACGGCGAACCCAACACGTTCACGTTCCGCGCCCAGCGGTACGCGGCGGCTTACTTCGACGGAGCGCGTCAGTACGCGGTCCTCGTCAACCTACCGAGTTAAGGAGAACCAATCATGGCGACACCCATCAAGACGGGCGCATCGGTATGGGCCGTGGCGACACGGTTCACCACCCTCGACCCCTACGGGAACATTGTCCCCGGCTCGAACACCTTTGTCACCGACGCGCTCATCAAGGCCACGCTCACTCCGGTTGTGGAGACGGGCGACCAAATCGCTATCAAGTTGGCGAGCGGCGACCTGGGCGTCTACGCGGTCCACGGCGATATCATCAAGTGGTACACCGCGAGCATCGAACTGGCTACCCCGGATGCGTTCCTCGAACAACTCATGGCGGGCGGTGTCGTGTTCACCGATTCCGGCGTTGCGCTCGGGCTCGTCACGGGCCTGACCGCATCGCCACTGACGGCGGGCGGTTCGCTTGGCGCGGGGACCTACGGCTACCGCGTCTCGCAGTTCAACTCCTACGGCGAGACGGTAGCGAGCGCCGAGGTCACGGCGGCGACGACCGGGACGACCGGCGCGGTACTGCTAGAGGGGATGACGGGCACGGCTGGCGCAGCCGGGTTCCGGTTCTACGGGCGCACCCCAGGCGGCGAGCAGTTCATCGGGACGGTGGCGAATGTCGGCTCTCAGGCGACGTCGGCGGCGTCAGGAATCGGGTCAGTGAGTTCGCTCTCGGTCACGGCCCTGACGGAGCCGGTCCCGGCCGGGTTCACGTTCACCATCGCTGGCGACACGAACACGCCCAAAGTCATCTTCACGACTACGGCGGCGGCGGGCATTGGCGCAACGGCGCTAGCGGTCACGACCTCCCAGTCGATTACGACGACCATCGCGGCTGGCGCTATCCAGCCCGCATTCGTCGACACGGGCGCGGTCACGCCGAACGGGTACTCATCGCCCACCGACATGACGGCTGGCCCTGGGACCAACATCGGCTACCAGGCCCCGGCCCTCGGTTCCGTAGCGAACCAGAGTGGGGTCGCGGTGGAGTTCTTCGAGAAGCGAATCGTCGATGGCGGCCAGGCGACGGACTACCCGTTCTACCGGCACGTCTGGCCGATGGTCAAGAACCTCCACATCATGCCGCGTGACTTCACGAACGCGAACCTACCGACCATCCTCGAAGGGCAGGCATTCCAAAATCCGAACTTCGGGAAGGGTCCTGACGGGACGTGGCAGTTCGACTCGACGAAGGTCTACCAGCGTGCCGTGTGCGGCGCGGCGGTGGTCCCGACGCCGTCCGTCGCCCCGGTCGCGGCGCTCTACTAAGCGGCGAAAGTGGTCGCCCCCCGTACCTCGTCCTGCTCGCCGTGGATTACCGGCGACGAGTTGGCGGGGCAGGAGACGGTCCAACGTGCGGTCACGGAGTTACTGGCCCTCGCCGCGAAGTCGACGAGTACGAGCACGCTCACGCAGGAGTCCATCGACGCCATCCTCGCCAACTCCGTCAACGCGGCGACCGAAATCCTCTACCGGCTCTCGGGTCGGCAGTTCACTGGCAAGTGTGGGCCGGTCACTATCCGGCCCACCGCTCGCCCGGTCGACGTCGACGCCCGCGCAGCGACCTCGCGGTCGTGGTCGTATGGCGCGTTCGGCTCGACCTCGATGAACACGGGCGGTATGCCACCCGTCGTCTCGCAGTGGGGCAAGCAGTACCCGCCCACTATCGAGATTCACGACACGCCGGTCCGCGAAATCATCCAGGTCAAGATTGACGGCGTCGTAATCCCGCCCGATGAGTACGAACTACGCGACTTCCGCCATCTGGTTCGGTTGCGCCCGACCGCGAACTCCACCCCGACCGAACGGTGGGGCTGGCCGACATCGCAGTTGACCGACCTACCTGACACCGAGGTCGGGACATTCTCGGTGACGTACACCTTTGGCGGCGACCCCGGCGAGTCTGGGCGGCTCGCGTGCTTGCGGCTTGCGGAGGCGTTAGCGATGCCGCAGTTCGGGGACACGTCTCGCTACCCGACTCGGATTACGGCGTTCACCCGGCAGGGCGTCTCGGCGCAGGTGGCGTCCGTCATCGACGTCATCAAGCAGAAGGGCTCGGGAATCTACGAGGTCGACCTCTGGCTGCTCGCGGTCAATCCCAACGGGTCGCGTCGTCGGGCCGTAGTGTTTAGCCCTGACAGGGTTCCGAACCGTCGACAGGCCCGTCCGTCGATGCCGAGTTAGGAGTGAAGCATGAGTGAGTATGACCCGTTCGGACCGCCGAGCGAAGCGCAGTTGGCGGCGAAAGCAGCCCGCGACCAGACGGGTGCGACTCCCGCACCAGTCCAAATCGTCGAGGCTCCCGAGCCCGTGGCCGTAACTGAGAACACGACCGATGGCGAATGACCCCGTGTTCCCCGAGGCGCGATTCTCCGACGCCGGGGCTACGCCGGATGAGGTCGAGGCGTTCCGGGTGACGTTCGTGTCGAGCGACGTGCTCGTACAGCGGTCCCTCGCGGATTTCTGGTCGTCCCAGTCGACGAGCGGGCTCGCGGCGGTCATCGCTAACCGATTCCGCACTACGGGCCAAGCGTCACCAACGCCAGAAGCCACGGAAACGGCCCTAGAATCGCCTCTCGCGCCCGCAACCGCCGCAGGGGATGAGATACCGGGCGACGACGAAACGGGCCTAAGCGAACCTGACGAGGGCTAGCCGTGAAACTCGCCACGATGGGCGAATCCGCGAAGGCGCTCCTCTACGCGTTCGTCACGGAGTTGACCTCGCTCGGGGTCGACGTGCCCGACGCGTACTACGTCGCACCGGGCGAGATTCCGTGGGACGGCGAATCGCTGGTACTGAGCCTGTCGGATATCTCGACGGGGCAGCCGGGGCAGCCCATCGGGTCGTCTATCCAGACCGTCGACGCGATTGAGACGACCGTGACGCTCGCCGTCGAGTTGATTCGCCCGACCGCGACGGAGGGCTACCTCGGCGGACCACTCGGGCTCCCCAGTATCGAGGCGATGGAGAATGACGGCGTGAACGCGCTCAATGACGCCGGGGCGCTCTACCAAGCGGCCATCAACATCAAGGGAAAGGGCCAGATAGTCTCACGGGGCGCGGGGTTCGTCATCGGCCAGTGCGTACCGATCGGCCCGAACGGCGGCCTCGCGGCGATGCGGCTCGAATTGGCGCTCAGCGTGGACGGTTCGTAGTGGAGACGGTCCGGCTCATTATCGACGGCGCGGTCATGGAGAGCCTGTTGCGCGGCCCGGACGGCGCGGTGTCGCGGTTCATGATGACGCGGGCCGAGGTCGTCAGGCGTGCGGCCGTCATCCAGTGCCCGAAGCGCACGGGCAAACTCTCGCGGTCGATACTCAAGCGGTCGTACGAGGGCGAGAAGGGCGTCAACATCGTGGTCGGCGCGTACCAGCCCTACGCGGTATTCGTCCACGAGGGAACGAAGGCGCACACGATCGCCGCCAAGAACGCGCCGATGCTCGCGTTCGCGTGGCCGAGCGGCCCGTTCGGCGCAAAGGGCATGGGCGGCACCGGACTCCACTTCTACAAGGTCGTCCACCACCCAGGGACGAAGCCCAACCGATTCCTATCGGACAATCTCCGTCTGTTCTTCGCCGAGCATTAGCATCGAATCGTCAACATACGAAAGGGTCAACGATGAGGCTGGAACCAATCGGGCGCTTGGACAACATCGACGCCCTCGACTTCGAGCCGTTGACCATCCCCATCGTCGGTTACACCGAGGACAAGACGGAGGTCGTGACCGACGTTCGGTTCCTCCCAACCGCGCCGGTCGGGTTCGCACTCGACATGCTGCGGTCCGTCGACTCGACCGGCAACGTCGCGCAGGCCGTGGCGCTCCGGTTTATCGAGGCGTGCGTCTACCCTGACGACCGCGAGGTCTGGCATGACCTGGTGTTCCGCGACGACCTCTACATCGTGCCGCAGACCATCGCCGCCGTGTACCAGGCACTCGGGGAGTTGTATGCAGACCGCCCTTTAGGGCGGCGGTCCGGCTCGCGGCCTGGGCCGACCTCAACGAAGCGGACGTCAACGGGCGGCTCGTCCTCGCGGGCATCGCACGCGACCGGCTCAGCCCGAAGGACTGGTTAGACGTGGTCACGTCGCTACTCATCGACGACGTCCGCGACCCGTTGGAGAACCGAGTGGCCGCACGTACCCGAATTAACGCCGCGCTCGACGAACCACTCGACATGGACTCGGACGACGAGGTCGAGCGGCTCCGTGAGACGTGGGGGATGAGCGACGAGGCGATTGCCAACCAGCAGTCGTCATTCTGGGACAACTAGCGATGGCGCTCCGGGTCGGTGAAGCCGAAGTCATCATCAAGGCGAACACGGCAGGGTTCCAAGAGTCGCTGAAGGAGTCGACCGACCCCGCACTGAGCAAGTTGGAATCGGACTCGGGCGAGGCGGGTGCACTAGCGGGCGGCAATCTCCGGTCCGGCGTTAAGGGCGAGGCGGAGAAGTTAGGCGGCGACCTCGAAAAATCGGGGACGGAAGCATCGGGCAAACTCGGCGGCGCACTCGAAAAGGGGACGTCCGGCATCAAGTCGATGCTTGGCGACCTCGGCGTTCCGTCCCAGTTGCTCGGCGGGTGGGCGATGGGTGCGGAGGCGATAGGGGGCGCGGCAGCGGCGACTATTGACCTGGCATCGAAGTTGCAGAACACCGACGCGCAGATATCGGCTACGGCTGGTATCTCGATGAAGGCCGCGACGAACATCGGTAATGCGTTTCTCGGGACCGCTGGCTCGACGGAATACTCGGGGCAGCAGATGGCGACGGCGTTCGCGGGGGTCGCCGGTCAGATGAAGTCGGTCGAGGGGCACGCCTTGACGACGAAGCAGTCGCTCGACTTCATGAAAACGGCGAGTGACCTCGCGGCGGCGAAGGGGATTGACCTAAACACGGCGACGGCGACACTCGCGTCGACGATGCAGGCGTTCCAGATTCCGGCGAAGGACGCGGCGAAGGCAACGTCCGTC
>JAEHJW020009378.1_pt1 | contig 28811 bp, 35 predicted proteins | sample 9271431 | NCBI WGS metagenome assembly JAEHJW02 | reverse complement strand
GACGGCGAGCATTGTCAGTATGAGGCAAAACCAGAAAAACCACATGGTTGCAAAGGCTTTGCTCAGGTGCATGGCGAGCCAGTCGTTCATGGGATGTTTGCCGTCGCAGCCGGTAGCGTGCCGGAGTTGGTCAGCATAATCAGCGTGCAATCCGCCACAAAATCGGCAACCCGGCTGGCGAAGGCTTCAAACTCTGTCACGCTGGGGAAGACATGCGCCGCTCCGGTCGTGTCCAGCCACGGATAGGTGCCACTAGAGCCGGGGAATTTACCGTTAGTGAGAATGTACGTTTGCACGGCTTGGAGGTTGCTCTGCGCCGTCGCGTCGCACGCATACACGCCGTCAAGGCCAGGCGTGCCGGTGCTGGTGATGGTGATACCGCCAGCAATCAGTGCGGCGGCTTGCTGGGCGAGCGTGGGGGGTGGTGTTGGCGGCGTGCCGGTCACGATCTTGCCGCCGCTGACATACACGCCGGTTTGGACCGCCCACTGCGCCGAGGTGACGGGCATGACCGAAGCGCCAGACGGTGCGGGTGCGTAATTAAACGCGGCGGTGTCTTGCCATTGGATAATCTCGCCGGTTGCGGTGGAGTATAGGATTTGCTGGGTCATTGTTGCACCTTAAAAATGGATGACGATGAAGCCGGGAGAGCCGAGGCTTCCGATTGTCGCGCCTACGTTGCCGCTACCGCCGCCGCCGAAGCCGCCCGCAATCGGTCCATCAGAGCCAGCCCCAAATATGCTGTTTCCGCCGTTTCCAACATAAGAACCGGTGACGCCTCCAGAACCTGCCGTACAGCCGGTCCCACCCGCAGCGCCTGGGGTGTTTCCAGAAGCCGCCGCGCCGCCGGAAAGTGTAAAGAGCGCCCCAAGGCTCGTATTGCCGCCCGCCGTGGCCGCAACGCTGCCGGTCTGCGCCGCCCCCGCTGCGCCGATTGTCACCGGATAAGCGGTGCCCGGCACAACGGTATAAGATGCCAACTTAACAGCCGCACCGCCGCCGCCGCCCGCACCGTTATTTGACGCGACGTAGCCACCCCCGCCGCCGCCCGCCGCCGCGTCAACCATGATCGACGTAACGCCAGCCGGTGCAGTCCAAGAGCCATTGCTATAAAAAACCGCAGTACGCGCCGGGCCTACCTGCGAAAGCGGCACCGCCATATTACTCGCAACCGCCGTAGCCACCACGGTCTGGCCAAACGTAACCGCCCGCCAGTTCGTGCCGTCCCATGTCAGGTCAATGCCCGTGTCTCCTTGCGAAGCTGACGCAATGGCCCACGAGTAAACAACAGACGAATCAGGCAGCGCAATAAACGGCGAGCCGCTGGAAACGGATGAAGCAACGGTAACAGCGGCACCGGCAACGCCGTAGACGCGGACTCGCTGGCCGTTGGTTGAACCTGCCGCAATGGTCTGGGTTGACGCGGCGGACGGGAAAACAAAAGTCTGTAACGATGACGGCGTAACCGTTGTGCTCCCCGATGGCGTCAACACAGTCACGCCATAAGTCGAAATCGCCGGGATTTTCGCAGCGATAAACGGCGCGGATGGCGCAACGGTAATCTGTGCGGTTGTAATGGCCGTTTGCCCGTAAGCAACCGTAATGACGTACAGCGGCACATAGCCGGTATCGGTGGCGGGAGTTGTCTGGGTGCCCGTGGTTGCCGCTGCACCCGCTTTCAAAGAAAGCGCAACAGTCTGCGCGCGTATGGTGTTCTGCGCGGTGCCGGAGTTTGACGGGCCAGAGTACGGAGTCGAGGGTGACGCCGGATTGACGTAGGGCAGCACAACGGGTGTACCATCAAGTTCCGAGAACGCCGCTTCAACAAGATAATTGATAGACTGCCCGGAAGTGCCGGGCGCGGTGAGCGTGAATTGCGTGGTAGTGAGGTTAACACCCTGTTTGACCAGCGCGTTGGTGTTTATGCCCAGCGAGCCATATGCATTTGCGTCAACTTCCTGCAATGACAGGATTGAGCCAGGGCCGATGTTGATGGTCATGCTGGCAACGGTCGTTTGCGTACCGGCCAAACCATCAACCAGCGTGCCGGTCCCGAACGCAGCCGCCGCTAAAGCGCCAAGCCCGATCATCGCCTCTTGTTGCGGCGAAAGAATGTCCGTGTCTAACGGGATCGCACCTGGATAAACGATATTACGGTTCATAAAAAGACCCTTCCTTTAACTTTCAATTCGCGTCCAGACAATCGACCCGGCAGGCTCAACAGCCGCAACGGTAGCATAAATATCAGCGTCAGTAACGCCATCAAAAGCCGTAGCCAGACTAACATAAGACCCAAGCCCCGCGCCATAACCAAGTGGCGCATATTTTGGCGTCAAAGCCGCCCCGCTGTAACCAGCCAGCAACGGCACGCCTTGGCCGTGCGGTCGAAATGCGGTGACGAAAGCCTGAAACGGTAGCAGCAAAGAGCCATAACCGCCGGATAAGCCATAGCCAAGAATATAATATCCTGCGCTGGCGAGCGGATGCGACGCGTAAGCCCCCGTATCCTGCGGCTGCATTGGTTCAAACACGGATGGCTTGCGGCCCGTCAATGACGTTAGCCGGGAGATCAGCGCCGCGCGGGTATTGGCGGCGGGAAACAGCCCGGCCAGGATGCGTGTTAAGAATGAGCCGTCACTTTCCTGAACGCGGCGCAACAATCCCGCACCGAAATAGTCTTGCGCGTGAAGGTCAAGCCATACGCTTGTTGATGTAACGGTTGCGATTTGATTAAGCGCATAGGCAATGAGCGAATAAGCCCACGCATAGCCGGACGCGATGCCGGAAAGCAGAGAGTACAGAACGGGCGTGGATGAAGGTATGGCAGGCGTTGGCACGATAGCGTCAATATCGTTCCCGTATTCATCTGTGAGATAGCCCGAGCCGGTGGAAATTTCCTCCAAGACCGTACCAGCCGGAACTGGCGACACGGCGGACGGAAACCACCCTTGCGGCAGAACTGCCGCAAGCCGCCCAACAATATCGCTCCGATCACCGATCATGGGTTCACCGTGATGACGCCAGCATGAATGACCTGCGATGCGGTTGGCACAAGGTCAGCGGTGCCAGCGTTTAGCGTCAAGCCAGAGATGTTCGTGATGCCGGTGAAGGCGTCGTAAGCCACCTGAGCCAGCCGCGTGTAGCTGAGCGTTGCGCCAACTGCCAGCGAGTTGATGTAAGCCGCCACCGCTGCACCAACCGCCGCTTGTGCCGCGCTGGTGCTGTAACCCGTCGCAACGGTCAGCGTCATGGCAACGGTCGCGGTCAGTGCGGTTGCTGCCTGAACAATGGCGGTTGAACCAATAGGGCGCACCAGATTAACCGCCGTGGCAACGGACGACACAGTACCGCTAGGCGTTGCGCCGCTGCCATCGTCAATCGTTACCGTAAATGAGCCCGGCGTATAGGTGCCGTTTGCAATGGCGTTTGGCGCAATGGAGTACGTCAACCCAGTTTGCACGCCTTCAACCGCGTATGCCACGGCGGCGTAGGTCGCGCTTGCCCGCGTGGTCTGCCAGTTCTGAAACCGCAACTTCACCGCCGCGTCAGATTCCGCCGGTTCCGCATTCGTGAACGCCGCCGCATTGTTGACCGTATCAACCCCAGGAATCGCGCCAACAATCAGGCTTATCGTATTTGCTGCCACATTCGCGCCGGTTCCAGCGATTACGGCCTGAACCGCGATGGTTGCCGATGACGTGCCTGCCGGGATGAGATAGCCGTTCGAGCCCGCCACATAGAGCGGGTTAGTTGTATCCACCACCACCGCATAGGTCTGCGTGCCGTCCGCCGTGCGAACCTGAGAGCCAACCAGCACCAGCGCAGAGGAAAGCGCGGTATAGCGCGAAAACGTAACGCTCCCGGTGGCGTAGGTTGCTGGTAGTCTGCCGCCGAACATCGGGAAGTTGTTCAACAGCCATGCGTCAACTTGAACCCCGGTGCAGGATGACAGGAATGATTGCTGCAATACCGTCAAAATCAGATATTGAAGCCACAACTGGACCGATGCCGCCGCCTCACTCAAAGCCCGGAAAACAGATCCAACCGTGAAGTTTAGCGCCGCCGTGGATGCCGATTGCGCCGCCGCCGCAAAGTTCTGAACCAGCGTTGCGAATGTTTGGAAATTTAACACTATGACACCGGAACAGTTAGGGATTGCGGAAGGCCACTCACGGCATCAGTATAGGCTATATTGGCAATAAAAGTCCCGTCATTATTGTTGGTCAAGCTAACGGTCGGTTCAGGCGCTTTGGCAACGGATGGCTCATTGAATATCTGCGCGCGAATGGCGTTTTGCACTGTAATCAGGTTAGTCGGCTGACCGATTTGGGCAGGCAGTCCCGCGCCATATGTCAGGTTCCAGATGTAGCCGCCTTGAGGGGTTAGCAATCGCCGGATAATCCGTTGCGTCGTTTCAACATCGCCGGACGCAAGCAACAAATCACCGTTTGCGCCGACGGTCAAATCTCCGCCAAAATAATGCGCTGCATCTGCCATGTTTACCCCGTTGGTGTCCCGGTTGTGCCGCCTTGCGGATCGCTATGCGTGTGATGGCTGACCGTATGGCCACCGTTAAACGTACCTTCGCCGGTCGCCGTGAACGTGCCGGTGTGGTTCCACGCCCCGCTGGAGGTAATTCCCCCCGCGTTCGTGAGTTTGATGAACGCGCCGGAAGAGTGTTGCCACCACGCCTCGCCCGCCGGGACGGGCGGCGGCGCAACGGCTGGCGTTCCTTGCGCGGCGAAAACAAAGCCGATGATGACGTAGTTTTGGGGGTCGCCTTCTTGCGGTGCGATGATCGCTTGCGTGCCTGGCGGCGGACCAAAAACAAAACCCCATCCGTTGCCGAGCCACGGCGATTGAATGGGCAACCAGCCAGACAACACCCCTTCCGGCTGAATTAGAACGGTGGCTGTATAATTCGCGGGATTGTAGCTTTGAATGACGCCAAAACGCGGCTGCCCTACCATCCTGTCAAGGGATGCCGCCGCGCGTTTGATGCCGTTCACGATTTCATTCATGACTAGAACCCAAGGGAGGAAATTTGAGCTCCTCCGCCCATCGCTAATGCAATGTCATTCGATGGCGAATGGTTGCGCGCCGTTACGCTCTCAGTATAGCCGCCCTCAAAATGGATAGACCGCTCTATTTTGTCAGGATAGTACAACTGGTCAAACCCCGTGCCGGTGCCAGAAAGCCTTACCACATTCCGGGGGGTCAATGATAGCTCTCCCGCCATATCGAAGCTGATTACCCGCTCATGCCTCGTTATCTGCGCCAACTTGAGGTTAGCCAGATCGGCGGCTTGAGAAGGTGTCAAGTTTGGCTTCTTGAAAAGGTACTGTTGCGGCGGGTCTATTGACTTGCCAGAGTTTGCCTTTGACGTTGCCGTGGCCTTCACGGCCCGGTTTGCGGAAGAGTTCCAAGATTGAACCGTTACGCTCACATCCTTCGCCAAAGTCAGCGAGCGGTGAAGCTGTAGGTTGACTACATTCGACACCGGAACGCCCGCAACCTTCGACCATTGAACATTGAATGTTGATGCCGTGCTCGTTGCCATTGGCTGGAAATATAAGCCTTGACCTTGCACGAAGACATCGAATCCCTCACTTTGTGCTAAATAGCTGAGTAAATCCCATTGCGAAATTGAAGAAGATAAATCGCCCATTGACGTGCGCACGTGGTCCGACGCGTAATACTGGCCTACTGGCGTTTTTGTCGCTGTGGCGTATGGTGTCAAACCCTGCGCCTTTGCCAGTAGCGTGACGATCTCGCTTGCGGTCTGATTCTGATACATATCGGCGGTTTTTATGTCGATAAACAGCGCCGTTAGATCGCGTCCGCTGATCGTTAGCTCATTGGCGTTTATGTCAATTTCAACCTCATCCGTGATTCCGTAGAGGATGTTTGTATAATTCGTGCCGTCAGTTGAAAGGTCAATCTCTATGCGCACGTCAGATTGATTTGACCACCACGCCGCGTTCATCGCGTCCGTGTCCTGCATCTGCGCGATAACTGACCACGTTGCCGCTTCATGGGTATTGGTCAGGGTGACTTGCGCTTCAACCGGGAACGGCAACGCAACGCCTCCGGCTTTCACGCGCAAACGCGGTTGCTGCACCGTGCCGCCTGGCACTGGTCCGAGGTATGCGCTCACTGCGCCGGTACTCCGCCGGTGGCTTGCGGGTTGATGTCAGGAATAACCAGCGCAATCGGCGCGCCACTTGCAATGAACGGATCGCTAAGCCCGTTCTGCACCGCGATACGAACCCATTGCGTGGCGTCACCCAGATATTGCGCGGCAAGCTGGTAGAGATTGCCGCCGTTGACTGTTACGGTTTGCGTCATGCGCTTGCTCCCGCCAGGTTAGTTATAGCCCGGCCAATAAATGCCGAAGCCTGCGCGCCTGCCGCCGAATTGCCGGACGCCGTTAGCAGCGTATTGAGCGCGCCCGCTGCGTTGCTGATTTGGGAAACGCCCAGGACATTGCCGGTCAAGATCGCGGCTGTTGCAACGCCGCTGATTGTACCATCCGCCGCTGATTGCAACCCAACCACGCCAGTTTGCGCCACGTCAAGGGCGGACATTGCGCTACCCCATGCACCGCCATTCAGCCCAAGCGCACCGGCAACATTCACCGCATTTTGCGCCGTGGTGATGGTCGTTTGCACCGCAGCAGTGAGGTTGAAACCCGCCGCGCTGTTAATATCGTTATTCAGATCATCGAGCAAAGACGGCGCGTTGCTGGATGCCGCCGCAGCATTATCAACCAGTACCGTGACAGTGACTTTATACGGTATCCAGTTGCGCCGATGGTATTCCGCCGTAAATGACGAAACCACAACCTGAAACGACGACTGCCCGAATGCGAGGGTAATTTCAGCCCCGGATTGCCGCACGGAATCGAGAAGCTGCATCCGGCTTTCAGCTTGCGGGCCTTCGAGGTAGCCGCTCCAAGACATATCGGCATCATCGCGGCCCATCGCCTGGATAATGCGCGCGCCGCCAGGATTTTTGACAACATGCAAAGCATGAGAGCCGCCAACCGGGATAAATTCCGGCACCTCAATGTCACGAAACTTCACCGGGCCAAGCGTTACCAAACCGTAACCGCCAAATAGCTGCCCTACCGCTTCGATGGCTGATAAAATCCCGCTCATCAGTTTGCCCCCGCACCAGCCGAGCCCAGCGGCATAGAGTTCCCGTTAAAGCCGTTCGTGCCGCCTTGGTGTTGTGCGATTTTACTCGCAACGCCTTTGACGATGGCTTTGCCGATATGCTGCGGATTTGTAACAGTTACCGGCGCGCCTCCGGAAACCCAGCCTGAAATGGCGTTCCATGCGTCGTCAAACGGATTTGACGGATTTGATATGGAGCGGCCTCGGAATTGCCTTCCGCCAAGTTGCGGACTTACGCTTCCGGGGTCCATCCACGAGCCTTTGCTGAACGGATGAAAAAGCCCCCATACAAAGGTTTGAATGTCTTTTTCAAACACTTCAAGGCCCGGCTTTAATTTTCCGAAATTGATAATGAGCCCCGCAACTGCAACGCCAACAGCCGTTGCGGCACCCGCAATCAAAGCGGGAGCGCCGCCAAGAGTAACCATCGCGCCAACAACAACAGCCGAACCAAAAACCAGCATTGCAGCGCCAAGCCCCGCAATTCCCTCAACAATCAACTTGACGCGCTCGGGATGAATTTTTGCCCAGGCCGACAACCCGAGAACTGCGGTGTTTAGCGTGGCTAGGGCGTGGATAGCAGGCACCACAAGCGGACCACCAAGAGTTTGAAGCAGAGTGGTGAAAGACGTTCCAAGCGCGGTAGTTTGAGAATTTAGCGAATCCATTTCGAGCGCGTATGGGTTTGTATTAAAGGCTTTTGCCGCAAGCTGGTAATCACGGGCAGACATAGCTTGACCCGCAGGCGTTGCCATTGTCATGACATACCGCGCCGCGCGGACGCTGCCTAAAATACTGGTTAACGCGGTAATCATACCCGCAGTGCTATTAACACCTTCAGATTTTAATTTCGTAACGAGATCGTTTTGTATCCAATAGGCAATGCCTTTGCTCATTAGGTCAGAATACCCGTACATCGCGCCAGGCTTGATAGTGTATTGCCCGTGATCGTCCACAACCCCATTAGGATTGACAAGCCCGTATTCCTTCAGGCCGCGCACTGTTTTTATGCTTGCTGAACCGCCGTATAGCTGCATAGCGGTAGCTGACATTCCCGTGCCCGCGCGCGACCCCATTTCGAGAAGTGCGGGCAAGTTCATCTGTAGCCACTGCGGAAAAGAATACCCCTGCGCAGTGAATCCGCCGGTTTGCGCGATGCGTAACAATGTCGTCGGCGTAAGCAAGCCGCCCGTCGCAAATTCGACTTGCGTTAGCTGATTGAAAGCCTGCGCGAATTGGCTCGGGTCAAAATTCCCGCCTTTCATGCCTGCGCCCATAAGGTCGAGCGCCTTGACCATAACCCCAGCTTGGCCGGAAAAGCCCTTCATTCCGCTCATGTTTAAGGCGGTCAAATCTTTGGCAATTCCAGGCAAAACGGAAATTGCTTCCGCTGTTTTGCCACCCAATGCTGGTCGCAGCTCATTGATTAAATCAATGTTTCCGGAAGGTGTTGTCCCCGGCGTTGTGTTGGCGACATTGAACGCCGCTTTAGTCGCAGCCGCCACACTCTTCGCAGTTGCGCCCGCCGCAAGTAGCCTATTCTGCGCCTGCACAACCTGATCGCCGTACTTCGCCAGCGCATAGGCACCACCCAGAATGGCAGCTCCGCCAAGGGCGCTAGCTGCACCCATGGCCGCGACCTTAAGCGCGCCCATCTCCCCCGTGAGGTACTTTGCTTGCTTTCCAAGCCCCAAAAGCTGCTTGCTCAAGAGCGCCAAAACTGGCCCCGCGCTGTTTAGCGCGGCGATTTCAACGGCAATCTTGTATGTTTTTTGCATCGCGCTATATTGCCTGTGTAGGAGGGCTTAAAATGGACAGTTCAGAAAAGCCGTATTTTAGCGAAAAACGTGTAAAAAGAGCGCAGTGGACAGCGTTTTGGATAATCTTTGCGCCGATTATCCTTATTGCGCTGATCGTCATAATCTAAAACCTTACCTTCGCTTCGCCGCCAGCGATAACGGCAAATCCCGCATCTCCGATGATTTCCGCGACCTCATCTTGCTTGCGAAACGCCGCGCCACCTAAAAACGAGCGCGGCGGGATTTTGTCGGTCCCAAGCTCTTGCCACAACGCGATGTCGCTATCTGAGCCAACCAGCGCGGTCAATCCTTCCACGGAATGTTCTATGCTATCGCGCATTTCGCCGGTCCTGAGCAAAGGCTCGTTTTCAGGAAACCCCTGCGCCACACGGTCGGCCTTTGTGGAATCGGCAAGCTCTTGCCAGCCCGCGAAGATGCCGCCAACACCATCTTGATAGGTGCCGATTTCAGATTTCGCCTCGTCTTCAACAATCTGCGCGGCTTTTTCGAGACCCTCATGCAGGGCAATGACGATCTCGCTACCCTGAACGGCAAACATTGCGGCGGCTTCAAAAAGAGACATGGTTCGCATATTACGTTTTCCACTCCAATTCTTGCCAGTCGAATTTGCCGCCTTCAAGTTCTCCAAAAACAACCGAATATGCCAACCGTCGCGCCGGGCTTATCTTCATCGCGTATTCCATGGGCATTCCGTTTTTCATGAGATACGCGATTTCACGAAGCCCGGAATGCCCGGCTAGTTTTTTGCGAGTTCGATAACCCCCTCGCTTGCGTCAACATCTTCCGCCTTTTCGCCAACGTGCTTAAGCAGCGCTGCCATGCCTTCGTTTTTCAACAAAACGGCATTGCGGCGGAAATGCTCTTTGCGCGTCGGCTTAGGCAGCGGCTTGTCATCGATTGACGCCACCAGATAGATCAGCGAGGCAAAGTTGACATATCCGGGGTTTGCGCTGTTTTCGCCAAGCGCCTCCATAAGGTCAAGCTGTTCCTCGATGTTCAAATCGCGGATCGCAATCTTGCGGTCGAGAGCGTCGGTAATAATTGTTTCAGCCATTAGGACACCTTATAGAAGGTTGAAGCAAAGCCCATGATCTTCTGCTTTACGGCATCTTTCTGCGTGCCGCCAAGTCCATCTTCCATCCAGAAGGTCACGCCGGTCCCTTCGTAGGTTGACGTGCTGCCATCCGTTTCTGAAACGTAAACGTAAAGCTGCCCCCCTGTCGATGTGCCGTTCGGATAGCCACCCGCCCAGAAGCCTTGTTCAATGCCGGAAAAAAGCACGTCATTGATCCCTGACATACGATCAAGCGAAAAGGTCAAATCATGCCCATCCGGCAACGCGCGCTTCTGCGGTGGCGAGTTTAGCGGCTGGTGAGACACAACGGTATTGTTGCGCTTCCAAGCAAACTCGGTCATGCCGGAGAGGTCAATTTTCGTGCCGGTAGGACTGATCGCAACTGCGGTAATGTCGCGCCCTACACTGAATGTTCTCTGAGTACCAGACATTGATTAGCTCCTAATTAGTTTTGCGGAAGCGCGGTTTGCGAAACAGTCACAGTCTGGCCGCCTTGTAGGTTGACAAGGAAGAATTTGTTAATCGGCGCGTAGGTCACCGGCACATCGGCTTGCAGATAACCCAGCGACGTGCGCGATTGTGGGTTGTTTGTCAGGTCGCATGTGACGTTATACGGGCGCGGTCCAGTCACAGCGCCAAGCATTCCCTGATTCCACATGTTGTTGAGGAAACCCGAGATCGTGGCGCGCACGTTCTGCATCAGCGTGGTGGAGATCAGCTTACCGATGTAGAAGCCCATGCCAGCGTCCAGCGTGGCGGCAATATAGTTCGTGAGGCGGGTGTAGTTGTCGCCATTCTGCGCCGCATTGAGCGAGCTGTTGATGCCGCCAAGAACGGACCAGTACGCACCGCCCGGCGCGGGATTTCCGATAACATCAATGCCAGCCTGAAACAGGGTTTGCAGATCGGCAGAAGCGTAATGGTTTGCATGGTTCGTGCCCGGCGTGCCGAATGTCTGCGAGCCTATGATGCCGAACAACTGCTTGTTGAGCGAGGATTGCTCAGGCGAGAGATTGGCGAGCAAGCCGCCGACAAAAGCCTGTGGTGAGACAAGACGCTGAACGCCGTTGGTCTGGTCAAACCAGTACAACCAGTCGCCCTGCATGACCTTTGCGGCGTAATTCGGCACGCCAGCGGTCTGAACGGCAGTGACGGCGGTGGCAACGCTCGTACCGGCTGCCAGCGCAAGCATCATATAGACGCCCTCGGACAGGCCGAACGCCACCTGATAAGTCCATTGCGTGGTGTCGTCTGCATCCGCAAGAATGCCGATGCTGCAACCCTGGCCGCGCAAGGTGTACATGCCCTTGCGCGGGGTGATGTCCTGGCCCACCAGAACTGCGGCGGTGATGGTGGTAGCGCCATCCGTGCCGCCAGAGAGCGTGGTGACGCTCGCAGCGGGGGCGGTGGTGGCAGCACCAGCAACGGCGGTGATAATCTGCGACGGGCCACGAAGCGCGCCCTGGCCAGTGTTGATGGCGCTGGCGAGGTTGACCCAGAACGCATTGCCGGTGCCGGTGATGTTCGTAAAGTTCTCCACCGGCAGGCCGGGAATGCCAACCTGAGCATTAAACGAGCCAGTTGCACCGCCCGCCGTGAGCGTAACGGTAACGCTGTTGCCGAGCGTGCCGGTGTAAAGCGCCGTGTAGGTGATTTCTGTGGTGACAACAGCCGTTGCAGCAACGTCCGTTCCATCCGTCACGCGCACGCAACGGAAATTATTTGCGCCCTGCAACGTGGCAATGGCGGCTGCGGTTCCCATGTCGTACTTGCGGTTTTGCACCGCGCCGAATGTGGCAGCGTAAGCGGACATCGTGCCAATAATCGTTGGGGTGTTGACCGGCCCCCACTGCGCGGTTCCGACAATGCCGAGAACGTTGGTCGGCACGCCGTTAAGCGCGGCAACCTGGGGCGGAATGATCTGCACATAAAGCCCAGGGACTACGAGAGCCGTGGTGTTCAGTGCGCCTTGCTGTACGATGCTCATTGTGTCGCCTTCCGGGTCAAACTGTTGCGTAGTCGAGCGCCGTGGCGCTGTTGATTGATAGGGTCTGAATTAGCGCTGCTACCGCTTGGTTAGCAGAAGTATATACTACCGGCCAGTCATAAAAACAAAGCAAATTGCGGCGAAACATCTTCTCACGTGATGGCATATCGTCAGGTCCAGCTTCCTGAAAGCCCGTTAGCGTCGCTACCGTACTGTCAGCCAAGGTCATGCGGTAGTTGTACGTTATCGCGGGCGGAAGATACGCAAACACGGCATCGCGAAGCGCCGGGGAGGGTGCCCAAACGTCAACACCAAAGCCACCTTGCTCGCGTGCCGTTTCGGCTGCGGATGTACCGCCATTGACGACTGCCACGGCGGGAAGCGAATTACCGTTACCGCCAGCGAGCGTTATGGGCGAGCCGTTGCCGAAAAGCGCCGATCCGTTGGCGTCAATCTCCGAACCCGCAGGCAGAGTGAGAACCGCACCCGATGCCGATGCACCAGGAATGGCCGCCGCTAACCCCGCCGCAATGGTTGTTAGCGTATCTGTGGAAATCGCAACGTAGGTGTAGGCAATGCCGCCGCACAATACGCCAACGGTATTCCCCGCCGTGACAGTGCCGCCGAACGTGATGGTATCGCCTGAAAGCGCCGCCGTTAGCGTTGGCGCAAGCTGAACCAGCGTGTAAAATCCGCGCGGGTATCTGGTGGCGTCCTTGGAGTAACCGGCGCGATGGTGAACCGTAATCAGCACGTTGCCCGCGTTCACAGCCGCCGCAACGCCCGCCTCGGTCGGCCATCCGCGCTCAATTGAACAGAGCGCGCCAATAACGCTAGGCGATGCGGTGCCGCTTGGATAAAGCGCCGCCGCGATAAGCTGGCACATGGCGACTTCAACATCGGCTTGGTCGGCCATTATTGCGACACCTGTTCAGCCGTCAAACGCCAGCCCAGCGCCGTCAATTCTGCCATGCTGATATAGTAACGGTTTCCAAGATCGTCGGTCATAACATCGTTAAATTCAATATCCGGCGCAGTGATCGGAAGCGTAATGGTCACAACTGGCAGCTTGCCATCGGACGGCAATTTCATGCCTGTTGGCTTGCCGGAAACGCCGCTGCCAGTCAGCAAAACAGAAGCGGGCCAGCCTGATAAAATCGGCGATTGCGCCGCCGTGGTGTCGCCTGAATATGTGCCCGCATAACCAGCGCCGTTGCCAAGCAATGGGCGCGTGATCGCAACGGTTCGGTTGCACTGCACGAATGAAACCGGGCCAGGAAACGCCAGCGCAACAGCAATGAACGTGCCAAGCGGTCCGATGATGTAATCGCCAGCCGAGAGCGCGTTGCGTTCAATCGCGCCGTACCATACGTTTTTGCCGTATTGCAGTTGCGCCGCACCTTTTAGCGCCGCGTCAACCGTCAAATACACGTTGACAGTTGAAACGAGATTGCCGGATGCTGTTGGGTTGTTTGCGCCGGATGCGCGGTATTGGGAGTAGGTCGGCCCGAGAACCAACGCTGATTTAGAATAACCGTAATCAACCCGCGCATTGATTGTTGCGTAATTTACCATCAGCAGCGCACCACACTATTACCCGCCATCAATTCAGGGCCGGGCGCGACGTTGAATAGCGCGCAAAGCCTGCGGCGGTAATAATTGAACAGCTTGGTACGGTCGGCAATTTCGTTTTTGTTGTGCGTCCAAACGGCAGCTTTGTCAGTGTCAAGATTCGCGCTTGCACCTTGGAGCGCGGTATCAAGAGTAGGAAGTAAAGTCAGAATGTTGACGATGGCGGCTTGTTCATTCGCAACAATTTTTCCGATCTGCGTGTCGAGCGTTGCCATTCCAGACCCAGCCAAAACATACCCGTAAGCGGCATACGTTCCATATCCGCAATACCAGCGGATCGCTACAACCTGAGCACCAGTAAAAAGACCGATGCCGTCCGTTGCGCCGTTAGGACCAAGAATGCCGCTCACGAAAAATTATTCCTCTTCTTCTTTGTTGAGATCTGGCTCGTCAAGGTCGAGGAGAACATGCTCATCCAGATTGAAATCATTCACGTTAATCGCAATCCCTTCTGGATATTCTGGATGCTTAACCAACACTGTTTTTGGCTGCAAAATCATTACTTAATCTCCGGGTATTTTTTATGAACCGCGCGGCGTACTTCGGCCTGAACCGATGGCGTTCCGTCTTGAGCAACGCGAGCCAACGCATTGCGTGCGTGGGGAACATCCTCAATCGGATATTGACGCTTTGCCGGGATAGCAAACTCAGAAGCCGGGAGAGATTTGCGGGCCTTATACGTTAGTTTTGCCATTTTCCGCTCCATGAGAAGCGCCGGGCTTCTAAACCCGGCGCGGTATCATTAGCCGAATATGCGGCAAGCCAAGTTCGGGCGAACCACGCCGCTACCCCAGAGCATCGAGTATGCAACGCGGGTACGGTGGAACTCTTCGCGGATTTCAAGCGACATGGTGAGGCCGGAAACCGGATCAGGGACCATCATGTGCATGTTGGGGTCTTTACCCATCTGCGGCGCAACAGGACGCGATGCGAAGGCAAATGCCTGGCGCTGGAAGGCCAAATTGACCACATGCGAAGCCGTCAAAGTGATGGCAACGGGGGAACCGCCAATGGCGACAACCTTCGCGGGGTAAATGTTGACAGTCCCGCTCGCAGATGCGCCCAAGGGGGTAGTGGCAACGCCGCCAGCCAGAACCGTATAGGTCTGAGAATCGCCCGCGAAGGTGATGATGTCACCAATATTCGGCGCGAAACTTGAGGATGCCGCCGTGGTAACGGTAATCGCGGTCAAACCCGCAGCCTGAGTCGCGTTGGCGGTGACGGTGCCGGTCAGAGTTCCAGCGACCTGAGTCGGGATTTGCTGATCCTTATGCCAATCAAAGCCAAACTTCTGGCGAATGATGCCCTTATTGACCGTTTCGCTATCACCTGAATAAAGCGCATAAGCGAAATTCGGAAGCTGCTCTGCCTGCCCGTAAGCATTCGGATTAAGGACAAGCACGCGGTCATGAATAGGCGCGAACTGGTTATCAAGGATGACGCCCGCGTTAGTTGCTGGGGAGACTCCTACCGCAGACTGAAACGGGGTTGTGCCCGCCGTGCCGGTGGCGTTGCCGACGTAAACGTAATTGTTAAAAATCGAAGCGTTCACGGCATACGCGAGCGCCTGAATGGCTGCGGTCAACTGGATAGGAACAACGCCCGCAATCACCTGGGCATACTCTTTTTCGGTCAGCGTGAAGGCCGATTCCTGCCAAGTATCGAGCGGAATGGTGGCGGTCGTCGGACCGATGTTCTGCGGGTCGGGAGCGTATGACGCCGGAACGACTGCGGTCGTGGTCATCACGGAAGGCAGCGGAACCTGAATGACCTCGCCTTTTTCCTTTACCTCGGTGCCAAAATCATTGAGCACAAGACTGGGCATCACGAGGTTGGAGCGCAACGCGGTAAGCCCCTGCGCGTACAGGGTCGGGATTACTGAGGTAAGTGTGTTACTGACTGCCACTGGAAGCTCCTACGTTGGCGGGTTGGGATTTTGATTTTGCCAGCCCCGCCAGCGTGGATAGTTAAGTTAAGCGCCGCTCAACTCTTGTTAGGCTACCTTTACAGTACCTTTTGCAATGCCGTCAAGGTTTTTTAGGAACGATGACGCATCATCGCGCATTACCCTAACAGAGCCGCCCCCAGTGCTTCCGGCCCCAGAACGTGAACCAGCACCGTTGGATGGCTCGAACAGGTGCGGCGCTTTTTCAACCAGAGTTGAAACCCACTCCTCAATCGGCATGGCGTCTCCGCTCTTGCCGAAAATCACCTTGTCGCCATCCATCGGAACGGCCTTACCGTCTTGCAGCTTGTACAGCATGCGCCCGCGCAATAGCACGTCGTCAACCGCAGTTGATCGCACGCCGGTCTTTGCTGCGGCGTCGCGAATTGCATTGTCAATCACCAGACCTTCAAGTTGGCGCGTCAATGCAGCTTTGGCGTCTTGTTCGGCTTTCAGGGTTTTTTCGTAATCTCCCTTCATCGCCCCAACACGTTCGGCCAGCAGTTCCTCGACCTTGCCCGCGTCAATTAGCTTCTTGTCACGGTCTTTCGCTGCTTTGGCGGCGAGCTCACGCGCCACGTCCGGGTCAATGCCGTCATAACGCGCCGTTAGCTCATCCATCTGGCGCTTTAGGGTGAGGTTGTTGTCGCGGAACTCGTCAACGCGGGTTTTGGGCACGAGACCGTCAATCGTAACGTGAAACTTGCCGTCTTTTTCAACGTAAAGCGGACGGAACGCCTCTTCAACGGCATCCAGACTATCAACAATCGCTTTTAGGCTCATTTGTCATCCCCTCCGGGGTGTTGCGCTGCCACTGGCGGCGCGTTCTTGGAAATCTGCAACGCCACCTTGGCGGATGCAGCAGCCTTTGACGCTGCGGTAGCTGTTAGTTTTGCCACCTCGTCGTCAATCTCGGTTTCAGGCGGTAGCATCTCGGATTGCTGTAAACAATACAGGAACGCATCGAGGCTCATAGCGCCAGCCTGATACGCCTGGACCATTCCAACAAGCGTTTGCGCGTCAATTTTCTGATCTATAAAATCTCGGTTAATTTTTAAAACAATTTCGCCGCTAACACCCATCCACTCCGCCGCTAACGCAAGCGCATCCTGCAAACCGCTTTCAATCGCGCCGACAATAGACATAAGCAGCGAGTTTTCACCAGCAACGCGCATCCTCGCCGTCTCTGCGGCCTCAACGCCTTTTTTAGCACCCCAAACAGCCGCGCCGAGGGTTGCCATCTGTTGCTGCTTGCTCTCAAGTGCGGTTTCGAGCGATTGCAAGCCTTGGCCGCTAAATTCGGCATAGCCGACTTTGGCCGATGGATCGCTTAACTGGATGACCGCGCCAGCGCCAACACGGATAGGCTCGTCACCGGAAACGCCCGTAATGTATAGCGTTGGGAGGGCAGTAAAATGCCGCCCATGCTCAAGGTCGGCGGATGAACGATAGTGAGAAAACGAAACATTGACGAGGCCCAGAAGTGTGGGCTTTTCAATTTTCTCTGACTGCCCGTTAGCTGTCAGCCAGAACCACGGAATGGACGGGATCGACATTCCTCGACGGCTTGGGACCGTTTCTGAAACAACAGCCCACGATCCACCGATTGATACCTCGTATTTTTCGCGCCAAAGCGTAACTGTGTACTTGCCGTCAACAACATGAAGTTGCCGAATTTGCTTGATGGTCTCTTGCTTGAATGTGTCTTTTCCATCCGGCTCGTAAACGGTTTCCATTATCACAATGGAATCAGCGCCCCAGCTAATGATGCTCTCGGCTGGATAATACGACAAATACGCTCTAGCGTTGTCGTCCGAATAGTCAACAAGCAACCCGCAGCGGCCAACCACCAAAACTTCCGATGCAAGTTTTTTTATCAAATCGTCAAGCTGCGTTCCATCTAGTGTCGCGTCTTTCACGATTACATTCATGGCATCCGGCAACTCGACAACGTGCGGCTTACGCGATATTGCTCCGACGAATCCATCCACAGTGCGCCCAACCGCCTCATAATATAGGGCGCGCGTTTTGTACGCCTCGTACTCTGTGCCGGTTTGCGACGGATCAATCTTTGGGAGATATTCTGTGCCTGCGTCTTTTACCGCATCCTCGCCTTCGTAAGCATCGCGGCATCGCTTCCATCGCGTGACGTTCTGGGTGTACAGCGGGTGGGGGGTTTCAATTGGCATTTTAATAGCCCATCTTTCTTACTGTGGTGACGGGCGGCGCAATCAGCCCAGCAAACGCGCGTGATAGACTATCGGCGGAATCGTCATGCTTGGCTTCGGGAAACGATTCCAGCTCATCAAACAGCCTGTTATTCCAGCTTGCTCGCAATACCTTGACGTTACCCGCTTCGGCCTGGGCAGAGAGCGGCGAAAACCGCGTTACCTTGGCCGATATGCGCGATGCCGTTAGCGTCTCACCGGCAACGCTACGGCTTTCCGGCGTAGCTTTGACGACATACCCAGCCAAACGCTTGACGAAATCCAAACCCTGAGACTTGCCCGCCTGCCCTGGGTCTTGCGGGATCGAAATATGCACGCCGCGCCCATCCTCCGAGGCGGTGTTGAAAATCAATTCCTGAACTTTTGCTGGCGAGCCGCGCAACCATCGCTGATCGAGAATATAGTAAACGCCGTCGGCGGATTTGCCGATCTTGCTACCGCTGGTCCAGTCAGGATCATTCGTTTCCGTCTTTTCCGTTGCCGCCAAATCCCATCCGCGCACCATCTTGAGATTAGCTGGCACCGCGTCCACAATCTCGCACCAGTGGCGCTGGAAATACAGCCCGGCGGATGGCCTGATTTTCCAGTTGCCACCTAGGAGGCGCTCGCGCTCAACCAACGGCAGCGCCATTAGGTTGGCGTAATATCCAGGGTCAGCCGCCATTAACGCCTTGTTATCTGTCAGCTTAGCCGGGATGAACGTCACGGATTTTGGCGGAACGATTTGACCGTCGGGGGCAATCTGCACCGGCAATTCGCCTGGTGTATCGGCCCAGATGATCGTATCGGAAACACGGATAAACCAGCGCAACACGCCAGCACGCTCGGGGATTGCAAGGCCGGTTGTCTGGTCAATCCACCACGCGATAAAATCGGCAACCCAGCTATCAGCATCGGGGTTACACGTTGCGCGGACGTAGGGTTTCACGCCGCACATGGAACGATTGCGGGAGAGCATATACCAGAATTGCGAGGCACTGAAATGGGTTAACTCATCATAATAGATCGCCGGGATTGCCGACCCCTGCCAGTCAAAAACCGTACTGTCATGCTCAAGGTGGGCAAACTTTGCCTTACCGCCGCCGGGGAAAATCCACTCAAGCGGCTGTTGCAATGGTGTCGCGCCGAGTAGCGCATAAATCTTCGCGCTCTCATCCCATAGGCCGCCGGGGTTGCGAATTTGCGTGGTGGTACGGCGGAAAAACACCGGGGTAAACCCTGGGTTTTTGGTAATGTAGCGCAACGGGTCAAGCAGAATCGAAAAAGATTTGCCGCCCCCAGCGCTCCCGCCGAATATCGCAATGTCGGCTTTGCATGATAAAAACGCGGTTTGCGGCCCAGGTTGGGCGCGTATCTCGATTGTATCGCGTGGCGCTCTATTCGGCATCGCGGCCATTATCAGGCAGGTAAACATGCACCATCGGGCCACCATCCTGCCCCGTAAGTTCCAGCGATGCCGGAGCTTTGCCAATCGCGTGATCCAGTAGCGCCCGCGACGTTGCCCCGAAATCGTCATGATTCGGGTCGCTCGCCACCACGAACATGGCATCGATGACTTCCGGGATTCCTTCGAGAATTTGCTCCCGAACCAGTCTTTTCTGCTCACGCGGTGTTAGCGGCGCATCAGGGTTGTCCTTGCGCCATTTCCGCATCCGTTCACGCACAAAAACGGCCCGTTTGCCCGTTTCCGGGTCAAAAGGCGGGTGTGAACCGACTGTTGTGGAGCTTGTGTCATCGCTCATACCCTGCCGTTAGCATAACTGCCACCGCGTTGGCAACGGTTTCGTGCAAACACCCCGCCGGGTTGCCCTGGCGGGGTTGTTTGGGGTGTCGGTGGGTTAGTTCAGGTCGTCTGGATTAACCGCCGTGCCGTCAGCTTTTTCACCGGCAAGCGCCGCCTGGCAGTCTGGCAATGCGGTGTAGAGGTCAATGTAATTCGTACTGCCTTCAGTTGGCGTGTCGGTAATCTCCACTGCCAGCGCACCATCTGGCGTGGTCAGCGTCGCCACCGAGGTCAGATCTCCCCCGGCGCGCAACTCCTGGACGAATACGGCAGGCGGGAACGGCGCGGCCTCGCACTGCATCGCAGTTTGATTGACCGCGTACCAATCGTGGGCCTGCGCCGCGTGGGCGATAAAGAGCGCCGGGATTGCGAGTATGAAACGGTTCACTTTAATTCTCCTGTTGTGATAGTCGTAATTTTGATCCGCAATGCGGACAAACATTAAAAATTTGCTGTTTAAATATTTTTTCTTCGCGCGGGATTTGATAGTGGAACTTTTCCATAAAAAACATCTCCAAACCCTTCGCCCCGACCTTTCCAAAATTTGGTATTTTTAGCAATTCTTCAATCGTTATTTTGCTTTCAATTACATCTCGAAGGCTTTTAAATCCATGGTTTTTCAAGCAATTTGTGGTACGAACGTCAATTACTCCTCGCCCATATAAATTGTCTATTTTCGTATCAAGGGTGATGTCGCCGCTGTTATTTTCTATGTTTCTGATTTTTTCGGCGCGGTAATAGTACATTCCGATCAGAGATGACGATCTGTTATATTTTTCACCAATTTGCCGAAACGTCATTCCCTGATCCCTAAGATGCAATATCTCCATAAAAAAATCGTATCTTTGTTTTCTTTTTTTGTCAGCCGTTTTTATATTTGAAGCGTAATCCACTATTTAGTCCTCCTTGGTTAAATTACTACCCGCCGCACAATACCGCCGCAGCATCTCCGGGTCTGCCGATACCAGCCGGATCACGCGCGCCAGGGGCTCGGGGATATTGCGTCCGCCACACTCCCACTGCTCCACCGTGCGGCGGGATACGCCTAGCGCCTCGGCCAAACCGCCCTGGGTCAATCCCAGAGCTCTGCGGGCGGATTTTAGGGCGGCGGCCTAATCAGCCACGCGGCGCGCCTGCTCTGTAAACGGGTTAAACTCGCGGCTGATACGGAACTCATACAACCCCGGATCGAGCGCAATCGTATCGTGCGGCGCGCTGGCGTCCTGGATTAGCGCGGTGGGGTTTTTGACAATTGCGTAAAGGATTTTCATCCCCGCCGGAACGTCCTTGGTGCGCTCCATTAGTTGCACCGCGCCGTCATCGCGAAAACCGTGGTGATGCCCGCTCTCGGAATGGCCCACGATGAGAAGCCCCTTTTCCGGCGCGACGGATGCCATTCCATCCGGGATGCTGGAAACCTTGCGGATGTTGACTTCTCCTTGAGCGGCTGAAAACTTGAAAGACTTCATATCGATAACTCCTTGTTATGTGCGAACTTCTGGGTGAACATATTCTGAAACGTGCAGCCCAACGCGCCACGCTTGAGCGTGTAGAGCTGTTTCGATAGGCACGCCGTAATCGTCAATGCGAGGTACTCCCTCCACAATAATGCCGTTGCGCGGGCAGAATGCTTTTAGAAAACGCCCAGGTTCGTCGAGTCCAGGAAGTGTTAGATCGATTAACTGCCCGATATCGTCTGAGCCGCTATCGTCAATCGTTTTGGATTTTAACACACTCAGCATACGAGGCCAACCGATTAACGATGCACCCGCCGCGCGAAACTCGACGTTTTCGTGCGCGATAATTTCCGCAGGGTCGATTGTGTCGCGCTGCTCAATCCACCTGGCTGGCACGCGCGCGCCGTGGTACGAATAGAGCGCGTCGCCATTGCGCCACCGGCAAAACGGGCCGGTTTCGCAATGCGGCCTGTTTTGCTCGTCAACCAACAAAACCTCGGGCCGATCCGAAATAATACAAAACTCTTTGTGCACAAAACGCGGGCCGGAATGGAGAGATAGTGTTTCCCACGCATCCCATTTTGTATAGTCAATATCAAGTTTCGCGACGTGCCGGAAAAAACTCAGAAACGAATCGTATGCACTCCATTGGTTTCCACCTTGGTAAAAGACGCTCGCATTTTGCGCTGATATTAGCCCTGCTTTGCCGATATTTAGTTGTCCCGCCACAGAGAGCATGTTTTCGGTTACGGCGTACCAATTGTCACGGGTGGCGGCGCGGGTGGCGGCGCTGGTGGCGGCGCGGGTGGCGGCGCTGGTGGCGGCGTAGGTGGCGGCATCGGTGGCGGCGTAGGTGGCGGCACGGGTGGCGGCACGGGTGGCGTCGTAGGTGGCGGCATCGGTGGCGGCATCGGTGGCGGCGCGGGTGGCGGCATCGGTGGCGGCGCGGGTGGCGGCGCTGGTGGCGGCACGGGTGGCGGCATCGGTGGCGGCATCGGTGGCGGCATCGGTGGCGGCGCGGGTGGCGGCATCGGTGGCGGCGCGGGTGGCGGCGCGGGTGGCGGCGTAGGTGGCGGCATCGGTGGCGCGGGTGGCATCGGCATCGGTGGCGTCGTAGGTGGCGGCATCGGTGGCGGCGCGGGTGGCGGCATCGGTGGCGTCGAGGGTGGCGGCGCGGGTGGCGGCGTAGGTGGCGGCATCGGTGGCGGCGTAGGTGGCGGCGCGGGTGGCGGCATCGGTGGCGGCATCGGTGGCGTCGTAGGTGGCGGCATCGGTGGCGGCGCTGGTGGCGGCGTAGGTGGCGGCATCGGTGGCGGCATCGGCGGCGGTGGTAGTGTCACCACGACGCCGCCAAATCTCAGCCGCAAAACCGGCTGCGAAACGGGCGACAAACGGCGACGCGACAAACACAATGCGATGCGGTGGCGGCGGAGTTAAACTCGCGGCCTCGTACAAACGCTTTACAGCAGCGCGGCAAATATCGCGATCAGATTCCGTCATGGGGGCGGTGCTCATTGCGTTGGCAATCCATTTGTCCGCCCACGGCTTGAGCTGTGCTTTGTGCTCTGGGTGGTCGGCAAAGCTGTATTTTTTCGGCATTTTAGCCCTCCTGTTGGTTGATTTTGTCCAATATCGTTCGGTCTGCAAGCGCCGCACGCAACACGCGAGCCACCAGGACCGGGATATGCACGTCGCCCGCCTCCCAATGCTGCACAGTGCGCCTGGCGACGCCTAGCGCGGTGCCGATGCCGCCCTGGGTGAGCCCCAGAGCGGCGCGGGCGGCGAGGAGTTCGGGGGCGGTCATGGCTTACCTTCTGTTTATCCCGGTGGTTAGGTTATTTCGAATTGATCTACGCCGCGCTGTTCAGCAGCCCACGCGGAAATCAATTCGTACAGCTCTGCGGCGGTTATAGGCACGCCACGGTCACTATCGCGGCCCAATTCACGCAACCTATTGTTTGAAATCGATACTCCCCGTTCCGCCAGTAGTCTCCGCACGTCCTCCGTGCGCAGGTTGGCGCCGGATTTGAACGCGAGATACGTGAGGCGTAGAAAATTACGGTCGGTCACTGGATGACCTCATAACTGCCGGACTGGTCTAGGCGTAGCGCCGTGTCTCCGGCCTGAACCAGAACCGCGCCGCGGCGGCTTGCCCACCTCATGGCATTAACCACAATGCCATGCCGCGTCTCTCCGGCGATTTCCCTTGCCGGAACGCCCTCTGAGCCAGGAGAAAATGCCTCCGCGCCGTATGCGCGGTACACCGCCTCTAGCCTGTCCAACTCGACCCGCGCCCGCGCGAAACCGTCCGTGACGATCTTATTGGCAACCTCGCGCGTAACACCCAACGGAACGGATGCAACAGCAACTGTGGTGACACGGCATTTCTCGGCGGCGGTGAAATCCGCCAAGCTGTGGCAAAGGCGCACCGCGTCCGCAATGGCGCGCTGGCGCTCCGTTAGATCGCCGTCTGGCAGCGTTTCGTTGTGGAGGGCAGTGCGGTGAGGATTAGCAACGTATTTCATTTTATACTCCGTGTGTTCGGGGCTGAACCAAACCGGCTCGGTAGATTGTGTATGCGCCAATATGGCGATGCTGTCAACAGCCAATTGCATTATTAATCAATTTAATTTGCCGATCAATCGCTGATGATTGATTTGGTTTTGAGGTTGACGCGCGCGTGGATAGGCTGAGGCTATGGAAGCGCCTCCATTACCCCGGTTTATCCTATCGCCCGCGTGAATTGCCATGGCGGCTTCCTGGTGACAGTTTCCACTCCTCCTGGTACGGCATGGCCAGAAAACCGCCCCACCCGGCTCAGGCGGCTTCTGGTGGGGTTTTGGAGGGTGGTTGGTCTTGTTTGTAGGGGGGTTAATTTATGGCGCCTATAGTCGCCTGTCACCGCCTAAATTCGGTGTGCCGCCCGTGTGCCGCTCGGTGTGACGGTGAGGATAGCAGCGTAAGCCCTTAATAATAATAATAATTTATAAATATATTTATATATATGGCACACCGTCACACCGTCACACCAATAAATACAGGTACTCTATCACGGACTGACTGTCTGTATTTTTCGGAAAATCGGTGTGCCGGTGTGACAAATGGAAATTTTGCAGCTATAGCGCTGTTTTTGTGGCACACGGGCCTGTCACACCATTGGCACACATTTTTGTGTGTGCCGCTAAAAAACGGCTGACTTCTGCGGTTTTTTGACTATGGCGTGATCGTTTCGCGGCGTCAAGCGTCTATTGCCGATAACGGTACCCACACTGCCCGGCTGCGCTGCCCGAGGCTGAATCGAACAGTCTGTAGCTCGCGACCAGATACCGCACCTGTCAATCTGGAGAGCGCCCGCGACCAGCTTGATTCCCACGGCGTGCCACGGAGGATAATTTTTAGCTGAGGGTGATTTGCCGAGAAAAATAGGCCGGGAACGTTTTCGTGGGTGCCTGGCTTGATGCCAGCCTCACGGAGCGCCCTATCGGCCGTTTCGGGGGCGACCATGCCGTCGGCCTGCTCATATGCTCTGGCAGCCTCGATTAGCCGCGAGACCGGAATTTCGCTCGCGCCGATTTTTAACCTTGACGCCAGTATCAGCCGGATCAGCCTATATTCGTCGCGGTCGTCTTCGGTCGGGGTTTGATCCTCCCACTCCTGGGCCGCGACGTATTTTACCGCCTCGTCATAGGTAATCTCACCGGCTGAGTGGAGGCTGTAGGCACCCGCGAGGAGGGTGCCTATCTGATCCCCTAGCCGCTGCGAACCGAGGTGAGCGGCAACGGCTCTGGCGAATATCTCGGAATTGGCCCGGATAACTGGGACCAGAGAGACAGACCGCGAAACCAGCCCCGCGCCGAAATCGGTTGTAATGCGCTCGTTTGCCGTAGCGACCAGATCGGGAAACGGCACATCAGAGGGGAGAGAGTGGTCACGCAGAGAGAGGATTGTTACGCGGCTTTCGTCGGCTTTTTTGGCGATACCGACATTGATACTCTGGAATAAAAATGCGCTGCGAATGCGGAAACCGCGCGCGCGTGACTGGTTTTGCTGGCCCTTGAGAATTTCCGGCGCGTTTTCGCTTGACGATACGCGGAGTAGGTTAAAGACCGCCTGCATTCGTGCCGCATCGGCGATTGTTTCGGATTCAGCCTCGTCGAAAATAACAGGACGCGCGTCAGATTGTAGCGCTTGGCGGATGCCCGCTTCACTAGTTACGGAGGCGACAGAGAGCGCAATTTCACCAAGAATGGCTGTGACGATATGCTCCATAATCCATGATTTTCCGCTTCCAGAGCTGCCAGTAATCCACACGGACGGACGCCACTTTAGCGCGCCGCAAATCGGGGCGATAGCGAGCCATCCAGCGAAAAGCGTAGCGCTAACGGGTTTTTCCCAGCGCAATAGTTTTGATGTTTTGACAAGCCAATGGGCATCGCGATTTGATAGCGGCGGCAGAATATCACACATTAAACGAGGCGCGGCTTCATATATATATTTCGATCCTGGCACATCGAGAGGCGCGCGGATTCCGTTGACGATCAGCGCATCTCCGATGTGCAGAACCGGCGTTTTATTCTCTATCCATGCACCTCGCCCTCTCACGCGGCCAGGATCATATATCCCGATTGCGCGGGATTGTGTCATAAGATGGTCAGCAAGGGACGGCCATGAAAAACCCTGCTTTGACCAAAACTGTTGAAATTCAGCTTCCCAGTATTTCGCCGCACTGGCGATTCCTGAAAGCCCAGCGCGCGAATGTTCACCTGTGGTGAGAGGGGAAACCTGTTTAGTTTCAGTGGAATAGTAGTAATATATTCCCCTATCGTAACCTAAAGGAATTACTTGAGTTTTTTCAGGCTCATCGTAATTAGCATCATCAATTGGCGGGAATTCCAGATCAGGGGCGGCGTAGTCATTCATTTTTTATATTCCGTCCATGCCGATCTGAGAATGACGCGCAAACCCTCAGGGGTAATATCGCCGTTTGCTTTTTTGTGCGCCCACGCCTTTATATCGGCTGGCGTCTCTCCGGCGCGCAATTTCTCGATTGCCTGCGCGTGTATTTCGAGAGCGGTATGCCCTGGGTCAATATAGTTTTCCTGTTTCTCGATTTCAACATGAAGAAGCTCAATGGCCTTTGCGCAATCATAATCAAGAAAATTCGCAATTCGGACGATATGATATTCTCCATCCGCTGGCGTTATTTCCGCACTGCGAATTTGCCGCGCGATTGCACCGATTGCACGCGGGTCTGTCAGGATTGTGAGGGGATCAGGTTTTAGCTCTGCCAGCTTGGCGCGCGCGCGCATTGCGAGTTCGGCGAATTGCATTATACACCTGTCAAGATAAGGGCCGTCGATGCGCGGGTGGCACCCACATAAAAAAGCTGCTGGCATTCAAGTAAATTTGTTGCTGCGCGGCGCTTAATATCGGCAACGTCGAGGAAGACGTTCTTAAATGTCGATCCCTGGCTTGTGTGTATAGTCATTGCATAGATGTTTTGCAAAACCGCCAGCCTTTCATTAAATTCATGGAAATGATCCCATCTTTCTCGGTTGGCGACCGCTTCATCTTTTATGCGCGCTATCGTTTTATTGTGATCTTTGGCCGATGACGGCGCAAAAACTGAGACCATATCGCCCGCAAAAGTTCGCGCCTTAATCTCCCACACTGGAATTTCGCAACTCCATTGTGATGCGTCAAACGTGGCCGGAAATGTGTGCGTAAGGATTGATTTGTTTATATCAATAACCCGCGCCTCTTCGTTTGTGCTAAAAACAATTGATTTATCTTGGATAACGGGGGAACGAAAAAGCATCATTTCACCTGAAACGAAGGGCGCTTCTGTAGTTTTTCCATACCTCCATTCACGAATTTTTTTATTGACCGTCGCAACCTTCTCGTTCGTCCAGCACAGATAGCGAAACGAATCGGGGTCTTCATCAAACTCTTTTGAGGTAAAACCCTTTTTCATCCACTCCCCTAGATTGCTGGGAAGAAAAACGCCGATAGGCGGCACGCTCTCGCGTTTGCACCACGACATATCAAGAGCGCCACCCTGGCTTTCACGGATAATCTTTGCCGCTTTCAAGATCGGGTTTTCTTCACTTTGCCGCATTATTTTTGTGAGTTCGCTTTTTGCTTTTGTGTCAAAAGAGTGGCTTTTCACCTCTCCAACAGGAGGTATCTGAGCACTATCGCCAACCAGCACAACATAAGACAACTGCATATGTCGCCTGATATGTCCCATCATTTCAGAGCTTAGCATAGAGCATTCATCAATGACTACCACATCAATATCTATCGGTGCCGCGCGCGCCGGGCGAACGAATGAGATTTTGTCTTTTATTGTTTTCTTTTTTAGTTCTAATAGCTTGTGGATAGTTACGCATGGAACGTCACTTATTCCATTTTCGCGCAGCTTTCTTTCAAGTACAGCCACCGCCTTGTGAGTTGGTGCGGTCAAAACCACAGTTTTCCCAGAGTGGATAAAATCGCGCGTCAGAGTCCACATGAGCGTTGTTTTTCCTGTCCCCGCATACCCGATTAGCAGATGCCGACCGCCTCGTATAAAGCCGGACTTAATTTTGTCCAATGCGCGCGACTGGTCTGGCGTTAATTCGGTCATATTACTCTCTCCCGCTGATTAACCGTGTCGGCATGTTCTTTTCAGGATCGCGAAAACCAGGCCGGGCTTCCTCGATTGCCAGCCTGACCATTTCGGATATGGAAACCCCGCGCCGATACGCCTCTGTCTTGAGTTCGTTATGCTGCGCGGGTGAAAATGTAACGGAGGTTTTAACGTTTGCCATACATGCCCATAAGGTTGCTAGAGGTTGCTAATGTATGGCGCGTTTGTTGCGCTGGCAATAGGGTTTTAGGAGTTATCCACAGATATCGCGGTAAGGCCGTCCAGCGCGTCCTGTATGCAACGGGCCACGATATAAACGCCGCCTGATTTTTCCCATTGCCGCCGAAAAACAATCTGAGTTTGGCGTAGTTTTCCGGTCAGTGTTTTTGTTTCGATTGCCACCGCCCGTCCTTGGTAGCACCCCATAATATCAGCTACACCGTCTATTGACGTAGCGCGGATAACCCGTGATCCGTCCATTGTGCGAAATGTCCCAGTGTTTTGACGCCAGAACATTCCGAGTTTTGACACGGACGTTAAAACGGGGATGGTTATGGAATAGGTTTCAGTCATTTATACAGCCTATTAGCCTGTGATTTTTTTAACGTAACCGTCGGAGAGTGATTACCGCAATAAAAATGACCATCCTCTATCGTTCTCGCGGCAGAAACGCATCCCGAGCGTGAGCATTTAGTGTCTTTAGGTGCAATTTCAACTCTCATATTAACGGCTCGTTGATTCATTATATTAGTGGCCCACTTCCAATGATACCCCCTGATCCGCGCAATCTCTTTCAATTTTTCGAGCGTGTCGGCTTTCGCCAGCATCGCCTTAAATTCTGCACCCGCCGCGCGCGCAATGTTTATGCCCTGCGCCCACGCTGGCGATTCCGTGATAGCGGTAAGCTCTCCAGCAACATGCTCGATCTCGCGCCCTGCGCCTTCGTTCTCATCCCGCTCTTTGGCAATAAAAATACATCCATCTTCCGGCTCACCGCATCCTCGGCTTGATTCTTTCCGCGCAATAAAATCATCGTGATCGAAAACCTTGAAACACGCTTTACACGCATGAACCC
>JAEHJW020005903.1_pt1 | contig 28842 bp, 42 predicted proteins | sample 9271431 | NCBI WGS metagenome assembly JAEHJW02 | reverse complement strand
CTGGAGGAGCCCCCCTGTCGATCATCAAGCAATACATCGAGCAACAGGAAACGCCGGATTGACCCCTCCGGGGTCAGCGCCTGATATCTCCGCCCTGAACGGCGGAGTTTTACGGCGCATCTGATAACATTATCCATCGGGCCATTGAAGCATTAGATCTGGTTTCCCCGCCGGTTGAACCACTCAACTGGCAACATAACCTCCCTCAAGGGTATATAGGGATCAGAGGCCACATGGACGAATACCTACAAGCCACCCTCGAAATGATGGGCTTCCGGTTTCTCCCCGTGCGAAACTGTTGGATGGCTGAAACCACCCCAGACCGACTCACATTTCTTGAGGCCACAATCCCTGCGCAATAAACACAAATCCCCGCCGGTTTTGTGGCCGTGCGGGGATTCTCTATAGTTGGTATCACTCATCCTATCGTGATTGATACTATGGCTGATAGGATGGATATAGAGGCGGCGGGGAGGACACCAAACCCCCCGCCCTTTCTCCCTCTATGGGAGCACAAAGCCTATTCGGTATCGGATCCTTTTTCCCAGTACCCAGATCGGTATCGGATCCTTTTTTCCGGCGTTAATCCCCCGATAGGCAGACTGGTATCGGTACTTTTGAAGGGTAAAAGTACCGATACCGCCCGAGTATCGGAACCCCTAGGCGGGGTCATTTTTTGGCGGTAGTGCCTTGCGTGGATGTCGCTCGGGATTCCGGGGCCGCCCTCGGGGTCGCTTGGGCTGGTCCAATACCGGCGGTTTGCGGGGCCGTCCTCGGGGTCGTTTGGGAGACGGTTCAGGCTCGGGAGGTTTCGGCTGTGGCCCATGGCGCGGGGAAGGAATTCCGTCATCATCGGGATTGATTTCCTTTTCAATCAATGTATGCCACGGTTGCCCGGCTTCCACTCCCCGCCAGATAAAATATGTGTGAAGAAATATCCTCACATCATTCGCTGTATACCCCTGAATAATCCCCATTCGTCGCCACTTACGTACTGTCGTGATATCCACTTCGAGCATATAGGCCACGACTCGCGCTGCAAATACCCGATAGTTTCGCTGCACTTTTCGGCGCGAGGGATTACGTGAGGGTTTCTTATTCCTTTTAATCATGGTCAGACCAGTTATGATAACCTACAGTAATAAATTATGTATATTCCGCTCTAAAATTTTGGGGAGGCCCCCAATCCAAATCCCACATCCAGCAGGACATCTCATACCACATCTCACACAGAATCGGGCATCCAAATCCGAAACTCACACCACATCTCCCCAACATCCGACACAGCATCCGCATTCGACATGACATCCAGCATGGCATTCGATAAGGTACCCCGTTAAGCACACGAACCGCACATCTGAAGTCAAAACCGGCAACGGAGTTCCGCAAGACATCCGGGGGATAGGGTATTGGAGTCCGGAGAGGGAGTCAAAGGATTCTATCTCATAATCTCTAATTGATTTTTCTCCCCGCCGAATTTTCGCGGGGGCGATCTCCCCACTATACAGTCATACCATCAACTATCGGACAGAGTCTCCTATAGATTGCTATAGAAGAGAATAGAGGGAGTGTTATAGGGGATTTTCTCCCCCGCCGAATTTTCGCGGGGAAGGCCATTCCCGACACAGCATTCAAAACCAACATCCGCATTCGAGCCCGAAGAAGAGAACCGCAAGGAGTCTAGGGGAAGGATATTCTTAGTCTCTCTAGGGATTTTCTCCCCCCGCCGAAATTTTTTCGAGCCCCATAACCGCTCTAGATATTTCTCTGATTCTTTCCCCGTCAAATTGAGGGGAATCCCCCTGACAACAATAATATAGGAAAAATCCCCACGATTCCCCCGTCTTTTTTCGCAGTCTCTGGGATTATCGCTTGCATTATATTTTGCAGAGGTGTAAAATAGAATCAGCACAGAAAAGGAGATGGAATAATGAACACCAACTGGACCAAAAGAGAGCAAAAAATCCTTGATCATCTGAACAGCGGAAGGCGGTACCGACTAGAATCGAGTTCAACGGGGATTTCCCACTATATCATCCGCAAAGACGACCTATCCGAGAATTACTTGATTATCACGCACTACGAACAGTTTAATCCAACAGATCCGGGACCGGGTTTGTTGGATGAGTCGGAGGCCCTCAATCTTATTCAAACTCACGGATATCACTTAGTCAAAGGATAGGATAGGAGAATGCCCCGCCGGATAGGAGAATGCCCCGCCGAATCCTAAAAACCGGTGGGGAATTCCCACAAAAAAGATTCCCATTCCTCTTGTCATCATGTTTCTAGAGGTGTAAAATAGAATCAAACAACAAACAAGGAGGTTTCACCCATGAGTACAAGGTATGCCGCCCCCACTATCCCCGGAACGACCATCAAAAAAGTCTTAAATTTTCTCAAACAAACGAAGGCTACAAGACCTGTCTCTTTCGAGGCATTGACACTTGTCTGTGTGCAAGATGGCTACTGGTATACCACCAATACCCACCTGCAAGCCCGCGTCTGCGCTCCTATTGATATCCCCAATGGACTGTATAATCTTTTTGATGCACTCCCTGTATTAGGATCGTCCCCCGCCGTGGTCACGGAAGAACCCAACGGAATCATTATCAATGGATTAGTCATTCCCCGCAAAGGCAACCCAGATCGGTTCCCCTCCATGCCCGTGGATCTCGAAACGAGCAACGATTACGGGCCAGTTCCCGCTCTGTGGAATACCGTCACGAAATTTACCGCAGAGGATGAAGTACGGATCGGATTAAACGGAGTCCTCCTTTCCCCCACTGGTCGTCTCGTGGCCACTAATGGATCACGCCTGATCACCGTCGCATGGAATGCCTTATGGGATCTTCCCCGCCCGATAATCAGCTTCGTCTATACGCCTAAAACCCCTGCGACTCTCTCCATCGACTTCCAACATAATTTCCTGCATTTTATTCAGGCCGAAGGCATCATCACGACGCGGTCCCTTGACGAGCACTATCCCGAATATGACCGGGTCATTCCCGATCCACAAGAGGCCCACTGGCAGGGATACTGTGACGGAAAAACGATCAGAGAGTGGGCTACGCCGATTGTGAAACTCGCCCCGCGCAAGGGCACCATGTGCCTTAATTTGAAAACCGGTGAGGCCAAAAATCCGATGATTCGCGTTACTCCATTCGATGAGCTAATGGAGAAGTCTTCCCCCGCCGAATCCGAATCCTTACTCATGGATCCCCGCTTGTTCAACTTTCTTAGCAAGGATACCGATCCTTTAAAACTCACATGGACGACTTACGGCACTCAGGCCCCTATGATGGCCCACAATGCCGACGTCACCATTTTAATCCTTCCCCTCCGGCCCCCCGTATGATAGCATCCGCATTCTCTGGTTCACTTTCTGGAGTGGATCGGAGTATACGGATGAGGATCCGTAGATCTCCCCCGCCCGAATCGGCGGGGAGAACACAAACCAAGGAGGGTTATTATTATGATTGACGAAGGACAGATAATTTTAGAGGACTCGGAACAAAACAACCACGACCCGGTAACAGTCACCTACGGAAATGACGATCCAGATACCATCAGACTAGTCCAAGAAGGGAATGGAATCACATTGAGTCCAGATCAATTACGAAAATTGTCCAATCTTTTCGCGATACTAGTACGCAGTCGGAATCACGCCCCAAAGAATGCACTTTCCCTTTCCCTCGCAGACCCATTCGAATCGTTCTTATCCGACCAAATTCACACGCAAATCCATTGGGCGAAAACTGAGGAATTAAACCACATCAAATATACGTATTGGAAAAAATTGATAAAGATTCAAGATCAGATCAACCACCTAAAGGACGAGAAAAAATACGTCCACTCCATTATCCAGCGCATTCGAGCCGAACAAAAATGGCGTCAAGCAGAATCAGAAGAAGAGGAATTGAATCAGGACGACTTGAAATAATGTGGAGATCCCCCGCCCAAACCGGCGGGGAAAACAAACAAAGGAGCGAGAGATAATGAAGAAATTAACAAAAATCCTTCCTGATATGCCCTTTCTCGGAAGGAAAGACTGTGAAGAGTGTGGAGGCTATGGATATCTTATGCGTTGGGATAGCGAAGGGATCCATTGGGAAGATTGTCCTGTCTGTGAAAGCGATGGTGAAAATCATGACGACACTCTTTGATCTCATACCGACCGATCTCGATGGCCTCTATGACCGTTCGATCTTGATTGGAGAAGACGGCCCGGATATTGGCTGGTATATTGTTCCCTCCCCCACCGGGGAGTGGATCGCATGGGACGATGCCAACCCCACGAATCCCGGCTACGAAATTTTTCCGACAAAGGAAGCGGCGATTGCGGCCCAACATGCCGGATACCGTGCAGCCTACCCCGAGCAGTTTGAAACAGTGAAATGGGTCTCCGTCAATCAAATTACTGGGTATCGGATTGCTCCCCCCGCGATGCGATGGCGCATTCGCGAAGGGAAGTGGCCCATGGGCCACGCCCGCTGGATGCAGTATCCGACCACGTCCCGATGGGAAGTCACGCAAGAATCTTTGGAGGAGTAGGATCCCCCCGCCGGGATCCTCTCCAAAAAATATTAGTCCCGTTCTTGAGAATTACCTTGTAATTCGTACGAATACCCCCTATAATAAGAATAGAGAGTCACCTTACCCCAAACCCTCAAAACAAAGGAGTGCATTCCCATGCCGGATTATCACTCGGTTTTCGACTCCGTTTTTTCCACATTTCGGTTACCTCCCGAACCCCTCTCCCTGCGCGAAGACGTGCGGAAACCCGAATATGCGTGCCCGAACTGCAACCATCAAATCAGCAATCAAGGCTGTACCCTCCCCGAAAGTCTTACCCGAAGTTTTCCCCTCTACCACCGTGACCTCTGGTGTGACTACGACTGTCTGACCGAGTGGATTCAAGACAATGCCAGTCGCATTGCACGGGATGGCATGATACGAGAGGTAGAGGGATAAGGGGATCTTCCCCCCGCCGCCCATTGCCAACAATGCCCAGGAATTTCCCCCACCACTAAACCCATTCAAGGAGGCTATTCGCATGATGACCGAAGCCCAGTTAATCCAGAAAAGGGATTTAACGAAAGAGGATTCTTCCCGCGATATCCCGCTCGGGGTCGCCATTGAAGGGGTGACATCCCGGCTTATGCGCGAGGCCAAGCAACACGAACAAGATAGCGACACACTGGCCACACAGGATTTTTGGCACGGCTACATCCGGGGCATTCTGGAGTTTCAAGCCGCTCTCTTTAACGTGCAACGGGCCGAAAGGGCCCGACAAACCCGGCAACTACTCAAACTCTCACGGGCGTGTCACGAATACTATCGCAATCAAAAATATTAAACGTCGGGGACCCCCATCCCCGACGCACCCCAAACACTCAAGGAGGCAATTCCCCCATGGTAACTCCAACCCTACAGGGAGAACACCCAAATCAGTCTAACCGATTTGCGCCCACCGTGCAAGATCGTTTTATCACATGGGCCAAAAACACCTATCATGGCTTTCAAGCCATGCCCGTTTCCTCCACCCAACAGGAAGGCTTGGGCCTCTTACGGGATAGTCAACGCCGACAAGATATTCTCTTTCAAGCAATTTTGATTCGGTTGGGGTCTCCCCCGCCGGCGTCCCTCCTCGGCCAACTGGCAACACAAGCGGCGCAAACCCTTTTCGGCGGGGAGGACCCCTCATGACCCATTACCGTTTACGCTGGATCTCCCCCCTCGGATTCCTCACAATATTGGGCATTGGCGTGGGACTCTATGCCCTGCTCGTCTTAGTATTAGCCCTGTAACCCCCCAACTCAAGGAGGTACACCCCTATGACGCTCGAAGAAGCGATTTTGACCTATCAAGCCGGGTACACCGATGGATTTCGGGAAGCCTATTCCTACCAGCTTCCCACGTGCTCGACTGGTTCAGCCTACTACTGGGCCGGATATGACGACGGCAGTAGTTTAGCCTATCTCTTTCGGGAGTTTCCCCCCGCCGCGACCTTGCGCCGATTGACCCAAGAGGAGGCAGATGCGTCATGATGTCCAGTCGAGATCGCCAAGTTCAAGGGGTATTGTCCACATGGACGCGCTGGTGGCACGACACCCATACGCAAGTCAACTGGCAGCAGGCACTCCCCGAGGACGTGCGTGATTACCGGGATTGGTTGCTGAGTCACCAGTATAAACCCGCCACCATTCGACGCCACCTCTTACGCTTACGGGAAGTTTTTACGACTGCTCAGCTTCCCGATCCAACCCGTGGCATTCGCCCCCCCGCCGAAGCTCCCCTCCAACCCCAGGGGCTTAGCCGCACGGAAAAAAATGCCGTCCTGCGTGTGATTGCCCGGCAGCCCCGAACCAAGAAAGCCCTCCGGGATACGGCCATTGCCCAACTGATGCTCCAAGCGGGGCTCCGCACCCAAGAAGTCTTAGCCTTAGTGCGGGAAGATATTCAGTTGTCCCCCCGCGCTGGGCAAGCCCTCGTCAAGGGCAAAGGTATGAAACACCGCACCGTGCCCCTCAATCACACCGTGCGCGAAGCGCTCACGGCATGGATGGCCGTCGCCCCGCCTATCGGACCACTTTTCCCCATTTCTGCGCGGGTTATTCGGAAAGCGTTTACGCAATATGGACAGGTGGCGGGGATTCCTCTCTTACACCCCCATATGCTCCGGCATACGTGTGCCCATGATCTCATTGCTGCTGGAGTTGCTTTACCAACTGTAGCAGCTCTATTGGGGCATCAATCGCTTCACACCACCTTTCGGTACACGATTCCCGCCTTACGGGACTTAGATGAGGCCACACGCCGATTGGAGGTCCACTAAATGCCGCGCCACGTCCCATTAGATGCGATTGATGCCATTTTGTACTCTCCCGTCCAAACGGGACACCTTGTCCTTGCTCCCGAACTCACCCGGATTGTCGAGCAATTGCATACCCATCCCGTGTCCACAATCCGGGAGTTGGCGGGGGATCTCCAAAAGCCTTATCATACGACCCAACAGCAGATTTGGCATTTGCTATACTATGCGTACCGGGAGCAATATGGAGAATTAGCAACTAAACCGCGGGGGAGGATGCATTGATGCTATTTCCCACCATTCATACTCGACAAACGGAAGCTGGATGGATTTTGGAGGTTCCCCCGCCGCTTTTTTCGTCCATCCCGTCTCGTTGGGTGTATCTCGGCCCCGTGCCAGGATCGGCTGCATGGCGACAATGGGGGCTTTATCCGTATCAACTCTCTGAGGTCGTGCAAGAGGGGCTTGCCACGCTGTGTGATCCCCCCCTTCCTCTCACACAGTCGTTACCCTCTCTGGCGTATGATTCCCCCCGCGCCCCGTTTCCCCATCAACAACAAGGCGTCGCATGGCTCACCACACGTCATGGGGCTCTATTAGCCGATGACCAAGGATTGGGCAAAACCAAAACGGCCATTGATACGATCCGATTTCGGCGAGGAAAGGGAGAATCCGGTCCCATTCTCCTGATTACGAAACGGTCACTGATTGGCGTTTGGCAAGAGGAAATTCGCCAAAACGATCCTGAGGGCACGGTAGCATCCTATAAACGGAAAGATCCGTTTACGCCAAAAACAGACTGGACTCTCACCACCTATGATTACCTGCGTCGGGATTACACCCCGAAAACCGCACAAATCGCGGGGGCACTCAAATTTCCATGGCATACAGTCATTCTTGATGAATCCCATCAAGTGCGCAACCCCGAAGCCCAACGCACACGGGCCGTCTTGCGTCTTCAGGCCCAATGGAAAATGTTGCTGACGGGGACGCCCATGGTAAACGGATTTATGGACTGGTGGTTTCCCCTCTTTTGGCTTGGGGTGACCAAACAACGCCCGCATACCTTTGGAGCAACTTTTGGCACGCTAAATCAATGGGGACAATGGGAGATGAATCCCCCCCGCGTGCCGCAACTGATGAAACTGGTCACTCCGATTATGCTCCGGCGCACCAAAGCCGACACACTACATTTGCCTCCCAAGATGGTGGAAGCCCAATGGGTTTCCCTGACGAAAGCACAAGCTGAAGCCTACCGTCAAGCCAAAGAGGACTTCTGCATTCAGATTGGAGATCAGGATCTCTTGACCATCAATGTCCTCACCCGGTTACTCCGCTTTAAACAAATTACGGGGGGATTACATTTACTCGGGGGGGATCCCCTCGCCCATGCCAAATGGGAGGCTTTTCTAGATCGCTATGAAGACTTCCTCAATGTGGGGAATAAAATCGTCCTGTTTACGCAATTTCGAGGCCAATGGGACTTTCTGATGGACCACTGTGCCGCATGGCATCCCGTGGGATTGCATGGGGGAATGTCCCCCGCCGAACGCACGCAAGCCATTCAGCAATTTCAAAATGACCCTGCGACCCAAGTCTTTGTCATGACGCATGCGGGGCGGGAAGGTATTACCCTCACGGCTGCCCAAACGATGGTCTTTTTCGATTTGGAATGGTCCCCGGCATGGTTTAATCAAGCCTCGGATCGTGTGCACCGTATCGGGCAAACCGGCACGGTCAACATTGTACGCCTGTTAGCCAAGGGCACAATCGACGAAAAGACGCTAAAGGTCAATTTGGCAGCAAAAGAGTCCTTGCAGCATATTTTCACGGATAATCCTCTCAAATTTATTTAATTTCGGCGGGGGAGGATTCTTGACAATCCCCACTTGAAGTAGTACGATTAACCCATCCCAAATAACGTAAAAACCCAAAAATCAAGGAGGTTATCCCCATGGCAACCATGACCCCCCAACGAATGGATTCCCCCACTGCAGCCCAACTGGCATTAGTGGATATTCCTGACACGGCATTGACTTTAAAAACTCCGACGGATATTGTAGACGAATACTGCGCCATTCGAGACATGAAAGGTGAACTGGAAAAAGAACAGAAAATGCTCAGTACCACCATCAAAAGTTGGTTTAAGCAAGAAGCGAGTATTCCCGAGTCTCAAAAAATTGGCTCCCATACTGTGGCGATTACATGGCGGAATGCGCATGGGGAATCCTCATGGGAAAAGGATGCCTTATTTGCCTATCTGCAAGGCAAGGGACTTTTGGACGAAGTCGTCAGTTACCAACCCGTCGTGGATCCCGTGAAACTGGCGAACGCCTTCAAGGCGGGGAAACTCACCAAAGAAGAACTCCAACCCTTTGTCAAGCCTCCCACCCCGACATTAACCGTCAAATAGGTCAGGTAAAAAAGATTCCTCCCCGCGCGGGGGGAATTTTTTCCATTTTCTTAAGAAATCTCTTGCATTTTCTCACAATCCCCTTTATACTCGGAAGTGTAAAGAAATACGCGATAAAACTTGACAAAGGAGTGAAGATAAAGATGGTGTCATATGAATCCACCCAACCCTTAACAATCATCCCATTTCGTCCGGATGACAAGGATTGGATTATCACCGCATACGATTATCGCAATTTGATTGGGGCCAAACCCAAGGAAATTACCTCCGAACAAAAGATTTTTACCGAACAAATTAAAATGGGTGTCATCAAAGGATGGCGTATCAATAAAGAGAATCGGTTTCCTATGGGAGGACAACCATTCGCGTTCCGGGCCGCGGAATGCCGAGCCAGTCGCAATCCCCAATGGCGGGACTTACCGGAACAAATTTTAGCGTGGAAAGAAGCCCATCAAGATCCGGTGTACTTTCTGGTCGAAGCGTATGCAGAGCATACCCATGTCCCCCCCGACATTCAACGGGAGATGGCGATGATCCCCCGCAAAGATTGGGAGCAGGTCTTATATGGCATCACTAAAGGTCAACCAGTTCCTCCAACGGCGGGGGAAGACAACATCATCCCCCTCCCGTCCTCTAAAAAAGATCGGAGTGTAGACAATGAGTCACCTCCTCCCCGCCGTCCTCCTACTATAGAGGCGACGGACAACGAACAGCGGAAAGCTCTTGAGGAAATTATACACCCCATGCTCACGGAGGCCGTCTTGATGATAAAAAAGGATTTCTTTCGCGAGTTAGAGGAAATTATCGCCAATAATTCTTCGAAAACAGACCGAGCCCGGTTTATCTTTCTCAAACAACGGGTGGATTCGCTAGAAAGTTTGATCTGGTCCAACCATGAATTCCAGTAAGACGTAGAATTACCCCCCTCTTTGGAGGGGGGTAATTTTTACTTTGACAGTTTTCTTACTTTTTTCAATCCAGCATGAAAGGGAATCACTTGACGGGATTCATTAGTATCCTCAGATTCACCGAGATTGAGCGCCACGGCTCCATGCAGTTCATCCAAAACCCCTTGCAACATTCCTAAAACCCATGGTTGAAACGTGTCATCCAACGTAATCGTAAGCGTCTGTTTCTTGACTACGGGGGTTGGAGGATTTCCTCCAGGGCGTTCTTGTGTCATATGAATGTGCCTGCCTTTCTCAACAGGAGTAACCCTGTTCAAATTCCTGAGCTTGCGCTCAGCACATCGTTCCTTGCGGGATATGGCCCGAGCCGGGCAATAGACGGGATATCAGTCCCGTAATGTCTCGATATTCACTCCTCGTGATGGCACTTTCAGCCGATCACGTCACGACATTCGACCGTGGAGAATATGTGTATGCCATACCAACATTAACGCATGTTTACACATATTAATCAAAACCGTTAGCGTCCTCCTATTTGACAAACCCAACAAAACCTTTACAATTAATCCAGCAAGATTAGTTTTTCGATCCGTACACCCTCATGGGGTACAATAATACCATTAAACTTATCCTAATACTAAACACCTAACCTTTAGTACGGTTCACTTCATATTATAGCGTTAGGTACACTAACAGTCAAGACGAAGGGAAATAATATGACTACCTTGGAAGAGTTTCGTCGCAATCTCATCTACTATCGCAAGCAATGCCACCTGACCCAAGACGATCTCGCAAAGCAGCTTCATGTTAGTCGATCCGCAATCGCTCAATGGGAAAATGGACTCGTCTGGCCCGCTACCCCTCAACTCTTGAGGTTGTGCGTCACTCTTCAGATCTCCTGTACTCAATTGTTGGAAGAATCACCCCCCTCATCGGATTCGACAGAATAATGTTGGTATGACTCTAAACTACCAGTGATTCCCTTCTATCTAAAAAAATTATACGCCCTTTTGTCGAAAAAGATGGGATATTAATGATTATTTTCCAAAATTTTTTTCGACAGATTTTGTGATCAAACGCACGGACGGAACCCAAAGGCACTGCCCTAGTTTTCCAGCAGGGCACACCACAGAATCCTCTAAGGAGGACACCACGTCCCATGTCGATTCCCCCGCCCATTGAATCAACCCCACGACGCCCAGAGGCCACTGAAAATTCTCTGGGAGGACTTCTTTAAAGTGCACCGTTTCGGCGGTCACGCGGGGGGCAATCACCCCATCCCATGTGACTTCCACATACCGCGTCGTGGCCCATTCGGCTAAGGCATGAGCTAACGTATCCATTAATCGCTGTTCCATTTCCTGCAACATGCGGTATAAATCCGAGGCACGAAACTTTAAGGGAGTGCCTAAATTACCCATGAGGATTCACCAGTCCTTCCAGAAGATATTCTGCAACATAGTCATGCGGGCGGGGATGGTAATACGCCGTTAACTCTACCGAGTCTTCGGGGGATTTCCCCCCCGCGAAAAAGACCAGAGGATACGCCACTTGCCAATTATCATCCTGTAATAATCCCGACCGCACCAGTCCATCCGTAATAAACTTGGGCACCACCAAATAATTTTCCGTGTCGCGCCGCCGCTTATGACGGAAATGCAACGTATACACCAACACCGCCCCGGGCCAGGGAGTCCCCCAAGGCAATCCCTGTTCTTCCACTAATTCCTGCACCAACGCATCCCACTGCTTTTTAATCTGCGCCCGCACATGTTTGGGTTTGTTATTATACACATTAAAGGTCAAGGGAATATGGGGAATGGTTAAGTGCCAGGGTTCGCGGGGGGGAGCATCTGCAGGGTCTGGACCAGTTGATATAGGCGAGGCCGTAATGTCGTTTCCATCCATTGAATCATCTCCACTTCAAGATCGTCCCGGAACTGTTCTAAGAGGGTGCGGTGTTTTTCCCCCACCGGCCCCTCTAGAAAAGGGAGGGAGTCCTCAGCATCCATGAGGGCATCCGATCCTCCCCCCCCGAGGGCCTCCCGAATTTGATCATTTAACGTGAGAATCACTTGAGCGGTTTGATCCCACACCCGTTGTAAGTCGTCTGGTGTTGGGGATTCTCCCACTTGTCGTAAGGTTTGTAACTGCATAGCTAAAGTATCAATAAGTTCGAGATTGATGGTTGTCATAGTTCTGGGACCTCTCTTGTTCGAATTCCTTCCAAAGGAAGGCCAATTGCTCTTGAGCGGCGGGGGGAGCCCCCCTCCACCACTTCTTACTTTGATGCAGCAGCGATTCCCCCCGCCGCACCCAATCTTCGACCGTTAAGGGAGTCTGAGCCCGAATCGCTTTCCGTAACTCCTGGGCCGAGGCTTCCTGCGCATGTGCCCAGTGCACCCAAAATTGAGGCCTATCGGTTTTACTACAAATTTGATAGAGTTCAAACGGCAGATCCCGCTCTCGCGTCTCGGGGGGAAACACTTGCGCGGTTTGCGCATAACTCCGGACTTTCGCCGCCGACATCCGCGATTGGGCCGCGAGAAACCGATCCGATAACCCATCCGCCAAATCTACCACAATTTGATCGGCGAGTGCCCATTTCGCGGCCTCCCCCGCTTCCCGCCATGTCAAAACCGAATAGTCTTCAGACTGGCTCATGATGCATCCCCCCGCGTAATAGGACTGTAAATGCCCTTGAGTGTCTTTTCGTGCGCTAGATTCATTTGCCACCAATCCGCTTCCAATGCTAAAAAGTAACGAATCCACACCGAGTCGGGGGGAAACCACAAGCGTATCCCACACCATAAGGTATTCCAATGGTTTTGCCAGCGTTGCGCAATACCATTCGGGCGGTCTACCCGATGATCTTGCCACATTTGTTTCCAGTCCTCGACAGGATGACTCCAAAACCGCTGCAACAAATATGTCCAACCCCATCCCCACTCTTCGGGATGATGCAAAACATACCGTGTCCATGCTTCCACTGGCACTCCAAATGGTAATAAACTTTGGGGCCATAACACCATCCGGGCGGCCACCCCCCCTTTTTGCACAGGGTAGCGTTCACTACTGGAGAAGGTTACCCCCCGCGTTCCTTCTAAATAACCAGGGGTATTGCCATCGGCGGATAAGTACACCCGTTTTCCAAAGACGCTCGAAGACGCGGAAGCATCATCAATAAACCACACACTATCCCGCATCCAATAAAGCCACTGGGCAAAGTGATGTTCCCGAATGCGCCATGGTTGAATCAATCCTTCGGCATGGTGTGGATTCCCCAAAATCGACGCTAAAAGCATGGCGGATGTGGTTTTTCCGGTACTTGTTTTGTCTACAATGTGCATCACAAATCCTGGACGCTCTAATGGACGCAACAACAAGGCCGATCCAATCAACGCCAATCCCAACACCAAATGCGGAGCCTTCGGGAGTACGGTAGTCGTCCACCACGGGAAGGCCGTGGATTCCCCCCCCGGATTCACGGATTGATAGGTCATCCACCGGGAAAAAGGCGACAGTTGCATATCGACTGCGTGGGGGGAGATCCCCCCCGCCTCGATCAACGTACCACCCCAGACGAATTGTTGATCATTGATCCAGCCACTTTGGGTCACCACATCCAACGGCAACAAACGATCCACATTCACCGTGTACCATTCGCTCAAAAACCGTCGCACCAATCCCGGACTCGTTAACGGAGCCCCTTGTGTTGAGAGAACGGACGGTGCGTGTTTGCTTAAGCTCGCAAGGGGGAAAGACACTGAATGCCACTGCTCGTGTAAAAACCATTGCAATCGGACATAGAGTGTGCCATTCCCATCTTTGCCATGATGTGTAAGAGCAATGGGATAATCCAGCACCTTGACCAGTTTTTGATGTTGAAAGATGTAGAGGGCATCCCCCCGCCAAAAATAGCGCGAAGGCATGTACCATCCATCCCAGTTGATAAGACCGGGGGGGACTCTCGGCCACTCAATGCCCGTCAACAATATCCTCCACCTCTTCTAACGGTTGCACCATCCAAATTAAAGGAAAGCGCGGGGGAATCTCCCCCTCCCAATACACCACATGCGACTGGTTATCACAATACGGGGCCACATTCCACGCCCGAAATCCCCGCACAAACTGGAAAGGCACTTTCCGGGGCAAATCCCACACTGGATGCACACCCCATACCTCATCCACATTCTGCGCGACCACGATCAGGGGTTCACGTCCCACGTGTTGAGCCTCTTGAGCAATCTTTCCCCACACTTTGACTAAATTGAGGCGCATCACGGGTTTCGTAAAGGTTTTCACTTCCATCTGATACCGCTGATTCCACGTATCACCGGGGTGGTACCAGCGATTGCCCGATCCTCTTTGGTGGCCCCACCGATAGTGTTCCGCGAGTTGGGCTTCCACGTGGCGTCCGTAGACTTGAGGGGTCATGAGTCTCCCCCTGACGGGTCTTTCTGGATTTGAGCTAACACTTCCTGTTGCAAGGTCTCCCATTGATTGGTGTCTGTCAGCGTGGTCATAAACCGTTCACGCCCCTGCTCCCGCACCTCATGCCATTGATACCATGACCCTCGCACCACGATCACCCCATACAACGTGGCCGCTTGGACAATGTCAAAGGCGTGATCAAAACCAGTTTCATACATCAACGGGATCATCGCTTTTTGAAAGGATGGCCCACACTTATTCTTCTCCACCCGGATACTCATGAGATGTCCATTGGGAACTTTTGTTGCGGGGTCTTCATAGGTATCCCCGCGCTTAATGTCCAATGAGACGGACGCATAAAAGGGAAGAGCATTTCCCCCCGGTCTGACGGTGCCTGCATACATGGATCCAATGTTTTGACGTAGTTGGTTAATAAAAATCACAGTATTATGCCGTTGAGCAAATACGCCACTCCCGGCAAAAATCTTGAGATAAGTAGACAATAATCGGGCAGTCAGCGCGGGGGCCTCACTCACTTCATTTTCATCTTTACTGGAAAACACTTGATGGGGAATCAATGCGGGAACCGAATCCACCACAAACAGCCCATGATCCCATTCCCGCGCCAACAAATAGATGGATTGGAGCAGTTTATCCCCCCACAAAAAATCTTCCCCATCCACGGGAGCCGCAAACTGGACCGCATTCAAATCCACATCGTGCACCATAGCTAAGGCCGGGTCCATCGCGTGCTCGACATCGGCATAGAAGACCGGCCATCCCCGTTTGACATATTGACTCACGATCTCCAAAGCGAGGGACGTTTTACCGATCTTCGGCATCCCGAAGATATCCAGAATCCGTCCGAGGGGAATCCCCCCGCCCAAAATATGGTCTAGGGATAACAGCCCTGTCGAGACCCGTTCAATCTGTAAATTGGGGCTATTACCCCGAATGAGCCGAATCCCGAGTTTCTTTTCGATATACCGCTCGGCATCAGTGAGGGCGGGCATGCTGTTCCCCCCGATTTGTCAAAAACGCGAATTCCTCTTCGTGCCCTGTCTGACCCACTTCGTGGCAGTGACGTTGAAACGGGCAATACGCACAAGACCCAATCGTATACTTCGGAAAGACCGAATCACTAACCTGATCACAAAACGGCGGGGGAGTCTGAGACTGCAACACCTCACTCAGCGCATGGAGTTTCGTCTGCAGTGCCATCATATCGATAGGGGAAGGGTCATACGCGATCCATTTATACCGTTGCGTATCTTTACTCTCATAGAGGAATAAAGTGGGCCGATCAAATAAAAGCGTATAGCCTCGTGCTTGCCATTGATGCTTTAAGGTGGGCTGATCTTTGAGTTGTCGCCAATCCCCGCCGTTAATGCTTTTAATTTCCAACACATATGGTGTCCCGTTCACAGTGACCAATGCGTCGGCATGTCCACTCAACGCTACCCCAGGATAAATCTCTTTCGTGGCTAACGTATCGGCATAGCCTTCCACCGCATCAACCTGCACCATATCGCCATCCGATTGGGCCTGCTGCAGGGCATACAACACTTTTTGCGTCCGGGTATGCACATCGGTGCCATTGTCCAAAATGCGCTGTAACACCGCACTGCGGGGAATCTCTTCCAACGGCACATCCGTCAACCAAAAATACCAGTACCGCACATCAAAATCCAACGAGGAACACCGCACCCGCAAGTGGCGGGGGAAGTCATGCCCGATAAAAAAGGGGGTCATCGCCTGTTCGAGCAACGCCCCTGGACTCCCAGACTGGACGGCCAAGCGCATCAACTCCCACGGCGAGTCGGCGGGGGAAGATCCCCCGCGCTTCGCACTCATTCACTGACTCCGAAATCTCGAGCCGCCTCTTCGTTAACCGGCGGGGGAGTCTGCTCCCCACTCGCCAAGGCTTGAAACGTCTCATAATCCTCCAACGACGGATACGCTTTTAAAAGGGTGTCCCATTCTACCGTGTCAAACGACGCTTCAATTGTTATATCGTCAGGGGGGAATACCCGAGTATCCGCAGGGGCAGGCGTAATCGTAAACCGTGTGGCGAGTTTAACTCCCGAACGATGGATAAACAAATCCGTTTGGGTCAAATCGTACCCGGCCCCCTCGAGGGCATCAATAATATTCTTGCGCACAAAACTCTCGGTGCGTTCCCACACGCGCAGTTGGGGGGGATCCATAGCATAATCCCACAAGATCAAATACACCATGCGTTTGGGAGCATTCCCCCGCCGACATTCGGGGCATCCGTGGGGACCGGTCTTATTGTTTAAACACAATGCACTGCGATACCAACCTGAACCTTCATTGCGAAATTGATGTTCCAAAACCGAAGGCATTTTACCGGGGGGGAGCATAAGTCGCACCCGGCGCCGTTCATTATCTTTTAAGCTAAACCACGGAATAGTCGAAGTTGCATCCTCTAACGTCTCGTCAAATGTATACAAAATCGCGCACCTGTCCTTATTCTTTAGGATTCGCGCCCATTTCATAGGAATACCCATAGTATATCCGAAAAGTCTTGATTTGTCAAGATTGAGGGGATTCCCCCGCCGAATCCCACACAGATTGCATAGGCGTTTCTTTCAGAATGGATTGATAGAGGTCAGGATTCTTTTTACGCAACTGCCATCGCGCTTTCTCCCACCGAATCGCTTCGGGGCCTAATTTCTCACGAGCCGCCTCCCACAGTTCAGGATCTTGCGCCCATACGACCTCCCACAAGTCTTGAACCGTTTGGCGCGTTTCGGCTTGAGCACCCGGTTCCCACAAGCGTTGCGGAAAGACCGCTTGCATGAGGGTCAAAAAATTGAAGGTCATGATATATGAGACTTCCACCCCGCATGGCGCGGCATACCGGGCATCTTGCATCCGAATCCCGGCATCCCGCAATCGATGGTAGGCTCCCAAGGTCATCCATTCCGTGGCTTCTACGGCTTGTTTCGCGGGGGGAGAATCCAACACGGGGGGGACAATCCCCTCCGCCTCATTAATCCGAAGCCCGGCTGCCGCCATCGCTGCCGTGGTGTAACGAAAGAGATGATCCCGCACAATCAAGGAAGTCCGAAACTGGCAGGTAACATGCACATGCCGGAAAATCGAAAAATGTCCCCGCCGCAAGAGTTGCAGGGGGCGCTTCCGATTGTCCTGATCGGGTTTCGCAAGATATTCTGCGGCCACCCGCGCAAGCAGAAGACGGTGGGGATCGCCATAAACAATTAGTTCGACCATATGTCCCCCCCGCCGGTTTCCCCCGTGGGGGCCGGGAGCCATTCCTCGGGAATATCCGGATTCGTTTCGATCAACTCCAACGGGCCATACGCAACGAACGTAAACCCTTGGAGGTAACACCAATCCTCCACTTCTCGGAGGGTGCGGGGTGTGCGAAACACGCGGGGGAATTCTCCCGGTTCGGTCACAATGGCTAAATAGAGATGACTCCCCGAATGCTCGGGGGGGACATCCAAGGACTGTAAGGTGGGAAATGTAGCTGGCATCATGGTGTCCTTTCTTCACACATAGAATCTAATCCCATTGTAATCTATTCTCATTCTTGCGTCAAATGATGAGGGGGTCTAACAACTGGGCTAACTGATCCTCGGAGTAATCTTTGGGATCCCCCGCCGGACACGTAAAAGGAATTTGCTCAAGACTCTGCAATTTTGCTTGCAGTCGTGGTAAGGCGACTTGGCCGGGGGAATCGCCATCGGGCCACAACAAAACAGGAGATCCTCGTCGCTGCAACTGCTCCACTTGTTGCAGGGAAAGGGCTAACCCCCCCATCGCGAGAGCCGGATACCCATACTGCACGAGATGGAGTGCATCGAGTTCCCCTTCCACGAGAATCAACCACCGAGTCACTCGTGCATTGATATGCCAGCCATAGAGGGATTGATGTTTTGGGGCTCCCTTATCGGCCATGTATTTGGGCTGTTTGGGATCTAGTCCCCGCCAGTTGACCCAGAGCAGTTTCCCCGCCGCATCACACCACGGGATGCCAATGCCCTTTTTTGGATCGGATCCGAGTCGAGCTTGCCGTGCGAGGAGGTCATCCGTCAAGCCCTTGGTGTTGAGCCATTGCCAGTGATTCATGGTCAGGGGGGCAGGCCACTCAGGGCGGTACGCCGTGCGGGGGGATCGCATATCCGTCAGATTCACGGGCACGCGGGGGGACCCCATCCACTGATACACTTGTTCTTCCGTCATCACCACCCCACACCCAAAGCAATGCCCGACTCCTTTTTCGGGCGAATAGGAAAATGAGGGACGTTGATCCCCCCGGCTATGCCCTGCACTATTTGGACAAGAGAATTGGAGTTGATCCTCCCCCCGCGCTTCAATCCCGCGCTCCGACAACATCTGCCGCCATTGCGCCCCCGTGTATTTCCCCCGTCGCTGAAACGAATCATAGGTTTGGTCAAAAGATTTCATGGGATCCTCTCTTCCCAGAAAATAGCAGAGTAACTAATAGTTCATCCACAGGGATTCTTGACGGAGTGACTTTATGGAATGAGCTTGTTTCATCGGAGCATCCACCCGTCGCCATCCCTGATATAACATATCCATCAAATCACAACGATACCCCGATACAGCAGCCTGTCCTTGAATCTGATTAAGAACAGAGGCGAGTTGACGATGTTCCCGCTCACCCATTTCATAGGCATACGCCTTTGAATCGCCCCGCGTTTGGGGAAGATAAGGAGGGTCACAGTAGAAAAAGGTAGTCGGCGCATCATACACATGAATAATATCGAGGGCTGGACGATTTTCGATTTGCACACGTAAAAGTCGTTCGGCAATCTCAGGGAGTTCTTCCACGCCCCCCAACCAACGGGAGATCACACCAGACATCCCTGCTCGACTAGTGTTCTTACAATTAGCCCACCGACCCAATGTAGCGGTCTGGGCTAAACCATTGCGCGTTTGTCGCGCACGGACATAAAAGCGTCGAGCTCGTTCGACGGGAGATAATTCGTCATCATTATCCTTATAAATAGCTTGATAGAACTCCTCCCGACTGAATGGGGTGAGCATAAGTACCTGCTGTAAGGCTTCGAAATCTTTACGTAAAACCCGGAAAAAGTTCACGACCTCTCCATCCAAATCATTATAAGTTTCGACGGGAGCGGGAAATCGATTAAGTAACACGGCTGCCGAACCCCCAAAAGGTTCACAGTAATGGTGAGAATCTGTTGGCAACAACGGAAGCAACCAGTTTAAGTGACTGAATTTCCCTCCGTACCAACCAAAAGCAATACGTTTCCCACGATGACGAGGAATAACGGAAACAGAATGATTATTTACCATAGCAAGAGTAAGTTCGTGCACATCTAGTACGATAGGGGACAATTGATGATCTCCTGAGCTCATAGCTACATCTCCTCATCCACTTCAGCCACCTGACTCCCGAACCACACCCCCAATGGATGCCCAATATCCAAATGGGCAATAAGATCCAACGGATCTTTATGAATATTGATGACATGACTTTTGACCACTTTCCCCGCCAGCACCCCATCCGCCCGACGCTTCCATTTGACCACTGCCGTCGCATCTTGATACAGATTCCGGGATTCTTGAATTTCCCCGCTTTCTCCAATCTGCGCATTCAAGATCACCGGAATATTGAGGGTTGTTGCCACTTGATGGAGTCCCCGCGAAATCTGGACATACCGCTCTCGGATAGAGGACACCCGTGTATCCACATCCATCCACGAGAGTTGGTCAATCACGATTAAGGATGGATGATAGGCTACACCGAGACGATAAGCGAGATCGGGAGTAAGGTATCCCCCCGCCAAATCCCGTGTATGAATCACCCAAAAGGGATCGATTTGCTGCCCATGATTTTGCGCTAATTGGGTACCATAATCCAATAATCGTTTGGCAAACGCCGTGGTATCCGCTTCGGGAGCCACCCCCCGCACAAGAGTTTGATAGTCAAACCCTCCCTCCAAGGCATCCCACCGCGCATCGAATTCTTGCGGGGCAATTTCCAGATTAAAAAATAGGACAGGTTGGTGATACTGGTGCCAAAAAGCCAAAGCCCATGCGAGGGCAATCCATGTTTTCCCTTGATGCCACGGAGCCGCACTCACGATATAATCCCCACGCAACCATCCCCCTAGTACGTCATCCGTGGCTTTATCTCCTGTGGAGAGGATATTCTCCCCCGCGGCATCCACATAATGCAGAGCCCGTGCTACGGTGTTCTGGGCCATATCTCGGGCCACAATCGGCACCGGCGGGGAAACCGTCTCCAGAAACTGTTGAATTTTCGCCAGGGCATCTTCGGGACGTTCCCATTCTTCATAGGTGGGCAAATCACTGAGGCGGTCTACTTGAATCCATTGTCGCCACAACCGATCCCGATAGTAGAGCACGGGTTCGGGCAGCGGGGGGGGATCCCCCGGCAATTCGGGAAACGCCTCACACAAACTCCCCCACGCCGGAGACTGGTGATACCGTTGATAAAACTGATCCCCCCACTCAAACACCGTCTGTAACCCATCATGTCGAAACCATGTCGCTTGAAATCCTAAATCGCGCACTTGCCCCCAATCCTGAGTGAGAGCAGCCAACGCTTGCAGTCCCCACGACGCCATCTATGCGACTCCTTTGAATACCGATGAAATTATTTGGAAGAGTTGAGAGACTGGGAGGTTTCGGGGATTTCCCCCTCTTGAATTCCCCGCATAACGTGGTGGGGAAAGTAATCCCAATCCACCCACCCTGAATGATTTTCCTGCACAAACCACACCCGACGAAAGAGATCCTCCACCGTAATCGACACAGGATGGGACTCCCCACTTGCATCCCCCGTCACTAAACATGATTGATCAGGGTCCCAGTGCATCCAGTACACACACGAAAAGGATTGTTCCTCCGACATCCCAAAGGGATACGCCCATGAAGGACGTGAAGAAACGGGAGGGGCACACCCCACATCCTGTCCATCCAGTAAATATTTTAAAATCGCGGGGGGATCCTGAATCACCCGATAAGTAGCCATCTAGTTCACCCTTTCTTCCGACAGGGCATTGGAGTCTTCCCCGCCGAACCCTTCGGCAAATAATGAGACTTGTTGCTGATCATAGAGAGCCTGCCGAATATTCTCTTGGGCAGACTGCCAATAGGACCGTTTCAATTCCCCCCCGATGAACTTCCGCTGCAATTTCAGTGCCATATATCCCGTGGAACCAATCCCGGTAAACGGATCATAAATGGTTTCTCCTGGTGCACTAAAGAGTTTGATACACCGTTCAATCACCCCAAGTTGCAGCGGGGCTAAATGCCTCTCATCATCGGTTTCCCGCGCTTGACGCACATTCAACACATCCGTTTCTTGAATCCCACCAGGGATTCCGGCCCGCTTGCGATACCACACTGGACTCGCCCACTCAATCCATTCGTCTTCGGTAATCCAGCCTCCCTGGGGATTATACTTGGGGGATTGCCCTGCCCGAATGGGCACGGGATTCTCCCCCGGCTTACGGAAGAAAATGATATAATCCGCCAGAGCCATCCGCATCACCGCACTATCAGTCGCCAAACTCTTAAAGAGGAGTCCCCGTTCTTTATTGCGCACGGCCTGCACTTGGGGATTTTTTTCTACCGTCACTTCCCCGTGATAAATCCATCCTTCGTCTTGCATCAGGCGGATGATCCCCCCGCGGTAATCCTTAATCCCAATCCACCCTTCCCGACTCCGCATCGCCGTTAACTGGGTGAGATGAATCGCTGCAATGCGTCCCGGCATCAGAATCCGATAAAGATGCGTCCGATCCACCAAAAATCGAAATTGCTCCAACATCGTCTCCACGTCTGGCACATTACCCATATCGTGAATACTATTTGTGTAGGCGTACATCCCAGGAAACGGTGGAGAGGTCACCACATGCCCAATACTATTATCAGAAATACGCCCCATCGTCTCCACACTATCTCCCAGATAAATCGTCCATCCTTTCCCCCCCGCCACCTCTTCTTCGTACACCATCTCTTCCCGCATACTCGCGTGCTCTCCTTCGAGATTCATATGGGCCACCAATTGATCCATCATCTCCATGGCCTGATGTTCTTTCCGTTGAATGTTTGTCGCCACAGACCCTTCTGTTTCGGCAATAATAAACCACACATCAACAGGCGATTGTTGCCCAAACCGCCAACACCGACGTAACGCTTGATAGATTTGTTCATAAGAATTACTCAGACCCACAAAGGCCATTTGATGACAATGTTGCCAGTTCAAGCCAAACCCTGCTATAGAAGGCTTAGTCACGAGCACTCGAATAGCCCCGTTACCAAAATCTTGTAATACCTGTTCTTTTCTGAGAGGAGAGGCACTGCCCTGCAATTCCACAGCATCGGGGATGGCTTCAACTAAGGCGTGGCTTTCACTGTTGAGATTACACCACACGACCCAGTATCCTGGCGTGGTATTGACACGATAGGCCGCCGCTTGAACCCGTTCGATAAGACTACTCCGCCGTGCTTTTTGTTGGGCTTGTAATCCGACTGCCTCGACAGGAAATAATGTATGCTCCAAAGGCTTCGCATCCACTACGTGTTGTTGAATGTGGCACGCAGGTAACACAAACTCCCCATCGTCGTAACCAAGATCGGAGGGTTTCCGTAACGCTACCGCCCAAGACGCCATCCATCGCCAAAATGGTTCACGGGCATGTCCTTTGAGACGCCATGCGTGCGTGGTATTTCCATCCTGCGTAAAAAATAAGGCAATCATTTCTTTCCCCGACATAATCCCCAAAAACTCTGCGTGATTAATCAACTCCACTAAATCATTGGGGGCCGGTGTTGCCGTACACGCTAGTCGAAACGGAATCGTTTCCGCAAAGTCATTCAGTGCCTTTCGTGTCTTCCCATCGAACCCTTTCAAAATCGCAGATTCATCGAGAATAATACCCATCACACCTTCGGGAGAAAAATGATGGAGGCGATCATAATTCGTAATATTTAATCCCTCTTGTACATCGGATTGGGTATAACATCGATGGACGGTATATCCCATCAAAGAGGCTTCTTTTTGCGTTTGAGAAGCCACAGCAAGAGGCGCAAAAATCAGGATTTTTCCTCCCCGCCGCTGCCAAATCTGATAGCCCCAATCCAACTGCATTAACGTTTTCCCCATACCACAATCGGCAAAAATCGCGGCCCGACCTTTCCGTAAAGCCCAGCGGGCAATATCCCGTTGGAAGGGAAACAGGCGCGGGTGGAGATCTCCCCCTGCGACCTCAATCCCCGTATCCGGCAGGTGAATCTGCTTCTGTTGCAGGAAGTCTGCATAATTATTCATAGAGTTGAATTCACCTCAACCTTAAATTGCCCGTTTTCCCATTCTTGCGGACGATAGTTATTTTTCGACTTGACCAGAAAACGCAGATCTTCTGTATTTACGACAATTTCGGGGAACCGTTGGATTAAATCAGTCTGCACCAACTTAATTAAATCTTTTTCGGTGTACTCTACATGGAAAGTGGCCATAATTTTTTCTCCCCCCGCCAAAATTTAATCTACATCCGCAATCACAAACTGCCCCTGCTCTAACCGATACCATGTATCAGCCAAGATCTGTTCCCCATCCACCCGTACACACTGCACATTGTGGATATGTGTGCCTTCTGCGTTCCACTCGGCCAGGACAAGCCAACACCCCAGGACCCCCTTGGCCTGGCTGTGATAGCCCATCGACAACGCAATAGATTCTTTCCCAGTGACACTGGCCGCACTCCAGTACCCCGTGTTGGTCGCTGCGCTCTGATCCCCCGTGTTGGTCGCTGCGCTCTGGTACCCCGTGTTGGTGGCCGCACTCCAGTTCCCCGTGTTGGTCGCTGCGCTCTGGTACCCCGTGTTGGTCGCCGCGCTGTAGTGCCCCGTGTTGGTGGACGCACTCTGATACCCCGTGTTGGTCGCCGCGCTCCAGTCCCCCGTGTTGGTCGCCGCGCTGTAGTGCCCCGTGTTGGTCGCCGCGCTCCGGTCCCCCGTGTTGGTCGCCGCGCTCCGGTTCCCCGTGTTGGTCGCCGCGCTCCGGTCCCCCGTGTTGGTGGACGCACTCCGGTCCCCCGTGTTGGTCGCCGCGCTCCGGTCCCCCGTGTTGGTCGCCGCGCTCCGGTCCCCCGTGTTGGTGGACGCACTCTGATACCCCGTGTTGGTCGCCGCGCTGTAGTGCCCCGTGTTGGTGGACGCACTCTGATACCCCGTGTTGGTCGCCGCGCTCCGGTCCCCCGTGTTGGTCGCCGCGCTCCGGTTCCCCGTGTTGGTCGCCGCGCTGTAGTGCCCCGTGTTGGTCGCCGCACTCTGATACCCCGTGTTGGTGGACGCACTCCGGTTCCCCGTGTTGGATTCCTTTTTGTCCTCCCATTTCACGCGATCCAAGATGAGTTTGACCCCGGCCTGAATCAATCCCGTCAAGCTAATCTCGGCCCCAATCTGCAAGTGCGACACCGCGACCTTACTGTCGTCGCCCCCGCGATCCACGTCCCCCTCGCCCGTCACGGCACAAAACCGACTGATCGCCGGGGGATAATACGCCCACACATCAAACGGGTGTTCACACAAATGAAAGCCATTTTCTGTACACCGAATCGGTTTCTGATCGGTTTCATACGTCTTCCCAATTTTGTACTGAAAACCGCGACACTGTAAATCTTGCGAAAAACCTTTATACCCTTGAATCATGATGGATCATCCTTTCGTTCGTTTAATTTGTCACAAATTGGGTTAAATCCGGGAGGGGCCAGTCTTGAGGAACGGATTGCTGCCACGCCCGTTGAAACGTAGGCTGACCCCAATGTATCCGAGTCCATGTAAAGGATTGTCCCCCCGCCAATTGATGAAAAATATCTGCCGTAGTCAAACTCCATCCGTGGGGGTCATCACAGAGAATCACGGTATGATCGGCTCCTAACGGCACACGCGGGGGAAAAATCCCCGGAGGCACTAGCCAAATCCGACATGTCACAATCTCCGTTCCGGAAGGATCAGGCCATTCAACCGTCTGCACACGGGGGGGAATCCCCCGCCGAATCCAGACCCCGGCCCACAACTGCAAAAACATGGGTAACAGTGTGCCGCGAGTGGTACCACTAAAAACCGTAATGGGGGCACTATCCCACGTGTCGTCGGCCCAGGCCATCGCGGCGGGGGGAAAATCCCCCCCCAAGGGCACCCACCGCTGATCATCAGACGCGACAGGCCAATGCGCTTGAATCCGCAACTGCTTCCACGCCTGAAACCGGGAACACGACACCCGACAACTCGTGGGATACCAGCCGCACTGGGAGGCCATCGGACACGGTTCTGGTAACAAATCTAATCCCGTATCAGGAATGTGTTCGCGAAATTGTTGCCATTGTGTGGGGGAAGGGATCATGGGTGTCCCCCCGCCGAATTTTCCGATTCTAACTGCAATGCTTGAAGAAACGAAGTGAGTAATCCGGTCATTCCTTCCCCTCGATTCTCAAAAGCCAAAGTGCGTGCAAGACTCGTAAGGCTTCCCTTGTAAACCCTATGATCAACATAAAACAGGATAAAGTGCCAACCCCTTTTGATATAGTCTCCTCTAATCCGATTATAGCACACATTCTTTATCAAACAATCCCCTTTCTGATGAATCTCATTCCCTATATTCTTTAGTGAACAGATCATGAGGAAAGGAATGAGGTTCATGCGAGCAAAAGAAGTGCTGCAAGTCCTGCGTATTTCCCGCCCCACCCTCGATCGGTGGCGGAAGGAAGGCAAACTCACCGCCCAAGTGCTCCCGTCGGGACGTTATGAATTCGATGAGAGTACGGTCTATGGCTTGTTAGCCCGAGGGGTTCCCCGCAAAACCGTCGTGTATGGCCGGGTCTCCACCCGAAAACAAAAACCGGATTTAGACCACCAATTGACGACCCTCAAACAATTCTGCATTCAAAATGGCTGGCCGATTCACGCCGTGTATCAAGACATTGCGAGTGGAATCCGTTTTGAATCCCGAAAAGAGTTTTTCTCCCTCTTGGATGCCGTAATGCATTATCAAGTGGAACGCGTGGTAATAGCCTACAAAGACCGTCTCAGTCGGATCGGGTTTGACTTGTTTACCCATCTGTTTCAACAATTCGGCACGGAAATCGTGGTCATGTCGGATGTCGGGAACATCAAACTGGACAGTGAAGAGATTTTCGAAGACATCGTGAGTTTACTCCATGCCTACAGTATGAAGCTCTACAGTAAGCGCAAATCCTCTTATATCAAGGCCCTCACTGAGTCATCCGATGAGTAAATCCCATATCGTAACGCAGATTCACATTCGCCCCACGCATCCCTTGTTTCCCACGTGTGCTGATCTGACGTGTGACGACTCCCCACGGCTAAAAGCCGGGGGCTTCTCGGTTCATGGCGGTGGCGTGTTCTCCTGCCGCTCCCCGAAGGCTCCGTCCGAGCCCGAAAAATCTTGGGTTAGCCTACCAACGCCCGTTGCAGGATGTTCTGCGCCGCATTGACGTCGCGGTCATGCCACGCCCCACAATGGGGACAGTGCCACGTGCGATCCGCCAACGTCAGATCAGCCTTGCGGTACGTACATCCGTCCGTGGAGCAATCTTGGCTCGTATAGCGAGGATCCACGAGCACGACACGGCGACCGGCGCTTTCAGCCTTGTACGTCGTGGCCTGCACGAGTTGATGCCATCCCGCATCGGCAATACTCTTCGCTAAATGGTGGTTTTTCAGGAGCCCTTGCGCGTTCAAATCCTCAAACGCGATGAGGCCATAGGTATTGACCAAGTGCCGGGCAATCTTATGGGCGGTGTCCCGCCGTTGGTTCGCCACGTGCTCATGGGCTTTTGCGAGGCGGCGGACGGCTTTCTTGCGCCGCCGACTGCCCTTCTTCTTCCGGGACACGGCCCGTTGCAACCGTTTCAGCTTACGTTCAGCCTTCCGTAGAGACTTCGGATGGTCAAAGCACGCGCCATCCGACGTGACGAGCAGATGCTTAATGCCCAGATCGCCGCCCATCATGGTCTGGGACGAGGGCAACGGTGCGGCCTCCACCTCACAGGAAAACACGGCGTAGTATTTACTGTTCTTGGCGACGATGGTACAGGTTTTGATGGTGCCCTCAATGGGGCGGTGGAGTTTCATCTTCACGTCCCCGATTTTCGAGAGATGGACGCGGCCATCCCGCAGGGCGTATCCCCCTTGCGGATAGGTGAAGGAATGATAGCGACCGAAGGACTTAAAGCGGGGATAGCCGGGTTTCTCCCCGTTTTTGACGCGACGAAAGAACGCGTGAAAGGCTTTGTCGAGCCGCTTGGCGACATCTTGCAGCACTTGCGAATGCACGGATTGGAGTGCCGGAATCGCGGCCTTCCGCGCCGGGAAACTGTTCGCTTGCGCCACGTAGGACAGCGTATGGCCGAACTTTTCATAGGCTTCCTTGCGCTCGGCCAAGAGCCGATTGTACAACAGACGACAATGTTCCAACGTGTCCTCGATCATCTGTTGCTGTGCTTTGTTGGGGTACAGACGGTATTTGAACGATTGGCGCATGGCTATTGTCCCTTCTGGTCTTCGATGTACCGCTTAACCACATCGAGCTGCACGGCGCCCACCGTCGCCACAAAATACGAATTTGTCCACAAAGACGGCAAGCGACGCTTCAGGATCGGGAATTCCTGGCGAAGAACATGGGAGGTATAGCCTTTCAACTGCTTGACCACCCGATGAATCCCAAACTGCGGATCGCACTGAATGAGGAGATGGACGTGATCCGGCATGACTTCCATTTCCACGATGTCGGTCCGGAGTTCACGGGCTTTGCTGTTCAGCAATTCCTTTAGCCGCGCATCGACCCCGTTGACCAGCACCTTCCGGCGATATTTCGGGCAGAACACGACATGGTATTTGCAGTCAAACGTGATATTGTGATTGCTTTCCGTCATGCGACCCATGTAACTTCACCTATTAAATTATACCACCAATGGATAGATTGTACCAAGCAATCTACTGCGCGCTGGCATTACCCGGAGGGGAACCGATTGGGGTCTCCCCTCATCGAGAGGGAAGACCCCAGCGGCTTTCATCCCCATAGGTAAACCAAGGGGTTTTTCGCCGCTATTTTATAAATCTGGTTTAGCAGGAGGATTCCATTCATGGAGCCCGATTGTCTTTTTGTCCTTGAGATCCTCCGTACGAAAAATTTGACCGCATCCTTCACATTGAAAACTGGGTATAGTTTTCATCAGAGT
>JAEHJW020000582.1_pt1 | contig 28904 bp, 44 predicted proteins | sample 9271431 | NCBI WGS metagenome assembly JAEHJW02 | reverse complement strand
GGATCACAGAATGCTGTAAATGAGATGAAAAAGGTATTCGGTCAGCATGAATCCATTGAAACAGTTATCGTGGAGCCCAATAGTTGGGTTGGCAAAGAACTCTTACTGCAAACAAAAAGGTTGATTGACATTAGGAGAGATGTGAACTCTCTATCAGCGTCAATCAACCGAGTGGAGAAAATGTTAGTAAAATTATTCAACAATACCGAGAAGTGAAACTACTGGCTCGTAGGCTTCATTAAGACTCGTGAATTCAATGTTTGACCACTGGGGACTGTGGTTGGTGCTGATACTCGACATTACTTCATCTGAGTACGTTCTAAATTTGTTAAAAAACTCATCGAATTCCTGCCGATTAAGCTCTTCGCGGCAAATATATACCGCCTTGGCCGAGTTGATATACGAATTTGCGATTGCTAAGTATCCGAACACTACAGATTTCTCCATGGGTTTGCGTTCGTCAAATATTGCGTCATGGGCCGACTGTGCGTTGTAGTATCCACCTAAGATTAACAATTTAAATTCATGTAACAAATTTTCATCCATTTCATTCGCCTCCCTTCGTATCGACATAGTTAGTCTGGACAACTACCAAATTCGACACGAAAGGAGAAACACCTGTAAATATCTTGGAAAGCGAGGTGAATCAAATGGCAAACTTCTTAATGGAGGTAAAAGTCTCCGACCTCGATACATTTAAGCAACTTGCGGCAGAAAACAAAAAGCTCAATCGTCAATTAGAACTAGTTTTGACAGCATTGAGCCTTGAAGATGTCGATGTACCTTGCCCCAGCACAGTTGGGTTAGACGACAATGACATAAAATGCTTTGGGGTTAATTGCGGGGAGTGCTGGAAAAGGGCGCTGGATGAAATTGAAATGGAGGAAACCAAATGCTCAGAACAATCCTCGAATCAAACCTAGGCCCCTTGACTAACTCAGAATTCGCCGAACTCATGGACCTTATCACCACGGACATAAAAACAAACCGCGTCGATTTCGGAAAGCGGACAAGCCTTCGCGACGCGGTTCAGATTGCGGAGATTAGTTTCAAGGTACTACGGAGAGGAAAGGTCGCTTAAGGACTTGAGGGAGGTGATACCATGCCAAACTACACTATCGTCCCGAAACGTGGCTACTACGAGCTATGGATAGGCGGTAAGTTTGCCGGGAACTTCGACAGCCGCGAAGAGGCGATGGCAGAAGTAAACGCTGCATGAAAAAGGAGGGCGCCCCAATGTTGAAGCAGTCTTTAACTCAAACCTGTTCATGTGGACAAACTATGAGATTCCCTGAAGGCGAGATCAAGGCCAGGTGCTCATGCGGCATTGAGTGGGATCTCGGGCTCGAAGGCTACTGGTATACCCAAACCCCTATTCCCTCATTTGCCCCTGTTTTAGCAAGGCCCGTTGTGTGTTCGGTAAAGTCACCGACCGAGAGGTACCGTAATTATCCGAAGAGTAAGCACAAGAAAGGCAGAAAGGCGGGGAGGAAATGCGGAAAAAGATCCTAAAGGCTATTCGCGGTCAGCTGTTAAAGGTCGATTGGATCAAGCTCGAAGTCGAAGCATACAAAATAGTACAGCAAAAGAAACGCGACGATCAGCTATTTTCAAGGCTAATGCTAGTTGGTCAGACTGTTAAGAATTGTACAGCGGAAGAGCCTCACAAAACTTTAGTCACCGTTTGTGATAGAGGGATATTCGTTGAATATATGGACGGTCGGATGATCGGGCAAAGGTATGTTGCCCCGATATTCATCGACAGTACAAATTGGGGGGTGGGAAAGTCTGAAGATCCTTTACTTCATGTCTGTAGTAACAATCTCAATAATGCTGAGTCTAGTAGCTCCAAGGGCATATCCAATGTCAATTATGCCGGAATTTATACCAGAACAAATTCAGGTATTGGACCTTGTGAAGCAGAGCAGGCCTAAAGTTATTTCAAGTGTTCCGGAACCGGTTATTCAAAGTCGAGTGATGACTGTCACAGCGTATACAAAGAACGACCCTGGGATGGACGGTCGTGGAATTACGAATAACGAAGAGATGGTCCAGGAAGGTAGGACGATTGCAGCTGATCCAACTATACCGTTCGGTAGTCATATCCATATACCTGCCTTGAACCATACATACGTCGTAGTTGACCGAGGTAGTGCCATTGAAGGGAATCGATTAGATCTTTACATGGAGAACAGGAGTGATGCAATAGAATTTGGAGTTCAGGAGCTAGAGGTTTTCATTAAATATTGAGGGGGAAAATTCACTTGAATAAATTTGAGTTAGAAGTCATCGCCGCCCTTAGGGAATTAGATATCCCAGTACACATGAAAGGTTATCAATATATTAAGACAGCTACAAACGTTCTTCACACTGACCCTTCGGCAATTTACAAAGTAATTAAGCTTTATGAGACCGTGGCCGAGAAAGAAAACACTACGGCATCTCGCGTTGAGAGAGGTATTCGTCACGCGCTACAAAACGCAAAATCTGACCTTTCCATACAAAAAAAGGTTCTCGGTACAGCGCGAAATCTAACCAACAGTGAGTTTTTAGCGACCTTGTTTGAAGTTATTCGGATTAAACTAGCGGGTGCAGCATGAAGGGACATAAAAAAGGCCTCTGCGCCAACAGAGACCCTCGAGAAAATCAATCACCTAGATTGTACCATAAATGAATCGTTGTGTAGAGCCTAAATAAAGAGAGCGAGGAAAGAAAAATGTCAGTAAAAGAAACAAAGCCCCAAGAACAGACACAATCTCAGGAAGTAGCCCTTTTAGGTGACGGAGCGGTATTTGTCAAACGGACCGAGTCCGGCCTTGTTAAAGCAGTCAAAGCTCAAATTAAACTCGAGGAGAAAAAAGGCCACCTGGCTGAAATCCAGGGAAAGGTTATGATAACGGCTGCCGGCTTCAACGAAATGAATAAAGTCGCTGGAATTTCCATCGTAACTCCTGATACATTAACCCTTCCGGATGGGACTAAGGTTGTAAATCCGTACCCAATGATAGACCCGGTCTCAGGAACTATCTCGAAGGTCTGGGTTAAGAAGATGGCAATTGGTTTAAGCCCGATCGGCAACTTAGTTATCACGACTTCCACCTTGCTTTATGATATCCAAATGTACTTTGTTCAAGATCTTGTGAAAAAGATAAAATTCAGCGCTGCTGCCGGACGATTATGTATGGAGTCTATGTTGACAGATCAAGACAAACAAAAAGGTATCTTTTATCGAATCGAAGGTGACTTGGGCGTTTGGGCAGACTTCAGTAACAAAGATGTGCTGACCTGTATCGAAACCTTTGTTCAAAACAAGCTCTTTGCTGAGCGTAAAGCCCAAACCATTGCAGAACGGAACGCTATGAAGAAGCACCCTGCACTTAGCACAGTCTATGTTGTGCCTACGGGCCCAGAAAAAGCCCGAATCGGAATCGTTAACGTAGTTGGATTTTCTCATGATTTTTCCCAACAAGAACTCTTAGATATTGCCCAAAAAGCAGCTGACGGAGAACCGATCACCGTGAACAATAAACGAGTTGAGGTTATTGATATAACCGGCGCAGCGACTAACGAAGATATTACGGCCACGACCGATGAAGAGGAGGTTTCTAACGACGGGGGTGGCCTACTGTGATCAACGAGATAACCATGCGCAACCTAAAAGGTCAAATGAATAACCAAAAGCTCACCGGCAAGGACATCTTGGTCGGGCCCAATGGTAAGGGTAAGACAACCCGATTACAGGCAATTGGTATCGCTCTCCTCGGTTACGTGCCTGGTAAGGGGAAACTACCTGCTGAGACGTTCAAACTAGCCAGTGCGGATACTATGTCAATTGGGTTGGTGACCGATAATCTCACGTTTACCCGCACCTTTTCAAGGTCGGAGAAGAGCGGAAAAGATGGTGCCAATAATGTTTCAGTTTCCCAGGGAATCGATTTATCGCCTAGCCGGGGTGAAAAGAAAGCAGCTGATAAGGAGGCAAGGATTGCCTTCGAGGTTGGCAACTTTCCGGTGATGCTTGATTTTAATGAGTTCCTTTCCCTGTCAGACTCAAAACGTAGGGATTTCATCTATGGATTATCGGCCATCAAAACTGATCTATGGGACCGCGTCGGTGTAGAGAAACACATTAGAACTAAACTTCTTACGTTAGATCTGGAAGTGAACAACCCTGATCAGTTTAAGATCATGGAAGGCTTAATTACCGAAGCAATGAAACAGTTTCCAGAAGCGTATGACATTCAAGCCGGCTTACAGTCGATGATCGAATGGGCCAAGGCTAAACAGACCCATTGGAACGACGAAAAAAAGAATGCCGTTGGTGCTGTCAAGAAACTTGCTGACATGAAAAACCAACTGGCAGAGACAGATCGAAATATCGTACAGCATAAAACCGAATTAGAGCAGCTGCAGCAACAACTTACCAACAGTGAGAGTCAGTTGGCCCGTGATCGAGAACGTAAACGGGCGATCGATCAGCGCCTTGTTAGGACTAGTGAGCTAGGAACGATGATTGAAACCCTGCTTAAAGTTGAGACACAACCCGAGGTTAAGTATGATTCGATAATCACGGAGCTCCATGGGCAGATCAAAGAATTCAATTTTACAGCTGAGTTCGCCAAGCTTGATCAAGAATTGCAATCGATAAACAGCCAGTTAAAAGAGGCAAAGGAACAAGATCGAGCTGCTTATGACGCATTAGCCAAAACAAAAGCAGAGATAGTCATGCTTAGTTCAACCCTAAAGCAGATCGATGAACAGTCACAGAAAAATGGCGCCGCTAAAGTCTGCGTCATACATCCCAAAATTGGATGCGACAAGGATTTTAGCAAAGCAGTATCGGTCTTTAATCTGCAGTTAGTCGTACTGGAACAAAAGGAAGCCGATCAGGATGCTGTACTGAAGGAAGTCCGGAAGCAGATCGAAATCCTTGAGGCGAGTAAAAATAACATCGACGTTCGCCGAACAGAGACGCATAAAAGTCAAACAACCTTGAATCAAGTAAACGAGGAAACCCGAAAATCGATTGCTGGCATAGAGAAGAAAAAGGCCGACGAAGTTAATGCTGCAGCGCGGATCAGTGATCAATTGAAGATGTACCAAGAGGAATTGACCAGGCTCAGAAATCTACCGGCTGAAGTAATTGCTCCACTGGATATCCTGGAGAAACAAAGCGAAGGACTTAGGGCACAGATCAAGGAACTCAAGGCCAAGCTCGAGGAGCAAGAGAAGGCTAAGATCATGCTGAGTAACCTTAAATCCACAATGATTGACTCTAAAACCGCTACTTATAACGCACAGTGCATTAAAGACCTGGCCGACTCTCTAGGCGCAAAAGGATTACAGGGTGAGTTAGTCAAAGGGATCCTCGAGCCGATAAGAGCAGATATCCAGATGAATCTTGGACTTATGGGCATCGACAGTGAGTTTTACTTCTCCACTGAATCGGATACCGGCAAGGAAGTGTTCCAGTTCGGTTGGAAAAACAGTTTTGGGGATGAGCGCAACTTTGATGCACTGAGCACTGGGCAACAGCTGTTACTGCTTATCGCGATGCTTGTCACCTTCTTAGAACGATCCAATCCACCACTCAAGGTTCTGGCCATTGACAACATAGAGAACCTTGACCGGGTAAACTTTCGGAAGGCCCTGGCTGGCATGGACAAGCTCTCAGACAAAATAGATAACATCATACTCTCTGGAGTCGTCGATTTATACGAAACAAAGTGGATTGATGGCGAAGAAGTTAGAACATTGCTCCCGGAACTCAACGGCTGGGGAGTCACGGACTTAAGCATTGTTGCTCACGAGGAGGTGGAACTTAATGCCAGGATGCTATAAATGCGGAACCCAACAAAAGATTTTAACAAGCCTTACGACCATTTTGCCTGATACCAAAGGAAAACCACAAAGTGGATCTTATTCTCTTTGTGATAAATGTGCTGGAGAACAACTGAAGGAGGATAAAAAGAAATGAGCCTCCTCGAGGGATTAAACGAACAGCAACTACAGGCTGTAACCTCTGACAATCCCATAATACTTAACCTAGCTGGGGCAGGATCCGGAAAAACCCGGGTCCTCACCCACCGGATGGCCTACCTCCATCAGGAGAAACGAGTGGGTACAAGTAACATGTTAGCCTTAACTTTTACCCGTTTAGCAGCTAAGGAAATGAAAGAACGAGTTATGGATCTAATCGGAATGGCAGAAGGCTATAAGCTGACCGTTGGTACTTTCCACAGTTTTTGTGTCCAGGTACTCCGGGAGTTTGGTTATTTAGTGGGGATGGAGCCTAACTTTACTATTTATGATGAAGAGGATCGAACGGCCATTATTCGCGCCTGCATCGATGAATTGGGTTACAAAAAAGTCAAAGTCCAGGACGTTTTAGATAATCTCTACAAAGACCTGACGAATTGGGATCAATCATTAGTTAGAGTTCTCGAAGAGTATGAATACCGGTTGAAGAGGAACAATGCAGTGGACTTGGACGCCTTATTATTCTTTACTCGAGATATCTTGGAATCCAGCCAGGCGCAGCGCGAATTACAGAATCGGTACCGCTATATTTTCGTCGATGAGTTTCAGGATACTAATGACATCCAGTTCGAGATCATCCAGCTGCTTAATCCGGAGAACCTTTTCGTAGTTGGCGACGATTTTCAATCGATCTATGGATGGCGCGGCTCCAATGTTCGAAACATCATTGAATTTCCAGACAAGAACCCGGGGTGCGAAGTCATAAAACTTGAGCGCAATTACCGGTCCACAAAGCAGATCGTCTCAGCTGCCAATACTTTAATTAAACATAATCTTAGCCAAACGGAAAAGGCGCTGATTGCTGATCGTGATGGCTTAGATATTAGGTACCTAATCATGCCTGACGAAGATGCTGAAGCTAGAAGCGTGGCCACTAATGTAGGTGTGGAAAGAGTAATGAACGCATGGTCTGATATTGCGGTCTTAGCGAGAACGAATCGACAACTGCAAAAGATCAAAGAGGTTTTGGATCGGAGGGACATTCCATCTCTGATTGTCTCTAGCCAAGATGATGTCTTCAAAAAAAATGATATCCGAAATCTCATAAGTCTTATCGAGGTTGCACTCAATCCTCAGGACGAAATTAATTTGCGCAAGGTCATTAACTTTCCTTGCCCACGAGTAACCGATCTCGAGATGAGCCATTTAGAACTGGCATCTATCATGGGAAACAACGGTTATGTTGAAGAGATGAAAAATAGCCAGATACCTGGAGGATTAGAGTTCCTGGAGCTATTACAAACGATTCGAGATATCACTGAAGAATTTGACTCTGCAGCTGTAATCCTTGCAAACACGTTCATCGTATCTGGCATATTTAAGTTTTACAAAGAAAATGGTTTAACTAATCGGTTTGATGATAATGATTCCATGCTAGAAAAGGTGGAACAGTGGCAAGAAATACAGGATTCCCTTGGAGAATCACGAGGTATTCATTCATTTCTAAAATGGATTAAAACCCGAGATCTTCAAGAAAAGTTAGTTCAAGAAAAGGTTGATGCGGTCAAACTTATGACGGTTCACGCATCTAAGGGACTAGAATTTCCTGTAGTCTTCGTTATCGGTATGAATCAAAACGTTTTCCCTAGTAAGAGAACTGAGGACTCGGAAGAAGAACGTCGGTTATTTTATGTCGCAATTACCAGGGCGAAGGATCGGTTATACCTTACTCGTCCGGAGCAAAGAGTAGCCTATCCCGGCGGCCCCATGGCCTTACAGATGGAGAGTCAATTCATTCGAGAAATTGAATTAGAACTAGCAGAAATGATCAGACTGCCCCAAGGAAAGGCGGTGGAGTTTGGATGGTTGTAGTTGAATCCCTCGACGAAAAAAACGAAAAGCCAATCCTATTCTCGCCACCAATGGTCCAAGCTATTTGGGACGACAGGAAGACAAAAACCAGAAGGGTGGCTAAAATTAGTTTTCTTCCTGGCTTTAATCCCGATTGGACTGGATATAAGCCAATTTTGGAAAACGGTAAGTTCTTTCTTGAGGGAAGCAATCACAAGCAGGCAACAACTGAAGTAAAAATCCCTTATCAAGTTGGCGACATTCTTTGGGTGCGGGAAACTTGGTGCAACATAAATAAGGACGGTATAGCGCCTGAGTATTACTATCTTGCCGACTGCCTGCGGCCATGGGTTGAAGATTATAGCCCGGCCGATTGGAAGTGGAAACCTTCAATTCATATGCCACGCATAGCTGCTAGGCTATTTCTGAAGGTCAAAGATATCCGGGTTGAGCGGTTGCAGAACATAACAGGTTGGGATGTACTTGCCGAAGGTGTTGATAACGGCAGATCAAATCCAACGATGGGTGAGCGATGGGAGAATATGCAACGCCTAGCCTTTCAGGACTTATGGGACAACCTCTACTCCAAACGTGGATACGGATGGGACCTAAATCCTTGGGTATGGGTTATTGAGTTCGAGAGGATGAATGATCCCAAATGATGTACGAGGATCGATTTCAGAAAGTACATCAACTTTTAAAGGACCATGGATGCAAGTCAACCTTTTCACTTCATAAAGAATATGAATCACCAGTATTGTTCGGAGGCTCTAACTTTTACAAGCCAGAGCAAGACATGCACTCTGACCACACACAGAAAGAATGGCGTGAAGAAGTTGATGCCAAGTTGGATGTTTGCGTACCGACTAAGAAGGCATATTCCGAAAGGAAAAAAATCAGATTTGATATTGCATGGAGTGAAAAGGCCAAGTTATACAGTATGTATGTCTCCTTGCCAACATCCGCACGAAGTATTTCATTGAGTCTCAGAAGGTTTAAGACACAAGATGATTTAATGGTCGAAGTTAATAATTGGCTAGCTAAGGCAGGGTGCAGAACAATTAAGACAAACAACATTCAAAAACTTGAAGCTATAAAGGTTGAACAAATGTCACTGTTCTAAAGGAGATGGTCAGATGGCTGAGCCAGAAAATAGGACTGCAAAAATGAACGAAATAGAGTCGAGGTTTTTTGAGGCATATATCAAGATCCTAAACCGATTCAAAACAGAAGGAGCTTTTGCTAATGATTTTCAGTTTACACTTTTCTTCCTCAAGCCACAGGAAGTACTCGGAATCTATAAAGTTGATTTTCTTTATAACGATTGTGTTGTCGAGATCGACGGTCATGAAAGCCATAAAACTAAAGAGCAAAGAGAATATGACTATGTCAGAGAACGATATCTTATGAAAAAGGGCTATAAGGTTATTCGTTTTATGGGTACTGAGGTTTTTCTTGATCCTCATAAACGCGTTATGGAAATGATTGAGATAGGTGATTTATTCCAAAGAAAGCATGATGAAGTTTGGCGGAAAGGCTATGAACGAGGTCAAGATTATTCTTATTAAAGAGGGTGAGTAGGATGGCAAGGCCACAAAAAGAAGGTATGGATTATTTTCCTCACGATAACGATGCTGCTAATGATGAAAAAATTGAAGCACTTAGAGCTTTATATGGGAACGATGGCTATGCCTTCTACTTTATCCTCCTTGAAAGAATATACAGAACGGCTGAATTTGAGTTAGACGTTTCTGATGCAGAAACTCTCCAGATACTCAGCAGAAAAGTGGGAGTAACCGAGGAAAAATTCAACAACATGTTAATGTTTGCATTAAAACAAAAGTGTTTTGATCGAGAAGCATATGAAATAAGAGGGGTGTTAACGAGCCCTGGTATCAAAAAAAGGGCTTCGATAGTGGTTGAAAAGCGAGAGAACATGCGGTCTAAATACAAAAAAGTTTCTGATGCAGAAACTACCCAAGAAACTAAGGTTGAAACGACACAAGTAAAGGAAAGTAAAGTAAAGGAAAGTAAAGTAAAGGAAAGTAAAGTAAAGGAAAGTAAAGTAAAGAATTTAAAGACCGAAGTCGTTAAAATCCTTTTTGGCGAAAAGGTTAATTTATCCGAAGCCGAATATACGAAGCTTATCGTTCAGTATGGTGAAGAAAGCGTAAAGCAGATGATTTCGATCCTTGATAACTGGTACCTGACTAAAGGTCATAAGCCTAACAAGTCAGATTATCATACCATGATTGGGTCCGGTTGGGTTCTGAAGCGATTCAAGGAGGACCAGCAAAGACAGCGTAATAAGGACCCGGGGAACAAGTCGCATATACATTCCCCGGGTAAGTTCGAGAATTTCTATCTCTAGGGGGTAATTGCATGCTAAACCGAGTCGTTCTAATCGGTCGCCTTACGAAGGATCCGGAGCTACGCTATACACCGACAGGAGTGGCCGTCGCTAACTTCACATTAGCCATCGATCGCAATTTTAAAAATGCTCAGGGAGAACGTGAAGCAGACTTTATACCCTGTGTGGTCTATCGACAGCTTGCTGAGTTCAGTGCCAATTATTTGGTCAAAGGAAAACTGACGGCTGCAGAAGGTAGAATCCAAGTTCGCACGTATACCGGCCAGGATGGTCAAAAACGTTGGGTTACAGAGATTGTTGTTGAAAGCGTTCATCTATTGAGTCCTAAGGACAACACTGGCGATGGAAATAGATCAGATTCACCCAGTGGGATACGATCCTTTGGCCATGAAGTGAATTTGGATGATGATATTCCATTTTGACAATAGAAACTGGGAGGGGAACGAGATGGGTTACGAAAAATCACCGAGAGTTCGAGATATAGCCGAAGAGCTGATTGACGATCATCATCCGCACCTTAAGGATGCGAAAGAACTTATTGAGTATTACGTCCGGGATGATAGTGGTGTGGATTGGACAGGCAAGTGCAAGAAATGTACGAGTTTTGAGCGATTCTTAACCGGCATGACGTTCCACATCTTTATTATCAAGCCAGCATTTGAACGATGGATGATGGAAAAACTCAAAGCACTTGTCGATCATGAACTGTGTCACATCCAAAGAAGAACCGGAATGGAAGTAATTGATCCAGCGTCCGGACGCATTATCAGGAAAGAATGGGCGAAGAAAACCGATCCAGATAGCTGGTATATCCGCGAACATGATGTTGAAGAGTTTTCAGATGTAATCCACAGGCATGGGCTTTGGGAGCATGGGATTGAGAAGTTCGCTGAGGCCGTTAGGGAAGCAGAGTACCAAATGACGATCTATGATGCGGAGCAGCACGAACGGGAGATGAAAATGGCGCAATGATATCAACTCACGCTAACCGCGGCAAATCCCTTGAGGAACTTATCGAGTATGCTAACGAACAATATAAAGCCAAGGAAGTTGCTTTGGTTCAAAAGGTGGCCACGCCATGGACGGTCATTAGAAAGGGAAAGCAGATCGTCTCTGCTTTCCCAGCCGAGAAAAGCACTGTGGATTTCATCGGGGTTATGGGTGATCATAGAAATTCCGTTCCAGTTGCGTTCGATGCAAAGCAATGCCATGAAAAGACGAGGTTTCCGTTAGCTAACATCGAGCAACATCAATTAGATTTCCTTGAGAATTGGATATATCGGGGCGGAACATCCTTCCTGATTATCGAAATGACTGCTCTAAGGAAAATCTACAAAGTTGAATTCGATGAAATTATGAGGTATTGGCTTGATTCATTGTCAGGAGGAAGAAAGAGCATACCCGTAAATGATTTCGAAAAGTTCAAGGTAGTTGGAGAGTCTAAGGGGATAGTTTTGGATTATTTGGAGTTGTATAGATAGGCTGAGCAAGGGAGGAATAGTCATGAAAAACACATTAGGTGATTTAAACAATCATTTATTTGCCCAATTAGAGCGCCTGGGTGAAGAGGAGTTGCAGGGCGAAAAATTGCAGGAGGAGATTAACCGATCCAGAGCGATCACCGACGTCGCAAAGCAGATTATCGACAACGGTTCCCTGGTACTCAGTGCGCTTAAGATTAAAGAGCAAATTCTCCCTGTAAATAAGACCTTGCCTGAAATTTTTATCGATCGTCCCGGAGGTCCAAAAAAGCTGCACGATAACCTGAAGACTGAATATGGACGATGAAAAAATATTCAGAAGAAATAAAGGCCTTTATCGCTGAAAACATCACAGGAACGACGACAAAAGCCATGGTTGAGCTTGTTAACTCGAAATTCGGCACAGATTTCACCGAAAGCAAAATGAAGTCATTTAGAGGAAATTATGGGCTGAGAAGCGGAATTGGCTGCGGGATTCCAAAAGGGACGCCAACGAAATCATTCCCGGCAGAAGTACGGGAGTTTATCAGGAATTATTATGTCGGCGTCGGTCACCAAGGCATGGCGGATATGTTGAATAAGGTATTCGGAACGAATTATACCAAAGGCCAGATGAAAGCGATTTATGCCAGGTTTAAGCTGAATAGCGGCAGGACAGGACGATTCCCCAAAGGGAATAAGCCCGTCACCGCGATTAAGAAAGGTCAGCGCTTATCACCAGACACGGAGTTTTTTAAGGGCCAGATACCGCACAATTACAAGTCTATCGGTACTGAAATATTAAGGGCTGACGGATATGTCTGGGTAAAGATTGCCGATCCGAATAAATGGCGACAGAAGCACGTCTTGATATGGGAAGCCGCAAACGGTCCGAAGCCGGATAAGCATGTAGTACTTTTCGGTGATGGAAATAGGCAAAATTTTGAACTTGATAATCTGATTCTTGTATCTCAGAAGCAGCTAGTAAGGCTGAACCAAAAACATTTAATTCAAAACGATGCCGAGCTGACTAGAACTGGGATAATTATCGCGGATATTTCTAATCAAATAGGAGAGAGAAGGAAAAGGAAGTAGGTAAGGATGAGGGAAAACGTGAAAGCGCTGATTGTCTTAAACGGTCAATATTACGCTGGTGAAAACACTCAAGAAAACAAACTAATCTTTAACCCGAAAAGATCAGAGGCGGTAGTCGTAGATGAGAGAAGGCTAAGATTTATTACTCAAAGCATTCTTAGGTGGTTCATGAATGGAGAAATCGAGCTGAAGAGGCTTGAAATACTTAGGATCGGTGGATAAAAAAATGTGTCAATGTCGTAAATGCAAGGCCAGTGCTTGTCGATGCAAGAATTGTGCAGAAAAGAATAATTGCAGGTATCCGGACGTAGATCTGTGCCGATGGATACAGATAGGAGGTAAGAAGTAGAATGACCAGAGATGAGATCTTAGCAATGAAACCAGGGAAAGAACTTGATGCTTTGGTGGCTGAACATGTATTTGGCTGGCGTAAAGTACCAGGGCCAATAACAGATTACGATGGTCCCTGTGAATCCTTTGATGTGCTTGTTCCTCCGACAATCGACGATCCATTCCCTTTATATCCTCCGCGAGGAGCCATTAAGCCCTGGTGTTTTTGCAATAAGTGGTCAATCGACTTAACCGCAGCGTGGGAACTTAGACAGTATATTCATGAAACAATTGGCGGAACAAAAATAATATCTGTCTGTGGTGATCTTCCTGAACTATGCAAGATCTGGAACGGGAAAAAGTACATCGAGGCGAAAGGATATGCTATCCCCGAAGCAATTTGCAAGGCTGCATTAATTGCGAAGATTGGAGTCGAGTAGAATGAGTGAAACAAAAATAGAATGGGCTACACATACATGGAATCCAGTTACCGGCTGTAGCAAAGTCTCATCCGGTTGCGCCAACTGTTACGCCGAACGCATGAGTAAGCGGCTGGCAGGGCGGTGCGGGTACCCATTGGATAATCCGTTTAGAGTCACATTACATCCGGATAAGCTTAAGGATCCTCTGAAGTGGAAGAAGCCGCGAAGGATATTCGTGAACTCCATGAGCGACTTGTTTCATGATGATGTTCCTGATAGCTTTTTGGATTTAGTTTTCGCATCGATGGCAAAGGCTTCGCAACATACATTCCTCGTACTAACCAAAAGACCTGAACGAATGAGCAATTACATCCTAAAAGCAATGTTTGATGAAGAGTGTAATTATGACGGATTATATGCAGCATTAGATGAATTAGGGATCCCAGATGCTAACCCAATGGCAAACGTCTGGCTAGGAGTCTCAGTTGAGAACCAAGCTGCGGCAGAGAGGATATCGATACTCAAGCAGATTCCAGCAGCAGTAAGGTTTGTTAGTTTTGAGCCACTGCTAGGCGAAATTAATTTAACTCCGGATCTGTGGAAAGATATAGATTGGGCAATTGTTGGCGGAGAATCAGGACCTGGAGCGCGGCCAATGCATCCTGATTGGGTTCGTAGTCTGAGAAATCAATGCCAAGTGGCAGGGACAAAGTTTTTTTTTAAGCAGTGGGGAGAATTTCGAGAGGTGTGCCGTTATAACTCTTGGCCAAAATACGCTGACGCTGTCGCTGGAGTAGCAAGGGCAATTGGTGTGGATAGATCAGCATTACTTAATGCGGACGGATCAGATTTGGTTAACGGCGGACCGGATCACAAGGTATATCCAATCAGTCATCTTGCAAGAGTCGGCAAAAAGAAAGCCGGCCGCGAACTTGACGGACGAACGTGGAATGAGTTTCCGGAGGTGCAATCATGACCGACGATAACGCCTGCCCATACTGCGGAGCAACAGTAATTCATACAGGGGGATGCATCAAATGTCCAGATCCGTCTTGTGGTTGGAGTAAGTGTGGATAACTGCTGTGGACAAGTTGTTAGTTAAATGTGAATAAAGGGGTGAATTAGTTAGAAAGGGGTGGCCAATAGTGAAGCAGCTAATCAAGGAGTATAAAATTACTCTAAGACGTGTTAATAGAGCAAGAACAGAGGCCACCAACAAGGAGGATAAATCACTACTTGCAGGCTGTGCGGACAGCTTAACCTTTTCAATAAAATATATGGAGATTGGAAAACATCCGGATAGTCGACGAGGAATAACAAGGTTGAGTAGTGCTCAAAGGGAAGTACCAGTGGATCCGCGCAACGTGGCTTTTGTTCGGGCCGCTGCTCTACAGAGCCAGCCTTCAGAGGTTAGTGAGAAAATGAAAAGAGCTATAGATGATTTAGGGATCGTCCTCAAGGAACTAAGCACGAAGGAGCAGGAGGCATACTCTTTAGTTAGAGGCAGTGGTTATTCTTTCGGAGCTGCTGCAGCGATAATGCAGATACAGAAAGCTACAGCGCAGACGTTGGTTAAGAGGGCAGAGGATAAGATTTATTCGATGGTGGCGGATCTAACGGATCATGGAATTGTTTTCAGACAGCCCGTTCAAATGGAAATGTTCTAGTTTTGTCATACGATTGCCACCTATATATAGGGACTATTTTACTTAATGAGCCTTCGGGCTCTTTTCTTTTGGAGAATAGGAGTTGAGAATCTTGGCCAAGAGAACGAGAATTGAGCCAACCCTTTTCCAATGCCCAAACTGCAAAAAGAAATATTTCTCTTATCAGGAAAGAATGTGGTGTCCGGATTGCACAAAGGAGAAAGAGGAGAGCGTGGGGTCGGATGATGCGGAGCAACTAAAGGGATCCGGATAAAATAAAAAAGCAGCCGGTTAAGGCTGCTGATTTATTATATCTCATTAGTGTTAATGCCAAGTTGATCCTTCAGGGCACCTTGTAAAACCTGTGAAAAATTTACCCCGGCTTCATCGCCTAAGACCTTGAGATATTTTGGCACAGAAACGTTGATGCGCATTGTTGTCATATCATTTGCCTTGCGGTATTTGTCGAAGTCGATATCCACCCATGTCACCGATTCATTGGTTTCGTGTTCCGGTTCAACGCTAGAGGGTTCTGGAATTTTTCTTCCGTCATCTTGTTCCGTAATGCCCCAAAGCCCAATTGCGTCACGAGCCATATAGATAGCTTCAGCAATATCTTTTCCCTGAGTGTTAATGTCTAAATCGGGGACAGTTACGACGTAACCAGTCTTTGTAGGAGTCAGAATAATGGGGTATGCCTTAATCATTTTACACACTCCTTTTTTAGTTTTTTAGTTAGCGACGAGGCTTATTTTAATCCCCGTCGCTTGATAATCTTTTTAGCTAGTATGTCATCAATTTCCGTTTGCCTTGAGATCGGTTCATTGTGTGTGCCGTTGGTGTAGATTGTGTGGTCGTGACCTTCTCTCTTGAGCCACCAGCCATTCTTTTCTAGAAGTTTGACCAGATCCTTCCTTTTCATTCCCTCACCTCTTGATTATATTATACACATTAAGTGTGTATAAGTCAAGTGGTTTATGAAATAGTATTGGGATATTTTCTTTTATGGAGTAATTACTATGCCATTAAGACCATTACGGCCATGCAAGCAGATAGGGGAGCTGGTAGATGATGAGGAGTAACAAAGGGGTGAGACTAGATGCCTAGCAAGCCAATGCATATGTGCAATCATCCAGCGTGCCCCAACTTAACGCAAGATCGATTTTGTTCTGAGCATACAAAGCAAGAGCAACAGAGATACGATAAGCGACGTGGATCGGCGCATGAACGAGGCTATACATACCGATGGAGTCAATACTCAAAGTTGTTCTTGAAGCAACCTGAGAATGTATTCTGTAAGCTACAGTTAAAAGGATGCACCAATATCTCAGGGTGCGTTGATCATATAGACCCTCCCGACGGACCCAATGATCCAAGGTTCTGGGATAAGTATAATCATCAAGGAGCGTGCATCCATTGCAACTCAGTAAAGGGACATACAATGATTAAAGGTGAGTCTGAGCCGTTTAGTATGGGGTAGGGGGGTGATGATCCTTGGAGCCCTTCCGGTCGAGACCGAGTATGCTCCTCTGCACGAATTTTTTTCCCAAAACTATATGATTAAAAGGTGGTGGTTCCTGATGCCGGGTGGAAGACCTACAAAACCTTTGGCCTTGGTAAAGGGCCATCGAACAAAAGCCGAAAAAGCAGTAAGAGAAAAAGCTGAAAGTAATCTGATCACAGGCTTTTCGCTGAAAGAGTGGTCGGATGTTAAAGTAGATGAAATTGCTCATAAAGAATTTCTGAGAATTAAAAAAGTGCTAAAGAGCATCGACAAGGACGATGGCCTGCATGAGGGTGTGATCAATCGTTATTGTCTGCTTCACAGTGAATGCAAAAAGTTTGAGGATCTTAAAAGGAGTTGCGACGACGAACTCCAGGAGTTGAGTAAAGCCTACCAAGAAGGCAAGCTTGACTTCTTGGAATACCTCGATAAAAAAGAGAGGGTCCAAGGTAGATTCTTAACCCTTGATAAGAAGATCATGGAAAAGCGAAAGATGATGCTGGATATAGAGAAAGAAAACATCATGACGATTCAATCAGCGCTGCGCTCCATACCTAAAAGACCTGATGAAAAGAAGGGGAAATCGAAAATGGCCGCCTTCTTAGATCGAAAGAAGGTCGGTATGGATGGCTCATGATAAAAATAGAGCACTAGAACCTATTGAGTTTATCCAGATGCTTAATCTGACTGACGACTTTTATGATCAACCTTTTGTTTTACCAAAGTGGCAGCACGATGTTATTTGGGACGTATACGGAACGGTAGGAGAGAATGGATACCGGCAATACCGATATGCCTACCTTGAAATACCGAAAAAGAACGGCAAAACAACCCTGATCGCCGCTTTATCTCTTTATCATCTAGCTTGTGATGGGCCAGGCGGGCAAATATACTGCTGTGCTGCAGACAGAAGTCAGGCAACGTTAGTTTATAAAGCGGCTGTCAGTATGATCGAACAAGACGAAGAATTACAGGAAATGTTTAAAATCACTGACAGCAGGAAAGAAATAGCCAACATCGAGACGGGAACGATCCTCAAAGTTCTATCTGCTGAAGCGTATTCCAAACATGGATTGAATCCAACGGTTGTTATTTTCGACGAGCTACACGCTCAGCCGAACAGAAACCTTTGGGATGTAATGACGTTTGGTGCAGGAGCTGCCCGAAAAGAACCCCTTTGGTGGGTAATCACTACAGCTGGTGACGATCCCGACCGCAATACAATCGGCTGGGAAATCCATGATCAGGCTCAGAAACTAATCGATGGGGAATTGATTGATCCGTCATGGTACGCGAAGATTTATTCAGCTCCTGAAGATGCGGACATTTTCGACGAGGATCTTTGGCATAAGATTAACCCATCTTTAGGAATCACAATTGATATCGAGAGCGTAAGGCGCGAAGCCATAGCCGCACGGAACAGTGAAAGTTCTGAGCGGCTTTTTAGATGGCTGCGTTTAAATCAGTGGATCTCCCTCAAACGTATAGGGTGGCTGCCATTAACGCTTTGGGATTCGACGGTCGGCAAATGGTCAAAAGCAGATCTTGTGGGTAAAAAGTGTTACCCCGGGTTGGATTTATCTAGCACGATCGACTTAACCGGACTCGCCTTAGTGTTTCCTCCGCAAGATGGAATCCCGGATTGGCGCGTCCTAATTGAAGGGTGGATTCCTGAAGACAAAATGAAAGAGAGGATTCAGCGTGATGGTGTACCTTATGACAGGTGGGTAAAGAATGGATTCTTACACGCAACGCCAGGAGATGTTATTGATTATGATTTCGTCGAGGCTAGAATCGTGACACTAAGTAAACAGTACAGCTTTCAATCAGGCGGAACGGACCCATGGAATAGTCGTATGTTAACTCAAAGACTGGAAAAAGAGGGGGTTCAATTCCTTGAAGTAGCCCAAAATATGGCCCAAATGTCCCCAGCTATGAAGGAAACAGAACGCCTTTTAAGATCAGAACAGTTAACTCATGAAGACAATCCACTTGCTAGATGGTGTTTTGGTAACGTTGTCACAGCGGTTGATGGTAACGAGAACATAAAACCCATGAAGAACAAGTCTAAAGACCGTATTGACTTGATAGTGGCTTGGATAAATGCCATGTCAATAGCAACCAGAATAGAGAAAACCTACTGCCCATACAATGCTGATCGCGGCATAATCATGCTGTAAAGGTGGTGAAAGTTTGAAAATTAACCTATTTGGCAAGGAATTTGAGATAAGAATGGGCAGAGTTGTGGAAAGCCTCCCGAAGCCATACGACGAGGATGGATGGCAAGCTTATTTGACTGGTAAGGGTTACGCGGTAAACCACTCAACAGCCTTGAGGGTGGCCGTAGTGATACGCTGCGCTGATGTTGTAGCCAAGACTATAGCGAGCCTTGGATGCCATCTTTACAAAGAGATAGGCGATGGAAAGGACAGGGCCCGAGCCCATCCTTTGTATAGATTAATGCGAATGTTGCCTAATTCGGAAACGACAGCTTACGAATTCTGGCATATGTACGTGTTTAATCTCATGATGACAAAGGGCGCTTATGCAAAGATAGTCCGTGATCAGAATGGATTTATCAAAGAGCTTTGGAACATCCCGACCAATAGGGTACGAATGGACCGTAATAACGTAACCGGAGAAAGATACATTGATGTCATCTATCATGATGGCAAAGGTGAAAGAATTTACTCCGGTAATTTTATGTATACTCCTGGTCTTCGGTTCCAAGATGAAGAGGATCCGCATGATTTTATACGGATAGCTGCTGATGTCCTTGGCATCAGTATGGCATTGAATGGCTATGCAAAAGATTTCTTTGAGAATGGGGCTAACCTAGGTGGATTTGTGGAATACCCTTCAGCAATTAACCTTGAAGCGTTCAAGAAGTTCAAGGAAGACTGGCAAAAGGCCTATTCAGGAGTTGTAAATCAGCATAAATGGGCTGTCCTTGAGGGTGGCTTCAAGCTAACTAAGTTTGATAGTAATCCTGAAGAGGCCCAAGCATTGGAATCGCGCAAGTTTGCCATCATAGAGGTCTGCAGGATCATGGGGGTAACGCCTCATAAGGTTTTTGAACTTGACCGTGCAACGTTTAATAACATCGAGCATTTAAACATCGAGTACGTGCAGGAAACAATCGATCCGATGGCCGAGCGCCTAGAGCAGACCATCTATAAAGATGCACTAACCACAAACGAGCAGAAAAAACACTATGCCAAATTCAACACCAACAAGCTGCTCAAAGGTGATACCAAGACAAGGACAGAGTATTACAGCTCAATGCGGCAAAATGGTGTGTTTAGTGCCAACGACATCCTTGATCTTGAGGATAAAAACTTGATGTCCGAGGAAGAAGGTGGAAACTTGCGATTAGTAAACGGGAATATGATCCCGCTAACAGTCGCAAAGAACAATCTACCAAAAGCAATGCAGAAAGGAGCTGGGAAAGATGCCGGAGGAACATAAAACAATTGAGTACAGATCTATAGGTGGATTTGAAATTCGCGTAACCGAGGATGGTAAGAAATATATCGAAGGCTATGCAATCAAGTGGGAGGAGCTATCTTCTGTACTTGGATACTACTATAAATTTCGTGAAAAGTTTCAAGACGGAGCCTTTAACGATTACTTAAACGCTGGCCTGGATACGAAATTTCTAGTTGACCACGATACTGGGAAAGTCTTAGGTAGATCTAACAAAGGTACTCTGACATTAACGTCTGATACAACAGGCTTAAAATACAGCCTGGCGATACCGCCTACGACCATAGGGAGTGATGCTTATGAGGACGTAAGATCAGGCAATAAAGAGTATATTTCGGTCGGCTTCAAGGCTACCTTGGATGATTGGAATGAAGCTGATGAGAACAACGTTATCAGAACCGTCGTAAAAGCTAATCTTCCTGAAATTTCTCTTACAGCGTGGCCAGCTTACGAGCAGACCACGGCAAGCGCTAGGAGTATAGATGAGGCGTACAAGGAATACAGGGCGGCAAAAACGCCGGAGCCTGTTACTGGTAGCGAGTCTAATCCAAATGCACTTGAAGAGCAACGAAAGGATTTCAATAATCTCAGGAACAAAATTTATAGAATATATGAGGGGGAAAAATAAAATGGCAATGGATGGAAAGAAAATTATTGAATTAAAACAAGAAAGAGCTAATCTCGTTATAGATATTCGCTCACTAATGGACGAGCACGAGGGGAAAGAAATTCCTCAAGAAAAAAGAGATGAACTTACCCGAATGGAAACTCGTTTCGACGCACTGAATGGTGACATCACCAAAGAAGAACGTCAGCTCGAAAGAGAAAGGGTTATCGGCGAGAACCAAAAGCAAGAAGAAAAACGAGAAACAGATGCCGATCAAGAAGTCAGATCGGCATTTAATCATTATCTGCGCGAAGGTACCTCTCAAGCCATGGCTGAATTTCGTGCACTTCAGCAGGACAACCCAACACAGGCGGGATACTTAGTTGCGCCTCAGCAGTTTGTTGCCCAACTTATCCAAAATAAGAATGATTTAACGTTTATGCGTCAAATCTCCAACGTACTTCCTACGCTTTCTGGAGCTCAATCTTTGGGATACCCTAAGAGGACTTCAAGGATGAGCACTTTTGCTTGGGGGACAGAAATTAAGGCCCCGACTCCAGATACCGCGCTTGCATTTGGGAAAAGGGAATTCAAGCCGATTCCTGCTACTGGTGGTATTTTGGTATCTAAAACCCTAATCCGTAATGCCGCAATCAATACAGATGGTTATTTGCGAGGCGAAATGGCTTATAACCAAGCCACAAACGAAGAACAAGCATATTTAACGGGAGATGGAGCGGGAAAACCATTAGGAGTGTTTACTGCTTCGGCTGAAGGGATTAGTACAGCTAGAGATGTTTCTACCGGAAACACGGCTACCTCAATAATGTTTGATGGATTGATTGAAGCAAAATTCAGCATCAAACAGCAGTATCAAAGTGGATTAAACTGGCTTTTCCACAGGGATGGAGTCAAGCAGCTTGCAAAAATTAAGGACGGCGACGGGCAGTACATTTGGCAGCAGTCCGTTACCCTTGGAACCCCGGACATGTTACTCAGCTATCCGGTGAAAATGTCCGAATATGCTCCCAACACATTTACGACCGGGCTTTATGCTGGCATTCTTGGAAATTTCAAAGAGGGTTATTGGATTTGTGACAGCCTAAATCTTGAAATACAGGCTTTGATGGAACTGTACGCGCTCACAAATCAAATATTCTACATCGGAAGACACGAAACCGACGGAATGCCGGTACTTGAAGAAGCATTTGCGCGCGTCAAATTAGGTTAATCAGCGGCGGCCTTGGCGCCGCCTATCAAATTTATAATTGGAGGGAATACAAATGATTCAATCATTACTCAACGGATGCGCCTTCGATAAGGTGCTTAACAACACTGCAGCGGGGACAGGTGATACACTAAACAGTGATATTATCGACCTACAAAACTATGATAGCGTGTGCTTTATTGCTACCACCGGAGATGTTGCAGATACTGCAGTCGGTACTCTAAAGGCTTATTGTGGAGATGCGGCCGCACTTGGCGATGGAGCATATAAGACCACGACAGCCACATTCACAGCCACGGCTACAAGCGCCGACAATAAAGTCGTAATCCTCGACGTTGTCCGTCCTGGCAAACGCTACGTCCGCGCAGATCTCGTAAGGGCTACGGCGAATATTCCGGTAGAATCCATTGTGGCGATTCGGTATAACGCTCGAAACATTCCGACAATCCAGCCAGCAGATGTTGTTGCCGTTGGATTATCTGTAAACTAACTAGGTGCCCGGTGTAATGCCGGGCTATTCTTTGAGATTGGAGTGATTAATTTGCCTGGATATAACGCAAAGGTAAACAAAAAGCAAAACCCTGACGTTCTTTCCGTTGAAACTGGTGGATCGATCGACATCGAGACCGGCGGCAAAATACTTGCAAACGGAACCCAAGCGGCTCATATCGCCAATGCGACAGGAGCCGCGGGCGCCAATCCGACGCAAGCGGAATATGCGGCTTTGGTAGCGAAATTTAACTCGGTACTTTTAGCTCTTGAGGGAGCTGGCGTACTAGCTAGTTCATAAGGAGGCACCTCATGAAAGTAAAATTATTAGTTCCAATTTGCGGACCTGATGGGAGTTTTAAAGCTGGGGATGAACCAGATTTAGCGGAATCTATTGCTATGGGATTGATAACCGGCGGCTATGCCGAGGCGCTTGAACCTTTCTCCGTTGTCGAAGAACTAAAGGCAGGTGAACCGGATGAGCCTGAAGATGATAACGCCGCCAACGACGGAACCAATGACACTGACGGAAGCGAAGCAACACCTAAGAGTGGACGGAAGCGCCGATGATACTCTGATCAATAGTCTTATTACACAAGCCCGTGAATGGTGCGAGGACTACCAGGGGAAAAGGTATATTACCCAAACCCTTGAGTTAGTCCTTGACTCCTTTCCGTGTGCGGATATTGAGTTTAAAGCCTGTTCTCCTGTTCAGTCAATTTCTAGCATCAAGTACACTGACAAGGATGGCGCTGAAACTACGCTTGCGGCTACGGAATACATCTTGGATAATGATAGCTTTGTGCATCGTATTTCCCTCGCTTATAACAAGTCATGGCCTGCGGCCACCCTACAGCCGATCAACGCCGTGAGGATCCGGTTTGTCGCGGGCTATGGTGACGCAGCAGCAGTACCGGAGTCCGTAAAGTGGGCCATGGTCCTACAGATGCGATTACTCTACGACGACTATAAGCCCGATGAACGCGAAAAGCTTGAAAAAGCCCGGGATGCTTTGCTTGGTATGAATCGGGTGGTGCCAGTATGAAGTCAGTAAAATTAAATAAGAGAATTGACATCCAAAACTATGTCAGAGTAGAAAATGAAGTCAGCGAAGAAGTCAAGCAATGGCAATCCTACGTAACTCTGTGGGCCATGTTCTACAATAGCAACGTAAACAGGCAGCTGGAAGTAAAGGCCGAAAAAGAAACTGCAAGTATTTTCTATGAGATCGTGATAAGGTATCGGAACGACATCGATACCACTATGCGTGTGGTTTACGGAGGAAAAAAATACAACATAGATCACGTCGTAAATCAAAACGAGCAGAACATTGAGACTCATCTATTTTGTACCCTCATCGAGGAAGGTGTTTATAATGAGTAATTTTGAATTCAGGGGTTTAGATGAATTTGAACGGGACCTTGTCAGGGTTATCACGGAGAAGTACCCCAATGAAGCTAAAGCGTTTATGCGGAAGCAGGTCAATGACGTAAAGACTCAAGCCAAGCGCGACACCCCGGATGACACTGGATTTACGAAAAGGCACTGGAAAACAGCCACGAAAGGCAAAAGGGGCGCTTCCGCAAATTTTATCGAATCGACAGTTACTAATAATGCTCAACTATCTCACTTGCTCGAAAATGGGCATGCGATTAAAAATGAGAAGAACGGTCCCGTACTTGGATTTGTGCCCGGTGTTCACATGCTCGAAAAGGCCGTCATCAAAAAAGATGCAGAGTTCAACGGGGAATTAAACGCTTTCGTTAGCCAAGCGCTGGAGGAGTTAGAGCTATGATCGGCTATGTAGGTATCAAGAAGGCTGTAATCGATGTTCTGAAACTTAAAGCTGGCACCGTTAAGGTAGTTGCAAACGAGGTATTGAGCGGGTTTAAACCACCGGCTTTTTTTGTGCAAATGGTGCCCATTAGCGACACGGCCCATATTGACTGCGAGGAGAAACTTCTGACGGTCAACATCCATTACTTTTCAGCGGAAAAAACTGACCTGGCTAACCTGAAAATGGTTGACCAGTTAAACGCAGCCTTTTTTAACACCCTAAAAATAGGGGATCGGGTAATTACTCTGAGTAACAAGCGGCATCAAATCACGGACAATGTTTTACAGTTCAAGTTTGAGCTGGAATTCTTGAATGATGTCGATGCGGTGGAAGTAAACGGCGAGTGGGTAATGCCAACTAATCTCGATGACAGCTTGGGCTATACAGCAGAAACGTTAGCGCAAACGCAAGAATTAGAACTTAAGGAGGAATAACCATGGGATTACCTCAAATTAATATCGCGTTTCAAACCTTGGCAGCAACAGCGGTCGCCAGAAGCGCCAGGGGGATTGTTGCGCTCATCTTGAAGGACTCAACAGATGTAACCTTCGACACTAAAATTTATACAGATGTAACCCAAATTGACCCCCTTGATTGGACAGCAACGAACCTTGATTATATCCAGAAGACGTTCCTGGGCACGCCAACTAAGGTCATCGTTGAGAGGGAAGATGCAGCTGCATTAAATTACAACGTGTCCTTAGCGAGATTAGCTAATAAAAAGTGGAATTACCTTGCTATACCGGGGATAATCACTGGAGACGTTGCCACGATTTCAACATGGATTAAGTCGCGTAGGGATACCGACAAAAAGACCTTCAAGGCTGTATTGCCGAGCAGTGTATCAGATCACGAAGGAATCGTTAATTTCACCGGAACCGGCATAGATGTCGGTGCAGAAACCTACACGACAGAAGAATATTGCTGCAGGATTGCTGGTATACTGGCTGGCTTACCGTTCACCAGGAGCTCAACTTATTACGTGCTTACCGAGGTGGATAGCATCACTGAAACGGCCACACCGGATGCCGACATTGATGCAGGAAAGCTTATCCTGGTAAACGACGGTGAGCATATCAAAATTGGTCGAGGTGTGAACAGCCTAACCACTACGACCGTAACCAAGGGTGCCAAGTTTAAAAAGATCAAGATCATGGAAGCAATCGACCTAATGCGGGAGGATATTCGGGACACCTTTGACAGCGAATACGTCGGGCAAGTAAACAACTTTTACGACAACAAAGTGTTATTCATAACGGCCATCAATGCCTATTTCAAGGGGCTGCAACGCGACGAAATATTAGACCCTAGCTTTACCGCGTTGGCTGAGATTGATATTGACGCCCAGGAACTATACTTGCAATCGGTCGGCACCGATACAGCGGCATTAACTGACGCACAAATCAAGGAATACAACACCGGGAGCAAGGTCTTTATCAAGGCAAGCGGGAGCCCGCTGGATGCCATGGAAGACCTAGACTTCTCAATGTTGATCGTATAGGAGGCGTGAACTGATGGTAAAAATCAGAGGCAATAACCAGATTAACGGTACATGGGGACAAGTTTGGTGGAATGGAGAACTGATCTTTGAATTAGAGAGCTTCGAGGCTAAGGTGATTGCAGAGCGAGAAGATGTAGTTATCGGCATGGATAAGGATTCAAAGCTAGTTGGCCTAAAGGGTGAAGGTTCCATGAAGGTTAAGAAAGTATTTAGCCGAGGGAAAAAGAAATTCCTCGATGCCTGGAAAAAAGGCGAAGATCCCCGCAGTACGCTTGTCAGCAAGCTCAAAGACCCTGACACCGTGGGGAAACAATCCGAGCGCGTGAGCATCGGTAATGTGTGGTTTGATGAATTGACCTTGATTCAATTCGAGCAGGGTAAAAAGGGCGAAGATGAATATAAGTTTGGCTTTACTGCCAGCGATGCGGATTTCATTGACACAATCGAAGTGCAATAAGAAGGGAAATGATTAACGTGAAAGCAAAGAAAAAACTAAGCATTAGTGATTTAATTTCTAATGCCGACAAGATCAAATCTAAAAAGGCTGAAACTAGGGAGCTGTATGTTAGGTCCCTTGATGCAACCGTAACGATTACTAAGCCAAGTCGGGCCACTGTTCTCGACAGCTACGACATCGGAGAAGGCGCAGGAAATGCTTATTTAGTCTATGAGTGCGTGACCGAGCCGAGTTTTAAAGACACAGCCTTACAGGCCGCATACAACGCGACCGGATATGAGGTGCTAGATCAGATTCTTGATAGTGGTGAAATTGACTCCATTGCGAAGGAAATAGTTAGTTTTGCCGGGTATGGCACTGATTCGGTCAGCGTCGTCGAAGCTGTAAAAAACTAATAAAAGGTAATTCAGAGTTACGCTTCATGCATTATTACTTGCAGAAAGGCTTAGCGCTGGATTACCTTTTAAATTTGTCCGGTCAAGAAAAAATTTTCCTCACGGCGAGTATGCATCTAGCATACGAGGAAAAGGCAGAAGAATGGCAGCAAGGTCACTTAGTCTATTTCGGCAAGTGACCTTGCCTTTTTAGTGAGGTGAGACTATGGGAAACCACGTTATAGGGGCAACTCTAACACTCAGGGATAACATGAGCGCCACGCTTAGGGGTGTGAGGCGTGAGCAATCTGCATTCCGGCAAGATGTGCAAGCAACTCAAAGAACCCTGCGTCAGCGGATGGAAGTACGGTTAGATGCAACGGCAGCCACTAGGACTATTTCGAGGGTAAGGACCGCAATCGAGCCTTTGAGAAGTAGGATAGTGACCGCAGTAGCGATAAGGGACAATGCTGCTCGGGAAAGGCGCAGAATTAGGAATGAGATGAACGCGCTGGGCCGCCAAGCTATTGCTCCTTTGGTTAGCGTGAGAGATTCGGCAAGTCGGGTTATAAATGGTATTAGTAGTAAACTTTCAGCTTTGAAAGGTATAGCAACTGGCATTTCGATTGGCGGTGTAGGAGTCGCGGCCGGGGCCGGGTTTGCCCTAAATAGCGGAGCGCAGTTAGAACAACAGCAGATATCAATGGAACATTTCATTGGAATCAACAATAAAGACAAAAGCGCTACAGATGTTAAAAATATTTCAGGTAATTATTTAAAGGACTTAAGGGAAAATTCAAATGCCACACCATTTGGAACATCAGAGGTCATTGGCGCAGGAACTAGGGCGCTGGGGGTAACTGGCGGGAATACGAAGGATGCTATGGATCTCGTTAAAGTTGCAGAAGATATGGCGGCATTAACTCCCGGGAAAACTGTATCCGATGCAATGGAAGCATTAGCAGATGCCAAGAACGGCGAAATGGAACGACTAAAAGAATTTAACGCAAAAGTTTCAGCAGAAGACTATAGCAAACTTGGCTTCAAGGGTGTTGTGGACACAAGATTAAAATCACAATTCGAGGGTGGCGCGGCAAAGTTGTCCACATCAGGAGCTGGGCTTGCAAGTACGGTTAAGGGAAAGTTGGGCTCTAGTATCCAAGATACCGGGTTAAAGATGCTCGAAAAGCTTAAACCTGCAATGACTAGCGTCATAGGCATGATTGACAAATACAGCCCTCAAATGGAGAAGTTCGGCCTTAAAATTGCCGACGGGATAGGGTTTGCAGTTAGTAAATTGCCAGCCTTGAAACAGCACCTAAAGGATGCGTTTGAAGCAGCCCGGCCGGCAATAGACTGGTTGAGTATGACAGGATTCCCGGCGATAAAGGGCGCAATCACAGGGGCGTGGGAAAAGGCTGAGGGTGTTTACAATTTCTTCAAAGACAATTGGCCTTTGATTGGACCTTTCGTTAAGGGTGTTGCTATAGCGTTTGGGATTTATAAAGGCGTAATGATGGCAGCAGAGTTTGCAACTATTGCGGTAACAGCCGCACAATTGGCGCTAAATTTCGCCATGAATGCTAACCCTATTGGCCTAATAATATTAGGCATTGGCCTACTCATAGGCGCAGGAATAGCCTTGTATCAAAATTGGGACGTAGTGAAGCAAAAGGCCGGGGAATTATGGGAAGGGATAAAAAGCGTCTTCTCTGATATTGGAGGGTGGTTTGATAGAAATGTTATACAGCCTATTTTGGGAATTGTACCGGATTGGCTAAAGAGCATATTTTCAGGCGGTAACTCAAATGCGACGATTTCGGTTACTTCGAGTAATGTATCGGACGTAGATGGAAGCCACGCCAATGGCCTAGACTACGTTCCATTTGACGGATACATCGCGAAGCTCCACAAAGGTGAACGGGTACAAACTGCCAGCGAGAACCCCTACAATGGCGGCGGCAGCTCATCGGGTAGCTCCTCAGGTGGAGGTATAGTGGTCCATATGAACGGAACCGTTATAAGAGAGGAAGCAGACGTTCATAAGATCGCGACGGCAATCGTTTATGAAATAAAAAACGTTTCGGCAAATATGGCTTAGGAGGCGGATAAATGGAATACTGGCTGATACAGGGTGAGCAAAAATTACAACTTCCGGTACCACCGCCAACTTATGAAATCGCGAAAAGCATGAACAATGCGACCGAAACAGTGGAGAACGTGGGGGAAATAAGTTTTTTAGGGAAACCCAAGCTTAGAACGATTTC
>JAEHJW020004434.1_pt1 | contig 28956 bp, 34 predicted proteins | sample 9271431 | NCBI WGS metagenome assembly JAEHJW02 | reverse complement strand
CCACCGGCAAGTCCGCCATGCGGCTTGAACGGAAAAGGGACGATCTTCCCGGCACCCTTGTCTCCGCTCATTTTTTCTCCTCTGTCGGCCGGATCTCGCCATCGATAATCTCTTTCACGTGTTGCCGAACAAAACCGCAGCTTTGGCAACACAACGTATAAGCTGGGACGAATTGCGAAAGGGTTATGGTGATCCGAGAAATACCTTTATCAATCCCTGTTCCACCCAGGATATACCAGTTTTTATTTTGACAAAACGGACACACCTCGAACTTAGCGTGCTTTTTTATTTTGTCAGTGATCTCGTTAAAGTCCAAATCACCGGTTGCGTCATCGCTCATGGGATTGGCTCATTCCGGTTTTTTGCGTATCCTTGGCCCAAGTCTCCATCTGCCGAGACTTATAACGACACCGCCCGGCCGGCAAGGGTGCCGCTCGCGCCGAGCGCCGTCATGTCCGCTTCCAACCGCGCCCAGTCGACTCCCGCCGGATCGGTTCCCGTCGCGCGCAGCCAGTTCGGCGAGAGCAGGGCGCCTATGCGCTGCCCTTGGGGACGACGGGGAGAGGAATCAACGAAAACGGCGCCATCGGCGGCATTACGTTTTCCATAAATGTCTTCCCGCGGTGGTTTTCCACTACCTTCGTGCAAACTGGCACTTGCGCGAAAGTATGCGCAGCAGCGTGATAGATAGACAAAACTAAATCCTGAAGCTTCTTGTCGCATTCGAGATTTTTGACATTAAGGCCATTCTTGCGCGCTTCATCTTGCGAAATTGGGTGCCCGTGCGTCTTGAATGTGTTGTGGTCGCCAAGCCATTTGGCAATCCCGTTGGCCTTGGACGTAGCATCCTTGTTCCCTTTGAACATATAATTTTCGAGCCACGCCGACACCAACTCTTGCGACAACTTTATCGCGTTATTGCAGGTTACAAGCAGTTCAGGGCCATACATCGTTAGCATCGGGATCCATGCGCGCTGTTTACTGAGATCCTGGCATTCGGATACAGCTTGCTCGAACTGATCTACAATCGCCTGTGCTGGCACGAGCCGTGCGCCAAGGGGTGTCTGCAACTGAATTTGAGGATCTATCGGGCCAATAAAAGAATGTTTGCCCATTATGATCTCGTCGGCAGCGCACGCAATCATCGTGGCGGCTGACATCGCCATATGAGGCACAAACACTCGAATATGAGAGAATTTGGACCGAAGGTACTTTACAGTTGCTTGCGCTGCCTCCGGCGACCCGCCGGGGCTGTGAATGATTAAATCTAGATTGCTCTCCGTGACGCCGTACAACGCCTCCATAAAAGCATGAATATCCCCGAAAGTTATGCTCGTGGAGAAAGGAGAGCCTTGCACGCCGTTTGCCGGCATCGTCCACCGGGTTGCGTAAAGCACGACCGCATTGCCGGTATAGGCATGCAAAGCGGCTAGATATTTTCGTCGCACGATGTCGCGCGGATCGCCTGCCCCGCTTGGCTGTTGGGCCTGTTGCAGTATCTCGGCACCAATTTCCCCCCAAGATGGCATGCTTTAGCTGCCTAGGTAATGTAGGCCAGCGGTTTGAGAGACGACGGGTTCAGGTTCCATTTGACCTTGAATCCGTTGGACATAATTCACCTCAATGGATAAATTCATTAGAGCAATAAATTCTTTAATTCCTGGCTGCCGAGCAGATTCGGCTAGGATTGCTTGAACTTTCTCCAAAATTTCGGCGTCCACTTTGTCGTTCATATCGCTCGCCATGGCTTTCTCCCGCTCGGCAACGCCCACATTGGCGCAGGCATCATGATTCTTTGGCTAGGAAGTTAACGCCCCGTAAATGGGGCGAAAAGTAAAATTTTCATCGTTTGACGGCCACTCAAGCTGGGGTGCCGCTCGCGCCGAGCCCCCTCATATCCGCTTCCAGCCGCGCCCAGTCGACTCCCGCCGGATCGGTGCCGGTGGCGCGGAGCCAGTCCGGGGACAGCAGGGCATAGGCTTCCTCGGCGTAGGTCGCCCACCACTCCCAGGTCATTTGCTTGAGCGCCCCCCAGGTGACGCAAATCGGCCCCGTGGGGGTGTAGCCGACGAGCGGCACGCAGTGACCGCCCCACGAGCCCGGCGCGTCCGAGGTCGCGGCCCAGACGTCTTCGGTCTGCGCCGAGAGGGGGAGGGCTACTCCGGCGTAGACGTTGCCGAAGGTCGCGATCGTGCTCCGCACTTCGCTGGCGTCGCGCGCAGCGATCGCCGCCGCGCCGGTGAGCGTGTCGGGCCCCCCATCCGGCGTTGTCATCCCCGCCGTCGCCCAGAAGCGCAGCACGTCGGCGCAGAGCGCGCCGCGATCGGTCGCGGGATCGCCGGCGACGTAGCCGGAAACGGCGCTGTAAGCCGCCAGCACCTCGGCATCATTCATCACCACCGGAGTTGCGTCCGTGTAAGCGGTCCATTGCTGGATGACGTGCCCGACGGCCGCACAGGTGCAGTCCCCGACTTGATCATTGGCGAGCATCGGCCACGACGAGACGCGGGAATACCAGTCGGCCGAGGGGGCGCTCGCGAGCGTCGCCGTGAGATAGGCGCGGAGTGGCGGGAGGCGGGGGTCGGGCGCGCTCCGCACGCGGCCGAGTTTCATCATCGCGTGATCGGTCACAGGGTTTTCTCCTCGCGCCCACAGCGCCAGCTATCGAGCCGATACGCGGGATGGTCCGCGAGCCAGCGCGCGGCTTCGGTTTGACCGGCCATCAGGCACGCAACCGGGGTTGAAAAAGGGGCATCGAGAGAGCGCGTCTCGCAACTCGTCGGCGCGTGCATAAGGCACACGACGAAGGTCAAAATGAGAGGGTCCATCAGCATGTTTCCTCGATGGCCGCGAGCGCGCGGCGATAGGCGGCGATGGGGTGGTCCGCGAGCGGATCGAACGCCGGCTCGCCGATCGGCATCAGCGCGCGGGGGTGGAGATAAAGCCCAGGCAGCCACGGGACATCGGGCACCGGATCGTCGCCGTTGCGATAAAGCCGGAGCGGCACACGGCGCAGAAGCCGACGCAGTTTCCACGAGCCGCAGCGCGGCGCACCGAAAGTGACGACGGCGCGGGGTGACATTTCCCGCGCGGTGAGCACGCCCGCGAGCAGCAACGCGATCGCGCCGCCCATGCTGTGTCCGGTGAGAACGGCGCCGCGCACGCTGATCCCCGGGGCCGCGCCGTGCCCGATGATCTCCGCGAAGAGCGCGCGCGCGCCCGTCAAAAATCCCTGATGGCAAAAGCCGAGATCGCGATCATGCGCCGGCATCGCCGACAGATCCCGGAGCCAGTCCGAAGGGTCTGCCGTGGTGCCGCGCACGGCGATGATGCGAAGGCCGCGCCGGAGCGTGAAAAGCGCGTGGACATCGCCGGCGCGCCAGGTCGGCGCCGCGACGTAAGTATCGCCGGCGATGGCCGCAAGCTCTCTGTCATCCACCATCGAGCACCCCTCCCGCCGCGAGGGAGACGCGGCAGATACGGGTCTGCCAGCCACGCAGGAACCGCGGATCGGCGGGGAGGGAGGCAAGCCGCGCCGCCTGGAACTCGGCACAGAGGGTCTTGAGTTTTTCCAAAGACGCCGGAACCGAGGCGAGGGTGAGCGGCCCCAAGATGCCATCTCGCGCAACGCCGAGCGCCCCTTGCAGCCAGCGGATGGCGGTCCCGACGCCGGCGTTGACAGCGGCATCGAAAACGATCATCGCCAGCGCCGGCGGCAGCTTGTCACCCTGGATCGGCGCCCAGTAATCGCGGGCGTAGATCGCCTTCGCGTCCTCGAGCGAGAGGGACGCGATATCGAGCGCCGGATAAGACGCCGCGCTGATTCCGAATTTCGTGCCGCGACAGGCGCCGAGGCCGGGGCGAGCCCCCGTCCAGTTGCCGGGATCGTCGGGATCGGCGCTGAAACCGCCTTCCTCGCCGACGGTCTCGGCGAAGCAGCGCGCGAAAACCTCAGTGTCCGGCATGGAACTCGGCTGCCTGCTCGGCGAGCACAAGCTCGGCTTCCGCCGGCGTCATCGCTTGCGCCGCGCCGACCGGGGCGGGGAGGCCGACGGCGGATTCGAGCACCGGCAGCATGACATTGGCGGCGGCGAGAATTTCCGGCACCGGCGCCGGCAATGTCGCGACCTCGGAAAGGGCCGCGACCATGGCGTTGACGGCGCTCGCGAGCTGTTCCACCTCGGGCTGCGCGGCGGCGGCGCTGGTCGCTTGGGCCACGGCGGCGGAAGCGGCCTGCACCGCCGATAGCGCGTCATCGACCTGCACGAGCTGCGCCGCGCTCAACAGATTGGCGTCGCGCATGTCCTTGGCCGCCGCGGCAAGCCCGGTTGCGATAGTGTCGGCATCGGTCGCGATGGTGGGCAGCGAGACCGCGCCATTGACACAAGCGGCGAGCAGGAAAGCGCTGCCGGCAACAGCGGCGATGGGGAAGGGGCGCATCATTTCTTCTCCTGTGATTGCGTCTCGGTGGTTTGCGAGCGTGTCTGGCTCGCGAGAGTTTCGGCGGCGCGCACCAGCGCCTCGGCATCGGCCTTGGCGCCGCTGTTGTCGGGGAGGAGGATGGAGACCACGGCGCCGACGAGAAACGGCAGCGCGTGCGCCCAGGTCATCTGCCCGCTGAGTGCCGCGTCCAGCGTGCCGCACAAGGCGGCGAGCCCGGCAACCGTGCTCGGTTGGCGGAGAAAATCCCGGATGGTCATGGAGAGTCCTTTCAGCGCCCGTCGCTATCGAGCGGATGTGGATGGGCGCTCATGATTGCCGTATCGAGGCGGGTGTTGATCTGGCTGAGCGAGGCGTTGATCTGGGCGATCACCGCCCGCTCGGCGTCCACGCTCTCGTCGATCCGCCGTCCGATGCCGGCGAAGCGATCGGCTTCATCGGCGCGCACCGCGATCAATTGTTGTTGCAGGCTTTCGATGGATTTTTCGCGCAGCGTGATTTCGGCGGTGATCCGTTCTTCCTCATGGCCGACGGTCACCGCGACGTAGAACACCGAGCTGATCACCGCGCCGACCATGCCGAGCAGGGAGAGAAGATTGCCGGCGGTGACGACACCATCGAAACGAACGTGATGGTTCCGGCCGTCATCCATCACGCATCTCCGGCGCCGGCGAGCGCCGGATCGACCGCAGCCCCATTCAGCTCCGGCCAGCGTCTCGGGTTGCCGTCACGCGCCTCCGTCGCGGCCTTGGCGAGTTTTTCCTTGAGTGCGGCATAAAGCATCGCGGTGGTGATCGCGTGCCAGTCCGTCGCTTTCGGGAAATCGGCGAACGTCAGCGTATAGCGCCGCGGCGTGCCGAGCGGGTTGCACCCCGCGCGCCGGGCGGCCTCGGAGAGATAGCCGGCGAGGGTGATCTCGATGCGTTTGGCATCAAGAAAATCCTGCCGATGCAGAATGCGCCAATATTGCGCCGGCGCGCCGGTATGATCGGGATCGAGCGATTTGGAGAGGGCCATGGTGTGAACTTCCTATTGCAGGCGCGCCCAAAGCGAGCCGGTCGCGAAAAAAATGAAGCGGATGGCGCTGTTCGCCGGCATCGCCGTCGCGGCGCCGGCAAGGGTCTGTCCGCTATTGGCGGCAAGGGTGAGCGCGGTGATGGCGGGAAGGGTCGCGAGGGTCACTTCCTGACCGTCGATCGGCGCCGCCGGCAGCGTCACGCTGAGAGCAGCGAGCGCGGCCGAGCCGGCGATCTGTAACAGCGAGCAATTATTCGGAACCGTGATCGCGGCGCCACTCGCCGGGGTTTGATAGCTGTAAGATTGCTCGGCGCGGGCCCCGAGGAGGGCCACCGGCGAACCGCTCGCGCCGGCGGAACCGAGCGAGACCGCGCCATCGCCGGCGCCGGCGAGCGTGACACCGTTGGCGCCGAGCGCGCCGGCGCTGCTGATACCGGCCGGCGCGCCAGCACTTCCCGGAGACAGCGTCAGGTAATTCGCAAATCCGCTGGTCGGGACGAGACGCATGACATCGTTGCCATTCGCCGAGAAATGCAGGATGCCATTGCCTTGCGTCGCGACCTCGAGATCGACCGCGGCATCGCTCCCGGCGCTCGCGAGTCCGGCCGGCGCGCCGCTCACCGCGCCGAACAGGCGAAGCCCGTTGACCGCGCCGGCAACGACGCCATTTTGCGCCGGCGCATAGGCATAGCTCGGCTTGTCCCAGCCATTGCCGACATCATGGATATTGCCGGCGGCATTGGTCGCGAGCGCGGCGATGGTGAGGGTCTCGCTCGCCCCGCTCGAGGTCGTCGCGGCGAAAGAAAGCCCGGCCGCGCCCGGCGCGTAGAGCACGAGCGTCGCCGTGCCGGGATGCACGGTAACAAAAACCCCTGAGGCCGGCGCAAAGCTTCCGGAGAGCACGGCGAGCGGGCTTGCGAACGTCACCGCGCCGTTGAACGCGATCTCGGCGGTAATCGCCGCGCTCAGCGTCACGGTATTGCCGGAAATCGCGGTGATCCGCGTCGCGGCGGGGATAGCCGTATTGCCATAGGCGACCATGCCGACGGCGAGCGCGCTCGCGTCATAAAGGGTGAGCGTGGTTGCGCCGGAAGGGGCCGTCGTAAGAATGGTTGCTGGCACAATGGTGATCGCCGAGGTGAGCGCGTTCGCGAGGCCGAGTGTTGCGCTCGCCGCGGTATCACCGCTTGCGACCGTGTAGCTCGCCGCGACCGGGCCGTCGATGAGCGCGCTCCCGGAGACGGTCAGCGTCAGAACATCGCCAGCCGTGGCCGTCCCGGCAACGCTGACCGCGCTGGCTGCGAGCAGGCCGGTTGCGATCGCGATCGCGCCATTGGTGCCGACGGAGGTGTTGCCGGCAAGGGTCAGGAATCCGGCGCCGGTTTCGATGTCGAGCGGCAGGTTGCAGCCGGAAAAGCAATTGCCGACGATGGTGGCCGCGAGAATGGCGCTGATCTGCACGCCAACCCCGCCATCCTGGGGCAGTATTTCGTTGCCGATAAGCGAAAGCCGGGCATTGGGCGCGTCGATCCGCAAAGCGGGTTGCGGCGAGATCACGCCGTTATGGGCGTACCGCGTGAGCTTGCTGTCGGTGACGCGAATTTCATAGACATGATCACCCTTGATGTCGAATATCATGCCTTCCGAGAAGCCGACCTCCATGTTGGCGACGGTCAGCATGAGATTGGCGCCGGAGGCGGATTCGGCGGCGTTCGGCGCCGGATTGTCGATCAGGAACAGCGGCAGGGGCGCCGAGGTATCACCGGCGATATAGCCATAGACGCTGAAATTCTCGAAATGCGTGGTCTGCAAGGTGCCGTTGTTGATCACCCGCAGCACCGACCCGATGGAATCGAAATTGGTTTCGGTGAAATTTCCGGCGAGCGTGCCGCCATCGACGAGAATGGCGGTGCGGTAGCCGAAGACGAAGTTGCCGACCGAAATCGGCCCGCTATTCGTGGTCGAAGATGGCGCGCTCGCGCTGCCGTTGCCCGAGACCAGGAGCCAGACGCTCCGCGTGGTCGCGTAATCGCGGAGATAATAGCTGTTCTCTATCGCCTGGAACGTCGCCCCGCCGGCGAGCGCGGCCAGGGTCGGCACGGTGATGGTGATGGTATCGCCGGAGATGCCGGCGATGGTCGCGTTATAGGGGATCGCCGCATTACCGCTGAGCGGCATGCCGGGCACCAGATTGGTGACACTGCTGACCGGGAGCGTCGTGCTGCCGGCGGCGACACCGACGGCGAGGGTCAGGGTGACCGCGACCGTCGCCGCCGAGCCGCCGCCGTAATGCAGCATCTCGTCCTGGAATACGCCCCAGGAGAAGAAATTGTCGGACATGAAGATGATGTCAGCGACATTGGGCAGCGAGAAGCAGACATTGAGTGCGCAGATGCGGTTCCGCGTGAACATCACATCGCCGACCGTGGTCGCGGCCGGGACGGTGAAGAAATCATAGGCGTTGGTCACCTGATTGTCGGCAAAAACGACATCGGCGACGGCGGAAATCCCGGTCATGCCGAGGAACAGCGGCGGATAGACGATCGGGCCGCCGGGCTGGTCGAACTGGTTCGGGTAGTAAAAGCAGAGCCGCTCGATCAACACCGCGGCGCCGATCAGGAACGGCGATTGCGCCGTGCCGGTGATCCAGATCTGGCTGCCGTTCCTGCCGTAGGGATAGCCGAAATCGGTGCCGCCATCGCCGATCAGCGTGACGTTCTGGAGCGTGATCTGGGCCGCGCCGCCAAGCAGGATCGGGCCGCCGGCGGGAATATGGAGCGCCTTGTTGGCGGCGCTCGCGGCGGCCACGGCGGCGGCGAAAGCGACCGAATCATCGGTGGTGCCGTTGCGGGCGAGGCCGAAATCATCGACATTGAGGCGATCGGCGAAGCGCGCGGCGAGTGTGCGCGCCGCCGTGGTCGCGCTCGCGATCGCGGTCGCGTTGGAGAGATCGGTCGCGCTGACGCTGCCGCCGCTGATCGCGACCGCGGCGGCGTTTTGTGCAGCCAAGCTACCGAGGCCGAGATTGCCGCGCGCGAGCGCCGCATTGGCGAGATCGGAGAGATTATTCGCGCTTTGGAGCGCGCCGGTCAGGCGCGGATCGTTGCCAGCGGCGACGGTTCCGGCAATGGTGCCGATATTCGCCGAAACCGTGGCATTGGCGAAGGCCAAGCCGCTGCCGATCGCGATCGTCTCGGGGCTGCCGGCGCCAAGGCTCGCGCGCCCGAGCAAGGATCCGGTCGGGACGGTGAGCGCGGGCTCGGTGCCGGAGAGCAAGGTTCCGACGGTAACCGAACTGGTCACGCCGTTTTGCTGCAAGGGCAGCTCGTCATCGGAATTGACCGAGGTGACGGTTGGCAGTTGCGGAATGGTGGGCATGGCGATGCCTTTCGTGAAGGGAGCCGAATTCAGGCGATGGCGACCCAGCCAGTGGCCGCGGTTCCGGTCTGCTTCACCCAGAATGTTTCGCCGACGCCGCCGGCGAGATTGCGGTAATCGGAACCGGGCGGCGCGGTGACGACACCCTCCGGCGAGCCGGTGCCGATGGTCGAGATCACCCCCTCGGGCGCGGCATCGGAGGTGATGCGAAGCACGCCGGCGCCATTGGGATGAAGACGCACATCGCCGCCATTGACACTGCCGAACGTCACTGAGCCGTCGCCGGGAAAGGCGAAATAGCCACCGAGCGGCACGAGGCCGGCGCGCCACGCGCCATAGGTCACCGTCCACTCGACCTCGCTGTTCGCCGGTACCGTCAGATCAAACAGCGTCCAATTTTCCTGAAACGGCGCCGACCCGACGCGGGTGAAGACAACCGCCTCGTTGCAGCGCGTGCGGATGCGCCGGCCAGTTGCGAGCGGCGCCGAGACATAGGCGGTCGCCGCGGCGCCGGTGCCGTCACCGCTGATGGTGACCGGAACCGTCGCCCCGATCGCGCCATAGCCGCTGCCCGGCGCCGAAAGCGCGATGCCGATGATCGCGCCGTTGCGGATCAGCGCGGTTGCCGCGGCGCCGGTGCCGGGCCCGCCGATGGCAACACTCGCCCGGGTATAGTTCGTCCCGCCGGCGACGACGCCGACGAAGCCGATCGCGCCGGCCATCGCGTATTGCGACGAGGACACCATCGTCGCGACCGGCCCGGCCGCCGAAGTGATCATGATTTCATCGGCGATATCGGGAAAGACGAGGGTTTGCGGGCCGCTGCCGCTGACCAGCGGATTGATGGTGAGGAGCGCCGTGTCATTCCAGGAATTGCCGGAGATGAGAACGGAATCGGTCGCAACAGTCAGGCATTGCGCGATCGTCGCCGAACCCGCCCCCATGAAGCGGTTCCGCTCGATTGCGACAGTCTGCGGCCCGTCACGGAGGACGATGCCGCCACCTGCGGAAAATCCGATCCAGTTATCGGTGATCACGAGATTGTTGCAGGCGATGCCAAAATTATTGCCGTGGCCATCGGTCTCGACGTTGTTGACCTGGATCGCCCAGAGCGTGCTCTCCTGGATGCGGTTGCGCGAGATCCGCATATTCTGGCTGCCGCCGGGATTGATGCCGATCGCGGCACCGGAAATGAAATTGCCGACGATATCGCCATGGATCGCGCCGCCGCTGTCGATGCCGTAGGGTGCGGTGCCCGAAAGCCAGACGATGGTATTGCCACAAACCAGGCTATAGGCGGTATTGGCGAGCAGACCGGCGCCGTTGGCACCGTTATCGACGAGCATATTGCCGGTGACCGCAAGCGCTTGGCCTGCGACCGCGATGCCGTAATCGCTGTTGTCGTGACAGATGTTGTTGGCAACCAGGATCGCCAGGGCATCGGGATTGGCGTTGCCCCAGAGCGGCGGCGTGGTGTTGCTCTGATTGAAATTGCCGATCGAGATGCCGCGCTGGTTGTTCCAGGTGCGGCACTCGGCGACGAGGCAGAGATGCAGCTTCTGGATGAAAGCGGGATCGGTATAGTCGATGACGATGCCGTAGCCACCATTGTCATGGGCGCGCGTGCCGGTGATCGCCACACCCATCACCGCTTGCACCCAGATCCCGTGGATCGCGTTGCCATAGGCTTCACAATCGCGGATTTCGTATTGCACGCTCTCGGGGTCGGACGCCTGAATGACGAGACCAGAGCCCATCGTCGGCCCGCCGGCGCCGGTGAAGCCGCAAGTCTCGAACACGGCTTTGGTGCAACTGGGCGTCACCAGGACCGCCCAGCTATCGGTGGTGATCGCGGCGTTGGCGTCAAAGAGGATGCCGGAGGCAAAGAACGACGCGCTGGAGACGGAAATCCACGCGCCGCCGGTCGCCTGCGCGCCGCGCCGGATCACCGTCTGGCCGGGCGTGCCGAGGAGCACCGCGCTTGCGGCGCTGGTCGTCCATTGCCCGCTCAAAAGATAGGTGTTCGGGCCGAAGCGCAGCGGCCGGCCGGAGGCAAGCGCCGCATCGATCGCCGCCGTGTCGTCGGTGACGCCGTCGCCCTTGGCGCCGAAGCTCTCGACGCTGACGCTGTCTTCGAGAAATTGCGCGATCGTCCGGCTCGCCGTCGCGCCATTGGCGAGGGCGACCATTCCGGAGGCGGAAATCCCCGGCAGCGTCGAGATGGTCTGCATGAAATTCGCGTAAGAGACCGCGACATTGCCGCCATTCTGCCCGAGCGGCACGAGATCGCCGGGCTGTGGCGCGTTGCCGGCGGCGAGCGAGGGAACCGAATACGGCGCCGCCGCCGCGCTCAGAACGCCGTTGGCGAGCGAGAGATTGCTACCAATCCCGACCGCCTGCGCGCCGCCGATTTCGGCTCCGGGATTGCCGAGAAGCGTGTTGGGCGCGAGCGCGAAGGCGGGCTGCACGCCGGCGAGAAGCTGAGCACGGGTAACCTTGCGGGTGATGCCGTTCTGGCTGGTCGGCAATGCGTCGGTGTCGGCCGCGGAGATCGCCGGCGGCAGGGCGTCTATGGTCATCATGATCAGGTGCTCGTGATCAGGATCGGATTGCCGTTTTGGTCGGTGAGGATGAGGCCGGTATTGGTGATCAGATCGTCCGGCAGAACCGGCAGCGAGGAGAGCGAATAGACCGGCAGCAGAACGCTCCGCGCGAGGCTGCGGCCGGAAAAAGTGGTGATGGTGATGGTGACCGTGTAAACCGTTCCGGACTGGCCGGCGGCCAGCCACAGCACCGCGATGGCGCCATTGGCGAGCGCCGAATTCAAGGTCAGATCGCCAGGATTGTCGGGCGCGATGGCGACGGTGAGCGTCGAGATGCCGTCACCGGGATTGCCGGTGAGCGCCGCCGAGATGTCGAATTGATAATCGAGCACATCGTTCGGATCCTTGAGCGGCCAGAGCGGCAGGGCCGGCGTGGTCGGTTGCGTTCCGCGCGGCACCGGAACGAAGCCGTCGAGCACCACCGTGCGCGCGGTCGAGGGCTGCCAGACATGGGTTGCGGGCGTGGACATGACGTTCTCCGAAACTGCTGATCACCACTCGAGAATGACGAGGCCGTTGGCGCCGGTACCGCCGGCGGCATCGGCGATCCCGCCGGAGCCGCCGGCACCGGCAAAAGCGCCGTCGAGACCGGGAAGATTAGTGGACGTGCTGCCCGCCGGGCCGAACGCGGCGGCGCCGGTATAGGCCGCGCCGCCGGTGCCGCCGACCAGGCCGCCGCTCGGAAAGACGAGGCCGTTTTGGCCGAACTGGCCGGGCATGTTGAAGCTTCCGCCCGAGCCCGCGCCGCCGCTCGCGGAGGCGATGCCGGAGCCGTCCGAGGTGCCGCTGCCGCCGGGCGCGCCGCCGCTCGCCGAGGCGAAGGCGCCGAAACTCGTCGTGCCGCCGGCCAGTCCCGAGCTGCCGCCGACGCCGATGGTGATCGCGATAGTGGTGCCCGGGGTCACCGGAAAATACCCCTCGGTATAGCCGCCGCCGGAACCGCCGGCGCCGGCGCCGCCACCACCACCGCCGCCGCCGCCGCCCGCGCCCCAGACCCGCGCGCGGACCTGCGAGATCCCGCTCGGCACCGTCCAACTCCCGCTCTCGCCAAACGCCGTCATGCGCGAAACGCCAGGCGTCAGCGCCGGCAATTTGAAGGGAATGAACGGCGCGGTCGGCAGTGTCGTGATGTTCGCGGCGGTGAGGCTGGTCGCGCCATAAGCGACGGTGACGACATAGAGCCCGACCCAGCCGCTATCGACCGGCGGCGTCGTTTGCGTGCCGGTGGTTGCCGGGGCGCCGGATTTCACCTGCAACTGCACGCGCTCGATGCGCGCGGTGTTCTGCGCCGTGCCAGAATTGGATGGCCCGCTATAGGGCTGCGCCGGATTGGCGGCGTTGTAATAGGGAAGAACGACGGGATCGGTATCGCTTTCGAGGAAGGCGGCCTCGATGAGATAGGCGATCGAATCGCCGGAGCTGGTCGGCGCGGTCAGGGTGAAGCTCGTCGCGGTGGTGTTGACGCCCATCTTCACCAAGGGATCGGTGTTATCGGCGGGCAGCGACCCATAAGCGAGCGGGTCGATGGTGGTGAGTGTCGTGATGCTGCCTGGACCGACGGTGACGGTCATCGACGCCGGCGAGGTCGGCGCGCAAGCGAGCCCATCGACGACGGTGTTGCTCCCGAGTGTCGCCTGCACGAGATAGCCGAGGGCGATGAGGGCGTTGCGATTGATGGTCAGAAGATCGGTGTCGAGCGGGATCGCGCCCGGATAGACGATGTTGCGGTCCATGGGATCTCCTCTGCCGGCGATGGTGGCGGCGCCGGTTGGTCAGTTGCTGATGCGGGTCCAGGCGATGCTGGCGGCGGGCATCACCGCGGCGATGGTCGCGTCGATGTCACCGTCGCTGATGCCGAGACTGGCGAGCGCCAGATCGGCGTATTCGATCGGCCCGATGCCGTAGCCGCCGCCGGCGTTCCAGCCGGCGACGTTGGCGATGCCGTTTTCCTGCGGCCGGAAGGCGGTGACGAAACACTGAAACGGCAAGCCGAGATCGCCCCAGCCGCCGGCAACGCCATAGCCGGCGCCGCCATGGTTATAGCTGCCGGTGTCTTCCGGCCGTTCGGGCTCGAAGATGACCGGCGCGCGCCCGGTGAGATCGACGAGCGCTTGCGAGAGCGCGGCGCGCGTCGCCCGCGGACGGAGGATGTCCTGGTCGATGCGGTTACGAAACGCGGTATCGCTCTCGCCGGGATCGCGCGGCAGGTCGCCGCCGAAGAAATCGAGCGAAATCATGTCGAGAAAGATATCGGTCGCGGTCGCGATCCGGGTCTGCAATGTCACATAGGCAAGCAGGCCATAGACAAAAGCCCAGATCGCGCCGATGCCGGCGAGAAGTGCCGCGAGGATCGGGCTCGGCGTGCCAAACCACGGTGGCAGGACGGCTTTGATGCGTGCCGCCATGTCATTCTGATCGCCGGTCGCCATCTCAGTTCACCACCACACTGGACGCCTTGATGACGCCGGTGACCGGCGGCACGAGATCGGCATTGACCCCGTTGATGCTGAGTGCTGTGACGTTGGTGACGGTGGGGTCGGCATCGTAGGCGAGTTGCGCGAGACGCGAGATCGGCAATGTCGCGCCGATCGGGAGCGCGTCGACGAAGGTGGTGATGGCGGTGCTGATTTCACTGGCGACGGTGGCAAGCGAGCCGGCGGCGGCGAGCGTCACGTCGAGCGAAATCGCGGCCTCGATCAGGGTCGGCGGCAAGACCGCGTAGCTCGATCCCACGGGGCGCACCGCCTCGATCGCGGCGCTCACCGTCGCAATCAGGCTCGCCGGCGGATTGCCGCTGCCGTCATCGATGGTCACGGTGAAAAATCCCATCCGGGTGGCGCCGGCGGGATCGATGTTTTCCTGAAGAAGATAGGTGAGGCCTTGCTGGATGCCGGCGATCGCGTTGCCGACCGCGATCGGGGTCGCAAGCGACCGGGAATTGATGTAGTTGACGAAGCGGGCGCGAAACGCGGCATCGGTCTCAGCGTTGGTGCCACCGACGAAGGCGAGCGGGTTGCTCACCTGGTCGATGCCGGGAATTGCGGTCGCGAGCAAGGTTATCGTATTCGGCTGCACATTTCCGGCCGTCCCCAAAGTGATGGCGATGACCGGCACGCTGACCGAGGCGACCCCGGCGGCGATGGCATAGCCGTTTTGCGAAGCACTCCAGGCGGGGTTGGTGGTGACGGCGATCACCGCGAAACTCTGCGTGCCATCCGCGGTTCTGACCCCGGCGCCGACCGGGATCAGCGCCGCGTTGCTCGGCGTGAAGCGCGAGAAGGTGACGCTCCCGGCGGCGGCGATGGCCGGAAGCCGGGTCAGGCCGTAATCCGCCATCCAACTGTCGAGATCCGCGCCGGTGCTGGTCGCGGCGCGGGTCATCGACAGCACCTGGAGGATGAGCCATTGCAGCCAGAGGGCGACCGAGCTGCTCGCCTCGAGCACCGCGCGGAGCACCGAGCCGACCGAAAGGTCGAGCAAAGCCGTACTGGCGCCGGCGACAGCGGCCGCCGCGTTTTGTACGAGGGTCGCGAAATTCTGTAGATTGAGCGTCATGATGGGTTCCGGATTCCGAACGAGAGCAGCTGGGTCTGGCCGCTTGCCGCATCGACGTAACTGATCATCACGGCGATCGCGCCCAGCGTGTCGTAGGAAACTTCGACGCTGGGCGAGGGCGTTTGCGCAACCGCGCTCTCCTTCGCCAATTGGGTGCGAATGATCGCCTGGATCTGGAGCGGATTGGCTGGCTGGCCGACGAATTGCGCGAGCCCGGCGCCGTATTGCGGCTGCCAGATATAATCCCCAGGATTGGTGAGAAGCCGGCGCAGGACTTGCTGCTGGACCCGGAGTGCTCCGCTTGCGAGCGCGAGATCGCCGCGCGCGTCGACCGCGAGATCATTCCCCCATTGCTGGAAGAGATCGTTCATGAACGGAATTTCCTCTTGGTCTTCAGTTTTGTGGGGTCGGCGGCGAGGTCGTGGTGCCGGTCACGGTATGGGTGTGCTGGTCATAATCGGCGCGCAGCGAGGCGAGCGTTCCATGCCCGTCGGCGACATTGCCGGTCGCGGTGATAGTGCCGGAAACAGCGAGATTGCCGGTGACATTGAGGGTGGTCGCATTGACCGCGATGCTGCCGTCGGCAAGGAGTTTGACGAAACTGCCGGTCTGATGGAGCAGCCAGAACTCACCGAGAGGCGCTTGCGGCGGCGGCGCGGCGAGGCTATAGGCGCCGCCGACGATGATGCCATGCTCGGCATCGCCCTCGTGGGCCACGACCAGAACCTGATCGCCGGGCGAAGGGGGTGCCACCATGCCCCAGCCATTGCCGACCCAGAACGTCAGGATCGGCAGCCAGCCGCTGAGCACGCCTTCCGGCTGCAACAGCACGCGCGCGGTATAGGTCGTCGGATCGACGCTGCTGACGAGCGCGAAGCGCGGTTGCGCGATGGCTTGATCGAGCGCGCCGGCATGGGCCCGGAGCGCGTTCAGGAACCGTTCCATGCTGGTCTTCCGATGCGGGGTTTCACGGCGTCGTGGTGCCGATGACGAGATTCCCGGGCGGCGTGAACTGCCGGTCCGGGGAGGTGTTTTTCGCGCGAATGCGTTCGGTGAAGCCGCCATCGAAGCGAATGTCCCGCTCGATGGTGTCGATGTAATAAAGCTGATCGAAGGCGGTTCCGGTGCCGGTGATCGCGATCATGTCGCACGGCGTCAGCATCAATTCTCCGGGGAGACGCGCGATCACCACCCGCTCATGCAGCGTCAACTCCTGCGCCTTCGCCGTCGCATAGCGCAGCGCTTCATCGGGGGTGAGATTGGGGCGCACGAAGACGTAGCTCTGTGGCCGAGCCCCTTGGCCCCCGAGGCCCGAGACGCCGCTTGCCGTCACCGTCTGGGTGAAGGCGCTGCCTTGGCGGCTGCTCCAGCTCTTGACCGTCACCGCAATATCGCCGGCGAGGGTCAGCGCGCGCTCCATGACGATATCGATGGCGTTGGCGCCGCCGGCGCTATCGGGATTGGCGGAAAGCGTCAGCGCCGGGAGCGAGGTTTGGGTCGGGGGCTGGAAATAAAGTGTCGTTCCTTGCACGAAGACATCGAAGCCTTCGCGCTCGGCGAGCCAGACCAGGAGATTCCATTCCGTCGTCGCGCGGGAGAATTGATCGAGGGTGATGCGATCATGTTCATTGTTGTAATAGCGCCCGACCGGCGTCGTCGTCGGCGTCACCACCGCTTGCAGGTTGTGGTTGGCGGCGAGCGTGGTCGCGATGTCGGAGGCGGTCTGGTTCGCGAAGCTCTGCTGGATGCGGCTCTCGATGAACACCGCGGTCAGATCGCGGCCCTGGAGAAAAACCGTCTGGCGCAGAGCATCGATCTGGACGCTGTCGACAGCGCCCTGGATGAGGCTGACCCAGGCGATCGCGCCGAGCGGCGAGGTCGCCGGCGCGAACCCCGCCTGGAGATCGATGAGGAAGAAATCCTGTCCGCCCCAGAACGAAGCGGTGGCGACGGGATCGGCGCCGAGCGCGATCGAGATCGTGAAACGATCGGCGGCGTAGTGGTTGTTCGCGGCAACGAATGCTTCCGTAACACCTTGCACGACGACGCCGCCGACCAGCAGGCGAAGCCGCGGGGCGCGCACCGTCCCGCCGCTGGCGGCACCATCGCCGGCGGCGGCGTTGAGCAATCCAGTGCCGATGGCGCCGCTCGCGACCGCGGCGCCGGCGGGAAAGACATCGCCGAAGAGGCCGCTCATTGCGGCGCGATCCCGCCGCTGGCGTTGGGATCGGGATCGGGGATGAGCAGCGTCACCACGCCGCTCAGCATCGGATCCGAGATGTCATTGAGGGCCGCGATCCGGATCCATTGCGTCGCGTCGTTGAGATATTGCGCGGCGATCTGAAACAGATTGCCGCCGGCGATGGTGATCGTCTGCATCATGAACTCGCATTGGTGAGATTGGTCGCGGTGCGCCCGACATAGCCTTGCGCCGCGGCGAGCCCGGCAAGCGTTCCGGCGGCCGTGGTCGCGCCGGAAAGCGCGCTGGCCCCGGCGAGCGCGTTGCTGCCGGCCAGCGGCGTCGCGGTGCCGGCCAAGGCGCTCGCCGCTTGCCCCATGCCGCCGACGATGCTGGTTTGCAGGCTGCTTACGGCATTTTGCGCGCCGAGATAGGCACCGGTGCCGAGCGTGGTCGCGCCCGGCGCCGCGAGCGCATTTTCGGCGCCGGTGAAAGCGATGCCGCTCGCTTGCGCGAGGCCGGCGGCGCTGGCGAGATCGTTGCTCGCCTGGCCGCTGAGGGTCGCGACCAGGCCTTCGGCGAACTGCACCTCGTCCTGCACGACGGTGCAGGCGATGCGATAGGGGATCCACCATCCTGCCTGATATTCCGCGGCGAATTCGGAAATCACCACGGAATGGAAGAACACGTCCCAGGAGAGCGGCAGCGTCAGCCCGGCGCCGCGCAAGGTGTCGAGGAGCAGCACCCGCTCGCTCGCGGCCGCGCCGGTGAAGATGCCGGACCAACTGATCGTCGCGTCGTCGCGGCCCATGGCGTCGATGACGCGGGCGCCACCGGGAAGCCGATGCACGGCGAGGCGCTGGGCGCCGCCAAAGGAAAGAAAAGGCGGAATCTCGAACCCGGCAAAAAGCACCGGGCCGAGCGTGAGCGTCACGTCGGACATGGCGTCCTCGTTGCAAAATGCGGAAAAGCGATGAGCGGCCGGTGTTGCGGCGTTAGATGGGCGAGATGTCAGGGAACGACCGGCGCCCCCGGCCAGAGCGGGCCAAGGCGCGGATCGACCCCGGAATAGCCCGAAGGCGGCCGTGCCGCACTCGTCGCCATGTGTTCGCCGAGCCAATGCCCGACCCGCGCGCCATCGAGAAAAACATCGCCCCGGATTGCGGAATTGGCGCCGCTCGCCGAAGCCGATGGGCCGCTTGGTGCGGCGGGCGGGCCGGCCGCGAAGAGCGGCGAGAGCGGCGCCATCGCACCCGGGGCGCGGAAGGCTGGGGCGCGGAAGGATTGCGGCGCCGGCCGGGTTCGCGGCGCCGGCGGCGGTTCGGCGCCGGTATCCAAAGGCGCCGCCGCGGCGCCGATGACGATCGTGCGCCCGCCCTCGGGGGCTGCGTCCTCGACGCTCGCGGGACTCTCCGCGAAGGGCGCGCGCGCGATCATGCTGTGCGTGAAACCGAGGAGATCATCGAGCGAGAGACCGTCCGGCGCGGGGGTGGCGCGGGCGGGGGCGGGCGCGATCGGGGCGCCGGCGCGGTCGGGAACGCGGGGCGGGATCGCGTCCGAGGCGAAAGGCAGAACCTCGATCCGCGAATTCCGCTGCTCCTCGCTGTAGGCGGGCGCATCGACCGGCGGTGGCGCGAACGGATGGGCCGGCAGAACCGGCGCCGGGCGCTCGGCCGCGCGCCATTCCGGCGCCGCCTCGGGGTTCGCCGGCATGGGTGCGGCTTGCGGCCAGGAAGACGTGTCCCCACTCGCAACCGCCGGCGTCTTGGCGGTTTGCGCGGGACGTATGGCGGCACTCGCGCGCCAGAGCGAGGACAGCGCCGGGCCCGCCGCGCTGCGCAAATCGGCAAGCTCAGAGAGGCTTTTGCCGAGTGCCTGATTGAGGCTTTCGAGATCACCGCGGATCGCCGCGATCCCCGAGGAGACCTCGTCGTCGAGCGAGAGCGTGATGCCGATGGTATAGGCGTCGTTCATGGCAATTCGGCGATGGCGCGGGCGATCTCGCCCGCGATTTCGCTGGCGATTTCGCTGGCGATCTCGGGGCCGAGTTCGGCGGCACTGGGGGCGAGAAAGGGGCGCGGGCGGGCGCCGCTGGTGCCGAATTCGCGCCCGCGCGCCTCCTCGCCGCCGGCCGCGATGACCGCGCGCGTCGCATCGCTTTCGCTGCTGATCGGTACTGTGTCGCCGGCGCGAAGACGCGCCGCATCGGCCAGGCGATTGGCGGCCCGCGCAAGCAGGGAGCGTTTGAGTTCGCCGAGATCGAGGGCCGCAAGACGGCGCGAGAGATCACCAATTCCGGTCACCGATCTTGCTCCTGCCAGGTATGGGTGGACCAGTCGAAGCGCCGGCCTTCGAGGGTGCCAAGAACAACCACGTAGGCGAGACGCTCATCATCGGGAAGGCTGAAGGCGACGTCGAATGGCACCCCGTTCCGCACCAGATAGAGACAATCGATGAGATCGGGGTGCCGGCTCAGTTTTTTGCCGAGGCCTGGTTCGCCTGTTTCTCGGCGTTGGCGGCGCGAAACGCGGCGGCGACGGCGGCGAGGCCCTCGTCACCGAGTTTCTGCACGACCATCTCGATCTGTGCTTCGTTGCTCGGCGCCGGCAGCGGCAGATCATCGATCGCCGCGACGGCGCAGGCGAGCAGCGCCATCCCGAGATAGGGTTCGTTCTGCCCGAGCTGCGGTCCGACCGCTTTGAACAGACGCAGTTTCTCCAAGGCGCCGATGCGCCGGAGCATGAGCTTGCGCCCGAGCGCGTCGGTGACCGTCGTCGCGGTATCGGCCGCGGCGACGATGCGCGATTGCGGACCGTTCATCAGACGCGGGTGCGGAAGGAGGCGAAGAATTCGAGGCGCTGGCGCACCGGCGCGTCGCCGCGCCAGGAGCCGGCATTGGCGAGCCGTAAGACGACGTTGCTGTATTGAAAGGTCGAGACCGAGCCGTCGACTTCGGAAATATACTGATAGACGGTGCTGGTCGGCATCGACCCTTGGGCGTAATAGGCGGCCTCGACGCCGGCGATGAAATTATCGACGTCGGCGGTGCCGCGTTCGAGATCGAAACCGCCCTCCCAGCCCTTCGGCAATTCGGCGCCCATTTGCACCCCATCGAGACGATCGACGCGGACTTGCGCCGTGAGCTGGCGGCTCTCAAAGCCGGTGACATAGGTGAGATCGATCTGCCCGGAAGGTCCGATGACGACCAGCGTGCAGTCGCTGCCAATGGAAAATTGTGTGCCCGACACGGGAATATCTCCTTAAGCGATCTGCCCGGACGGCAGGGTCTGGTTCTGGATGGTCACGGTTTGGCCGCCATCGACATTGACGATGAACTTCTCGTTGATTGCCATGTATTGCACCTGCACGTCGGCCTGGACGTAGCCGAGCGCGGTGCGCGCCGCCGGGTTGTTGGAGGTATCGCATACCACCTGGAATGGCGCGTTCCCGCTCGCGGTCGCGCCGAGCATGCTCTGGCCGAGCATCGCCTGCAAAAACGAGAGCAGGGTCGCGCGGATTTGCGAGAATAGGGCGGCGTTGATCGGTGCGCCGACGAATTGCCCCATGCCGGCGGCGAGGGTCGCGGCGAGATAGTTGGTGAGCCTGGTATAATTGTCACCGTCGTTCGCGGGGTTGGTGGAGGTGTTGTGGCCGGCCCGCACGCCCCAGAAATTTCCCGCCGGCTGCGGATTGGCGATGACGTCGATGCCGGCGGTGAACAAGGCTTCGAGATCGGCGGTGGAATAGGTGTTGGCGAGCGGCGCGCCGGGAGCGCCGGAACGCTGGCTGCCGACGACACCATAGAGCGGCTTGTTCAGGCTCGATTGCTCGGGCGAAAGATTGGCCAGCCTCCCGGCGACGAAGCCCTGTGGCGAGACCAGACGAAGGAGATTGTTGGTCTGGTCATTCCACCAGATCCAATCACCGAACATCAGCTTCGCGCTATAGCTATCGAGACCGACGCTCTGGATCGTCGCGACGGCATTGGTGATGGTGTCACCCTGCGGCCCGGTCAGGATCATGTAGATCCCCTCCGAGATACCGAACGCCGCCTGCGTCGTCCATTGCGTCTGATCGTCGCTATCGGCGAGAACGGCGATCGAGCAGCCCTGCCCGCCGAGCGCGTACATCCCGGCGCGCGGTGTCGTGCTCTGGCCGATCAGCGTCGCGGTGGTGACATTGCTCGCGCCATCGGTGCCAGGTGTGCCGTAGCTGAAGGCGAAGGATTCGCTGCTCGGCGCAATCGTCAAGGTATTGCCGAGCGAGGCGACGACGATCTGCGACGGACCACGCAGCGTCCCCTGGCCGAGATTGATGGCGTTGACGAGATTCTGCCAGAACGCGGCGCCGGTGCCGCCGATATTGTTGAACACTTCCGGCGTGAATCCCGGCAGGCTGAAGGTGATCTGCCAGGTTGCGGCCTGGCTTCCCGGCATGATGCTGCCGGTGATCTGATTGCCGAAGCTGCCGGTATGGAACGCGGTCAGCACCAGCGGGCCGTTGGTTCCGGTGTAGAAAAGGCCGAGCTGGGCGGCGGTATCGGTGCCGTCGGTCACTCGAACGCCGCGGAAATTCTGCGCGCCCTGCTGGATCGCGGTCGCAACCTCGGTGCCCATATCGTATTTGCGCGGCTGCAACTGGCCGAATGCGGCGACGTAGTCGGCCATCGTGCCGATGATCGCCGGCTGGTTGATCGGCCCCCAGGTCGCGGTGCCGACGACGCCGATGATGTCGGTCGGAACACCGTTGAGAACCAGGTTCTGCGGCGGGACGATCTGGACATAGAGATCGGGCACCACCAGCGCTGTGGTGTTGAGGCTGCCTTGCGTGACGATCGGCATCGCCTCAGCCTCCGCTCAACGGCGTGGTCGCGTTGACGCGAACCACCGCGTTCGCGTTTTCGCTGGCGAGAATGCTTGCGATGGTTGTGGCGTCGGTAATCAGCGCGCCTTTGGCATACGACCCGAACGGCCGCACGACCACCAGGTTGGTTATCATGATCCACTCTCCAGGACAGGGGGATGTCTCGTCAGTCAGTCAAGGAAACCGAGGCGTTGCCGGCGGTGCCTAGGGTTGTCGTTCCGAACAGCATCGCCGCCAATGTCGCGGTTTGCAGCGTCGGGTATTCGACCGAATAGAGCAGGTCGCGGCGATAGAGGGACGCGTTTTCCTGGCGGTCGAGGGTGATGCTCTGGCGAAACCGGAGCCGCCCGACGCTGCCATCGGAAAACGGCAGGAAATACGTGGCCGCGAGCGCGCTATCGAGCGCGATCATCGCCGCATCGCGCAGCGCCGGGTCGGCGCACCAGCCGATCAGACGGAAAATCTGCTCCTGGCGGCGGACCTGATTGAAAACGCCCTGGGTCGCGACGGTGCGGGCGATCAGTCGCTGAACGCCGGGGAGCGTGATGGTCGCGTTGGACAATTGCACCAGGCGATTGGCCATGATCTGGCTCGCGAGGTTGGCTGCGACATTGGCCGGCGCATCGCCGCTCTGGCAGGGATAGACATAGGTGTCGGCGTCGGCGAGAATACCGGCGATCTGACCGGCGCCGGCGCTGCCGGCAAAGGTCGCGCTGTCGGGAGTCGTTGCAACCGTCAATGTCGGGGTGACGGGGGCCGGATTGCTCCATTGCGGGAGATAGCGCGTGGTGTTGCGCTCGCCAGCGTCTTCCGGAAATACCGTGACATTGACGTAGCCCGCGGCAAGATCGGCATCGAGCGCGGAACTCTCGGGCCAGCCGCGATAAAGCCGCACCGGGGCCCCGCAGACGCTCGGCCCACTCAACCCTTGCGGGTAGAGCGCGGCCATCGCGGCGTTGACGAGGGCGGTCTCGACGTCGGATTGATCGGCCATCAGCTTGCCACCTGTCGCACCACGAAACGCCAGCCGAGTTCGGAGAGTTCCGCGCTGCTGACAACGAAATTGCGGCCGAGATCGTCGGTCACGAGATCCTCGACGCGCGGGACGATGCCGGGCAATGTCGGAAGCAGCAGGGTGAACGCGGCGAGGCGCACATCGGCGGGAAGATCGCCGGCGTAACGCGCGCCGCCGCCATGGCCGCCCTCGATCATGCTCGCCGGCCAGTCGCTGAGAAGCGGCGTCGCCTCGGCGATCTCGACCCCGCCATAGGCCTGCACCCCGAAGCCGGCGGGGCCGGCCGGGCGGAGAACGGAGACGATCCGCTCGGCGAGAACCGTCACCACCGGCAAAAGCGGCGGCTGGCTCGCGATGAAGAAGGTCCGTCCGGTGTCGCGCTCGACAAGATAATCGCCAGGCTGGGTATAGGCGGAATCGAACACGCCATACCAGACCGGGTGGCCGTAGGTATTGGCGCGCGCGAAACGCGGATCGGCCGCGTTGAAGGCGCAGCGAAGCTGGAGATAGCGGTTGCTGGCGGCGCAAGGGTTGGCGTTGCCGTTCGGGCGGAAAGCGTCATGGAGTTGCCCGGCTTGCAACGCCGCGCGCCCCATGCCGCGATAGATCAGATCCTGTAGACGATCGGGGTTCATGGGATCAGACGATCAGCGCGATGCCGCCGTAAGAGAGCGCCGGGCCGGGCGGGAGTCCGAGAAAGCCGCAGAGACGCCGGCGCCAGTCATCGAATAATTCCTCCCGCTGATGGACTTCTCCGCTGTTGTGTGTCCATACCGCCGCACTCGCGGTATCGAGATTGCCGGCGGCGGCCGGGATCGCGACCTCGAGCGGATAGAGCTGCACGAGATAGACCGAGCGGATAACGGCATATTCCGCCGGCGCGAGATTGTTCATGCGATATTCGAGCGTGCCGTAGGCTTGGAAAAAGCGCCAACTCTGGAAGCCCGCGGCCCCGGCGCCATAGGCCGGATAGCCGCAAAAGCGCCTGATGTCGGTCTTTTCGGCATCCGTGAACGGGAGGGTGAGGGGGCTCGCGGACATGGTCAGTAAACCGTTCCCTGGCCGCGGGAGAAATAGAGAGCACCGCTCCCCGAGGCCAGGACAGCGGCCACCGTCTTCGAGAATTCACCAGCGTGGATCAGCATCCGCGCGCCGGGCGGGATCGGCATGTCGGCGCTCGTCGCAACCACGGTCGCATCCATCCCGAAGCGGATGAAGGCGAGGACGCCGGTTGCGTTATAGACCAGCACCGCCTCGCCCGAGCCGGCGAGTGCGACGTTGCTGGACGTGGTGCCGGCGGCGAGCGTTGCCGTCGCCGAGACCATCAGCGGTTGCGTCGATCCGGTTGCCATTGCCGTCAGCCCACATGCTCGATCATCACCGCGCGCTTATAGGCGGCGTTGGTGGCGGTCGGGATGGTGGTCGGGTTGGTTGTCACGTCGGTCGGCGCGGTGAAGCCGCCGATCCAGTACCAGGATTGCGCGATGATCTGCTGCAAGCGATCGATCGGCTCGCGCGTCACCATGGCGACACCGTCGATGACGCTGATCACCGCATCGCGCGGCGCGACATCCTCTTCCGCCATGCCGGCGTAATCGCCCTCGATCAGCGCGCCCTGGCCGCAGACGATCGGGCGGCGGACATAGAGCCCGGGAAGCCCGGGCATCGGCTGGACATAGGCTTCCGTCGTCGGCACGAAGCGAAGACCTAGGAACGGGCTCACGAGTTCGCCACGGCGGAAGGTCTCGGTGTCGTAGCCCATGGTGAAGAGCTGCTTGAAGTCGGGATCGGCGAAAAGCTGGCGCGCCGAAATAGGATCGAGATAACAATGATAGACGCCGCCGAGATCGGGCACGTTGTTGAGCCGAAGTTTGGCGACCGCATCGAGAAGATTGGCCATCGTCAGGGTATTGGTCGTCTGCAACTGCGAGGTGTTGGTGGCCCCGCCCGGACGCAGGATGACCGAGGCATTGGCCGCCTGCACGGTGTTGCCGACGGCGCCATCGCCGATCGTCACACTGGTGGAGAAGGTCAGTTCGCCGGAAATCCCGCCCGGCGTGGTCGAGACGTTGGTTGCGTCCACGGTGACGCCGACCAGGGAATAGACATCGCTGCCGACGGTGACGGTGAGCGTGTTGCTGCTGCTGACCGCGGTCGGCACGCCGTTCACCCAGACATACTGAAAGCCGCGGACGTCATCGACGGAAATCGTCGCGGCCGGCGCGCCGAGGGCGGCGGTGACGCGGGTGTTGCCGCCGAAATAGGCCGAAAAAAGCTGATTGCGCGCCAGCTCGTCGAGCGAGCGCCGGGCCTGCTCACCATTGATCGAGGCATTGAGCATGAACTGCGAGGCGATGCCGACACGGCTGGTCACCATGTTGAGATCGGTGGTCGCGCCGTAGAGATTGATCGAGAGCGTATACTGCTCGATGTTGAAATACTGCGGCGAGAGGCCGTTATCGAGATTGGTGTTGGTGGACGGCGCGAGCGGCGTCGTGACCGAAGGTTTCAGACCGGCGCGGGTCTTGGTCAAGGTCTCGCCGATGCCGACCGCGAAGATCTCGCGATCGGCGATGTCGCGATAGCCGAGGCGGGAATGGAGCGCGGATTCGAATTCGCGCTCGAGATAGCCCTGCTGGATGATCGGTTGCAGCGCCGCGGGAAAATTGCTGATACCCATGGGAGATCCTCTGTTGGGAGATGGACGGGAAAGGTAAGGTCAAGGGCTCCGCTTAGCTATCTCCGTCGCAACAAATCCGCGCGGGCGGCGCGGTATTCGGCGGCGGTCATTTCCGTCGCGTGCTTCTGGCGCGGCGGCTGGGCTTGCGGTGGCGTCGCCCGCGAGGAGGAGGAGTGCGCGCCGAACAGCCAAGGCTTGTCGCGCTTCAGCTTGCTCATCAGCGCGCCGGCGCCCTCGACCTCGCCCTTGTCGTCGAGTTTGATCTCGGAGGGATCAATGAGTTTCAAGCCGTCGAGATCGATCATTCCGGCCTTGATGGCTTCGGCCTTGAGTTCGGCGCGAATGACGCGAGTGCGCGCGGCGTCGGTCACTTCCTGCAATTGCCGGGTCAATGCGGCGGTCTCCGCACGCAATTCCTCGATCGTCGGTTCCGGCGGAGAGAGGTCGCTCGCTTCGGTCATGTTGTTCCTTCCGCATCCGAGATGCTTGCGATCTCGTTGCCGATGTTGTCGATGTCGTAGGTGCCGGCGAGAGATTTTAGCGCGCTCTCGCGCGACAAAAGTCCGGCGGCGGTGAGCGCGGTAAGCGCCTGGGCATCCTTCAGCCGATCATCGGCGGAAGGCGGATACCAGCGCGGCCAGGTGAGGCTGATCCCGGCTTCGGGGTCGAGCGGCGCGAGTTCGGCGCCACGCACGATCAGCGGATAATGCCCGCTGGCCCTGAGCACCATGCGCGCGAGCGCGACCAATCCGCCCTCGCCATAGGAAATCCTGAGATTATCGGCGAGCCAGATCAGACCCTGGTTCATCATCTCGAGCGCGCGGCCCGAGGTCGGGGCGGCGAAGCGCTGCGCATCGGCGCGGTTGCCGTGGATGCTCTCCAGAGCGAGTTCGCGGAGTGTGCGCACGTAATCGATCACCGCGGCGGAAGCGGTGCCGCCGATCTCGAGCAGCCTGGCATCGCCCTTTTCGGAAACCACGAGGGCGTTGGCGGCACCTTTGATGATCTGATTGTCCGAGGTCGCCGGCTCCTTGATCAGAAGCGTGGGATCGGAGCTGTATTTGAGGCCGCGCCCGGCTTGCGAGAGCTGATAATCGATCTCGATCGCGGTTTCGACGGCGGCGCGAAACGTGCAGGCGCCGTCACGCATGTCTCCGGTCGCCGACGGTCCCGGAAGATTCTTGATCCAGACGATGGGAACGAAGCCGAGGCCATGGCGGACGCTGCGCGGGTGATCGATGCGCGGCGCCTCGTCGCTGCCGATCGGCCAGGGCTCGAACCACCACTCCCATTGCGCGTCCCAGCGCCGCTGGAACCAGTACTGGCCGGTCGGGTCTGGAATTTCGTAGCCCTGGTCGAGGAGATTGGCGCCAGAGACCTTGAATTTCTCGGTGACGGTGGCGAGCGTATCGGGTGCCTCGGCGTCCCAGCGCGGGGTCAGATACATCGTCTCCAGGGTTTGGAAGAACACCCGCCCGCGGAGGACACGCATCAAGATCGCGACCGAGCCGACCGAGCCGCGCAAGCAAGCGTCGATCATCACCTCGTTCAGCCTGGCCTCGCGCAGGATCGCGGCGAGGGCGTCGCGCACCGAGGGATCCGGCGAATCGAGGGTCGGGAAATGGCCTTCGCTGAACACCAGGGCAACCGAATCCTCGACCACGATGCGGCAGAGATTATAGCGCACCGAGGGCCGTCGCTGGCGGAGCGGGATATATTCTCCACCCGGGCTGCGTTCGTCGTGGAATTCGTACGGCAAAACGTCATAGAGCGTGCCGTCGAGAACCCGGCGCAGGATATCGAGCTTGCGCGCCCGCGCGGGATATTCGGGATCGTCGGGGATCAGGCTTGCGAGTGTGTCGAACATGCCTCTACCGGGAAAGAAGGGGCAGATTGATCTGCCGTGTCGCTTGCGGGGCGGCGCTGAGATGGGCGAAGGCGCGTGACAGCGCATCCACCTGATCATCCTTGGTGCCGGCGGGGAAATCGCGAAGCTCATCGAGCAGGGCGCGAGTGAAGGGCGCCTTGACGATGGCGAGATTGCCGCACGCCGCCTGGGAGGCCACGGGGGCGGCGCGTGTCACCTTGGCGCCGCTTTCGGGCCCGGAGACGATGTGGAAGCCCGCGAGTTTCCGGGTCAGATAGAGAACCTGCGCGCGCCCGGCCTGGCCGGGATCCTGCGGCAGCAGAATGGTGGTCTCGCGGCCGTCGCGCTCGGCGCAGGCGAGAATGGCTTGCTCCACCTCATGCGGGCCGCCGCGCAGACGCACGACGTCGTCCACGATGAAGCGGTCAGCATCATCTTTCAAGAGCCGCAAGCCGACCGTCCAATCCGGATCGAAGCCGGGGCGGGCGAGGCTGGCGGCGAGATCCCAGGCGCGCACGCGCCGGCGCGCGGGCGGCGGCGCATCGAGGAGGACGATGGTTTCAGGTTTGAACAACAACCCCTCCGGCGGGCGTGGCCGCTGCTGATAGAGCGCGGCCCAGGCGCGTTCGCCGATGATGCGGCGCTTCCTTGCCAGCGCCTCATGATTTTCCCATTCCGGCCACAGCGCACAGCCCTCGGCGCGGCCGAGCGGATCGGCGCTTTCGGCGAGCGCGGGGAGACGCAAAACCCGCCAGCGATCGCCGCCGGCCGCTTGCTCGGCGAGGATCCGCCCGCCGAGATCATCCTCGTGCCAGCGCGTCATGATGAGCACGATTTTGCCGCCGGGTTTGAGGCGCGAGATCAGATCGCTTTGATACCATTGCCAGACATGCGTGCGCGCCGCTGCCGAATCCGCTTCCGCCTGCGATTTTACGGGATCGTCGATGAGCACGAGATCGGCGCGCCGGCCGGTGATCGGCCCGCGCACGCCGGTCGCGTAATAGGAGCCGCCGTCGCGCGTCGTCCAGTTCGCGCAAGCGCGGGCATCGGGCGCGAGATCGATCCCGAGGCGGCGCCGGTGCTCGGCGACGAGATTGCGTGCCCGGCGGCCGAAATGGCTCGCGAGCGATGCCGTATGGCACGCCGCGATGACATTCGAGTGCGGCGCCTGGGTGAACCACCAGGCGGGAAAGATCACGCTGGCGTAAGTGGATTTTGCGGATCCCGGCGGGAGCAGCAGCATCAGCCGGTCGTTCTCGCCGCGGGCCAGCGCCTCCAGCTCAGCGATGATCAGCCGGTGATGCGCCGCCGGGCGGTGGCGTTCGGGGGCCAGCGCCAGCATCGCGAAGGCCTGCAAAG
>JAEHJW020004941.1_pt1 | contig 28974 bp, 28 predicted proteins | sample 9271431 | NCBI WGS metagenome assembly JAEHJW02 | reverse complement strand
AGTCCGCATCCGCACTGTTCCAAAGGTCCAAACCGTATCCGGAAGTCGGCACAGTAATCTGCGCCCATCCAGCTAGGGATCCACCAGCCGTGGTGAGAGTTCCACCAGACCAAGACAGGCCTGCGGCGGTTGTGAGCTGCCCACCCACAGTCCACGTACCCGATACCGTGCCGCTGCTAAAAGTGGCAGCGCCTTCTGCCGTAAGATTTGCGTAGGTCGGACTCGGCCAAATCGCCGCCGTCTGCGTTCCGGCTGGTAGAGCGGCCACGAGTGCACTCGCTGCCCACGATGTCGTGGCGCCCCCGTTTTCCTGCCAAAGGATGGGCGTGTAGTCCCAGGATTCATACCCTTGCGTAAGCTGAACCCATAATTCACATACTGTCTCTGCCGCTGAGTTTGTAGTCGTAATAGATACAACGTTAGACAGAGCTACGCCAAATTGGTCCAGTACGCACAGCTCTACGTAGGGAGCCGAACCCATCGCTGCTTGCTGATAGGCTCGCCACCAGATGTTGGCACGTTGGACAAGTGTGGCACCTACGCCATACCCGAAGCACTGGATGTATCCAGATGCTCCAGTGTGCTGCTGGGTGATTGTAACGGTGGCAAAATTGCACCAGTAGTTGTTGTCTGCCGAGCCGGTGCCTGGCGACGCATATCCACTGATACCATCAGTGGTAATCGTAGTAAACGTCTGTGGGGCATTCCAGACGTTGTTTGTGCCAAGGATGCCTGTACCGGCTGTGAGGGTGCCGGTGTTGCCGGTGCCGGTAATGCCGCCGCCGGCGGTGATGAGGCCCTTGGCATATAGCGTACCACCAAACGAGCCCAGGCCACCTATACCAAGGCTTCCTCCACCGCCATAGGACTGCCCAGCGGGCACCAACACACCCGCGTTGGCAGATAAGAGACCGCCGAACGTTCCCGTGCCGCCGAGGGCGAGCGAGCCAGCGCCGCCGATGGATGCCCCGGATGGGATGGCGAGCCCTTCTGCATACGTCTGCAGGGCCGCCCATGTCGCCGCGCCATTGATAGTCCCCGCGACAGATGAGCCAGAGAGCAGGGAGAAGATGCCTGCCAGCGTCGTGCCAGTGGTGTTCGCGCTCGGCGCCGTCGTCGTGCTGAGGTTGGCGTCCGTGGTGGAGTCGGTCCATGTCGTGGTCGTGTTGTCGGAAATTTGGAAGTCGAGGTAGTAGGTGCCCCCGCCCGCCTTCGTGCGGTAAATGCGCCGCCCGATGGTTCCCGTCGGACCGATGGGGATGGCGGAGAGGTCCACGTTCTGCGCCGAGGGATCGACGGTGTTGGAGACGGCCCCCGCTGCCGTCTCGCCCGCGACATGCAAGGCCCCCGTGCCGTCCACAATGCCGGTGATGAACGTCACGACATAGGAGTAGGCGCCGGTCAGGTTGCCCGAGCCGGACGCAACGGCCGCGGTCAGAGCGCCAGGAGCGGAGAGCGCGGCGAACAGCGAGAGCGGACCACCATCCGCCGCACCGGAGAGCACGGACGTGAACTGCGACACGTCCTCTGCGTAGCCGGTGTTCGTGTTGGAGGTCGTGTAGAGGGAGACCGAAGCCGCCATCCGTCACGCCTCCTCAGACGGTCGCCGTCTTCTGCCAGGTGCAGGTTGTCGAGAGTCCTTCGGTTATGGTGATGGACTCCATCAGGTGCCCCCACATGTTGCCGTTGGAGTCGAAGAGGCCGATTTCCGTGTAGGTCCCGGCGTTGTTCGCCGTGCCGTAGTACTGGCACACCCACTGCGCCACCGAGGGGGAGCCTGAGACGGGCCCGGCCGTGGACACCTGCTGCAGCGTGGCCGCAACGGGGGCGAAGAGCCCGGTGTCGGTAGGGGAAGGGGTTCCTGCCCCGGTGCCGAGCTGCATCTTCGTCGGCGGAAGGACCGGGTTGTACCCGGTGTTGTTCGTTCCTGTAAGCCATTGGGCGATGGCCCCGGCCGCATAGTTGGTCGTGACATTGTGATGCCAGCCCGAATCGAAGACGACGGTCCCCGTCCGGTCGGTCTGGACCCACCGCACCCGCCCGCTGCTGATGCGCATGCTGTCGCCCACGCGTTTGCCGTGCGTGTGTGGCTTTGCCATGCCAGCGCCTCCCGTCAGGCCCAGTTAGTTTCCGCGTACTTGGAGGAGCCGTAGACGAACGGGCCACCCGGCGTCGTGCCGGAGGCCGTATCGGAGAGCGAGAACAAGTCGGAGGAGGCGCTGAGGAAGCTGATATTGGCCGTCACTCCCGCCGCCTTGACCTGCCCCAAGATGGCGGCAATCTGCGCATGCGAGTACGTAAAGCCTCCGGAGGGATTGGCCGGGAACGCCACGTCTGCCATGAACGATCCGGCCGCATCGGTGATGGTGAGGCCGTAGCCGAGCGCCGAGAACAGCGCCTCGATGGCCGTGCCGTTGACGCGGGGCTCCAGCGTGGTCCCGATCAGCCGTGCCGAGAACAGCACGTCCGGTTCCCCCGCATGCCGCGCGATGCCGAGGGACGCGGCCCACCAGTCGAGCCACATGCCATTCGCGGCGCGGACGTTGATCTGTGCGACCCCGGACTGCAGCGCCCGCCGTCTGGACTGCAGCGCTCGCGCGAAGACGGCGAGGATTTGCCAGAGGGGCGATGCGGCGAGGGTCAGTGTCACGGGGAGCGCCCCGGACTGCACGCCAGAGGTTGCGCCGTTCCAGAGGAGCAGTTCCGCAGGACCGTCCCGCAGCACGCTCCCCGTGACCCCCGAAGGCAGGAGCCCCGTCACCTGCGACACTGACCGACTGTGCAGGTCGATGGCCGTCGCGGCGCCGGAGACCGAGACATAGAGCGTGATGTCCGTCAGGGAGGCCGACGCCCCAGAGCCGGAGAGCGCGAGCCCTGGAACGTCCTCCGGCTGCTTGCCGATCGACGGGATATAGGTCAGCATGCGGGAGATGGTGGCGTTCACTCAGCCATCGCCGTCACAGAGATGGTCCCCGCCGTGTAGAGGTTGCCGTGAATCGCACAGGTGTTGGCGGCTGGCGGGGACGCCGCGCCAGATGCCGGCAACGCGACGAGGTCAATCTGCGCACCCGAACCGCTGGCGTCATAGGCGAGCGTCGATGACCCGGCCGCGATGCTGAGGTAGTAGTTGACGCCCGTGGCCCCGATGGGCAAAGGCGTCAGGGCGGCGACCTGTATCTGCTGCCCCGCCGTCAGCGTGACCGGGCCTCTGAGAGGAGACATCTCCGTCTCTCCCCACTCGCTGGTGTAGGTGTAGCCTACGTCATACGAACCGGCCGCGAGCGAGGTGGTCCCGGCCATGGCAGTCACGGAGGGAGCCGTCGTCGGGGACGAGACGTAGGGCACACCAGGTAGCGAAGAGGAGGGCTGCGTCACGGTCACGTCGGATGTGCCTGGGACGCGCAGAATGGCGCGGATGAAGTTGGAGAGCGAAAACCCCTGCTCGATGTCCAGAGCGGTGAAGAAGGCCGTGATTGCGCTCTCCACCTGACTGGTGATGCCCGAGAGCATATATCCGGACTGCGGCAGCACCTGCACCGCCACGCTTTGCGTGTTCTGCACGGCCGATTGCACCGTGGCGATCACGCCGGCCGCCTTGTAGCCGGGATGCACGCCGGTCTGGTCGGTGTAGCCGTTGACCACATTCTGCGTCTGTGTGATGAGCGCGGAGGAGGGGGAGCCGAGCGAGCCCCAGACGAAGACGATGGCTTCCCCGGCGGAGAGGTCGTCCGCCAGGGCCTTGACGACCTGCTCCGTTACGTTGCCAGCGGAATCGGTGAGTTCCGCGGTCAGCGCGCCCAGGGCGAGAGCATTCGCGTCCCCCCGGTGGATCGAGTTGACCGCGTTCGCCAGCCGGGCCTGCGTCTGCGTCTGCGTCTCCGCATCGGCTCCTGGCGTCACCGCCTGCCCGCTGGCGTTGGTGACACTGATTCCGCTGATCGGTGACACCAGCGCCGTGATGGTGTTCCCCGGCACATTGGTTCCAGACCCGGCCGTCTGGCAGTTGGCCGTCACAGTCGCGGCCCCTGGCGTCTGCCCGGACTGCGCCGGGACAGAGATGGTCGCCCCGGTGGCCCATTGCAGGAGCGAGTTCGGCACGGTCGCCAGCGTCCCGGCAGGAATGGTGACGGCTGAGGACGTGGAGTTAGTGAACGTCAGTTGGTAGACGGATGGTTGCGCCGGCAACGGGGCGATGTCCCAGGTGGCGTAGGCAGAGTTCAGGACCGCCGAACGCACCGCATCCACCGTCTCCTGATCGAGGCGTGCCGCCTCCGCGCCGAGGGCGTCGAGGAGAGATCGGACAACGCTGCCAGGGTGGAGGTTGGTGATGGCGCTTGTTGCGGAGAGCAGGGTCGCGATGGCGTCCGCCGTGATTTCGGCCGCCGTCTTCGGCATCGCGGTCCCTCCCCGCTATCCGGTCACCGGCAATGTCAGGGATTCGTTTTGGAGGAGGAGCGGGGCGGCGGACGTATGGACGTAGACCTTGGCGGATACGGTCAGCGTGTCGCCCGCCTGCACGGCAGATACGTCCGTCACCTGCGCCACCTCGGGGAGTCCCATCAGGGCCTGCCGCACCCACGTCGCCCAGCGCACGGATGCCGGCGGGCTTCCGAGTACCTGATGAATGCGCGAGCCGAACCCGACCGACTGCGGTAGGGATCCCTGTGGCGTGAGGATGGCCGTGCGCAATCGCTGCGCGAGTACGGCCGGCCCCGCCGCCGTGGCGATGTCGCCTTCGGAGAAGGAAATGGGGGATTGCGCGTCCGATCCGAACACGTCCGTCTGCTGGCCGCCTGCACTGAAAACAAATGAGGCCATCCCCGTCTGCAGGGGGAGGTACAGTACCCCGCCCGGCATCAGCACCTGCGGCTGCCCGATAGGGGCCGGGGCATAGACCAGGGCTGTCGCGCCGTCCGGATATGCGTTCTGCACGGGATCGACTGGCGTGAGCGTCGTGCCGTCGTAGGCCTTGATGCTGCCAGACTCGGAGATGAGCCCCGCCGCAGTCGATGCGGCTAGGACCCACGTGTACCCCGGCTGCCACTGCTGCACAGAGGCCGAGAGGGGGAATGAGGATGCCCCCGCCGATATGGCTGTCGTCACCAGCGCCGTGGCAACCGGGATGCCGTAGGCCTGGATGGGGTCGAAGGTGAGATATGGCGGGATGAGGTTGTTCAACGTCACGAGTTCGGGCCAGAGACTGGCGTCGCCGAGGAGGCGGAGGGCGAGGGCTTCGAGACCGCGCGACACGTCGGAGTCTGTGACGATATGCGGCGCGCCGATCAAGCCACCGTCACCCCCTCCACGAGTTGCAGGGCGGTCGCGGCGGGGTTTGCTGGCTCGTAGAACCCCTGCGCGTCGTCCCATGCCTGCAGGCCTTCTAGCGCGGACACCGCGGCGATACTTAGCTGCACCGCTCCTGTGCCTCCGGGGGCGAGGGATGCGAGTTGCGCCATCGCCCCGAGGCGCCTTGCCTGCACGGCCAGGGTGGCGACGTAGGAGACGGCAGGTGCCTCCTGTGGTATCTGCGTCTGCACCCAGCCGATGGCCTTGGCGACTGCCATCGCGACCGAACCGGCCCGGCGGAGTCCCTGTGCGCCAAGTGAGGGGATGGCCGCCTGCAGCGTCCCGGCAAGCGCGATCCACGCTTCGCAAACGGGGAAGGCACCAACGGCCTGGTCGAGTGCAGCCAGGGAGACCCCCTGCGCGGGCACGGTGGCCGGGTGGAGGAGCATGTACTATCACCCTGTCTGTGGTTGCGGGATGACGAGGATTTGGCCGGGGAATATCCAGTGCGGCGACTTGATTATTGTCCCGATCTGCCGCGATGCGGCGATGATCTCCGGGTAGAGGGCGCCGTTGCCGAGGCGCGACTGCGCGATGCCCCACAGCGTGTCTCCGGGCTGCACGACGTAGGTCGCCAGAGGGGTCTGCTTCTGTGCGACCGTCTTCTTCGCCGCCGCAATCGCCGCCTTGGCCGGAGGGGTCTGCGGCGGGGGCGGGCTTGATGGCGCCGGAGTCTGCGGGACGAGGTAGAGGAACGATGCCACCGGGTCAGGGGCCTGCTGCGTCGGCGGCTGCGGGCCATCGGTGAGGTCCGCTTCCACGATGAGGTTCAGCGTGTAGAGCTTGACCATCGGATTGCTCCTGCTCTGCTGCACCCGCATGTTCTGGATGGGCTTCACGCGCCACGACCGCTTCTGCGCCTCGTCGTGAATCAGCATCTCCGCGCCCGCCGGGGACGTGTGCCCCGTCTCCAGCGCGAAGTACCGTTGGAGGATGTCGCGATAGAGATGGCGCGCCGCCTGCGGGCCGTTGACCGGTATGCCGTTGAAGCGGCCCTTGGGCGACATCCATGCCGTGGTACCCGAGAGGACCAGCCGGGGGACACCCAAGCCGTAGTCGTCGGTGTAGGCCCCGGTGATAGTCTGGATGAGCGTCACGCGCAGGTCATATGTCACGTCCTCGTCGGGATTGGCGGGAAGCTGCAGCGTGGCCTGCGCAGGCGCGCCCGAGGGGCCGACTTCGATGAGGACATGGCCTTCGAGGTCGATCTGCTGCTGCGTGGGGTCGGGGACCGCCATGCCCACCCCTCCCCTGCATTTGCTGCTGGACGAACCCGGCGGCTTGTGGTGGGCAGACGCGCCCTACGGACGACCGGACAGGGCTTCCGGTTGCCGTATGGTTCGCGCTAACCCGTATGGCCCCGCGTTTCAGACCTGCGGGAGGCCCGCGGTATAGCCCAGCGCGTTACCACGCCGGACGACGGCTTGCGTGCGGCGGTCTGCCTGTACCGCAACCTTGGGGGTCCGTCGTGCGCTCATCGTCCTGCTGTTGCAGGATTCCAGGCGGTCGGGTCGCTCGAAGCGGGGATGGCCGAAGCCTCTGCCGTATCGCCGCTGCCCGGTGGCGGAGTCGCTAACTCACCACGCATCGTTTGTGTTTGGGGATGGCGGCACGTTCGGCTCTAACCCTTCGTCGCGGATTGCCTGGCTCCCCAGCATTCGGCCAACCCGGTTCGCTGTTCCCCCGGCATCCGACCGGGCGCACGGCCACGAAAAAACCGCGCGGTCTGCGCGGCTTGCGAGGTGCAGGGCTTCCAAGTACAATAGCCTTACGGCCGTGCCGTGGAACCCTGTTTCGTCTGCGCACACAGACGGGATGGGGTTCTTCGGTTTTCTTGTCCTTGGCTTTGATGAGAAGCTGCGGGAGTGGCCTTGGCGGGAGCGGGTCCGATGTGTCCTTCGCATTATACTGCCCGGATCACTAGGGCGCAACGCCCAGCGTCGCCCAGTCCCATGCCTTGGCGGAGAACGATTGCGCGGATCGGATCGGCCGGCACGTCGGCTGCATCACGACGCGCTCACTTCCGCCGAGCCGCCACTGATCGTGCCGTCGTACACCGTCCCGCCCACGGAAACCTGAATGGCATCGCCCTTCCGCGCCACCGGCTGCGCCGTACCAGACACGCCCAGGACCAACGGCTGCCCGCTGGCCGGCGTGACGGTGATGGCACCCACCGCGCTGATCTCCACCGTGGCCCCGCTGGAGTGCCGCAGGAGCATCGCCTCGGCCGGTTGGCCCGTCGGCGGACCCCACAGCGCGTTCTCGGCCGCCATATCGTGCAGGGTTGTGGATACGCCGACGCGCAGCGAGGTCCCGTCTGGCCAATGCTGCTCTGTGCTGCCATCGGGCGCGATGAGCGACCACACTCCCGATTCGTGCCTCCGCACGGCGAGGCCCAAGGTGGCGAAGATCATCTGCGCCAATGTGGGCGGCTGGATGAAGCCTAGTATGCACACTGAACGGGCGTTGCCCTCCCATGCCGCGACGACGCAGAAAAGGTCTTCGCCGGATGCCCCCGGCACATCCCATACACCGGCCGGATCGGGGGTGGGATGCGTCGGGGTGAAGGTCGGAAGGTACACATCCCCTACGGCGGAGCCGAGCGACCACGATGCGACGGGTGTGTGCTTGTAAGTCGCACCGGCCGTCGTTGTCACGTCTACCGTGCCATCGGCATGCCGCGCTGTCACCTTGGCGAGCCACACGCCGGGGAGTCCTCCTGCGAATGCGGCCCTGCCCGCCCCGGAGAGCGCCGCCTGCGGTTGATGGCCGCCCTGTGGTGGAGAGCCGGGGATGTGTGTCACGACGACTGCCCCCTGACGAGTCCGAGGGTCGCCCGCCAGTGAGGGCTGCTCTGGCCGAGGAAGTCGAAGGTCTCATCCACCGTCTGCAGGTAGAAGGTCATGTCCTCTTCCGGGATGCGGATGTACCGACCAGGGATGAGATCATGGCTGCCATGCACCTGCAGGCTGCCGGAGGCCAGCAGTTCGTTGTGCCCCTGCGTGGCGAGCAAATAGGCAGACAATTCGATGGCCTGCTCTTGTGGGACACCGGCCGTCTTACTCCCTGGAGAATCCAGGAAGGGCGTCAGCCAGGGAGTGGACACCTCCATACTGCGGAATCCGTAGATGCCCATGGAGGTCTGGTTGACCGCCGGGTTGCCCTTAGAGACGTAGGCATATTGCGGATATGAGAACATCGAGGCCGTGTCGGCATACGTGAAGAACCAGTTCTTCACTTCGTTATCGCTGCGCCCGAGGTCCTGTCCCGGCGCCGTGGCGAACGAGGCCGTCACTTCAGGGAGGATGGGCGCGACCGCCGGGGCGGCGATGTTCCCCGACGCATCCTTGAAGGGCGCCACGCGGAAGACGAGGACGGGGGACTCGGGAGAATCATAGACGAAGGCTTCGCCGAGGGGCGCCGATGCGAAGTAGGTGAACAGGCCCCAGAAGGCTCCGGCATATGGCTCTACGATGGCGACCGGCGTGGCAAAGCGGTCGGGGATGGTGACGGAGAGCGCGATGCCTGGGATCGGCAGGTCGGTCGCCTCGCGCAACCCAGCAAGAAATGGGTCCATGATGCGGGTCATAATGGCAGAGGCGAACGCCTGCGGAGTTGTCGTGGACACGGGGATGCCATAGACCATCGTGAGACCCCAGTTCCGCGCCACCGCGGCCATCGGATCGTTCTGCCACAGGTATCGGATCTGGTTGATCTGCAGGACCTTAGTGAAGTCGCGACCGTTGATAGTCACCGAGCGCGTTGGCCCGCCTGAAGGGCCGATGGAGAACGACTGCATGGCGTTGTCCACGAAGCCGCGCATCCGTATCTGCGGCTGCAGGGGGGCGTTGGCGGCCCTGATCTCGACGTAATCCATCGCCGAGATCCGACCGCTCCACGACCCATCCGCGAACGTGCGGGCGGTCAGCGTCAGCGCGAATGTGCCGGGGGAGCCATCCGTAGAGCGGTGCGTCTGCAGGGAGATGGCGTCGCCCATCAGGTCCTCGTGGTAGTGTCGGCCGTCCTTCGTCCACACTTGCACGTCGGCGCGGGGGACGAACCTCTGCATGACGATGGCTTGCACGCAAGGTCGCCTCCCGGTTGCGCCGCGTTCAAGCGCGGTACGCTATGATGGCCCGCAAGGGGGCGATGGCGGCTGGAGCCGAAGCCGGACGAGTACGTCGCCCTCGCCGTCGTGGTGACGACGAGCGATGGCCGCACGATGGTTCTGCGCTCCGAGCCGCCGCCGGGGCTGCAGTTCACGCCACGGCAGGTCGGGGTCGCGACGTTCCGGTTCCGCGTCGATAAGGATGGCGTGCATTTTTTGGGGTCCGAGGCGGAGACGATCGAGCGGCGGGGGGAATGGGGATGGACGCGCGAGTGACGGCGGCTGCGGTTGCGGCGGTGCTGTTGGCGGGATGTGGGGCGGTTGCTGTGCCGCTCGTGTCGCAGGCGTCGGCGGCGTCAAGCATCGCTACGCATGCGTCGGGAGTCGCACATTCCGCCAGCAACATCAGTCATGCCTCGTCCAGCGCCCCGTCCTCCGTCTCCGCTCCTCCTATATCCGGCTCCCGTTCCAGCACTGCAACCAACCTGGCCACACTCAGCAAACCGCCGTTGCCCGCATACTGGGTTTTAAGCGCCGCGCCCCCGGTGGCTCCGGGCGGTTCCGGAAGGACAGAATCCTTGGACTCTGCCATGAACGCCCTTACTTGCACAACCCTCAACCAGGCAAACGACAGCGCCAAGTCGGCGCGGATTCTCCTCAATTCATATGGAAGCGGCAGCCTCGCCGTCGCTGTCCCTGGAGATGCAACATACGTTTACCAACTCGGTGGTATGTCGTTCGCCTTTGTAGTGAGCCCGCATCATCGCTTTCAGGGCGACTTGCAGTGGGGCAATGCTCAATATGACGCCGGGCAGAACGGAGGGATTGCGGTCGAGGTTGCATCGGGAAAGTATACGGCTGCTGTTGGCAGCGGATTGCTGCTCCCGATGACCCAGACCGAGCGTCTGTGCCACGCCCGCTACGAGGCCGGCGCCCCCTCATCCTCACCATCGATTGCTCAGGTCGGCTCCTCGTCATCCTCGGTCGCGAGCCCTCCTAGCGTTTCCTGCCCTGTTCACGCTTCTGCGGTTATTGCTCCTGCCGGATTCGCGGCGGTTCCGTGGGCCGAGGCCGCGTCGGTTGACGCAGTATTGCATAATCCAGCGTTCAATCAGCCCGCCGTCGCCGTGGGGACGGTGGGGTATTTTTTGGGACCCAAACGCGAAGAGAGTACGTTCGGCTGCTCTTCCGATGCCAACCTCGTTCTTGTCGCTAGTTTGCTAGGATCGTCTCCGCCCCTGCCGGTCATGATTCCTGGGCCTACATCGCGCGCCCTTTCTCTCCTGCTTTTGAACATCGACGGGCATCGCGCGGAAATCATCGGGGGACTGCTGAAAGGGGCCAACGGCACCCCTTACATTGCGGCCAAGGGGATATATTCCACATCTCCATACATAAAGGCCATAACCGTCGCCTAGAGGTCACCCTTGTCCCCTGTTCGGGCTCGGCGCTGCACTGACAACCTGGACTTTCAGGACACCATTGGCGAGGGCCTGGGCCATCATGTTGGCAAATGCCTGCATTTGGCTCGACCCCTCAGAGGCTGAGATTTCGGAGACGTATGTCTGTGTCTGGTTCGGCAGGTACGGGGCGATTTGTCCGTAGGTCGCGGCGTGGTGCTTCGCGAGTTTTTTCGCCACCTCACTGGGGCCGGCATTGTATGCCGCGAGCGCCAGACGAATGCTGTGGAAGCTGGCGTACTGCTGCGCGAGATAGGCCGCGCCGCCCGCCAGGTTCTGCTGTGGGTTGTTTGGGTTCACCCCAAGCCCGGCCGCCGTGCCTGGCATCAATTGCGTTAGCCCGATGGCGCCTGCCGTGGATACGGCATTCTGGTGACCGCGACTTTCCTGCATCACCAACCCGGCGAGCAGTTGCGGCGGAATCCCCTGGGCTAGAGCCTGCGCGGCAATCATCTTCGCCACGCTATAATTGGGCGACGGCAAGGTGTACGTGGACGGCGTGGTGTAAGTGGACGGTGTGGCCGCCCACTGCGCCCAACCCTGTGTGCCTCCGGCGGCGGAGGTTGCATTGTGGGCCGGCTTCAGCGACATGGGCATTTTCTTCCCTGTCAACAACGCGAGGGCATCGTCGGCGAAGCCGACCAGGTTTGCGGTCACCTGCACTATCACACGCGCGAGTGGAGTGAGATCGGCTGTGAGCAGTTCAAAATTCTTGGTCAAGTCCTCGCTAGCCGATCTCATCTTTTCCACGCTGGTCATGCCAGCGGTCCCAGTCATTGCCGAGATCAGTTGCGACTGTGCCTGCTGCAGCGACTCGTTCTTCGTGGGCATGATGGGCTTCTGACCAGGGAGCAGATGCGCATTGTGCCACTCCGCCACTTTGGAAATTTGGGCGCGCGTGGTGGCCTGCTGGGCCTTCACCAGTTCCTGCCCGCTCTTGCCAGTGTAGACCTGCAGGAGCGCCTCCGCCTGTGTCGGAGAGACGCCCCACATCTGCTGTAGCGCCATCATCTGCAGCGTGGCCGCCTGCCCGCCGGGGCCTTTGCCGGGCTCTACGACAGACGCATGGCCAGGTTGTTTCACTGTTACCCACGACGCGGGGCCCGTGAACTTGGACAGCCCTGAGAGGACCGCCTGCATGCTGGTCTGTCCGCTTGGCAGGACGAACCCAGGCCCCTGCGACTGCGCCACCATGTACTGCCCGAGCGACATCCCGTCGCCCATGGCCATCAACTGCAGGAGAGAGCCGGCCGAGCCGCCGCCGGGGTTGGCGAGGCCCTGCGCGACCTGCCCAAGGAGGTTCGCCCCGGCCGTGCCCCGGAGCCCCGGCAGTCCCGTGGCGTTCATCTGCGCGTAGATGCTGTTCAGCGACGACACGGACGGCGCGGTGACGTTGCGGGAGGAAATCTGCTGCAGGACGGTGAGGAGCCCCGCCATGTACTCACCGGCGCGGCCGGTCATGTTCCCCTGGGCGACACCCGAGGCGATGACCGCCGCGAATTGCTGCGCACTCATCTGGTAGACCTGGCCCGATCCCGCCGCGCCCATGACGCCCATCTGTGCGGCTACGCCGAACGCCTGAGCCGTGGAGGTCGGGGATAGGCCGAAGTTCCGCGCGAGGCCCAAGGCAGTCCCAGTCGCGCTTGCCAGGTTCTTGGTGCCGACAAAGCCGAGCCCTGCGGAGACGGCAGAGGCAGCGTTTGCCGCGTCGGTGAGTGAATACCCAAGGCGGACGGCGGGGGTCTGGATAGCCGAGACGAAACTGCTCAAAGCCTGTCCGGCCGTGCCCGCCTGATGCGCGAGCTGAGAGAGTGCGTATCCCTGGGTCTGATAGGTCTTGAAGCCCGATCCGATCACTTCGCTGCCTATGCCTACTGCGGCGGCAATCGGCAATGCTATTGGTAGCGCACCTGCTGCCGCACCCATGGCGCCGATCACATCGCCCGTGGCGAGGCCGCCTACCGCAGCGCCGAGGCGACCAAAGGGAGATGAGGAACCCGCACCTACAGTCGGCAACGTCGGCTGCGTCAGACTGGCGATCTCCGCATCGATCTTCGCCATCTCCGCCTTATTCTGCGCGTTGATGGCGGGGAGATCGAGGCCGACGCTCAGCTCTTCCTGCAACTTCTGCTTCTGCGTCTGTAGCGCGGCGAGGCGGCGCCTTGCCGACGCACGGGTCATGTTGGGTGCCGACGCAGACATCGCCGGAGTGGTCGCCCGCGCCTGGGCCCGCTGCATCGGCGTGGGGGCCTGCATGTGCCGCGCCTGCATCGGCGTGGGGCCGAGTCCGGGCGCGGACTGCAAGGCCGCTTGGATCAGGGGTTCGGCCTGCGGCCAGTTGTCAACGAACCACTGGCCTACCTGCTGGCCGGAAGGCATGCCACCGGCCGTGCCCTGCTGATGCCACTGCTGCCCCGTCGCGCGGGCGCCGACGGTCTGCTGCGCCGCCGCCGCGCGTGCCTGCTGGAAGGCGGTGTTGTGCTGCGCCGCGGAGGTCTGTGCCGCCGCCTGCATCGCGGCGGGGCCCCCAGGGGACGCTTTGGAAATATCCTTCACTAGGAGGTGGATGGCGTCCAGTTCAGCGTGCAGGGCCTTCAGGCCCGAGAGGTCGGCGGAAGTTTTGATCCTGATTTCACGTTCGTCAGCCATCCGCCGCCCCCCCCAAAGCTTTCTCTGGGTCCACGTCCTCCATGTCGGCGGGAGGAGGCTGTGCCTGCCGCGCGCTCTGCTCGGCCGCTATCTCCTTGGCGCGTTTCAGCCATGCCTCGGAGGGCTTCCCCCGGCGCGGCTTGCCCTTCTGCGCACGGTCGATCATGTCGGCGTACGCCTCGGCGGTCAGGAACTCGAACTCGAACTCCTCTGGCGTCATGCCTTCCAGCCGGGGGTCATGGCGGGGGATGTTCCACCGCTGGCGATACCAGTATTCGTAGGACTGGGCGGCGTCGTTCGCCCAGTCCTCCTTACGGCTTTTCCACTCCGACACGAAAGGATTCGAGCCATCTGGATACCTCGTTGTAGACAGCGATGAGCGCAACATCGTCCAAGTCGCCGAAGTCGAAGGCGCCGTCGTTGGCGACGGTGCGTGGATCAACACAGTATGCGTTGCAAGAGGCCCGCGCCTCGGAGAGCGCGAGGGAGTAGGTCAGCGACGTGATTGGCATGCCGCCCCGGTAGCCCGCCGCCAGCACGTCGGCGGCGATCATCTGTTTTGCGGCGGGACGGCGGAAGCGGTAGCTGTGGCCCCCGTGCTCCACGGTGTGTTCGAGGGCCGCAGAAAGCGCATCGGGCATGGCGTTGTCCCCTTACTACCGCAGTTGGGCGTCCTGGGCGGACCACTGGCCGTTGTACGTGAGCGGGTCGTTGGCAACGAGCTCCGCGCTGTCTTGCTGAAAGGCAGCGTTGATGACGTGCGCCACTGTGTTGCCGTCCTGGTCCACGACGGAGAAGGTTTGAAACGGCAGCGTCAGCGCTTCGGTGAGCGAGGAGCCGGGGGCGAGCCCCAAGGTGGGATAACCGCCAGAGATGGCGACCATGGCCGTCACGGAGACGGTCACGCCCACCTGCGTCACGGGATTGTCCACCCAGTAGGGGGTGTTCACCTGGTATACCGGGCGGCGATTGACCATGCGGGAGATGGTCAGGGTTTGGCACAGCGCGATGTTGACGGGGTTGCCGCTGGAGTCCGAGACCTGGATGAACACGTCGTTGCCCGTATACACGGGCACAAGCGTCGGGTCTGCTGGCACCTGAACCACCTCCCCTTATGCCACGCCATAGAACGTCGAAGCGTAGAGCGTGATGGCGAAGTAATTGCCAGGCACCTCCAGGGCCGCCTGGACGGAGCCGGTGATGGCGTTGCCGGATGCAGAGAGCGAGATGTCCACCGGCTTGGGACGCACGGTGATAAGCCCCTGCTGGAACCAGTAGTTGAGGCGGGAAAAGAGGGCGTTGCTCGCATGCCCCAGGAGCCGGGCGGTGATCGGGAAACCGATGAAGGTGCGCAGGACCGCCGTGAGGTCGGCCTGCAGGGTGTCAGTGGCGAGGCCGGTGAGGTTCTCCACGCGATCGTAGTTGCCATTCTGCAGCCATGTCGTGCGGTCCCAGGAGAGAACGACGATGCCGTTCTCATCCGTCATGAGGCAGGCGATGCCCGCCGCGTTGGCTGCTGCCACCTGCGCGGGGGAGAGGACCAACTCCAGCCCGCTACTGCCGATGGCCTGCTGTGTGAGGGGGGCGGTCAGCGCCGCGCCCGCCCGTGCCCCCGCCACCTGTGCGGCGACGAGGTAGGGCGCGAAGGTCTTGGCGTTGCCGTTGTAGTCGGTCCCCTTGGAGCCGGGCCACACGAGCGATGTGCGGTTGCTGTTGAGCGCCAGGGCCGCCGAGACTTCATCCGCCAGCGTCTGGCCGAGGATGTCCCCGACATAGCCCCGCCGCGCCTGCCCGATGCTGCTCATGTACCTACAGTGGGCATCGTTCATTGCCCAGATGGAGGCCGAGCCGATGGCCGGGGTGACGAGGCTGATCCCCGGAACCCCCTGCGCTGTGGTGTAAGCGTTCTGCCAGTTACTGTTGCTGGCAATGGGCGTCGTGCCTCCGGTGGCGTAGGTGAGGGTCGAAGACGTGGCGAGAGAAGTCGCGTTTGCCGCGCGGGTGGCCGCGAAGTAGGCACCTGTACCGTTGATCCAGTTCACGACTGCCGCGATGTTCGCCGTGACGGCGGTTGGCGCGGCCGAGGCCGTGGAGACGGCGACGGCGGACACGTTGTCGAGGAGGGCAGGGAGGGTCGTCGTGCCGGGCGCCACGAGGTCGCTCGGGTTGGGATCGGTGACAACGGCCACCCAGCCGGGAAACTGGTTGATGGCGTTGACCAACTGCTGCACCGTCATAGTGGGCGTGAAGGCCACGGTTCCGCCCGTGTCGGAGGTCGTGGCCGCTACGGTCAGTTCTGCGTCCGTCACGGTGAGCGTCGGAGATGTCCCGGTGCCGGAGTAGTAGATGGTCAGCGGCGTAAGGGCGATGTTGTCCAGGGAGGCTTCGGAGTACGTCTGCCCGCCTGGGCCGACGAAGTCACTGCCGAGGGTGACGAGATAGCCGGATGTGGACCCGGCCTGTACCGACCAATACGAGCGGTTCGCGAGCGTGCCATAGGAGGTCGTGGTCAGGCTGATCTCCGTCGCGGTAGCGCCGCTGTTCTTGATTTCCGAGGTCGCCTGCGTGGCGATCTCTGGCCGGATGAGCGTCACGGAACCGGGGCCCTTCTGGGAGCCGCCCGGCGTGAACGCCAAGAGGGCCGCCTGCAGACCGTCGCCGCCTTTCAAGGCTTGCACCGCCTGCGCCGGAGACGACAGGACGAGCGGCGTGTTCGGCTCCCCGTCCGTGCAGGGGCCAATCACCAGAAGCCCCAATCCTGGCGTTGCCGAGGGGGCGGACAAGGCGTTGTCGTTCACGGTGACGATGGGGGAAGGCGTGACGACATACTGCCCGTTGAAGTAGGGCACTGTTGCACCTCGCTTTCAGAGGGACTCAGGGGGTGGCGGTGGCGAAGTCGGCGAGGCGCTGCTCCCACTGCGCTGGCGTGGCGCGGTGCCATCCCTTGCGCATGGCATACGCCCCGAAGGCGGAGATCAGTTCCACGGGCTTGCCTTTGCGGTCAAGGAAGCGGTCGAGCGGTTCGGACGGCTCGGCGGCCGGAGTGGGCTGCAGGGTGGCTTTACGGGGTGGCATTGGACACCTCCAGCACGGCGGAGGTTGTGGACACGACGGAGGAAGCCACGCCCGCCCAAGTATCCAGACGGTCGGCGGAGAGAGACACGATGCGCTGAAAGGGGTAAACGGAATCGCGCAGGCTGTCGGGGACGGGAATGAACCCAGAGGAAGACAGCACCTGCCGCATCAGCCCGGCCCCAGTCGGCGGCATCTGCTGCAGGTTGCGGCGCTGGTAGAGGAGCGCCCACCGGACCAAGGCCTGCAGCCACAGCACCCAATTCTGATTGATGCCCATGGCGTGGACGTTGTACTGCCCCCGGAAGTAGGTCGCGTTTCCTTCCTCCCCGGTGGCCCCGATGACCACGCCGGACTGGCTGCCGATGGACTGCTTCGGCGCGATCTCCTGTTCCGGCTCCATCGTCACCGCGACGATGGGGGCCGTCACCTGCTGCAGCGGGTAGCCGACGATGACGGGAACGACGTTGCTCAAGGTCGCCCACCATTGCGTGATCTCGGACTGATTGGCGCTGTTCTCCTGGGCGAAAATCTGCGGCACAAGGGAGGTCGTGTTAGCCCGGAAGGCGTCGAAGGCTGAGGACACGGCCGCGACGATGGCCTTGTCCGGGATGGCGAGCATGATGAGTCCTCCTCAGTCGAGCCCGAAGGCGCGAAGCCAGGCGCGGAAGATGGGTTCCGCGATCTCGTCCTTCACCTGCTCCCAGACGGAGGAGACGAGGGGATTCGCAGGGAGCGCGGGATACCACCACGAGGCTGGATCGCTGCCGCTACTGACTGTGCGCCATGTCATGGGTCCGCCATCGGTCATGCGGATGCCCGACTCGGGCCCGGTCGTCCACGTGTAATGTCCCGGCGCGACCGGAATGTTGAGTTTGCTGCGCTGCCCGAGGTTGGTGCGGAAATTGCGCGCGTTGGCGATAAGGGCCATCATCGCGGCATCGGACACGCTCTCGGCGTTGTGGCGGAAGGGAATGCGGTTGTACCGGCTGCCGTCCCGCGTGGGGCGGGAATGCGGGCCGTTGAGGATGGTAGGCTTCCTCTCCCTGGCCGGCCGCTCGGACGTGGCCTTCTCCGTCATGCCCTGATTTCCCGCGACGACGACTTCCAGTTCCCCGCGCAGGTGATGCTCCACAGTGCGGGCATACCCCGGCCAGTTAACAGTGCGCGTCATGCCCGGCAGGCGCACTCCGGACGCGGCGGACTCCCAGGTGTTCGCGGCGATGGCCCCGGACTCGTCCATGCCCTTGCCTACCTCGCGGTAGGAGGGGGCGAAAAGGGGCGAGAACGCCCTGTCCAAATCTCTCAGGTCGAACTCCACGCCGAACATCAGCCAGACGCCGCCAGTGCGCTGAGATTGCGCAGTACGAGGTGGCGCTTGCGGAGGATGGTTCTCTGCCCGAGATTGGTGCCGTTCTCGTACCGTACCTGTCCGGGGAGATATGGGCTCCACTCAAACTGCGCGTCGTAGCGGATGGCATAGAGCATGCCGAAAGGCGGGGCGTTGCCCCCAGACAGCCACGTGATGACCTTTCCTGAGACGGAGAAGTCCGTTCCTTCGCGGTAGGCGGTGATGGCGCCAGTGATGCGGTTGACCGTGCCGCAGAAGGCGACGGATTGCGCCCGGTAGGTCAGGGCGTCGGTGGAGGTGGCGCCGCGCGAAATCTCGTCTCCTTCGTAAGGCTCGCCCCGGACCCACGTCGGCAGGATGATGTCCAGCGGGGCGAATTGCACAGCCCCCGGCGGCTGGTCCGCCACGAGGTCGCCGGGGAACACCTCACCGATGGCCTCTAGCACCTGCTGCTGCCGCACTTGCGTCAATGCCGCGCGGGTCGTGCCGGGCGGGTTGGGGTAGAACCGCCCCAATCCCCCGCAGAGGACGCAGTTGACGTTGCTTGGGCCGCCCGGCTGGTTGCCACAGGGGCAAGGGACCGCCTGATACCAGAGGACACGCTCGGCGTGCCGGCGGAAGAATTCGGCGAAGTCACCCGGCGGGAAGCGCGTGTTCCACACCGGGCACATCCCTCCTCAGAGTTTCTTCAGTTCGTCATCGATGAAGGCGATGGCCTTGATGGCTTTCCCGGCCACGTCGCGCGCCGCCTTCTTGGTCGCATCATCGGCCAGGAGTTCCGCCACGCGGAATTCCGCGCGGACCTGCGTGAGCGTATTGGCCCACCGCTGGCGCAGATTCTGCCACGCCATCTTCGCGGCGGCAGGATCATCCGTGTGCGTGCCGCCCGAGTCGAGCGCGGCATCCACCTCGGCTGCGTCGGAGGCCTTGGCGTCTTCGGACATGTCCTTTACCCCTTTGCCGATTCGATGTCTGAGGAGAGCGCCCCCGACGTGTAGGCCGTAATGTTGAGCCGAAGGCTGCGGTAGGAGCCCTGGTAGGCATAGACGCCAGCCGCCGTCAGCGATGCGCCCGAGGCGGTCCCCGCAAGGATGAACGTCGGGGTGAGGGCGGAGAAGGTCTGGTTGTCCTGTGACCCCTCCACCTGCGCCGTAGCAGAGAATGTGCCGGCGAGATTCACCGTGTGCAGGGTCCGTGCGCCTGGGTAGTGCAGTCCGCCAGGGCGCGGCTCACCCCCCTCCCCAGTCGCGGACTGCACGCCAGTCCCCGTGGCGTCGGTCGCCAGGATGGAGCGTTGAGGGAGCATAGCACCGAAGGCGCGTGCCGTGATATCGGTGATGGAGCGAGTGGACGATTGCAGGGACATGCCGCCACCTCCGGTGTGCTAGCGCGTTACAAAGATTGCCGGCGACGACGGCGCCTGCCAGCGCCCTCTGGGGGCGCGCCGTCCGCCTCTTCCCCGCCGTCCGCCTCTTCCGGAGATTCCCCTTCTGACGCGGAGGATTCGGCGGGAAGGATGGGCTGCTGCGTGGGGACTTCGGGCGCGGCGGCCCAGATCAGGCCGCCGCCGTGGGCGATGAGGTGATGGCCGGCCTTCTCATCCACCTCGACATGCCCGGACGCATCGAAGACGACACGGCCGGGGTCCGCGCCGGGGACGCAGTAGGCCAGGGCCCGGCCCGCATGCCGCGGGGCGTGCAGCCGCATGGTGCGCTCTCCTTTGCGGGCCTGCGGGTTAGACGCTCGGGTCGAACGACCCGATGTTCTTTATCAGGTAGCACCGCTGGCGGGCCTTGATCACCAGGACGTGGTAGAGGAGCAGGAGCCACTCCACCTTCGTCTGGGTGATGGCGAGCGGATACTTGGTGAGCGGCGCCATCTGCGCGATGGCCGTGTTGTTCGGCGTGCGCTCCATGAGGATGGCGATCTTGGTCCCGGAGCGGCGGCTGTTGTTGTCCGTGAAGGCGACAGACGCGGGCGTGTTGACCGGGGACACCGCGATATGACCGATAAGCGTGGTCGATGGGTCGGCCACGTTGTCGCTTGTGCCCCGGTAGATGCGGAACTGCGTCACCGGCTGGCCGTTGGACGCGCCGGGGGTGATGGTCACGGTGACCACCTGACCAACGGCAACTGCGACAGACTCCGGGGTCGCCACGCCCGTGGCCTCGCCGGAGCTGTTGACTGTCATGCCCGAGACGAAGCTCTCGCCGGAGTCGTTGACCGCCGACACCCAGAAGGAGTAGGTCCCCGCGTCCGACTCTCCGATGCCGTTCTCCGCCAGGAAGTACGACGTGACACCGCCGGTCGGGGCTCCGGCCGCCACCGTGCAGGACGGGATGGCCGGGGACTCTGCTTCGGGGTCGCCGTAGAGGATCGGCTGCCCGTTGGGCACCTCGTCAAGGAAGATGGACGCAGTAAACGGGATGACGCCGAAGTTCGTGCTGTGCCCAGGGAGCGGGGTGCCAGTCGTGAAACCGATGCCCGTCCGGCCCGCCGGGATCTCCGGCTGCAGGACGCGGCGTTCGACGTAGTTCCGCAGATTGCTCAGGTCCTCCAGGACGGAGGGCGGGGCGAACATGCGGAGGTTGGCGAAAGACCCCAACTTACCCTGCTGGTACAGCGTGGCGCTGATGGAGTTCAAGTCGGTGAAGTTGAGATAGCGGCCCTGCAGGTCAAGGACGTTGGAGCCGAGCGCCGCGCGCCCGTAGGCATAGGCCCCGGTCATGTCCGTCATCTGCATGTAGGTGCCGGGGTAGTTGACCGTGTTGCCAAAATTGTCCGTGACCAGCGGGTCCCCCCAAGTGAAGTTGAGTTCCGCGCGGCCGAGGACCTGGAACGCCCCGTCGCGGTCCTCTTCCTGCACGGGATCGACCATGACGCCACCGAGCAGGCCCGACTGGGCCTCAACGTCGGTGATGCCGCGCCGGACACCGAAGAAGCACACCTGCGCCTGATTGCGGGTCCACGCGGCAACGCCCGTCTTCGGCACGCCGCCCTGCGCAAAACCGAAACCGCCGCGGATCGAGCCGTACTGGTCGCGCTCGGTCCACTGGTACAGGGGATTGATGCTCGGCACGCGGTTGAGCCAGTTCCACATGACCAAGTGCTGGTTGTCGTACAGCACGGAAGTCATGGTCGTATCCAGGTTCAACGTTGCGAGGGCGGTGCCGTCCGCGTATCCGGCGCCGAGGTTCGTAGAGGCCAGGGCGCGCTCGAAGTCCAGGGCGCGGCCGTTGAGGAACGACTGCCGGACCAGCGAGTACGACTTGCCGAACATCTGGACGTAGGTGCCCGCATGCGGATTCGTCATATTGCGCTGAAACGCGGCCTCATCCCCGGACAGGAGCCGGGCGCCGGGGGTGATGGTCTGGTTGTCGATGCTCGGGCGATAGGACTTAATCATCGATTCGTATGAGAGTCCGGTGCGCTGCTCATGCGGGATTTCGAGCCATTCTGGGCTCAACAACGCGGACGGCTGCGGGGCACCGGCCATGCGCTCGGCGAGACGCGGGGTTCGAGTGCCCGCGGTCTGCATGATGACTCCTGCGGCCAATTACGCCACCCCCCCGAAGCCCAGTGCGCGGCGCTGGTCAGGCGTGAGAAGCTCGGACATGTCCTCGACGGTGATGGCGCCGCCGAGGGCCTGGTAGGTGCGCGAATCCATCTGCCCGGAACGCATCAGGCCCTCGGCGTTGGACAGGATCTCCCCCCGGCTCTTGGCGAGGGGGGCCCCCTTCTTGCCCTTGGCGCTCTGCGAACGCATCAGCGGGATGCCCCATGGCGTGCCTGAGGTGACGGGCTGGGACTTGACGAGCTCCATGTCCCTGGAAAGTTTGGCGACGGCCTTGGAAAGCGTGGCGACGGCGGGGATCAGCGCGCGCACGAGGTCGCGAGTCTCGCCCTGCGACCGGGCCGACTTCTCCAGGCGCTCGGCCAGGGTGGCGGTGGTGTCCACGAGGTTGGCGAGGAACGGCTCGGCCTCCACCACCTCTTCGGCGCCGGGAACGCGGGAGAAGGAACGGTAGACGGCCTCACGCGCCTTGGCCTTGGCGGAGCGGCGCATGGCGCGCTCGCTGTGGACCTTGTGGGCGCCGATGGTGTAGACATCCTCGTCGTCACCGTCGGCAACGTCGGGGCCATCTGGCGGGACTTCCTCGTCCTCTTCGTGGTTGGCGTCCTCGTTGCGGTAATAGCCCTTCTTGCCCTTACCCGCATAGGCGCCGTTGCCGCCGGCCTGCACGTCCTCGAAATCGTCCTCGCGCTCGTCGTCCTCTTCGTCCTCGTCCTCATCGCTGCCAGCCCACTTCGGGCGCGACTTGCGGACGGGACGGCGGGACTTTTCGGCGTGCCCCTTCTTCTTGCGCCCGACAGTGCCGCGCAGGTCATCCCGGCCCGTGCCCTCGTCGGGGTCGTCGGGGTCCTGGTCCTCGTCCTCCTCCTCGTCTTCCTCGTCCTCGTCGTCCTCCTGCTGCTCGGAAACCTCATCCTCTTCCTCGTCCTCGGCCTCGTCGGCCGCGCGACGCAGGCGCTTGGACTTGTTCAGGGCCTCGGCCAGCAGGCGCTGGGACCGGGCCAGTTCCTCCACGGCGGGCTGGCTGTCGCTGCCGCGCAGTTCCGCCTCCAACTCGCGCTGGGCGCGGTCAAGCGCCGACATGCGCTTGGGCATGCTCTCAGGCTCCTCTCGGATTGTGCTGCGGGTGTGGCGAAAGAGGGAGTTAGACGCTCAGGCTCTTGTGGAGTCCGAGCAGGAGGCGCTTGGCGACATCTGGAGCCATGCCCCGGCACTCCACCAGATGGCGCAATGCGCCCTTGGCGCCGCCGCGGAAGGTGAAGTCGCGGCGGTAACATGTCCTGCTTCCCTTGCAGGGGCCGTACAGGATGCCGCCAGTGTCGAGGTTGAGCGTATTCAGGGGGCTGTCCGGGGACGCCGCCATGCTGCGTGCCATCGCCGCCCGCATGGACTTCTCGATTGCGACGAAGGAGAGCGGCATCAGGGGCTGGTGGGAGACGGCCAGGTGGCGGATGAGGGACTTGGTAATCTCGTGCCCCTGGCGCTCGCGAATTTCCCCCTGTACGCTCGTCCCGAGGCGCCTACGCGCATCGGGATGCTGTTGGGCCTGGCAGAGGGACCACGCGGCATCCGATTGCGGATGGCCGGCGTAGAGCCAGAACCGTGCCTCGGTGGCCGGGACGCGGCCGTGTTCGGGGGAGTCGAACTCCGTGCGGTCCACCGACAGCGGCTCGCCGATGAGGTTTGAGGGGCCATCCAGGTGATCCCAGTTGCGGGTTTGTTACTCGCGCCTTTCGGTGCGGGCGCGGTCATTTCTGCCGCGCTCTCCGTGTTCCCACGGAGTTCGGACTGTAGCTTCACCCGGCAACGGCCGGGGCCCCTCGCTCAGTCTCTACGGGCGGCCCTTTCGGGCCTTCCCTCGGAATTGCCCACTGCTGCAGGAGGTCCGTAACGTGTGGCATGTTGTCCCGAATGTCGTGCTCAGGGATGCTCACAGGGATGCTCACGTTATTGATCCTCCTGGGCGTTGGGGTGTTTCCCGATATCAGAGGGGATTCACTTGGGCGTTACCGCCTAAGTGCACCAACATGTAACCCGACTTGAGCAGCTCCCCACAGTCCATCCCGTCCTGCCGCACAACGTCGTGTACGGCGTCTGGGACTTCGGCGGAGATGAGCGAGTACAGGACGCGCTTGCGCTCGCCTTTGTGCGATTCTTCGGCTGCGCGCAGCAAGGGATACCACACGGGTTGATCCGCCTCCCCATCCCTCTCACGTCTTCTCAGTAGAGGAAGGCGACCGTGACGGTGCCCGTAGCCGCCGCGTTGACGGAGAACGTGCCGTCCGCGCCGCCGGAGTAGGAGGCGATGGCCGCGCCCTCGGGGCCACTAGCGACCCAGTAGGCGTTGGCAATGGGGGTGATGCCGGAGCCGACGGCGCCCGTGTTGACGGGCGTGCCTGCGGTCGCCACGGCGCCTGTGACGGTGCCGATGCGCAGCGCCAGATTGACGGCACCGGGGGCGAAGCCCTGGTAGGCCGGGACGTCGTTCTGCCCACCGACCTCGCCGTTCTGTATGGACTGGACGACCTCAGCGATATTGAATTTCTCGGCGATGCCGAGGGCGTACTTGTTAGCGCTGACCTGCGCCTTGCTGAGCGGCAAGGAATCACCTCCTCTCGCGGGTGTACATAGGATCATACGACCGCCATCTGGACTCCGCCGTATCTGGTCTTGAGGCGTGGCACCATGCGTTGCAGCCACTCTTCGTACTGACCGCGCAAGGCGTCACCGGCCTGCTTGCCCGCATACGCCCGGCTGTCGCTGATGCCATCACGGGAGATGGAGCGGGATGCCGCGCCCGCCGTGTACGAGAACCCGGCGGCGGAGAGGATGTCCGACGCGGCCCGTTTGGCGATGGCCTCGCGCAGGACGGCGTAATCACCATGAAGGTCGGGGATGCCGGATGCGGTTCCGAAGTGCCAGAAGGAAGGGATGGTGTCGTAGTTGATGAAGACTGGTTGTTACTCCCATATACATGGGGGCGCGGTCATTTCTGCCGCGCTCTCCGTGTTCCCACGGAGTTCGGACTGTCGCTTCACCTGCTTGCACAGGGCCTCCCGCTCAGTCTCTACACCCGCCCCGCTATGCGGCGGCTTGGCTCGGGGTTTCCGGTTCTCGGTGTTCCCCGATTTCAGGGAGGATTTTGCGCGCCCGTCGCCGGGCGTGGCAGCCCTTTCCATACTGCAAGATCGCGGCCCCGTAGAATTGCCATGAGATGATGGCGCCGTTGTCTGGCACCAACTCCAGCGTACCCGTCACCTCATCGAACACGATCCAGTCGCGCCCGATGCTCACGGCCTGCGACTGGTTAAACCACCCGTCCAGGTGGTACACCTTCAGGATGCGCCGCCGCTGCAACTGGAAGCTCATCCAGTGCGAGAAGTCGCGCGGGCGCTTGTAGGTGACGGGCTGCTCCGCGCGGTCCACGAAGTAGCCGAAGCGTGTGGCGTTCAGGGCCGGGTCCGTGTCGGAGTTCCGAGGCTCCAAGAAGAAGTAGAACGCGCTCTCCAGTTCCCCGGTTGCGTAGTGGACGTACCGCCGCAGTGCCGCATCGTCGAAGGAGTCGCCATCGATAACGATGCTCTCGCTCACAGACGATGCGGGCAGCAGGAACGGCGCCACCTCACACATGACATAGGATTGGCCATCGGCCGAGATAAGGGCGATCTCCCCGCGCACCGACGGCACCGCAACGGTCGTTCCGCCGTCCCAGACCAGCGTGCCAGGGCTCCCCGCAGTGTACGCCAGGCTGTGGACGCCCCTGGTCGTGCCTTCGGAGACGCGACGGATCGTGACGCCCGTGACCGCCTGCGGCTGAAACAGCGGCGCGATCACGTCAAGAGCCTGCAGCGGCACGCCCTTGATCCACTGCGCTAGCAACTCGTCCACGGGGATGATGGACACCGCGAAAGTGGCGGACGCGGCTGTGCCAGTCATGCCGGTGGCCGTGGCCTGCACCTGATAGTCTCCGGCGACGGCCCGGTAGATCGGGATTTCCGCGAACGCCGGGCTCGGGTACGACGGCTGCTCCACAGCCTGCGACAGGTCGAATGTGACGGTGGCAGAGGGCTGCCCGGCTGTGCAGGTGACGGTCTGCGTGAGCATCGCCAGCACGCCGTAGCCATCCATCCGCACGAGGTTGATGGTGACGACATCGCCAGCCTCGGCGCCAGTGAAGGCGAGATAGGCGGCGATGATGCGCAGGGAGTCGTGGTATCGGGAGTATTCGCCCCGATCAGTCTGGAGCACAACGCTTTGCGTTGGCCCCACCTCCCCTCAGCGACCGCCGTTTAGCCCTCCAACTCCACTCCGGAAAAGTAACGCTTGGCGAACGCCCGAATGCGGCGCTCGGCGCCGTCGGCTGCCTTCTCGCCGATCTTGGCGCGGTTAGAGCCGACATGGAGATACGCCCAAGCGGCCTTTACGCGCTCGCGGCTGGGCTTGCCGTTCTTGGTCAGCGGGTAACTGCGCAGCGAAGGCACGGCGAAGACTTCGCCCTGGCCGTATTCCTCCGTCTTCTTACGGCGCACGTCCTTGCGCTCCTCGGCGTCGTAGGACTTGCGGACACGCTCTCCGCGCACCTTGCGCAACGCCTGCAGGGCCTCGGACGCCTCTGCCTCCTGCTGGCGATCACTCGACTTCTCCAAGGAGAAGCGATGCCCGCAACGTGGACACTTTTGCAGGCTTCCTCGCCGCAGTTCCCGTGACTTCGGATAGCCCCTGGCCGGCTTGTGCCGCCCTGGGTAGCCAGGAGTATGCGGGCGGCCGTTGTCTGGCTCGTGATGCACGATATCATTCGCGTAGTCCAGACTGGCTATCTGCGTTTGCCGCTCCGTCCCGTCCTCGAAGCCCCAATCCTCGGGGTCGCGGTTGGTGCGTCGGGACCGGGCTAGGTACTCGCCCAGGGAGCTTGGCGGGATACGGGCCAGCGTCTCGCGGATACCGACCGGGCGCGGCGGGCCGCCCAAGTACTCGCGGATGCCCAAGGGACCACCTCCTTCGTCAGCACGTCGAGTCAATGAAGGCGACGACGCGCTTCGGCATCGCGGCGATGGTCGGGTACGCCTTCGACCGCGCACGGTGGGTGTAGCAGACGAAGCCGCTCCCGAAGCGGGCGAAGGTGCAACCGACGCGGCCAAACCGCGCCAACACGTCGCCGAGCTCCTTGCGGGACAACGGCTCCCGCTTGGCCCATTCCTGCATGCGCTTCCGCTTCGCCTTCGCACGGGCGAGTCTGCGGCGGTAAGACGGGCGCGCCTTCTCCGCCATCGACATGCTGCGGTGCAGGGACCCGCCCTGCATGCTGCCGAAGGCGGGCTCCTCGCGCCAGAACACGTCCTCGGCGCGGCCGGGGCCATGGACGACCTCCTGATACGCGGGGGGAATCGGCATGCGCCGCCGCATCACCTCGGCCCAAAAGGCGCGGCCAGGGCCGGAATCGGCCTCGAAGATCCACGCGCCGTATTCTCGGGCCGTGTGCTGCAGTGCGGCCGTGGGATTGGTGGACGTGCGCAGAAAGCGGCGGTACGCAGCTATGGCCTGGATTGTCCGGTTGCTCTTGACCGTCTCCACGGCGGGAGCGCCGACGGGCTTCGGCGTTCCCGTCTCCCCCGGTGCATTGCGGGTGTACCGCTTGGATGCCGACAGCGGGCGAAGCAGTTGCGCCGTCGATTCCCGGTCCATGCGCGGCCCGATCCCCTGCTCGCGCGCCTGCCGGTCGGTGCCGTAGCGACGGAGAACGACGCGCTTGTCGCGGCTACGGGCGTACTCCTCACCGTTCAGGCGCGTGCTCACTGCCGTCTTCCGGCCACCTGGCCGCCTGCGGGCATCGCGGCCCAGGACGACTCGGGATCGCCGGAAGCGGATGAAGCGCCCGCCGGTATCGCGGCCCCTGCCGTGGCGGGCGCTCTCGGATTCCAGGATGGAGATGCCGAGCCCTTTGCCCATCCCTTGCCGCGACTTCTTGCGCAGCGGGTCCGTCCCCGTCTCGGGATCGTACTTGCGGATGTGGTTCCCCTCGCGCCGCACGACCAACAGAGGCTCCTGCTCCTCGATAGGCTCCGATGGCGGCCATACGGCGCCCGCCTGCGTGTAACGATCCTCGCCAGCGGGGAGAGGGCTGTGGTTGCTCTTGCGTGTTTTCTTCGACCACACCATGATGCCGCCGGTCTGATGCCCGACCCCGGGCTTGCGGATGCGGCTGGACTGCATCTCCTCGCCGCCCTCCACTCCGCTTAGGCGGGGAAGACGAAAGAGCAGGCGGGCCTGCGTGCGGGCCTTCGCGACCAGGGGCCGCTTCGTCTTCTGGCGAGCCTTCGTCCCCTCCTCCCCATCCCCGCGCAGCATCCGCAGGACCTCGGTGCGGCTCATCGCCCGCCCGACGGCCAAATCCTCCGCGCCGTGCGTACCGAGCAATGCGTCAATGTCGTGCGCCTTGTGGTGGATCACGCCCTGCTTGCGAGACTCCACACTCTGCCTCGCGGTGACGTGGTAGTGCGTGGTGAATGGACTCGGCTGCCCCTGGCGATGTATGCGTCCCTCTCGCTGAGTTACGCTCTTGGGCACCCAGGGAGCGTCTAGGTGGATCAGAGTGTGGCCGCCGTGCTGGAGGTTCATTCCCTCCTCCGCAGCAGATGTGGCCAAAACCGCCTTGACCTTGCCGGCCGAGAAGTCGCGTTCCGTCTGCTGCCGTTCTGCGGGGGATTGACTCCCCGTCACCATGGCCACTGGGATGCCCTGCTTGCGCAGGGATTCGCCAATCTTGTCCAGCGGCATGCGCATGTCACAGAACAGGACGACGCCCCTGTTGTCGGGGTTTTCCAGGTGCTCAGAGATGGTATCTACTGCCCACGACTCCTTCGGCGAGAGGTCCCCCGTGCGCTCCTCCTGCGGCCGCACCAAGTCTGGATCGATGGCAATCTGTTCTAGGCGCCTGAGCTTGACCATCACGCTTGCCGCGGCCTGAGAGAAAGCATCTGGCGACATACCCTCGACCTCTTGCGCGATCTCCGATGCTAGTGCGTCGTACATCTTCTGCTGATCCTTGGCCATGTCCAGGGACACGTCAACGCGCCGCCGGTCTGGTAGTTGCAGTCCCACGTCCGGATCGGTCATGTTCTTGATCTGCACGGCGCGGGCGATCCTCTGCCGCAGGGCCTCCACGTTCTTCAGCCGCACGGGCTTCTGCACATGACCGAACGGCGTGCGCACCGTCTCCATGACGGCGTGATCGCGCGCGAAGGCAGACCAGGAGCCAATGCCAGGCATGACGTGACTCAGCATGGTGTACGTCTCTTCCGGTTGACCATTGGGCATCGGGGTCGCGGTGAGGAGCCAGGCGTACTTGGCTCCCTTCCACGCGCCGAATCCCGCCGTCGTCTTGGCCTTGCGGTTTTTGACCTTGTGCGCCTCATCG
>JAEHJW020005178.1_pt1 | contig 28995 bp, 34 predicted proteins | sample 9271431 | NCBI WGS metagenome assembly JAEHJW02 | reverse complement strand
AAGCTGGCCGTCTTTGATTATGATTTGCATGGTTTGCCCCTTTACCCTTGAATGTAGGCGTTGCCGTTGCCGTAGGTGTTGACCGCAGGCGTCGAGGTGCCTGACACGTTACCCGATGCGGTCATCGCGCCAGCGTTGACACGGGTATTGTTTGTGGCGTACAGCCCGTAGCTACCGTTGTTTGTAAAGGTCGAATACCAAGTGAACACGTTGGCTTGCTCGACTGCATACAATCCGTGCCCACGATTACCGTCATACAAAGCACCACCGGCATGAACCGTTGCCACATAAGCCGTGTATAGACCAGAGCCGTTGCAATGACGGACGATTAGCCCGTTTAGGGTTGCCTGCGAACCATCGAAATATGCGCCATCCGAGCCACCGTTGACGATGCGGCATAGTGCGCCGGTCTTAGTGCTTGAACGATTTTCGCCTCGCACAGACTGGATCGCGCCCGCGTGTCTGATGTCCATTCGATTGGCGTAGAAGTCTCCGTTATTAGACACCCCATAATTAGATACGCCAGCAACGAGAAAATAGGAAATGTACTGTTTCGCTTGATGGTGTAAAAATGTGCCGGAACCGCAATTAACGACAGAAACACGCTCAAGCAATAGGTCGCTCCCAATCTGCCCGGATATACCACTCTGATAAAAATTTTCGATTTTTACCGAGTTGTAAATATTCCAAAGTTTTGCGCCATGATCGAGCAATACCCCGTAATAGGTATTGGCATTAAGTTTTCCAGCGCCACGCAACGTCAGCGCATGGAGCCCGCCGAGCTTTGTACTGACAAGCAACCCACCAGAGGTAAAGTTAAGCACTGTTTTAGCAAGGCACAGGTACGAGAACGTCAGGCCGTCCGCGCCGACATTATATGCAACCTCAACAACAGTGCTTGAGCGGACGGCGATGATGACCGGGTTCGACCCGTTGCTGAGTGCCAGAACATCTCCGACGCCTGGAGCCGTGTCGGTGCCTTGGCCCATGATGCGCTCGGTGTAAGTCGCGCCGGTCGTGGTGTCTGTAATGTCGATGGGCGTGCCGTACATCGTGAGCGACACTTTAAAATCGGTGCCGGTGAACGAATCTGGCAACACGACATATTCAGTTCCTGCCGTTATGCCTGCCGGGACAGTTCCCGCAAAGACGATGAGTTGATTAACTTTAAGGTTATGCCCACCCGATACACTTAGCACATCGGTTGTCGCGTTGACGCCGGTAATGGTTCCGGTTGCCCCGGTGTAATAGGCAGTCGAGAAGATTGGGGCCGATGCGGTCAATACGCAGTTCGCTTCACTAGATGCGCCGCCGTAGCCTGGGGCCGAAGTGCTGCGGGTCAGCGTGATAGCACCAGCCGAAACGTATGCCGCCGCGCCGACGATACTGATGCGGTCGCCGTCCGGGTGGTCAATAGTGACCGCGGATGAGTAGGTATGCGTTCCGGCCACACATGACAGCGTGACAGTGGCCCCGGCCTTGATACGCTTGTCGGCCAGCCATGTGAGGGCGTTGTTCAGGTTTTGATAGCTGACACCGGTAACTTCCGACGCAGCGGGGTCGATGGTGACGGTCAGGCTGTTAAGCACGGTGCCGGCAGGGAGTGAAGCCACGGCGGCCTGGGCCGCTGTCTTTGCCGACTCGGCCTTGTTGGCCGTGACTTCCATGTCGTTCAGCACGTTCGGCAGCGTGCTGAACACTTGATAGCCCTCGAAGTCTGCCTGCTGGTAGGTGTGGCCGTTGATGTTAACTGGGAATGCCATTAGAGCACCTCCTCTAGGTCGATGGGCACGGTGGTGTTGTCGTGATGGTTGAGCGTGAGCGCGCCCAGGCTGGATGCGGTGACCATGCAGGTGCGCTGAATGGCCAGCTCGACGTCACTGGGGTCAAAGACAAACAGGAATGGCTCGGTGGTGCCCAGCGTGCGCTGCATTTCCAGCGGGCCTCCAAAGCCTTCCTTGAGCGTCATCCAGTCGATGGACATGCGGAACATGCGACGGCGCGGCTCTTTGTCGGCGAATTGCGCGCCGCCCTTGCTGCGGCTCTTCCGGCTGTCATCGCGCCAACCGAATTGCACGCCGTAGGACACGTTGTACTTGGGCGTCCAGCCGCGCGCGACCACCAGGCGGCCGATGTCGATAAAGCCGTCGGTATTGCCGCTGGCATTGATCTCAAGCCGCCAATAGCGGCCCAGCACTTCGGCGCCGGCCACATAGAGCCAGGCCACCCGATAATCGGCCGCCACCTCGGCGCTCAAGCGGCCAGTGGCGAACGATTCGTGGCCCCATGGCAAGCTGCCGAATGGGTAGATGACGCCGAAGAAATCCACCCAGCCGGTATCTAGCACCAGGTTGGTCCGAGCTGCATCGGTGTAGAGCGTAAAGCGGGCCTTGTCACCCAGCTTGGCCGAGTGCGTTGGGATGGCCACCACACGCACCGGGCGATCCGTGCCCAGGTCGCCTTCCAGCTTGGTATCGGCCACCGCCACAGACGTGCAGCGGGCCATCTCAGATAGCACCGTGCTTTGCAGCAGGCCGAGGTCTATCCACTTCAGCCCGGCGCCGGAATCGGTGAAGGTCGGCGTGACGGTGGCCGAAGGTTGCGTCCAGTCCGGCCAGCAGAAGAGCACATTGGCAGCCATATCAGCCCCACACCATCAAGTTTGTCTTACCGCTCAAGCGGTCTTGCGTGACGCCGGCCACGCGCATCAGGCGGCCGGCGGTGTAGCCGAAGCGCGGAAGCTTGGCCGTGACTACGGCACCGAGGCGCACGGCATTAAGCTGGGCCTGATCGAGCCACACGGCAATGCTGGTGCTGTCGCGGCGCACCTTGTACAGCGCGAGCAGCCGGTCGGCCTCGGCCTGCGCGGCGGTCGGGTCGACCAGCAGACATTCGACATCGACGGTGAGCGCCTTGGGGTGGGCGGTTTGCACCGCCGCATCGGCCGACTCGACCGTTCGCCACTCTTCGGCCAGCCAGGCGCGGGCGGCCAGCCAGGTCAAGCCGCCGGGTGCAGATACCGGGTCGAGCGGGTTGGTCTTGTCGCCGGCCAGATCGGCATCGGCCTGGGCCGTCCAGTTGCGGGCATATTTGAGCCGCACACGCCATGCAGGCGCGGCGTCGCGGGTGGCGGTGGTGTCTTGCAGGTCCATCTGCTCGATGCGGGTTTGCGTGAGCGTGGCCACCGGGCTGCCGCTTGGCGCGGTCCAGCGCAGCAAGCGGAATGCCCCGGTCTCGTCGGCATAGCAAGCACAGCCGGCCGAGCGCGCGACTTGCTCGACGACGTCTTGCGCATTGGGTGCATCGTGGATGGCCAGCTCGATCTCGCCGGGCAGTGCCGTGTCGAGTGCGGTCACGTCGGCGGCTGATATGTCGCCCGATGCGATGCCGGCATGGACGAGCAGGCGCTTGATGACCTGGGCATGGGTGCGGTCGGCCGCTGCACCATAAAGCGCGTCGCAAGTCAGCCGTCCGGCCGGGGTGGAGCCCAGGCGGATATAGGTGCCGTCGGCTACGGTGGCCAGCACCTTATATTGCCCGGCGGCCGGTGCCAGCGCATCGTTGAGCAGATCGGTGGTGTTAGCGTAGCTGCCGGCGCCGGCGGCGATAGGCACGCCACGATCGCGCACGGCCGCCACGCTGACGGCCGCGCTGCCGATGGGCGCCGATACGTGGTAGATGACCTTGGCCTGACTGACCAACATGGGCTCGATGTTGCTGCCGCGTGCCGGCACCAGCGGCTTAGGCTGGCCCTTGATGTCTGCCCCGCCTTCCAGGCTACCGGTGCCGGCGTAGAGCGTGGGCTGGATGGGCTTGGCCAGCTCGGCCATGCGGTCGGCCATGCGGATGGTGACGCGGCCCCAATCGAAGCCAGGGGCGCCGGCCACGGTGCCGTTGATCAGGGTGACATAGCCAGCGGGATAAGCCGCGCCGCGCACGCCTTCACGGATGACGATCTTGCGGCCGTCGAAGGCCAGGCCGGCCAGGCTGGCGCCCAGGGCGCCGTCGGCATCTTCCAGCACCACTTCGCCCGGCATGGCGCGGCCGTAGTCGCCTGGCTTTGTAAAGGCCTCGGTGCGCCAGTAGCCGGGGTCTTGCACGCGCGGGTGATAGAGCGCATTGGCCGGCGTTTCGGTCGGCCGCGTTCTGTAGGCCAGTCCGGTGCAATAGCGCAGGGTTTTAACGCCTGGGATGGCCGGGTCGTAGGCGTCGATCTCGATCAAGGCGATGCGCTCGCTCATTACGCCGCCTTCCTGATGGTCGATAAGCGGCCGTCAACGTCTTGCAGCTTGCGCTTGACCTCTTGCAATTGCGCGTTGTTGTCTTCATTGCCAGCCTGCACGTCTTGGCGCAGTTCGAGCAGTGCAGCGATCAGAGTCTTGAGCTGGGCGTTTTGGGTTTTGAGTTCGGCGACGGTTTCTTTATTGTCACTACTGCCGGACAGCGCGCGGCCGAGCTGTTCTTGATTCCAAATCCGCGCCGGGCCGGTGGCCTCGATCTCCCAGCCGCGTTCACCGACCAGGCGCAGGCCGCCGGTGTGGTAGCCGCCATCTGCGAAAGCGGCAAGCCCATTATCCTTGGCCCATTGGTTGCTGGTGCCAGGCTTCCAGCCCATCCATGTGTCCAGGGTGTTGGCGCTGACGCCACCGGCAATCGCAGCGTCGTAGACCGCTTTGCCATTATTCGCGGCGCCCATGTCGTTGACGAATTTGGTGACCTCGGCGCCCTTATAGGTGTTGCCGTTTTTGTCTGTCCAGGTATCGGTGGCCTTGACGTACTTGGCGCCGCCGCTCGATGTCCAGACGCCGTTGACATCCTTCTCGGTCACCACAGGCGGTTTTTTTACCTCTTCGAGCTTGCCCATCGCCTTGGCCAAGTCTTGGATGGCCAGAGCTACCGACTTCACCGAAGTGTCGATGTTGAGCAGCCCTTCAACTTGCTTATTCAGCGCGGCAAGCTGCTGCTGGGCGATGTCGGCTTGGCGGGTGGCCACGCCCTCGGTGCGGGACAGCGCCTGCTGCACGCGGTTGAAGTCGGCGACGTATTGGGTGTTGCTGGCGTTATAGGCGCGGCTGGCCTCCAGATAGGCCTGGCTGACCGACTGCAATTCTTCCATCGCCGACGTGTCGCCCAGGGCGGCGCGGGTGGAAACATCGTCGAAGCGGCGCTTGGCCTCGTCGTACTTGGCAAACGGCGACAGCGGCGACAGGTCGCTCAACAACAGGCCATCGCGGAATTGCTTGATGGCCTTGGCGAATCCGCCCATCTTGTCGATGACCGATTGCAGCGCGCCGGCCTCACGGTTGTAGGCCTCTTGAAGGTTGGCGCGGGCAGCGTCGACGGCGTTCTGCGCATCCTGGATGGCGGCATTCTTGGCCGCCTCGGTCGCATCGGCCACGGCGGCAAAGGCCGGGGCCAGCTTGAGCAGCTGGGCGTAGAGCTTTGCGCCCTCATCGGTGGCCAGTGCGCCGCTCTTTGCCATGTCCTCCATCATCTTCCGATATTCGTCCTTGGTCTTGGGCATTTCTTTGCCGGCCTTGGCGAATTCGGCTGACACGCTGTCGGTTGCGATTTTCAGCTTCTCGGCATCGCTGAAGTATAGGTTCTGGTAGTCGGTGAGCTGGGCGTTCAGCGCATCGGCGCCGCCGGCTTCCTTGACCATTGTTTCGCGGCTCTTGGTGCCGTCCAAGCCCGCGGCCTTGAACATGGTGGCCACGTCGGTGCCCATGATCTTGGCCAGGTTGCCGGTGCTGGCGAAGATTGGCGCCAGGCGCGCGAAGGCGTCGCCCGCGCTCTCACCGGCCTTGGCCACGGCCTTGATCTTGTCGGTGGTGATGGCCTCGCCGAACAGCTTGTCCATGTCGGCCTGAGTCATGGAGACGATGGCGATGGTTTTTTTGAGCACCTCCTCCGAGGTGCCGGTGACGCCGGCCACCAGGTCTTTGTTGATCTGCTGCACCGTGCCGGCGGCATCGACCCAGTCGCGCGTGAATTGAGCCAGCACCTCGTCCATGCTGCCAAGGCCGGTCTTGTCTCCGGCGCGGAAGCCGCCGTGCTTCTTATCGTACCCGTAGAAGTTGGCCGACAGCTTGCCGGTCATGTCGGCATTGGTGAGCCCATAGAGCGTGGCGTCGATGCCCTTCATGGCGGTCAGCGCGGCGCGAGTCTGCTCGCCGTCGGTGCGCTTCCAGGTGCCGCCGAGCTCAAGGCCCGAATCGGTTTTAAATAGGGCATCCTTGCCGTGCGTCGAGACGATGCGATTGCGCATGTCGAGATCGCCGGTGGCATCGGGATCGACAAACACACCGCCCCACTCGTTGCCGGGTTTGCGGAATGCGCCAGAGCCGAGGATGGCCAGGGCCGCCATCGCGGCCCAGCCCCAACCCGGTATGGATGCCAACGCGGCACCGATGACGGATGACGCGCCAGATGCCCCGGCAGCGAATGCAGCGCTGCCGGCCGCACCTTCTGCGCCGATAACGGTGGCGCCTACGCCAACGCTACCGAGGCTGGCCGCCTCGATGCCGGCGCCATAGCCCATGAGCGAGGCGCTACCGAGCGCACCGCCGGCGGAATAAAGCCCGGCGCCGAAAGTGGCGCCACCTGGCAGCAGCAAAGCGCTGCCCATGTTGTAGATGCTGGCGATGTTGCCGGCGGTGCCAATGGCACTTTTGCCGCCAGCCCCACCACCGCCGAACATTCCGCCAATCCCATTGGCGACCACGTTGGCGAAGATCGTGATCGGTTTTTTCAGGAAGGCCTTGTACATCTCGTCGGCCACAATCGACTTGAAGGTGTTGGCCAGCGACTGGCTGAAAGACTTCCATGCGCTCTTTCCGCCTTCCAGCATGCGAACGAACCCATCGTGGAAGGTCTTGTCGATCTGTTCGACAGTCTTCTTGAAGTCTCCGATCTCGATTGCAGCGGCCTTGCTTTGCAGCCACTTGTAGTAGGCCTCTTCGATGTCCTGGCGCTCTTTGCTGCCATCCTTGGCCAGCGCAATGATGCGCAGCCACTTTTCTTTCTCGATTTCAAGCTGCGCGTAGGCGCGATCTTTGTCATCCAGGATCAACTCAAGCCCGAGACCGCGAGATTCTTCGTTCAGCGCTCTGGTTGACTCGACTACCGTGTTATAACGCTGAGCCCAATATTCGCCTTCTTGCTTCGCCGAATCCTCATTCAGCTTCTTCTCGAAGTCGGCAAATTCCTTTGCCTGCTTTTTGCGCTCGGCATATAGGTCTTTCTCCTGGGCAAGCTTGCGCAGCTCGGCTTTCTTGTCCGCAGATAAATCCTTGAACTTGCCACGAACAAGCTCGAATTCAAGCTCGGCCGCCGTGGCGGAAGCGGCCGCCTCGCCATACTTGTCCAGATATTCGATTTCGAACTGCAGCTTGGCGATATCGCCGCCTAGCTGGTTTTTCAGTGAGGTATAGGCATCCTCCAGCTTTTTATCCGCCTGAGCCGCTGCATTGGCGGATCGCGTATACACGCCGGAGACCTCGGTTTGTTTTTTGGCCGCCTGGTCTTCCTTGATGATCTCGTCGGCGACGGCATCATTCAATGAACGGATACCGGAGATGTTCTTATCGCGCTCCGCTCGCAACCGCGCCTGAGCCTCGGCATATATCTCTGATGCACTGGCACCACCCTGCATGCTCGAGGAAATCTCGTCGAGCTTGCCGGCAATACCATCCAGACCGACCGCACGCGCACCCTTGCCAAGCAGCTCCAGGAAACCGCCAAACTTCTCGCGAATGGCGTTCATGGCACCCAGGGCCAAGGCCTTCACCCCCTCCCATGCCAGACTGCCGGCATACTTCACATGCTCCCAGCCGATTTGCATCTGGTTGATAAGCGCAAGAAACGCGAGCTTCACCTCCATCTGCTTGGTCTGCCACAGATAGAAGAACCCACCAACAGCTAACACCAGCGCGCCGATAGGCCCGCCGACCAGGGCCAGGGCGCCACCAAAGGCAGCGGCGCTGGCAGCCGCAGCGCGCGACGCAATACCAGCGACCGCGGCCGTCTGGGCAACACGCGCCTGCGCGACGGCAAGGGCATTGGTCGCCGCCGTGTTGGCGATGGTGGCCGCCGTCACCTGGCGCTCGATGGCAGCACGGGCTGGACCGTAGATGGCCATTTGCGCCATGAGCACCCGCTGTGCCTGCGCATCGGCCAATGTTGCGGCAGTGCGGGCGGCCTGCGCCTGGGCGGATTGAAGCGCAGCGGCGGCCTCGACCGCAGCAGCCCGTTGCGTCGCCACCATGCTGGAAACCGTGCTGGCCATCAGCACCGTCTTGGCCTGGATGGCCTTAGCGGCCTGCGCCACCAGCACCACACCCACCACATAACCCAGCGTCAGCGTGGCATCAGCCAAGGCCCCAAAATTATTGGCCAGCGACATGATTCCGCCGGCCAGCATTTTAGATGCGCCGGCCCCCTGGTCGGCCTCGCCGATGTACTTGGTCACCGCGTTTTCGAGCACGGTCCAGGCGCCGCCAATGGTCGGCGCAATGGCCTGGAACTCAGCCTGTAGCCGGTCGGCCTGCCCTTCCAGGGCCTTGACGACGGTCTCGGTGGTCAGTTTTCCCTGCTCAGCCAGACCTCTGAGGCTGCCGACCGACACCCCCATGCCGTCGGCAATGGCTTGGGCCAATCTGGGCGACTGCTCAAGCACACTGTTGAGTTCATCGCCCCGCAAGGCGCCGGCACCGAGACCTTGACCCAACTGCATGATGGCCGCATTCATGCTTTCGGCCGATCCGCCGCCAACGACCAATGCTTGGCCGATGGTTTCGGTCAGGCCAAGCTGGCGCTGCTGCGAAAGGTTGAGCGATTCGGTGGACTTGACCAGGCGGCCATACAGCTCAACCGTACCTTCAATACCCTGCCTGTTGCGGGCCGAAATGCCAAATAGTTGCTGATAGGCCGCGGCATAGCCGCTGGTACCCTCGGTGACCAGCTTCAGGCGCGATTGCAGCGCCGAATAGGCATCGGCTTGGTCGGCCAACCAGCGTGCACTGGAAAACCCAGCATAGGCGCCGATATAGCCGAGCACGGCCTCCTTGGCCTGCTTGAGCTGTTGCGAAATGGACTGGACACCGGCCCGGGTCTTGGAAAAACCCTTGTCGGCCTCATCCCCCGCCCTGGCGCTGGCGACGCCAAGCTGCTCGATCTCTTGCCTAGACGCCCGAACAGCGCCGACAAGATCCTTGCCATCGGCCGTGAGCCTTACGCCTACCGTGATGTCACTTGCGCCCATCTGGTCTATACTCGCAACATGCTCAAGTTAAGCCTTTATCTCTTTCTGCTCGGCATTGCAGGCCTGTTCGCACTGCAGGCGCCTGCACTCGTCTGGCTGATCCCGGTCGGGCTGGCTGGTCTGGCCGCCAACGCTGTCTGGCAGACCGTCAGGCTTGCTCGATCTGCCGGTTGATCAACGGCAGCGCCGCGTCTTCCATCACCATCAAGCCTTCCAGAATCTCGCCCTGCCTCTCCAGCGGGATCTGCATCATCCGCATGGTGCTTTCGATCTGCGGCCGACTCAGCCGCAAGTAACGGCCGGTCATGCCATCGATATCCCAGCACCGTCTGGCCTTGCAGAAGACCATGACGGTCTCCCAGTTCTCAGGCCAGACCTCGAATAGCCCTGGTTCCTGCTCTTCGTCTTCCACCTCTGGCCGCGTGACACCATGCGCGGCCAGCTCATCGTCTTCGTCCTCACCATGCTCAGGCTTGGACGGCCTGGCCGCCCAATGACGGGCGGCGTCGGCTAGTTTTTTCGCTTGGCCTTTTGCCCGGCATTGGCAGTGAAATAGCCATTGAGCACAGCTGCGCGCACATACGGAATCTTGGTCATGCGCTTGAGCAGATCGGTGCTGAATTCGAGCGAATTGCCGTTGGCATCCTGGATGCCGTACATACCGCGAACGACGCGCTGGAGAATGGCATCGTCGTCGCCATCCTCTTCCCGGCTGGCTTCAAGCAACACATCGAACTCATCGCGCGTTAGCAGCACGTAGTCCACTTGGATCTCGTGCTTGACAACGCGCCCTTCGTCGGCAGGCTTGGAGATAACAACGGGCCAGCGCTTGATCAGCAACTCTTCGGTTTCATCGGGCATTACGAACATTTTTTATTCCTTCAAACTGGTTATGGACCAGGCCGGCACATTGCCAGCCCGGAACGGTTACATGACCGCGATGGTCAGCTCATCGTTGCCGCTGGTCGGCAGCAGGCGCACGCTGGCCTTGTGGCAGAGCACGCCGTCTTTGTCTTCGTAGTCGGGCGCTCCGATCTGTACCTTGGGTGCATCGACCTTCACCTTATTACCTGCCGTGGTGCCGTGGGTGACCGACAGTGCGCCCAGGTTGAGATTGCGGGCGATGGTGTAGAAGTCCTTCTCGGCCAGCAGACCGGCCTGCAGCAACACCTCACCGGCCGGCTTGCGGTCGGTGATGATCACGTCTTCCAGGCCGACCACGCTGTCGCGGTGCACCACCTGCACGCCACCCTTGATGTCCAGCGAATAGAGCGGCGCGGCGAAGCCGTGCAGGGTGAAGCTGCCGGTGTTGACGTTGTTGACAGCGAGCGGCGTTTTCCAAGCGGTGTAGACGGCATTGCCAGGCACCGCCTGATCGGTAATGCCGCCGTAGAGCGCGGTGAACGTGAACGAGACAACCGGAATGCCACCGCCATCGAGCTTGAGGTTCCAATCGCCACGCATGCCCAGCAGCTTGTGCAGGTTGCCGTCGTAGTAGACATAGGCCGTGGCCGACTCGAAACCGCTTGAGACCAGGCCATAAACCACCTGCTCGGCGATGGAATAGGTGGAAGTCACATCGGGCGGCGTGGCCCAGGCCTCGGTGACGGTGGCCACCTTGGTGGCGCCGACGTAAGACTTGATCACGCGCGACTGGCCGATACCGGTGCCACCGGTGATGGTGATGGTCAGGTTGTTGTAGGCATTGTCGACGGCGGATGCGGTTGCGCCCAGGGTGATGGTATTGGCAGCGCCGGCGGCGGCCGTGGCGCTATGCGCCGTGGCGAACACGGTCTCGTTCAAGCCGCAGCAGCGCAGCAGCTTGCCGTAGGCCGGGGCGGTTCCGGCAGCACCGGAGCCGGTGAGCGCCACGTCGAAGGTCAGCATGACCTTGGTAGCGACAGGTAGCTCGGCCTGGTGCCCCATCTGCGCGGTGTCGACGTTCTGCTCCACCATCTTAAGGTCGAGCGGCGTCAGCTTGCAGTTGCGGGTCTCGATGGCGTCGGCCGACGCGCTCGGGCCGGCATCCTGCCCATAAACCGACTCGAGCTTGATCGAGACGACCTTCTTACGGAAAAAACGGGTAGTGATGGCCATGACTTAGTTCCTCTTACGGGTGGATTTGTTGGAACCCGAATCGGTCGACTCGGTGGTGGATTCGCCAGCGGATGACGGGTCTCCGGCCTCCGTTTCAGGCGGCACAGGATCGGCATGCGTTTCCGCCTCGGCCTGTACCGGCTGAGCCTCTACGGCCTGTGCAACGGGCTCATCCGCCCGCCTGCGTTGACCATCGGCGTCGATCACGTAGCTGCCGCCGATGCCGTGTTGGTTATCCTGGTTTTGCATGCCCTGTCTCCTCTTGGTTACGGGGTTTCGCGGTAATTCACCTGGAACGTCAAATAGACGCGAGCAACATCGAAGTCTTCAAAGTCCCAGCTGGTCTCGTAGTTGCCCTGAAGCTGCACATCGTCGGCTACGCCCAGCGTCGGGTCCGCCTTGAGTGCCGCGACAACCTCTTTCTCGATCGGCGCGGAAACCGTGTCGGGCGGATCGCCCTCGACGAAAATCAGCACATTGACGATGAACGAGTTGTCTTCAGCGGCACCGGTGTGCTCTTGCTTCGTGCGCCGGATCGACGGCTCAACCACCACAGCCGGCAAAACCTGCAGCGCCTGCCGGCGGCTCCGGTAAACACGGCCGCCAGCCACATTGGCATTGGCCAGCTTGGTCTTGATGGCGTTGAGGATCAGCTCTCTATCGCTCATTTGAGAATCACCTCGGACCAACCAGAATCGACCGAATGGATCTCGGCCACGACCTCATCCACACCGTTGATCTTGATTGCCTGGTCCTGCACCAGACCAGCAATATCAACAGACAAGCAACGCAAAACCCGCACATTGCGCGGCACCATGCCAAATCGCTCCTCGTAACGCCGCTCAATGAAACCAAGCACCGTAGCAGTGCCGATCAAGGCCTCGGCATCGGCCAGTCGGTTGACTGCCACGCGGTTGATCTTGGTTTCGAGTGAGGAGAAGGCTGTGGTCATGGTTTATCTGTGCGCTTGGGTTACTTGCCTTCTGGGCGTTTGTCCAAGCCCTTCTCTGCCAGCAGCGCCAGCAAATCGTCCAAGTGCAGGCAGTCGCACATGCAGGCAATTGGATCATTGGGGCTGGGCTCGTATCCTGTTTGGACGTACCCATTGCAATAGTCATTTCCTGGCACCGCATCGCGGAGCGTCCCAATTACTGGCGCTTGCCAAGATGCAATGGAAATTATCTTGTCGCCGTTCTTTGCCTCTCGGCCATTTCGATAGTGCATTTCGCTTTCCTTCTCTCAGTTGTCGGCTGTCAGTCTGAAGCCGGCTCGTTCTGAGCCGGCTTGGAACTTCCAGCCGCTATTAGGCGACGGTCAGCTTGATCACCGCACGCGGGCGACTGCACAGGCAGATCGGGTTGCTCTGAGCCTCCAGATCGACGCCCTTGCCCATGCGCAGCTCTTCCTGCTTGGCGTAGTACGGCAGGCCGATGGTGTTGACGGTCTCCATGTAGTCAGCCGGCGCGAAGTGGCTAACGAAGAGGTCGGGCACACCCTCGGGCACCAGGTAGGCCGCACCATCCTCGACGAAGGGCACGCCACCCACGCTGCCCCGGTACTCTTCCCAGAACACACCGCCGTGGAAGAAGCCGGCACGCGCATCAGCGCGCAGCAGTTCGCCATCCATCCAGCGGTCGTAAGCCTTTTCAACCGTCGGGTGACCGACGAAGGCGTCGAAGAAACTGGCCGAGCAGAAGGCGCGCATGGAGCGGTACATCTGACCGCCCAGCTCGGTCTCGGCTAGGCGCTTGGCCTCGACGATCTTGTTGCGCACCTTGGTGGTATCGGTACCCAGCACCAGGCTCTTGGTCTGCTGCACCACACCAAATGCGGTGAACAGGTCGAGCAGTACGGTGGTGCCGTCGGCGTCCAGGACTTGGCCTTTGATGGCGCCCATGCGGTGGAATTCCAGGGTGGCGTCCAGGTTGCGACGCATCTTGGCCAGGCGCTGGTTCACCAGGTTCTGCACAGTCTCAACCTCGCCTTCGCTGCCAAAGGCGCGCACGTTCTGCACCGAGTCGGCCAAGATAGTGGCGCGCGCGGGAAGATGTACGGCCTGGATGGAGATCGCCTGGCGCTTCTCACCCTTGACCGAATTGGCCTCTGCACCACGCACACCGGCAGGCACAAGAGACAAGGCATTGCCCTGCTTCTCGATGACAGCACTGGTAGTGGTGATGCCTTCCTCGGAGAATAGCTTGAGCTCGGCGATGCGGGACGGCACATAGGGTGCTTCGTTGATGGCCTTGGTCAGACTGGTAACGCTGAATGCGTCGTTGTTGAAGATGTCCATAGCGGGCATGTTTGTCTCCTATTCGATCAGAGTGATGCCCGCTTAGCGGACGATGATGCCGACGGCGGCCAGGTCGGCGGTGCCGTTGGCGTCGTTGCCGGTGAGCAGGTTGCCGTCGACTTCGGCATGGCGCGCGATCACGGCCACGGCCTGGTCAGCAGCGCTGTTGACAGCTGGCGCGTACAGGATGGCTACCGCGGTCTCGCTGCCATCGGTATTTGCGTTGTTGTACGGCTTGTACTTGCCGGAGCCAGCTGCCACGGTGATGTTGAAACCGTCCCCAGCCACGAAGTCTGCCGCGCCATCTGCGAGCGTGAAGCTCAGGCCACCTGCCGAGAAGGCAGAACCCACATCGCCCTGGCCAATGACCACACCATCCGGTCCCTCGACGATGAAGTTTCCGACGTTGGTACCGGGCTCGGTGATGACCAGCTTGTAGACGCCAGCCATGGCACCGGCACCGACGGTGATCGCACCCATAGCGCCGTCGCCGGTGTTTCCGGCGAATGCCACGGCGCTGGCCGTGCCAGCTTTAGTGATCTTGCCCAGTACGGTACCGGCAACCAGAGCGCCAGAGTTTGCGACGAGAGTGACCTCTTCGCGGCTGTAGTAGCCGTTGCCTTCCGCCAGCAGGAATTCGCCGGCGCGGTTTGCTTCAGTGAGTGCCATGGTTCAGTCTCCTATTGGCGGTTAATGAGCTTTGCGAGCCGCCCAGATCGATGCAGTGCTAACCGCCTGGGGCTCGCTATGCGGCGGCTTGCTAGAACCTGGTTGGAAGTTGTCGACGTGCGCCGCTTCGTCTTCGACAGCGCGCGCCTCGATCAGCGCGTTGCGGGCATCGGCCAGGCTGGCGTGCTTGCGGATCAACGCCTTGGCCATGTCCGGCTTCTTGGCCAGCGCACACAAGTCGACGATCTCACGCGCATCACGAATGGCCGCCTCTGCCTGGGCCGAGTTTGCGATGTCCATGTCGAGTGCAATGTCGGCGGCATAGTCGGCCAGGTCGGTCTCGGCGCACTTGGCCTGAATAAAGGCGGCGAAGGTTGGGCCTGACGCAGCTTGTTGACCCCGCTCTTCACCCGGCTGACCGGTCTCGCCAGCGCCAGCATCGGCACCACCACCCTGACCACCTTGCTCACCTTGCTGCTCGATAGCCTCGATCTCAGCCAGCACATCGGCCGGAATATCGAGTGCGCTTGCAAAGGCAATGGCCATTGCCTTTGTGGCGTTTTGATTGCCAATGGGCAAAACCTTGTCAGCAAAACCCAACTCGACTGCCTTGGCGGCGGTCATATAGGTTTCTTCTTCGAGCAGCGCTTTAATCTCGTCTTCGGTCTTGCCGGTGCGGGCCATATAGGTCTCGCGCAAGGCCTTTTCGAATACGTCCAACACATCGGCTTCTGCACGTAAATCGGCGGCATTGCCCGAAACAATCGACCAAGGGTTGTGTACCATCATCACTGTGTTGGCCGGCATTTCAATCGTGTCGCCAGCCATGGCAATGATCGATCCGGAAGACATGGCCACGCCATCGACGCGAACCGTGACATTGGCCAAGTGGTTCTTCAGGTAGTTGTAAATGCCGATCGCGACATCCATCTCGCCGCCACGGCTGTTGATGATGACGGTAAGCTCTTTGATGTCTCCCAGCGCATCGACGCTGGCAGCGAAGTCGGTATCGTTCACGCCAAACTGGCCGATATAGCCACGAATGGCCACCTCTGGCGCTTTTGCGCCGCCGTCGGCGGCGGCCTGTACCTTGAACCAACTTTGCTTACCGGGCATGGTGTGTTCCTCGCTTTGGTTTGCACACGTGCTTTGCATTGCAGACGGTGCCATGTTGGTGTTTGTCGAGGCCTCGCGCCTCCGGGAAAATGTTCGCGCCTGAACAGAGAAGAGACATGGGTGCCCGTACATAGCCGCTACTGCCCATTGCCGCCTTTGAGCAACTTGTGCCCACGCGCACGCTCGATATCAGCAGCGCGCTCGGCGTCCACCCCTTCTGGGTCGTCGCCACGTTCGGCAATGACCGATGAACGCGAGCGGAATCCGGCATCGACTTCGATCTTCTTGCCCTGCGCATCCTGCACCGGATGGATATAAGCCCAGCCGTGCGGCTGCCAGGTAACGCGCTTGGCTTCGACGGCCTCGACGCTGGCCAACTCGCCGACCAAGGCGGCGGCATCGGCCCACCAGTCGCGCACAGGCCTACAAAACATGGGGATGATGATTTGCCACTGGCGTTGTTCGCAGTGCCGGCGGAATTCATTGAGCATCACGCGCAGCGTGCGGTCGGATACATCCTTAAGATCGCCGGTGAGCAGCTCGTAAGGCGTGCCATGCCCAGCAGCCGTGCCAAGATGCTGCTGGCGCATGAAGTCGGCATAATTGGTACCGGCATCCGGCGGGTCGGAGAACTTCACGTCCTCGCCAGGCAGCAGCTCTTGCGACAGGCCGGGCTCAAGCGCGGCCATCGGTGCACCATCGTGATCGAATTGAGTAACTGGCTGACCGGTGATCGGGTCGATATTCGGGTCGGCACCCATCGACGTGCGGGTGATGAACAGCGTGAAGAGATTGGCGATCTTCTGCCGCTCGAGCACGGCATCGTCCATATCCATGATGCCGCGCAGCTTGACCAAGATCGACGCGAACGAGGACACACCGCGCAATTGACCTGGCCTCGTCGGCTCATACATGTGCCGCACAAGCTCAGCCGGCACCCGAACAAGATCGGTCAGGTTGGCGCTGGCCACCGGTCTGTCGCCCGGGTGCTCGCGGTACATCCAATAAGCCACGCGCCGGCCGATGCGGTTAAATTCGATGCCGGAGCGGATGCGGTTGCCGACAGGCATGCCGGGCGCGCTATCCGTGTCGAGCAGCGGCACCATCTCGGATTCGAGCAACTGCACCTGCAGCGGAACGGCCAGACCATCCTCCGGCCTGCGGTCGCGCCGGCGGATAAAAATCTCGCCACTGGATACCCAGTTTCGCGTGGCCATGGTTTGCAGGCCATAGAAGTCGAGCACGCCATCGGCATCGGCATAGGGCGTCCATTCATCCCATAGCGCGGCCAGCTTGGATTTGAGGTTGGCATCCTTTGTCTTCGGTCGCGGCACGATGCCGGTGCCAATGAGATTGGTCGTCCACACCCGAGAGCAGGACGCCCCGGCCCATTCGTTTCGCTCGGCATCACGCGCCCGGTTGCGGATTGTCTGCAGGCCCTGGATGGCCTTGTTCGGCCCGCTCGACGGCGGATTCCAGCCACGCAGACGCCTGCCGTGGCCGGCAGCGTCATACTTGGCTAACACCAGGCCACCGGAATGGCCGACGGCCACGCCAGCATGGTTGCGTCGCGATGCCTCGATCTTCGCCTTGCGCCGGTTACCCATCAGCTATGCCCCCGGCCAGCGTGATAAAGGCGGCTCTGCCGGGATCGCGGCTTGCCGCTGGCGGCAGCGGCATCGGCCGCCATCTGGTTCACCAGATTGTCGCGGGCGGCGATCAGTTCGGCGACAGAACGGTACTCGACCATTGTGTCGCCCTTGCGCACCACCTTCTCACCGGCGGCAATGGCGGCATTCAGCGCATCGATATCAGCTTGGGAAACGGCCATGGGCGTGGTCCTGGATTGGCTCGCCCATAGCTTGGATGAGGCAGCTTGTCACCGCCTCCGGGAAAATGTTCGCGGGGTTATTGTTGCAATATTCCCTTTCCTACCACTGGAACCCAGAGCCGGCCACTTCCTCCGGCTGCTCGGGCAACTCATAACGGTGCTGTTCAAGCGGCTTGCCACAATACGGGCAGAACCGCATATCGTTCTCGGCCGGGGTGCCTTCGTTTAGCTCGAAGCGCTGGCCGCATGACGTACCCCAAACACCGTCTTCGTCTTCGCGCCAGGCACAAGATCGGTCTTCACTCATCGCCTCACCATTCCCTTCAATTTTCCAGACCTATCGGGTCAAGCTCTAGATTTGCTTTAGCCATGGAGGCCCTAAAAAGCACGTCATTCAGCTCGGCAAGCAACGCAGTGACTGCATCCCGAGGGTCGCTGAAATCGTTAAGCCATATTTGCTTCACCCCTTCAATATCGAGTTCTGCGGAGTAGTTCCCATCATCCTGCTGTCGAACTGTGGCGTGTCCTTTGCTGACAGAATAATGCCACCCCAGGTTTTCAAACACCTCTGGCACCCACCCATGCCCGAGCCTATTAGCCAGGCGATCCGCGCTGTTCTTTGCCCGGTCGTATGCCTTCTTCTTACACCCAGCGCCGCAGGCTGGTGAACAGTACACGCCCCCACGAAGAACTGGTGTGTATCGCAGATCGGTGCCTGGCAAGCCTTGCGGGTTATGTTCGTAAGTGGCCATAGTCCCTTTCCCCTCTTGGTTTGCCAGTTAATTGAGCCGACCTGGCAGTCCAACGGCCACCAGGCCTAGTTCGGAGTATTTTGCCGTCAGCCCGGCATCGGCAACTTCCTTGTTGAACAGATCAACGTCAATCGTTGTCTTTCCAATACGCGGCCCCTGCCCCTGGACGATCACCCCAGCTCGCATCGCCTCGACGGCCTGTGCCCAGGATTCGTACCCAGCGGACTTGGCAAAAACGGTGCAGGGGTGGACAACCCTTGCGCCAGAGCCAAAGATGACTTCGGCGGCAGAGGCGCCTACGGGCAGCGTGTTGATCTTGAACGGCACCGGATCGGTAATATTGATGGGCCGCAGGCATTTCTTGGTCATGTCACCCCTTTCCCGCTATTCAGCAGTTGCGTTGTTACCAAGGCTCTTGGCTTTGGCTTTGTTTTCGAGTTCCTTGCGGTCGTTGTCGAGTTCCATCTGTCGGGTTTTTTGTTCGACCCAGGATGCGCCCCCAGCGAGCCAGAAAACGATGCCAAGCGCGAATATCGCGCCAACAATGTCAATTCCGTGTTCCATATCACCACCCTTCCTTCAATTAGATAATCAGATTATCTACCCACCCCGGACCACCTCGGAAATATTCACGTTTGCCCTTCCAGTTCAGTTCGCAGGCACAGGGCCGGCAATGATCTCCCCCATCTTCCGGCAATGAGTGCAAAACGAATTTACTCTTTTCCCGGCAGTGGAAGTGCGCCGCACAATGATTCTGCTGTGACCACAGTGTGGGCACACAGCCTTGTCGCGGTAGCTCAATTTTGGCTTAGGCATCGCTTCACCCTTTCCGCTATCAACTCACAACAGCCGCGATAATCTGCTGAGTAGGTCGCAGCAGACGCATGATGGCGTCGAGAGGCACCTCCAGGGTGACGATCTCGGTACGCTCAAATTCCCCCGTGGCATCGGCCTCTGCCTTCTTTCCGTCGAGCCACTCTGGGTTGTCGCTGTGACCATACTCGTCCATGCACGCAATTGCCTCTGGGGCATATTGGCCTGGATAGCTTTCGATCCGCTGGCCCATCAAAACGTGGATTTTCATACCATCCCCTTCCTATCAGTTGAAGTTCTGCTTTTGCAGAATCTTGCCCAGGCGCAGGATATAGACCTCCTTCCCTACTTCTGAGCCAAGCAGTTGCGGATGAAGGTCTTTGCATCCTCACGGCTTATGCCTAGAGATTCGTCGTCCATCAATGATGCGATGGTGAGTTCGAGAACGCCATCCACGCCCATCTGTTCGATTACGTGTTCAAACATCTCGGCGCAGCGCGCTTCGATTAAGGAATCCAAGTCTTCAGCCATCTTCACCCCTTCCTATCAGTCGCGGCCATGCCGCTCAAGATACGCGCCGAGCGCCTTGTGGATGGTACGTATTGCTTCTACATCCCTGATCTCAGCGCAAACGCGGCGGAGACCAATGCCGCTATCCTGGTGCTCTGTTAAGCTAATCCCAAGCGCCGGCCCCTCGACCTCGACCACTAACAAATCGGTGCGGCCGGTCCCGTCCGGACTGGCAAACGTCATGTCACATCCATAGTTGGGCGTCATCAGTCGTCCGGTTGGCATGTGCAAGTCAGGCAATCGCAGCCCCCGGATGTGCCGCCGAGCGCCTTGGCAATTGCTGCGCGCACTCGATCATTCAGTGATGGCCCTGGTTCACTACTTAGAACATCCTCAAGGGCTTCCAGTAGCTCTGGGGCGGCCGCAATGAGGCGTGCATTTGCTTCGGACCTTGCCCCGTTCTTGATCCCGCATCTGGCGATGGTGAATAGTGTTTCTTCGTTCACCACCTCTACGCAATCGCCCACATGCTCGGTAATCCACGGGCCTGGTGTGTACTCGGTGTTCATGGCAGCCTTTCTGGGCGTCACGCCCAACAAATCATTCAACCCGGACTGGCCGAAAAGCCGGCCAGCCGGTTAATTCGAGTTAGGCAACCCTTTCCTCTCAGTTGGGTCGCACGGTTCGCAGGTACTCAAGCGCCTGCGGCCAGTGGAAGCCATCTACAAACCGCAACAAGGTGCCTGCGAATTGCTCACAGTTGGCCTTGTGCGGTCGATCATCACACAGAAAGTCGCCGGCATCGCCGAGCAAACCTTTATCGTGGGTCACGATGATCCGGCGCTTCAACTCTGGCAGGTGTTCGATCACCCATGCGGCCTTGTCGCTGTAAGCGTAGGGGATTCCCGTAGGCGGCTTGGTGGCGATCCAGACCTCGAAGCCCATGCCAATCACGCTGCGCACTGCTTCCTTGGCCCCTTGAATTGGGGGCATCTCAAGGTACGCACCGGGCTTGCGCTTGACTTCATCGCCGGTCAGACCGTGAGCAGCCATGTAGGCCTCAAAGTCAACGATCACGCCGTCCATGTCCACAAATACCCGATTCATCGTTTGCCACCCCTTTCCCTTCCAAAATTTTACCAATCAACCTGGCCAGCAAAGCTGGCCCGCATCCTTGCCGCCTGATGGTGAATTACCAACATTGGCGACATTCACCATCTTGCGGCCTGTTCGTCCAGTGGGCGGCGCCATGGCTGGACTTATAGGTGCTGTTTTCGTTAACCATCCGACTTACCTCAAATACCCAGACACCGACACCCGACGCCCACGCCGCACAGGCTGCGGCGGCGATGCCGGCCTGGCCGGTACCGCTGGCAGGCTCATCTGCGGTTCGGCGGCTTGCTGGCCATGCACGGTTTCTTGCTGATTTTCCTGCTCGCCACCATCATCCGGCTCGGCAATATGCGCCGACTTCACCGGCAGCAGGACCGGCAGGTTGGCCAGCAGATCGAGCTGGGTTAGGCGCTTTTCGCACTCCAGCCACTGCGCCTCGCCCCAGCGATTGACACCAAGACGCACCGCCGCGGCGTAGTTGTAGACCAGGATGTCCCAGCCCTCGTTGCGCACGCCGGTGATCTTCTCCCATCGCTTGTAGACGTTTCCGTTGAGAAAGCGCTTGGTCAGCTTCTCCGAGCCGAGCATGGGCCAGTATTCATCTGGCAGCCAGTTGCCGAAGTGGATGTAGTTCTTGCCTGGCGTGGCCACGCGCAGGCGGCCGGACAGCGTTTCCTTGATCTGGCTCACGCCGACCATCCACAACAGGTCGCCGGTCTTCACCTTCTTGCCACCGCGGTCGACCTCGCGCGCGGTTGGTGGCGGCAGGATAGGCGCTTCGAACGATTTGGCGCCCTTGATGGCAAACACCAGGCGCCCGCTCTTGCCGCGACAGAACTTGAACACCTCCTCCATGGTGTGGCCGTCCGATGCGTCGATTGCGCAGGCAGCAATGCGCATCTCCATGCCATTCTGGTAGCGCAGCGGCGTAAGCAGCCAGGCATCAAGCTCAGCCCACACGCTGCCCTGCAGGGTGTCACCCCAGATCACCTTGTAGTCGACCACCCAGGCCTCTTCCTGCCGGCCCCAGGCCATGGCCTTGCATTCCAGACGGTTGTGCTGCACGTCGACAGCCGCGGTGAGAATAAGACCACCATAGGGAACCATGCGGTGCTCATAGGCCTCTGCGCGGGCCTTGATGGCGTCCACGGCGGCTTTCTCGCCTTGGGCCTCATAAGCTTCTCCGAGATCCATGGTGACCACCTTCTTGAGAAGAGTATCGTCACCACGTGCCGACAACTCTTCCGCATGCTCAAGATCGACCGCAATCGCTCCCCAGCTGCGCCAACCAAGCGGCGAATACAGTCCAGGCAAATGGTAGCCACGCGCCTCCGGACGCTTGCTAGAAGCCGTTGCACGCCACTCTGCACCATTCGCAGGGTCCATCATCCAAGTCTTGTGGCGCTCTTCTATGCGCTCACCGCATCCATCAGCCGTGCAGACCATGTATGCCTGCTCTGGGTGATCAGGTGGGTGCTTTAGCCGATCGCGCCGAAAATAGTCTTTATGTCCACAGTGCGGACACGGCACGTAATACTTTCGCTGATCGGTTTCCTCATAGTCGATCGTGATCCGGCTTTCGCCCTTGTTGCCAGGCGTCGAGAGCTTGAAAATCTTACGGTTGCGCCTGAAGGTATCGGTACGCTTCACCGCCATACCTATCGGGTCGCCCTGGCCATCGACGTCGCGCGGGTAGCGGTCGATCTCGTCGAGCACCAGGTAGCGGATAGCGCGGCTCTGCAGTGCCTGGGCAGAATTGGCGCCGGTAGTGGCCAGGAATCCACCGGGGAAACGTTTGAACTTCACCGTGTTTGAACCGTCCCGGCTCTTTGCCTCGGAAACCTTCTTGCGGATTGCCGGCGTGTGCTCGATTAGCGGATTGATCCGCTCTCTCGTGTATTCCTTCGCGGCATCGACGGTCGGCTGCACCAGCATGGCCCTGCCCGGCGCGATATGCATGACGAATCCGAGGAAGTTGTTGGCGGTCTCCGATCCGCTGATCTGACCACCCTTGACCAGAACGACCTCTTCCACATCAGATGAAGGCGACAGGTCGCGCATGATGTCGATCATGTACGGCGTACGCGACACACGGAACTTGCCAGGCTCGGCACTATCCGGCGGGAGATATCGGTACTCGTCAGCCCACTCGTCGACGGTAATATCTGGGTCAGGCATCAACCCGGCACACCAGGCCGAGCCGACAACGGAGGGTGCGCTGGCCAGGGCCATCAGGCAGCCACCTCATGGTGAAGCTCATCGTCCATCTCTCCGGCCAGCTTGGCAGCTGCCTCGAGTGCCTCTCGGATCTCCGCCGTCAGCATGCGAGCGCACGCAACTGGGTCGGTCTCGGCCGCCAGCTGCTCAGCTATCCTGGATGGAATAGCCAGCATACTGTCCCGAATCTGCCTGGCCAGCTCATACTGCCTCATGCTCACGGCCTCGGCATCGACTAGCTTCTCAGTTCTCTCTAGATAATCTATCTTGGCCTGCAAGGCCAGGTAGTTCTCTTTGATCGCCCGGGCGGTCTGAAAACTAACCATCTCGCCCTCAGACAGATCGAGCTCGCCACCATCAGACGACTTAGATCCATCACCAACCACATCAGGCTTCGAGTTTTCAGAGCTTCCCCTTGCCGCCGCATGCCTCGAAACCGTGTCATCGCGATTCGGGTCTCGTGTTGCTTCGATCTTGGCCAGGCTGGCCTCTACATCCACCTTGCCGGCATCGTTGAACACAAGCCGCCCAGCAGCCTTGAGCTGGCTCACATATCCCTTAGACTTCCCGATGATCTCAGCGAACTCGGTCTGACTGACAAAACCATTCCAATCATGCGCAGCCTGCCCGGATTCGCTCTTCGCATCCTGTTCAGTTTGAGAGTTTAGTGACTGTTCAGTCATGGCTGGTTTAGTCTGTTTATCCGCCCGTAACTAGCGAACCAGCGCGGTGCGCATTACCCGTATCGTGGGCTTCTATGGGGGCCCCCGGCGTGGCGGAACTGGTTGACGGCGGGATGTAGGCATCAACATCGGAGGTGTGCCTTTTCGGTGTCACAGGTAGCAGACCGACACTCTCTGCGTCGGCACGCAGCCTGCGAACATGCTGCTCTGTGAACCCTAGCGTGCGCGCTATCTCTTTCGCGCTGTCACCGTTGGACACGCGCCGCGCAAGCCCAGGAAGCAGGCGCAGATTGTCGAACTCAGCCAGTTGCGGGATCGTCAGCTTGCCACCACCCCAGCAATCCACAAGCCGGCTGAATGCCCGATCGCCAATCATGAGGCCTATCGGATGACCATCCATCACCTTATCTGGTATGTAGAGATCTCCCGGGTGCAACGCAACAAGCCGCATGGTCGCAGTGAACCCGATCTCGGCGCAGACATCCTCCAGCACACCATTGGCTTCCCTCATTTGATTTTCCCCATTTCAAACTTGATGGCGCGACCAACATCGCGCGCAGCGTCTCGCTCTATCACTTCCTTGGACATCGCCTCGAGGTCGATCCTGGTGCGGTATGTCGGCTTGCGCACGAAGGCGATAATTGGCTTGACGTCCACACCATGCGTGCCCGTCTTCGAATAGATACCTGGCTTCAGGTGTACGGTGTAACCCCTGCCATACGACACGAAATAGACCACGCCACCGATTTTCTTGTATCCATTGTCATGGTTGATATTGGCCAGCCTTGCCTTGCGCTTGTCGGTCATGTTGGCGCGGTAGCCCTGCTCGCCAAACGCATGAAAGTACGAGAGCAGCTGGTTCATCAATCCACGCGGCAGGTTGCCATAGGCATCTAGCACCACGCCGCCGCCAGGCACAGCGGCCATACCGGCAGGCAGCACGCCGATGCGATAGAGCGCCGCCTCAAAGCGCTTCCATATCCGGCTGCCACCCCTGAACTGCTGGCCGATGATCTCCCCTGGAGACTGAGCAGACTTGTTGCTGAGATAGTCGCTCATGCCAACCAGCGCCGTCAGGTCATCCGGTGTGGCAGTCTTCTGCACGCGGAAGCTGTTGATCGTCCACCTGGTAGGGCGGTCGAATTTGCGACGCATCAAGTCACCGCCTTCTCGCATGAGGCCATAGCCAAGATTGTTAAGCCCCCTAGCCATGCCACTTGGCACAGCCCTCTCAATCTCAGAAAGCCGACGATCAGCTTGCGCTGTATCCACCATGAACTTGACGCTAGCCATGGTGCACCACCTTCTTCCCATCGCTCACACCCAGCTTCTCCCTCATCAATCCAAGGTAGTGCTGCGCCTGCGTCTGGCTGTGCGTGTTTCCAGGTGCCGGCAAAGTTGCTCGCGGTGTCGGTATGGCCGGCAGATCGGACTCTGCCAGACAATCGTTCATCGCCTTCACCCAGCGCGACTTGATGTAGATCCATGGATTGTTTCGCACATCGGCCACGCCGACATACTGCGCAGTCCAGTAGGCCAGCGAATTGCCATGCCAGTCGCCTGACTGGATGGCATGCTGCGCAAAGACGAACAAGCTCTCGGCTGCGGCCGTGTCGGCTTCCGCCCGGCACATGGTGCAGAACTCTGGCAGCGTTGGCGGAAACTTCGCTCGTTGCTTGCAGGCCTCCAGGCCTCGAGCGATCTCCTGTCCGCTATAGCCGGCAAGCCCATCGGCCCAGGTTCGCTTCACCACATCAGGGTCGACGTCTTTCCACATGTCGAGGAAGCGGGCCCCGTACATGCCGGTCATGCGCTCGAAGATGCGCTCAATCCACTCGATTGGCAGTGACATCGATCACCCATCCTTTCGTGCCACCCGTTAGGGCCTGACATGTTTGCCTACGCTGTGAGCTTCTACCCGCACCACCGGATTGCATGCTGGTCAGCACCTTGTCGCAATACAACACCAAGTTGCCGATTGGTTCGCTTGCCGTGGCATAGGCATGCTCGACTGCTTTGTCCATCTGCTCAAACCTCACGCCAGCCTTCAACCATCCTTGCAAAACAGGCCAGATTGACTTGCGATCACGTACGTTCGTCGGGCTGTACTCGGTACCGTGTACACGGTTGAACCAGGTCAGCCAGTGGCCTGGCTGGGTGGGTGGATTTGGAAGATCGGAAATGTCGGGCGCTACAGCACCAGAGCCCAGCTCTCTTAATCCTACGGAGGATGATTTACCACTTAAGTTACTTAGTACCCCCCGGAAACCGGATGTGTGCCCCACTTCTCCGGTTTTGGTCTGCCCCACTTCCCCGGTTTTGGTCTGCCCAACTTCTGTGGATAAGACCTGCCCAACTTCTCCGGATTCGCCTTGTGCTGCCTGCTTTTCTGTCTGCCACACTTCTCCGTTTTTGGTCTGCCCAACTTCTGTGGATAAGACCTGCCCAGATAAGGTGCCACAGGTCTGCCCCACTTCTTTCGGACGCGCCGAAACACTGGCAAGCGGAAGATGGAAAAAAAGCTGACGCGGCTGGCTCTTGTTGATCACCAGTCCAGCCTCCTCGAGTACCGCCGCCGCATGACGCACTACCTTCTCGGTCGGCGTTCCTGAGTCCAATCGACTACGGCCCTGCGCGTGCTCGACGTGTAGATCCTCACGCAGCGCCCACCAGCTCACGCCGGTCACCACCCCAACCATGCCGGTCGAAAAATCCATCCTACGGCGCAGGTAGAAATACAGCAGCTGAGCAAGCACCGGCAGGCCATACAGCGCGGCAAACTCGGCATCCGTTATCTTTATGTCAGCCATGGTACTCCGTCATGGCAAGCCGAGCTCGTCGCGACAGCGACCGCAATAGCCACCGACAATGCGCGGAAGCTCTCGGCCACACTCAGCGCAGGTTCCAGGCTCGCCAGAAGGCATCCCGGCCGCCGCACGACGCACCTGATCAACCGCACCATCGGTCAACGCCATTTCGCGCACGCTGCCCGCATCGTTCGCGTCGCTGCGGTCGCTCACCTCACACCACCACAATATCGTCGTCAGGTTCGGCCATACCCTTCAGCACATCGAGCATGGCCAGCCCCTTCTCGAAATCCTCGATCAGCTCGCGCCTCACCTTGGACACTTCATCGAGCCGAATTCGCTTATCGTCGAGAGAAGATCGCACCGCCTCAATCGTCTCGGCCACCTCTTTTTGCCATTCCGCCCAGGCATTGAGAAGGTCCATATCAGCCGGAAACGACATCGTTGGCAACGGCACGCAAGCCTCACCAAGGTCAGCCGCGAGCTGGTGCAGAATGCGGTGGTCATTCGCCGCTAGCATCACCTTGCGCGCCTCGCGCAGCGTCATATGAGCAAACTGCTCGGACGGGTTCGCCTTGTTCTGCAAGGTAGACGCCGACATATCAACGACCGGCGCCAAGCCAATCGCGCCTTTCTTGTGAGTGCGCGGGTTCGTGTAATCGTGCACCGTGTCGTATACCGCCTGGTCAAGCGGATCGACCACCATCTCATCGTGCCTCATGGTGACACCCATTAAAAATCACCGAGCAAACCCCGGATCGTTTGTTGACAATGAAACCCATAGAGAGCGGCGGCACCCCGCCGCTCAAGCGAAAACGAAGGCCCGTGGAATGCACCCCGCGGGAGGCCAAAGCGGCCTTGGGCAAATGAAGGAGAGATACGTTCGGCAGACGGCACAGCACCCGGCCTGCCAGCGGGTTAAATACAAGAGCCCTGGCAGATGTCTGCCAGGGCGGAAAAACCGCCGTCGCGGCGGTCAGGGAGGTTCGAATGGAACTCGATCTCGAAACACGGATAGAACGGCTCGAAGAAGCGCACCGCGCGCTTGCCGCACAACACATAGGGCTCTCGGCCACCTGCCGGGCCATGTTGCCGCTCATCACAGCAGCCCCCGATGAGCTACAGCGACAGCTGCTGCTGGCCTACGACAACCAAGTGCAGACCATGGACCAGGGCGGCATGGATGGCGATTTTCAAAGCCAGGTGTGCCATTCCATGGGCAGACTGGCCGAGTTGATCGTCGGGCGGATAGGTGAGCCATCATGATCAGGCCGCCTTCTTTGAATAAATACCCTCAAGCGTCAGGCGCGGGTCTGCCTGTACCAGCTTCATGGCATAACCAGGGCTCGGGCTTCTTCGACCTGTTGCGCACTGGTAGAGGTACTGACGATGAATACCAGTCGCCGCATGCAGCTTGTTCAGCCATGCGGCACCCTCTTTGTCATAAATGGTCTTGAGATCCATGACACAAACGATAGCAACGTGCTTTTGCCGTGTCAATAGCAACGAGCCTGTTTTGTGGTCGGTAGCAGGTTGCTATTGTTCTGGCATGACAGCGGAAGAATTCAGGCTCGAAAACCTTAAGGCACTTGTGGCCGAATTTGGCTCTATTGTTGCAGTCGCCGAAAGAGCAGATACAGCCGCACCATACCTGAGCCAAATCATAAATAGAGTGCCATCGCGCACAGGAAAACCACGCGACGTCGGGCCAGATCTCGCCCGCAAGCTCGAAGCCGGATGCGATAAGCCTATTGGCTGGATGGATATTGACCACAGCGCCAGTACCCTACCGCCTGAAGACGCCAGATTCATCAGCGAGATACAGCAAGACGTAGCAGTCTATGCCGTACCGGACCACATCAAGCAGGCCATCCTGACGCTCATCTCCAGCAGCCCAAAAAAAGAAAACACACCGGGGAACAACGATGCAACCAAAACAAGCCCGCCTGATACCGGGCACTAGACATACCATCGGCACCGGCCAGCTCGCCGCAGAGCGCGCCTTGGTCAAGCTGGAAGACGGCACCACCCTGCCAGCAGTAGTCAAGACCATGCCGGCAGAAATAATTGCGGCCGAGTGTTTTTGCGCCATCCTGCTGACGGCCTGGGGTGTTTCAGTGCCAGAACCCCTACTGGTCACAGATGGAGATACCCTATTATTCGGCAGCGCGGATGCCTCTTACCCGAACCTGAAGCAGCGAATCGGCATGAACGACGCGCAGCCAGAGAATATCCAGGTAGCCTACGCAGTAGCCGCCGCGAAACTAGTGGCCACCTGGGAAGAAACCCCGCTGGTTATCGCCGCCGACGAAGCCATCGACAACCGCGACAGGAATCTCGGCAACATCTTGTGGGACGGCGAATCTCGCGTTTATATAGACCATGAACAGGCACTAGGCCTGTCCACCCTACCCGATAACAACAAGCTGGCCACACTGATCAGCCTGACCGGCGAGACCGCGCGCATTGAACGAAGCGCTGTATCCATGGCGCTTGTCATGTCGCCTGAAATGGCCGATCATGCCGCCGCAAGCATTGCACCAGAACATGGCCAGCGCTACGCTGAGTACGTGCGCGCACGCACCGCCGCACTGGCAAACCGTGTGCTTACGCGATTTCCAAAACCCAAGGATCTATTTACCCATCTTCCGCCATGAACACCACAAACGCCTGGGCGCCGCTTTATTGGGAACCCGTCACCGGGACCGGAGAGCGACTGACCGCCGGCGTAATCGTGCGATTCAATGGCGCGATCTACACCCATAGGCTGCTGCGTGATGACATACTAGACTGCCTGTATGGCAAGGCAGCTACCGGCGCAAGACATCTTAT
>JAEHJW020006132.1_pt1 | contig 29133 bp, 36 predicted proteins | sample 9271431 | NCBI WGS metagenome assembly JAEHJW02 | reverse complement strand
CAGCGTACTAAGTGGTAATTTGCTTACTAAGTGGTAATTTGCTTATTACGATGTAATTTGCTTCACAATTCACTATTTCCAATCAATCCGTCCCAATCCCTAAGCACAATTAACAACAATCAAAAATTACAATTCCCGATCTGGCGCCAGATCAACAACGACAACAACAACCGCTTACAACGAAAACAACCGCTTTAATCTCTATACGTATATAACGAATAAACGCAAATCGAATAACTGATCCGATTGCAGATTACGAAAAACGCATTTCAGATTCAGCAAGTGGACGCAGACAATAAAAAATTCCCCAAGAAGATTTTAAAACTCGTCCCAAAACCGCTGTGAAAATCGAAGTTTCAGGGGTGCGGTATTTTCCCTAATTTTCGTACTACTTAGATAAAAGTCGTATAGTATACTAGTAACATGGTAATGAAAGAATGATAGTATACTATACATCATGGTACATGGTATATTAGTCAATCTTCGTTTATAGCTATTTAACAATGGATCGGTAATTGCCATTAATGGATAACCATTAATGGATAGTTAATTGTTATTAGGCGTATATATACGTGCGTTTAAACGTCTATTAACTAACAAACGAAGATACTATTATACTAATATACTATTATACTATGTACTATGTACCATGAACCAAGAACCGCCAAAAAAAGTAAGTTTTTAAATATCCCCACAGGATAACAGGGTAGAAACAAAAGGTGAAAAAATGTTATCAAAAGAAGAAGTAAAAGAAAGAATAAAAGAAAAGACGCTCACCGCCACCCCCGAACTTGTCCTTTCCAAGTTTGTTGGAAATACTTATCCGGTGGTTGTTGAGATGCTCGAATTTCGGAAGAACTTTATTTACGTTACTCCGGAATTGAAATTAGAGTCAAAAGATACAATGGCGTTTTTCGTACTTGATGATGCGTGGTCGGAACTCGGTATATTCCCGAATTTTATGCCGTTCAAGAACAGTTTGGTTTTCTATAACGATTCTGTACTAAGTTGCGGTTATACCAGCAAAACGAGTGTAAATCGCGGTTCGTTCGGTTCGGAAACGAGAACTATAAAAAAGGAAGCTTTCTGTAAAGTCGGTAATAAAGTAATCGTGAAGGGAGCGGTAATCGGTAGTATTTATTTCGAGGATGTGCCATAAATGTCAGATGAAGAGAAGTTAAAAGTTCTGGTGTATCCGCATCTTCCAAGACACACTCAATACGAGGATGTCTTTGAAAAGAGCGACCTATCGGATAGATATAAAATCGTTTATATAGTTAATAAATCGTCTATAAAAGAGATAGACGTAGATTACTATATAGCGAAATTTGAAGATATAATCGAAGCCGCAGGTTTAGAGAATGTAGAATTTGTCGCAATGGGATATTCTCCGATGGTAGCCGTTTGCTATTATATAGCAAGTTCTTTCGGTGTAAGAACGGTGTTCTTCCAGAAAGATAACGAAGGTAATCTCGAAAAGGAATACGTACCAGATGTGATTTCCAACAAGATGTTTAAAACCAAAATGAGCATAGCTATTGAGAAAAAAGAAAAAGGGGGTGATAACTGATGGGTGATATAATGGATTTTAATCCGCCAAGTTCCGGACAAACGAAATTTCCAAAATCTGATCCGGTAGACAATATACTGAACCAGCCAATAGTAATAGTGGATGTTGCGTTCGATATGACGACAAGAGGAAACGAGATCGCAAGAATAACAACAGACAAAGGCGCAGTATATAGGACTCAATCTAAAATTCTTTTGCGAGATTTGAAGGAAGGAATACTACCAAATATCGAGAAAGGACATAAGATTAGAGTCAAAATAGTCAAGAAAACTTTTAACAACGGCAATAGAGGATATGTTTTCGAGAGTCCGTAAATGCATTGGATACTTGCGGAAAAAGGAAAGGAGTTTCGCAAATTTCATGTAGTTTGGCTCGAAAGCGGACAGTATTCGTGTACTTGTCCGCAATTTATTTTTCGTAAAGAAGAATGTAAGCATATTAAACACGTAAAAGGAACAGGATGGTTGGAAAATTATGAAATCGTTTTTGAATAATATTAATGAATTAATCGGAGAATATAGACCGGAAGAGTTTTACTCTATCTACGCTCGTCCGTCGTCGGGAAAATCTCTGTACTTACTTGAGGAATCTGCTAATCTTATATCGCAAGGAGCAAAGATTCTGTATCTAAATACGGAAACCGGATTTTCAGGTTTATTCGATATGTGGAAAGAAAAAATTGAACAAAAATTTGGTATAAAATTTACGGAAAGCAACTTCGTTGTTTTTAATATAGCGTCAATTATAGAACTGATGAAACTACTTGCAATGCCAATAGTAATCGAAGTTGGCAAAGGTGGTAAGGAAACAGTCTATTTGGACTCTGTAAACAAAATTACAAAAGATGTAGATACATTATATAAACACGTGCATTATAAAAATAATCCGGTGGTGATTCTTGATTCTTTCTCGACTCTTATTCGTGAGAGCTTTACGACAGCCGTAGAGAATTTTTCGGGGAGAGCGGATGCTACAGGATTAGTATTTGCGGCGTTTAGAAGGTTTATGAACAAAACAGGTTCGTTCGTCTTTATGACGCACCATGCTTCGGTTGATCCTATAAACATGTTCCACTCTAAAGATAAAATGAGAGGGGGATTTGTTATAGCGTACTATAGTAAATATATCTTGTATTACGAGCAACAAGCAAAGAATACAATGAAAGATTTTCGTAGAATCTGGGGTGTGCGAGTTTCGGGGAAAAAGGATTGGTCGGAGTTTCACTGGGTTAAGATAACTGATTCTGGTTACGAAGATTCAACAATGGAAGAAGCGGAACAAGCGTATAAAGGTGAGAAAGCTGACGTCTAAAACAGTTATATACAGGTGGATGAGAACGAGTTTCTTTCCAAGAGAAACAGGATTTGGAAGAAAAGTTGTAAACTCTGTCTACGAACTCGATTTAACTACTGATTGCTATATGTCGCTATTTTCTTACGACCAATTAAGTCAGGGTAGTCTTGATACGATGTACTTGGATATAGACGGACACGACGGTTCTGATCCGTATCCGAAATTCGTAGCAGTAAAGAATGCTTTAGAAGATTTGAGAATACCGTTATCTCGCGCATACTTCACAGGTCGCGGCTTTGCTATATATCTTGACTTTGAAAAACCGCTTAATAGCATGGAATATAAGAAAGCTTGTCAATATGTTGTAACTAAACTTGGCGTTAAGCATCTGCTTGATCCGAGTGTTATAGGTAATCTTAGAGGGATGGGAAGAGTTCCTTCGTCTTTTAATACGAAAGGTAATAGATATATGGTTCAAATCGATCCGTCGGATTCGTCCGAGAATATTTTAAATAACTCGGTTAATAATATACAAACAAATAATTTCGGCGGTTATTTCGATATTCAGAAGTTTTTGAACGAAATGGGGTTTAATTATAACAATGTGTCAAATAAAATAATAACTACGAATGTAAAACCTGTTTTGAATAGCTATGAATATCCGCCGTGTATTAATAAAGCTATTAACGATATATTGAAGACTGGAGAGTTAGATCACGTCGAAAGAATACATTTGGGTTCGTTTTTGATATTAAACGGTGAAGAACAGAAACTTTGGGATATATTGCGAGTAGCTAACGATTTTAAAGAATCTATCAGCGCTAATCAAATAGACTCTATAAAGCGACACGGCGGTTATTCACGTGCGTGTAAAAACGTACCTGAAACTATTTGTCCGTATAAAGATAAACGGGAATGTTTGTTCAATCCTAATTTGTTTTCTATATTTGGTGGTAAAAAATGATAGAAGCGTCTTACGGTAGTTATACTGGGTTTGGCGTCAGATTTGTTATGCCTGATTCATCGGTTAAGAGTTATTCTTTCGAGGAATTGGAATATCCATATTTTTACGCTCAAAACGATCTCACAGGAGCTATTGGAGTAGTTAGTTGCGAACCTGTTAGAATAAACATTCTTCATAAGAACGAAATAGAGAAAGACGTTCCGATGTTTAAGGTCAACGTAAGGAATCCTTCGTTTATCTCCAATTTTACACGAAAGTTCAAACAGGACGGACAAGTTTACGATGCTGGTGTTTGTGTAGAAAATGATGTTAGATACTTAGAACAGAGATTGGGAGCGGATAAAGTAATACGTTGGACGCCACCTGAAAAGGTGTTAGCGGTTGATATTGAAGTCGATAAAGAAGATAATGTATTTCTTACAGGAGCTAAGCTTATTACTAAAGACAAAGAAACCGGAGAATCCAAAGTTTCGGAGTTTCTTGCGTTTTATAGATTAGAAGACTTGATAGATTGGATGGAAAACAATAAGGTAAGGTTTTTAGCGGCGTATAACGGCGATGGTTACGATTTTCGTTACATGGTAGAAAAGCTTAAAGATAAACCGCACTTCAAATTTTTAGAAACGTGTGTATTCTTGGATATTCTTCCGATTTATTGTAAGTTACTCCACAAATCTCCTGCTCCGCTTTCGCAAGTTGCGGTAATGGAAGGTTTTGAAAATAAACTTACTATTTCTTACTCTGATATGAGCATGGACAATATAGATGAGGTTAAAGTGTATAACGAACGAGATGTTGATATTCTTGTTCGTCTTATTATCGAGAGATCGCTTATAGATGGTCTTTTTACGTTAAGTCAGGAAACGGGAGTTGTAATTTTCGGTAGAAACGGTTTTTTTATTTCTCAAATTGTAGAATTGGAGAATTATATAATGATGCACCGTGATGAATATAAAGTTTGGTTGGAACGGCGTAAAAAACCTGATAGTCTTGAAGAATACGAAGGCGCAGTAATAGTAGTTCCTGAAATAGGAGTTTATAAAGATGTGGCAGTAGTTGACTATACTTCTCTTTATCCTAACAGTATAATTAACAGTGAATACAACGGCGACGGTAAAGCAGTATTCGGTTTGCTTAAACTTCTGTTAGCGTCTTTCTTAAATAACAAAAAGCATTTTAAACAGTTATACGGTAAAGAAAAGAAGTATTCGTTTAAGCTTTTGTACGATGTTTATAAGATATTGGCGAATGGAAGTTACGGAGCGGTAGGAAGTGTTTATTTTAGATACTATAGCGTAGAAATGGCTGGGTTTGTAACGGCTACTGGCAGACAGAAAAGGGAAGAATTGAAAAAATACATTGAAGAAAAATACGGAGCAAAAGAAAGATATGGAGATACAGATTCGACGTTTTTTCAGGTAGAAAGCTACGAAATGGCGGAAAAGATAGTTGAAGACGTAAATATTGAAAAAGCTCCGTATGAAGTAACTTTAGATGCGTATTATGTAAAGATAGCGTTCTTCGGCGGTAAAAAGGGAGCGGTTATGAAAAAGTACGTCGGGTTGAAGAAAGACGGTTCGCTGGTAATAAAGGGATTGGAAGCTATACGTAAGGAATGGTGTGAGTACGTTCGTAAGTTCCAGAAGGAAGTATTTGCTATGTTGTTTGAAGGAGAGAAACCAGACAGAGAAAAGTTTGAAGAGATATACGCAAAATACTACGATGATATAGAAACTCGTAAAGTGGATATTTCTGATTTGTTGATTATAAAAAGCGTAAAAACAGAAAAAGAGTACAAAGTTAAAGCTCCGCACGTACGAGCATATCAAATGCTTATTGACGACGGCGGAGAAAGTAAAAAGCTAATACCATTCGTATCTTATCTGATCATAAAGCAAGATAGGATACAGGATGTTCTTCCAGTCGGTTATAGCAAGTTTAACGAACTTGTTAAATATATAGATTGGGATTACTATAAGAAGAAACAATTAAAAGCTGTTCATGATAGGATGGCGTCTGTGTTTGAAAATAGGTGATTTGAATGTATGAAGAAGAAATGAAAAAATGGGTAAAGGATAACTATCCTTCAATGCTCGGTAATTTGGAATTGGCTAGGAAGCTTTATAATTTCAGAGTATTAGGGAAAGAACCGGAAGTGGTACAGTTGTTACCATACAGAAAAATAGATAGATTGGAAATAAACGTTCCGTCTTTAGTAAAGGGTATAGTTGTTAAAGCTGTGAAGATAAAGGAAAAGAAATATTGCAATACTTGTCAATCTTCTAAATGTTTTATTGAAGACCATGAAAAAAATGATTTGTTCGTTGCAGAAACGGAAATAATGGATGAAACGGGGATGTTAGACCTTACGTACTTTAGCAAATCTAAGGAATCTATAGAAGGGTTTTCGACTGTTACTTTAGCGTTATTTAACGGAAAGAAAATAGAAAATACGTTTGGAGTAAGGTTTACGGCGAGTGGTTATATAAAATTAGAAGAAGGAGATGATTTGAGATTAACTAAGTTGGAAACTCATTTAATGATGAGTGGAGCGGCATTAATAGGAGAAGATGCTGGCAAATTCAAAGAGTTTGTAGAAAAGGAAGGATCGAGAATGCTCGAATTAGCGAAAATGATAGGAGTTTCGTTTGAAGGGGGTAATGTAGTATGGAAAACAGTGAATTAAGAGAAGTAGAAAATCAGTTAAAAAAACAGTTCTTAGATTACGTTATAAATAGTATGGTAACGCACACACAGGAAAGAGATGAAGGAATACATATTTCGGCGGCGTCTTACGAATGCGATAGAAAGTTGTATTTAGATATAGAAACGGATTTCGATATAAAGAAAGAAAAGGAAAACTATATCAAAGATGTGTACGGACTTTCAAAGGTTTGGGTGGGTAGCAAATTGCACGAAACGGCTATTTCAGAAGCTCACGAACAGTCTTTCAAGATTGACGGTGATGTTTTCGGAGTACCTGTAACTGGGACGGCAGATGAGATATTCAAAGATGAAAAGGGGAGATTATGGATAGTTGATAAAAAATTCGTTAGTTATGCTCCCAATTTCACTATGCAGAATCACCACAGGATTCAAGTCGGTTATTATGCTTGGATGTACTATCAGAAATATGGTGTTTACGTAGATGGAATAATACTATTTTATTATCTAATGCCAGAAGTTTACCGCAGACCGTCAGATAGATCGAATTTTGATGGTATAGCAAAGGTGTTTGCGGAAGAATTGACGCATAAGGATATAGACGATTACGGAGCTAAACTACAGCAATCTATAGCGGTTGTTAAGAAAGCTAAGGAAACAAAAGTACTACCGGAAATGAATAAATCTTGGTACTGTCTTTATTGTAAACACAATACAGTATGTTTCAAAGATGGGAAAGTAGAACTTAATGACGAATAAAGATTCTTTGAAATATGATGATGTAAAACCGTACATAGAAGAAACCTACGCTAAAATTGTAAAAAATGAAAATATAAAATATATCTCGTATAAAAGGGTAGTTTTCGCTATGAACAAAGAGGATTATCCTATTTACGAGCTATACACCGGAATATTATCCAGATACGTTTCTGTGTATTTACAACGAAAAGAAGAATCTGGGGAACTAAAATTGAATGTGATAAGACAACATAGAAAAATATACGAAATAGTAAGAAGGGGAGAAAAATGATAATAGTAGATAACAGAGAGAAATCGTTTAAAACGACGTATTTGGAAAAAAGCGGTAAGAAATTCGAGTTAGAAATGCTGAACTATGGAGATTACATGGTTATCGGAGAAACGGAACGGTATATTTTTGAAAATAAGAGTTTACCTGATTTCTTTGCATCGGCTAAAGATAACAGAATTTGGCAACAGTTAAAAGGTTTGGAAAAATTCGAGGGTTTTCATAAGTTTTTAGCTATAGAAGGAGCGTATCCGTATGCTTTCTTGAAGAAAACAGTTTACGGATGGGATACTCCCAATACAAAGCGTTATAACGGTATTTTAGAAAGTATTATCAGAAATTGGCACGACGTATCGATTCTTTCGTTTGAAAGTTGGGAAGCGTTTTTGGACTTCATAATTTGGTTGGATAGTCGTATAGAGCAACCTAAAGCGGATAAGGTGTTTGTAAATCCTATAAAGAAAGCTCAAAGAGAGATTTCTCAAGAACAGCTTGATCTGTTAGCGTCTATGGCTGGAATTGGCGGAGCTAAAGCTAAATCGTTGTTAGAAACGTTCGGTTCTCTTAAAAAGATAGTTAATGCACCTATAAGTAAGTTAAAAACGGTATTAAACGAACCAGTAGCTAAACATGTTCACGATGTGTTTACAGAGGAATGGTCTGAATGAGTTTAAATAACGTAAGTTTAATAGAATTGGAATATATTAAGTAAGAGGGATAAGAATGTATATTAAACAGATTAAAGTTGGAAAAATAGGATTTGGGGAATACGGCAATGAAGAAGCGGTTTTAGTTTATATAACTAAGAATCAGACAGAGGGAACGTACAAAAATCTTAAACAAGCAGAGTCGGAAGTGTTATCTTATGGATTAAACACAGCTGTATTTATCAGTACCGATTTATTTAACGGATTCGACTTATTCAAGATTTGCGTTTACGAGCCGCACATTTTCAATTTAGCTAGTAAGTTGCGTTCTAAAAAGATTAGAACTATAGCTGTATCGGTAGGAACTCCTACTATGGACACGGATCAGATAAACAAGTCATTTGATTACGTTTTCTTTATATTCAGGATATTTGATATTGATCCTTATTCAGCGTATAGAGATGTAACTGTAAACGGAATGAAAGCGATAAATAATAAAGAGTTCGGTTTTCCTACAAATACAGGGTATATTGACACAAATGTTATTCAATTCGTTACGGACAAGAAATTGCTTAAAGAAAAGATATTTCTTATTCCGTCAGCTACTACGGCTAAACAAATGCATATAGTTAGAAATGAATTGCTTTCGATATTGCAGATGTTTAAATCTACAGGGATTAAATTCGTTCAAGTGGCGAATAGGGAAGACTTGGAAGACGGTTATGCGTCTATAAAGTTTCCGAAGGTTTAAATTGATAAAATTTTACTTATCGTCTGTTGACACCGAATATAAAATGATAGACCGAATGTTTAGCCGCGGCTATCCTTCTTTCGGGGTTCAGGTTTCTTATGCGTATTTAAGTAAACACGATTATCTTTTGAATGTTTTAAAGAAATGGAACGTTGATTATAAAGTTCGTATTTATATAATGAACGGAATAGATAGCGTAAACAGATCAAAGCAAAAGTTAAATAAAATAGTAAACAATGTTAATGAAAGTGATGCTTATTTCAGCGAATATTTAGATTGGCTTATTAAGTATCAGGAGTTGTATGAGAATGCGTATGAATTTAGATTTACAGGAATGGACGTTGGTAAGCTTTCCGAATATAGAAAAATCTACGAAGAAAGAGGACTTTCTAAGCACATTATTATTGGGATTACTAAAGAAACAGGAGTTGCAGAAGCAAAAGAGCTCATACTTAAGGGTTTCCAGTGGTTTTATTATGATGGTAATGACGCATCAGAAACAGAATTATTGGATTTAGCGAAACAAATTTCTGAACTAGGTGCGTCGTTCCATTTAAACTCGTTTAATAAGTACGAAATATACGATGTTAGAGAGAGTATAGGAAGCGTAGATACATCGGCGTGGTTAACAGGTTCTTTGGAAGGAAAACTATATTTCTTCAAATCCGGCAGATTAAAGATATTTGATATTACAGATTATACAGCGTTGGACGCTATCTCGCAAGATAGATTTTGGAACGCATTTCCAGATGAAGTAAGAAAAGACGTAAAGGACGGCAAAGGCGGACATTATTATAACGCTTGGAACGCTTATGCATTTATACAATACGTAGATCACTTAAATTCAAAGATACCAGCGTATAAAGATTATTTGAAAAACGGCGGGGATGTTCCAGAGTTCGGAATGGAAGTTGATAAATCGGGAAGGGATAAAATATCCGAGATTGCTAAGTTTAAGAATTTGAAAACAGGAGTTTTTTCGAGAAGGGTTATGGATTATGGTTTGCAGTGCAATACCTGTGTAATAAGAGATAGATGTGTTGCTTATAAGAAGGATTCCGTTTGCGCGTATACGAGCGTTTGGGAGAAAACAGGTTCGTTAAATACGAGAAATGTAGAAGCTGTAATAAGTTCACTTGAAAGTTTGATAGAAGAACAGAATCAGCGGTTAATAAGAGCGCAGTTTATAGAGTCCCAGAAAGGTGGTTCTATTGATAAGAACGTTACTGAATTGCAAAACAGCTTAATACGAAATATGGATATACTGTATAAGCTTAAATTCGGTTCTACTAACCAGAACAAGTTTAATTTCTTGAACGTTGGAACGACACAGATGATGGTTGGGGACGCAGAAGATATGCTTTCTGCGGTTAGGAAAGGTTTTAAGAGCGATAAAGAGAGTGATGAAGATACAGCAAATGAGTCAAATTGAGTTCTTAGAATCGCTTAAGAGTGCGACGTTGTTTATGAAGAATATACTTGGAATCGATCCGTTCGATTATCAAGTAGAAATTCTCGAAGATAATCGACCGAAAGTTATAATCGTTGGCGGCAGACAGATAGGTAAATCTCTTACTTTGTCGGCTAAAGCTCTTTGGAATGCATTTGTTAAACCTGATCAGGATATAATAATAGTGTCGAAGAATTTACGACAAGCGAAGATAGTTTTCGATCACGTTCATCGTTATGTATCGAATAACGAATTTATCAGCAAACACACTAAGAAGTTGACTATACACGAAATACGTTTCGATAATGGAAGCGTTATTAGGTGTTTACCAGCTGGTAAAACGGGTGATGGTATTAGAGGTTTTAGCACAAGTATGGTTATATTTGACGAAGCGGCGTTTATACCAGATGAAGTTTATACGTCAGTAGAACCAGCATTAGCGGTTAAAGGTAAGCAAGTTATTTACTCAAGTACACCTTTTGGAAGAAGGGGTTACTTCTATTCATTATATGCGGACGAAATGTCTAAACCGGAATTTAATAGGAAAGCGTCTATTTACGTGATACCAAGTCTTAGAAGTCCGAAGTTCAGTAAAGATTTCTTAGAACAGGAAAGACGAATAAAAACGTCTGTTCAAATAGCACAGGAATACGAAGCTCAATTTGTTGATGAAACGGGAATGTTATTTCCTTTCGGGTTAATATATAGCTGTACAGATGATTACGAGTATTCGTTTCCGAGAGTTCAATTAGACGGAGTAAAGTATTATTTGGGAGTGGACGTAGCGTATAGCGGAGAAGATGATACGGCGTTGATATTGCTTTCAGTTAATCCGAACGGCACACGTAAAGTGGAATATATAGAAACGATGTCGAAAGCGAAAGTTATACAGGTTGTTGGAAGAATAGCGAATATGGCTCGATCCATTCAGTTTACTAAAGTGTACGTTGATAAAACGGGTGTTGGTGCTGGAGTTTACGATTTGCTTAAGACACAGCTTGGAAGTATAGTTTACGGGTTGGAATTTTCGGAAAGCGTTAGGGATAAGATATATACAAATCTTAAAATAGCGTTAGAACAGCGTAAAGTTATTTTGAACAGGAATGATCAAAAAATGCTTTATCAGTTTTCATCGTATACTGTAAAATACGATGTAACAGGGAAACTTAGAATAAATAAAGATGTAACGATGCACGATGATTTAGTGGACGCACTTGCGTTGTGTTTTTACGATATGGTTGGTTATCAGATTAAAGTTCTCGAAAAAGGGTTTGAAGTGTTACCGAATCCTATAGATAACAGACCGTTCGTTTCTACATCTCGGTGGATAGGATTAGAAACTACTAGGAGAGTGAAGAATAATGACAAGCAGAAGTGAAGCTGGTGCGTATGGTGATGGTGGAGCAGAGATAAAAGATTGGGATAAATATAATCCGCTAATGATAAAGACACGTCCTGTGCCAGTCGAAGCGGTGTGTGCGTTGTGTGAAACTAAACGTGAATATATCTTTCCTGTTACGTTAGAGTTGTGTTACACTTGTGCGAACAAGATAATGGAACGTAAAGATATTTATAGAGCGTACGTCGGTAAAATGATGGATTTGTCCGGTTTATATTGCATTTCTTGTAATAATTGGTATCCTACAATATACAAGATTAGTACAAGAATTTGTCAGAAATGTACTTACAGACTTGGTCAGAATCAGAAGCGGTATCACAATATTTTGAAGTATGCGAGGAAAATCATTTAGTTTAATAACAAGATTTATATTGAGGTAATATGGCAAATTATTTTTTTGGTAGAAGGAAAAAACGTTCTACGAAATTAGATAGCAGAACGGGAGTTTATAATCCGCGTCCTGAAAATTATCCAATTCCTTTCGCTCCTTATATACAAGCTGGCGGTGAAGTAGAGAAAGTACCTATAATGTTGTTCTCTATTCGTTGGCTATATGATATGACGTACGCCAGCGATGTTCTTAGGACAATAATAAGAACAATCACAGGAGAAACGTTCAAAAATGGTTTCGATATACAGGAGAAATTCAAATCTAAATGTTTAGAGTGCGGAAGAGAATTTCAGGAAGAACTTACTCTTTGTCCTTTCGATGGTGGGTTAACGAGAGTTCCAGATTACAACGATTACAGAACTCTATCTTCGTTTATGAAAACTGTAAATGGCTTTGGTGAGTCGTTTGTTCAAGTTTTGCGAGAAGTTGATAACGATGTTAATATAACTGATAACGGTTATATATTTCTGCAAAAAGATTACTATTACGACAGTATGAATAACATTGTCGGCGCGGAAATTCAAAATATTCTTAGATTAACACCAGAGAAAATACGGTTGATTATGTCCGGACATGGTGGCGGAAGGGGAGAGAATGGCGAACATTATTATTTCTGTCCTATGCATAGGAAAGAACTTTTAGTAGCTCCGGCTGAAAAAGATTTCAAACCGAGATGTCCTGTTTGTAATGGCGAAAGTTTAGAAGCGTGGTACGGCGCAAGAGAAGAAGACAGACCTGTTTACTTTTCGCAATCTGAAATTTATCATTTGAAAAGGTGGAGCAATACACAGGGGTACGGAGTACCGCCAATGTATTCTATTTATCTTAAAGTTTTAGCGTTATTGAAAATGGATCGGTTTATAACAGACGCGTATAACTTACAGAGGACACCACAAGCATTACTTATATTGAAAGGAGTAGCTGAACAGGTACAGGGTTCTTGGGAATGGCTAATGCAGAAAGCAAGAGAGAATCCGAACATGATTTATCCGCTCGTAATAGAAGGAGAGGAAAATACTAACAGAATAGTTGAATATCAAGAATTTTCTCTTAAACCTAAAGAATTTGAATGGGTTGAAAGTAGGAAAGAATACAGAGAAACTATTGGAGCAGTTTATGGAGTACAGCCGATATTTGTTGAAGGAGCTACCGCTGGTGGACTTGCTAACGAAGGTTTACAGATAACCGCGACCGCACAGACGATTAACGAATCGCAGAGAATTTGGAATACTTTTCTCGATTGGCTTTCGGAAATGTTTGGAGCGTTCGACTATCACATAATACTTCACAGTAACGAGTTGGAAGATGAATTGAAGAAACTCGATATAGCGTCAAAGAGAACGGAACTTGCTATGTCTATGAAGCAGTTAGGTTTCGGTATAAGAATAAGAAAAGACAGCAGAGGCGTCTTAGATTTCGATTATTTAGATTCTCCTTCGGAGCATAAGAATGATAAAAACTTAGACCCGGAAGATTCTAATACTTCGGAAGAAGCAACACCGCAGGGACAGGACGAGGAAACTGACAGTACGCAAAATGTAAACAACAGTACAAATGAGTCGGGGTTCGGTAGATAGTTATGGTAGATCGTATGAAGCGTTCTTGGAAACGTAAGTTGTGGGGAGCGCCGAGATATAATCTTAATCATAAATCGGACTGGTTTTCAAAAGCTGTCAATGATGAGATAGATAATTACGGCGATAGATTAGGAAACAAGATTGCGGAAGAACTAAAAGGAGTAAAGATAGCGAATTACACTATACCACCGGAAAAGATGGCTTTAATAGTAAAGAGAATTATGCAAAAAATGGACGCCGATCTTTTGAATAAAATATCGATGTATTCGGCGAAAGTTTTTAAAGAGATTCAGGAAGAAATTTATAGTAAATACGGAATAATTGTTCGAGAAGGATTGCTTGAACGTGGAATGACTTACGATCTGGTTAAAAGGTTGTTAAATCTTACGCGGCAGAGTATAAGAAGTGATACCGAAGAAGATGCTAAAGCTCTTGTAGAATCTTTACATCGGGAATCTTTCGGAAGCGGTGAAGTAGAAGATTTGGTTAACAATATCGTGGATAAAGCGAGGGATGTTTACGGTACTACCGCGAGAACGTTATTGGGTTCGTTATTTAATGAAAGTAAACGAGCGTCTTTTAAGCTTGTAGAATCTGCGTTAGGACTTACACCGGAAGAAGCGAGATATAAATGGGTTAATCCGGTTGACCACAGGACTACTAAAGCGTGTCGCGAGATTGTAAGAAGAACTGCGAATGGAGTAACTATGGACGAACTAAAGAAAATAGTCCACGAAGAAAGCGAAGAAGAATTTGGAAACTTTTGGAAGGAAGATAATCCTTTGTATCCGCATTGGCAATGTCGTTCTACTTTTGTGTTATTGAATAGTTAATAAAATCTATTCTGTGAATCGAAAATAGGTATCTAATTTTAATTTTGATGGTAGTTGTGTATAATTATCACTAAAATTAAAATGAACGTCTATTTTCTTTTTTAAATTAGTGTCTTATAATAATATACTAAATTGTTTTAAACAGGAACAATATACTTAACTATGGCTAAAGGTAATTTGTTTATAGAAAAAGATTCTCTTATACTTACAAAAGTTCCAGCTAAGAAACGTAAGATTATCCAGAAACTTATAGACAGTCATTCTAATATTTCTATTTTTGTAAGGGATAATTACATTCTTATAAGTCCGGAAGAATATGACGATATATTTGAAAAAATTATAGCGGAAATTGAAATGGAAGAATACGAATCCGAATTACCTGTTAAAAACGGTAATTACGAAGGTATGTATAGATGACCGAATATGCTGTAAATGGTGTCGACTTTGCGTCTGTTTCTGAAAGTACAGAGTTACTTTTAAATTATGTAGTAGCAGAGGAAGTAGTCGGCAACTTTATGTCTAATTATTTTACGGTTTACTATATAGAAAATCAGAAAGCTATACAGGTGGATATGGTTAATTCGTCGGCGGTAGTTTATCAGGTAAATGAAAAGTATAAGTGGATCGGCTACGGCGGATTGCAGAATTTGAGAATTGCGGAAATTCAGTCGGATATACGAGTGATGAACGGTTCGGTTATAGTAAACGGAAATACCTATCAAAGTGCGGATTTTATTAATATGGTCGTTTCGGATGTACAGAATTATTACGTAAGAAACATGACGGTTAATAATAACAGAGTCGTTTATATTAAATTAAAAAACGCCAATAACCTACAGATGAAGGAAAGGGGGGAAGATTGGATCGAATTTGTTTTTGAGGTTGTTATATTAACGAATAATTTTTGATTTTGGCAAATATTATTAACTCGTATCTTATACTATGTTATGGTTGCATCTACAGTTACGAATGTTAAGAAAGTTAGTTCTCCTAAATCGGTTTCAATAGGTCTTGGTTTACTTGGAGCTATAGGTAGCGGACTTATTTATACGGCAGTTAGTATGTCAGGGAGTTATTCTGCTATATTTATAGCGGCAATAGGAGCTACTCTAATAGGAGCATCTCTGTTTGGAGCAGATTATCACGGAAAGAATAAGATTCTCAATGAACTTAAGTCAGTCATTGATGAAGTTAATGTTATAAAGTTATCTCCTTCTCAAGTTAAGCAAGTAGATAGTGAAATAGCGAGTGTGGCTACTGGGATTGTAAAATGAAGTTTCCTTTAGTAATCAGTTCTGACGGGAAGGTGAAATTAATGAATGAAGGAAAAATAATTGACGCAGAAGGACTTGTAGATTTAACCTATTGGTCTAATAAACCTAATATTGAACAGGTTGAACTTCACGGTTCAGCGGATATTTTGCATTACAGAGATGGTAAGCTTATCGACAGCAGACATCTTGACAATCTAATAGTAAACGTAGGAATAGCTCTTTTGGCTGGTCTTACCGATGGTTCTGCGACTGCGTACATAAATGCTATGGCTCTTGGAACAGGAACTACAGCCGCCGCATCTACAGATACAGCTCTTGAAACAGAAGTGATAAGAGTTGCTACAACTAACGCTTTGGTAACTACTACTGTAACAAACGATACGGCTCAATTTACTGGGAGTTTCTCTTTTACAGCATCTTACGCTATTACAGAAGAAGGATTGTTTAATTCTACTACAGCAAGTTCAGGAACAATGCTTTCGCACATGGTTTTTGCGGCAGTCAATGTTGTAAGTGGGGATTCTATACAGTATATCCACAAGATACAGTTTTAAGAATATTTATTAACTAAAATCCTATTTCTTATTATGGTAGCTTTTAGAAAGAGTCAGTACTTTTATCTCGATCAGCGAGAATATGTAGGAACTAATGTTTCAGATTTTGTTGTAGATGGTAAAACAGTATTTGGTGGAGCATTCCCAATGGGGTTAAACGTAGGTCAATCAGGAATAGGACTTAACGCTTTGACAATGAGTGGAACATCCGATGGTAGTTTAATTTATTCTGAACCTTTTAGGGGGGACGGATATAAGAAAGTTATAGTTTACGCTGATGGGTATGAAAATACTACAGCTACAGCACAAACGCTTACATTTCCAACACCTTTTACTTACGGAACTTATACAGTAGAAAATGGAACAGGAATGACTATTACTGTGTCAAATACAGGAATAGAATTTCCGGTTTCTATGACTGCCGCCGCAACTGATGGGTTTATAATAATAGAAGGAATCTAAATGGGAATAGAAGTTCAATTTCCGGAATCTCATGCTGTTCATATAACGTTTAATCGTATAGGTCAGCTGATTCTTAACGGATATTCTATACCTGTTACAGTCAACTCTAATAATATGACAGTAGTTGACGGAACTACTAAAGGTCAGTTTTCTTATTCTGAATACGAAGTTCTTGGAGTGAAAATAGTGGAAGTTCATTTCCATAACTATTCTAATACTACTTCAACGTCGCAAACAATAACTTATCCAGTCGCTTTTACTTCTACTCCTTACCTGATCCCGTCAGAAGCAACTCTTACGATTGTACAGGATGCCACGACAGGAGCAGAACTTGGAACAGGAACTCCAGCGAGTGCTTATTACGGTGTTTCAGAAGTACTTAGTGCTGGTACAATAATAGAACCACAGAATATGCCGAAAAGTGGTTCGGTAAATATAACTACTTCGTTAACGGAATTAACGATACCTTCGGAAACTACAAACGTGGCGACAGGAACGCTTTTGATAATAGGGAATTAGTGGTTGAAATGAAAATTAAGATAGAAATGGACGGAACGGAAATAGAAATAAAATCGGATAATATGAATGAAGTATTTGAAGCGGTTGAAGCGATAAGGAAATTGTTTGGTGAAGCGAGTAAGATCGAACCATCTACGAATCCTATGCCGTTTTATCCTAAGATTTACGAACCGTTTTGGGTTACTGTACCTTCCACAACTATAACGTATTGTTCTTCAAAATAACTTTAATACCTTTATAGTCATTTCTTTTTATGACAATTCCAAATTCTGCATTTTCTATAACCGTAGATTCCAACGGTAATCTCGGTTTCTATAATTTATCGAGTGGTTCGGAAATAGCTTATTTGACGCCGAGCGGTCAGTTTAATTCGGATTCGTATAATTTGTCGGCGGGTTCGGGTATTTCGTTATCCGGCAATACGATCGAAAATACGGGTGTTCTTTCGTTACAGGGGAGTACCGGAGCTTTGAGTTTAGTTGCTGGTACTGGTATAGATGTAAGTGGTTTAACCATAACTAATACAGGTATTATTTCTTTGTCTGCTGGAGATGGTATTTCTGTAAGCGGTTCTACAATAGAAATGAGTGGTAGTTACAGCGGAAATATGGCTATATCAGGTCAGCTAACAGCACAGTATATAAACGCAAATATAAACAATGATAATCCTAATGGTAGCACTCCTACTGTAGTGTTATCAATATGGGGTGGTGGACAAGGAAATGCTGTGTCAAGTACTGAATCTTATTATGGTTTAGGTATAAGCGACAGTACGTTAGACTTTATTTCCAATGGCGGTTTTGCTTGGTGGTATAATGATACAGAAATAGCTTCTATGAATAGTTCTGGTGATATGAGTATAGCTGGTTACTTGTCTGTAACAGGAGAAATATCAGGCGGTTCATATAATTTATCTGGTGGAACAGGTATATCTTTCAGTGGAACTACAATAACGAATACAGGAGTAACATCTCTTACTGCTGGAACAGGTATAACTTTGTCAGGTTCTACAGGAGATGTTACAGTAACAAACAGCGGTGTTACTTCTGTACAAGGAAATACTGGGTCTATATTATTTTCTGCTGGAAACGGTATATCTATTTCTGGTTTTGATATAGCAATGAATGGAAGTTATAGCGGTAACTTTAGTGCAAGTGGTTCTATAACATCTAATAACGCTTTTATTTCAAGTGTTGATACTACAAGTAATTTTAGCAATATACAAATAAATAATAGTGCTGGTGCATACTCAAATTGGGATATAGGTATATCAAATGTAGGTAGTAGCGAAGCTAATGAAAACAGTTTGTATTTTTATAATTCTGATTCTGCTATAACTGCTTTAAATTTATATCCTAATGGAGAGGTTATGACTTTACATAATACCCTCGATAACGGTTCTGGTGGTCTGTTTACAAATGGTGGAATAGCTATAAACACAACAATTTCCACAACTGCATCTACTTATATTAACTATTTAGCATATAATATAAACAACACTACAAGGTTTTACAATCAAGTGTATGCCGCATCCGGCGAAAACGTGAACGAAAATAGCGATTATTGGTTTGTAGGATGGGGAGCTAATGGAGATCAGCTTTTACAAGTTTACGGTTCTGGTGCTGTAAATACTTACGGGTCATTATATGTGTCTGGTTATGTGTCGGCGTATAACTCTCAAATATTAATGTTTACAGGTGGCACAGCAGTTAACGGCAATAGCGGACAAGGTGGTATATCTATAGAAGGAAGACCGAGAATTGGAGATTGGGGAGAGTGGCTCACTATTGGTGAACCTAATGGTACTAATGGTGGCAATGTTATACAAATAACAGGTAGCGGTATTTTCACTGGTTATAGTTCTGGAATAACTAATAGTGTTAGTGTTAGAAATACTCTCGATAACGGTTCTGGGAGTATGACAGTTAGCGAAAATCTGTCTGTCAACGGCGGTATAAATGTACCTTACCCCCCACAACAGTACACAGCTACTGGAACTTTTAATACATCCGAAATTAGTTATAGTGAATGGAGTATTATGGTGGTTTTGGGTAGTTATAATATCGGTACATCTTCTCAAACTATAAGCAGTGTCGGTATTAGCGCTACGGTACAAGAATATAATAATGGTGGTTCGACTAATATTGCAATATTAGTAACCAATAATTCGCTTTCTGTAAGCGATACCATATCTCCGTCAAGTACTAACATATTAGGATACTTTACTCTCACAGGTGGGGATTCTTCTACATCTACAATGTATACTACAAACGGCGTAATTAGTGGTCTATCAAATTCCAGCACAATATATCTTTATGTTGCGTGCGGTAACACAGGATATACGCATACAGTTAGTTTTTCAAACGTGTGGGTTCGTTAATAAAAATTTAAATATACATATACGATTAGATGTTATGTCAGAATTAACAGAAAAAATAGATTCTTCAATAGAAGCAATCACTAAGAAATATGTGTCGGCAAAAATGTCTTCGGAAACTCTTTACGACGATATAATAACAACTTTGTTTAATAATATCAAAGTGCTTAAAGCCGAAATAGAAAAGTTAGAACAACGAATAAAAATAGACAATACTGACGCAGAACCATCGAAATAGGTAATTAATTAAGCGCAATTACATTTATGATCCATGACGCTTTCTATTTCAATAAGTCCGAGTTCCGCAAATGTAACTGCTGGAAATTCGGCGACATTTTCGGTTTCCGTTAGTGGCGGGACTTCTCCTTATTCTTATCTTTGGTATTTAAACGGCAATTCGACAGGGATTACTTCATCTTCGTATACGTTTTCGTTAAGCGAATATATGGTTGGAAGTGAATCGGAATTTTCGGTTTACTGTTCGGTTTCCGATTCGAGCAGTCCCGTAGAAACGGGAGATTCGGCGACTTCTTCTTTGTATTTATTTGGCACGGTATTAATGTATTCTGGGGAATCGTATACGGATTTTAGCGAGATTTTAGCTCACGGTTTGAGTGATAGTTTAACGGTTATAGAAAATGTGAATTACAGACTCGCTACTACTGTGATAGATTTGGTTAGCTTGAATGAAGCGGTTAATAAATTAATAACGGATGTTACAAGCGAATCGATTACGTTAGAAGACGTTTTAAATTTCAGTGAAACACTTTACAATTTTGAAGGTATATCTTTGAGCGAATCTTCTTCTTTAACGGCTATTCTTGAATCTATAGATGTGTTGTCCGATTTAGTAGAAAGTTATAATTTCTCTTATAAGCACATTATAAATGAAGTTTGGACATTAATATCCGACACTTTCTTAAGCACAAGTATAAGAATAAAAAATCTTGAAACTTTAGCATTGACCGAAAATTTGAACAAAGATTACAATGCCACTATGTTTGAACAGGTGTCTATAAACGATATACTTACCTTCCTGTTTAGTACGAGTGCGTCCGAGAGTATAACGTTATCAGAACAGGCGTTTAAGATACCGGAACTTGTAGCTTTGGAATTAATAACTGCTACTGAATTTATCAACTTTTCTACTAAGTTATTTAACTTGGAAGAAGTATTTTTGAAAGAGTTTTTAAACTCAAGTACAAGTACGAGTGCTTTTGAACAAGCGTCAATAAGCGAATATTCTAACTATTTATTTACTTCCACTGTAATAGATAAACAGACGGTTACAGAGTATTCTAATTTTGTTGCGTCTTTATACAACTTAGAAGATATAACTTTAAAAGAGTATTTTAATTCTTTAATAAGTTTAAATGCGAGTGAAAAAAGTGTTATAGACGAATCTTTAGTTTCATTTTTAACGAGAACTAAATTGGAAATTGCGTTTGCTCACGAGTTTTTTACGTTTAGTTTAGATCATTCATTCTCGGAATCGGTTTCGTTATTGGAGTCGTTTTATTTAACTTGGACTAAAGATATAACAGAGTTGATAGGACTTACAGAAGCTTACAATTATTCTGTGGTGTTAAACGCGAGTGAATTAGAGTTAGGTAAAGAATATTTCAATTTTTCGTTAACGACAGAGTCAGTAGATAAAGTGGAGTTAATAGAATACTTTTTAAATAAACTTATAAGAACGGCGGTGGAATCCGAAAACGTTAGCGAATCGTCAGTTACGTTTTTAACGGCTGTGGTTAAAGAGATCGTTTCGGTTTTAGAAACGTTGAATAAGAATTATAATACTTCGGTGTTAACGAAAGAACAAGTAACAGAATCGGTTGTACCGACTGTAATAAAAAGAGCGTTGGAAACTTTAAATCTAAATGAAGAACATTCGTTAGATATTACGAAAAAGGTATTGGAATATCTATTGCTTGTGGAAAATTTTAATCACTTTTATAGTACTTCTATTTCGGAGAATATTTCATTAATCGAAAAAGCTTATAAACTAACGCAGAAAGATGAAATAGAAAATGTTTCGGAAGTTGAATCGTATACTATAAATTCTATTAAAGTGGCGTTGGATAATCCGGAAATAAGAGAATTATTGAATAAGAGCATGTCTTCGGCGTTTTTTGATAAAGTTCAGAAATTTGAATATTTGAGTTGGTACGTATCGTTTTATAAATCGTTAGTGTATTTTATTAATAGTATAGGAATCCCAAACGTCGTGTTATTAGACGATATAAAAACAATCGACTATTACCGAGAAAATCCGCTAATAATAATTCCGAAAGATGTTTCGGTTTTAAATGTATTCAATGGTTATATTTACGAATATAATTTTACTTTAATAATAGGTTCTCCGTCTATTAACGAGTTTCAGGATTTGTTATCTAAGGTTCAAAAGTTTGTTAACCAAGTTCCTAATAATACTTCGGCGTATTTGTATATCATAAACTCCCAGCGGTACGACGCGGAAGTTAGGAATTTCTTTAGAGAGTATATGGAAATTACAGTTAAGAATTATATACCGTTATAATTTTAACCTTAGTCATTCTTTAGTTATATGGATAACTTTTATTCGGATATATTGGAGTTTTTCGATAATAAAGGAATTACTCCTATCTCGTTATTAAACAGTATAAAAGCTGTTGATTATTACAGACAGCCGAATTTATACATTTTAGTTCCTAAAAGCAGTGAAGTTATAAACGTGTGGAACGGTTATATATACCATTACGAATTTGCTATTATAGTTGGCAGTCCTAATTTATATACGTTTGAAGATATGAAATCTAATGTTCATAAGCTGATAGGGAATAACCTTTATAATGAACAAGTCTATGTTGTTTATGTAACTAAGCAAGAACTTGACACTTCGGTAAGAAACTTCTACAGGGAGATTTTCGATATTACTATTAACTTAGTAATATCATAAGCATTATTATCTATAATCCGATTGCTATTTATGAACAAGACTGATACGGCGCAGGAAAGTTTGGGGTATCTTTCTAAGAGAACGCCGAATAAATTATTATACAAAGATGGTTCTCCATCGGCTGGGACTTACACTTTCACTTATGAACTTTCGCAGAGAGATTTAGCAGTATCGTTAAGTGCTACGTTGGGTACTTCGTCTTCTATAAGCGTCAATGTATATCCTGTTGATCCGGCTGGAAATGTAATGAGTACAGATTTACTTCAAACATCGTTATCAGCATCCGGTAATATTTACGTTACGGCAGAAGCATTTTCGTTTAGGCAAATGAGCGTTAGCGTTGTTGTGGTAGGTTCTGTATCGGCGGTCGACTTAGCTATATACGGGTGAGTTATGGAAGAAAATTGGGAAAGATTGGCTCGTGTAGAAACTAAAATAGACGATTTACACACTCAATTAACTCACTTTGATGAACATATCTCCAAACTCGAAGATAGGTTGCTGGCGGTTACTTTAGAAGTTGGAAAAGTGCAAGGAGAAACTAAGAATTTGTTTCAAATGAGATTAGACGATATTAGATTAAGAAAAACGGCTTTGTTGATTTCACTTGCGTTAATTTCTGTAGTCGGTGCGTTTTTACTAAAGGTGTTTTAAGTGTCGGAATATACGAATTTGGTAGTTAAGGACGAAAATAAACGTCTTGTAGAAGGGTGGGCGTCTGTCGAAGTAGTTGACAGACAAGGAGAGATAGTTCCTATAGATACGCTTAAGAGCGCGTTTATGGATTACATGTCGAACGGCGGAATAATAATGTATATGCACCAGAATAAACCTGTAGGTAAGGTTTTAAATTGGAGCGTTGAAGACGTTAATGAAGTCCCCGGAATAAGAATAATAGCAGAATTAAATAAAAGCGGAGTTTTGGCGGAAGATACTTGGAATCAAATTAAACTCGGCGGTTTAACAGGGTTTTCGATTGGGGGAAGGAAACTTGAACGGGAACAGAGATTTGACAAGTCTGGTAATAGTGTTGAGATATTGCGTAAAATAGATTTAAACGAGATTAGTATAGTTGGTGAACCAGCTAATCAAATGGCGAGAATTGAGGCGGTTAGTTTGTCTAAGGGGGAAAAGAATTTGAGCGATTCTACAAATACAATATTGGAAAGAACTGATATAAAGGAAGATGAAACGGAAAAAGCAATGATAGATTTTCTTAAAGCGGAGTATCCTTTTGACGAATGTCTTAAGGATCAGGAGAAGCGTTACGGTAGTAGGGAGAAAGCAGAGAAAGTTTGCGGAGCTATTAAAGCGAGATTTGGAAAAGCTTACGATGATGAACATCTTGAAACAGATGTAAACGCCGATAAATCAGATGACGAAGAAGATGATGCAGAGAAAATGTTGAAATTTGTTATTCTTGGTAAGTATTATGATCCTATAGAAAAAGCATTTTTATGGGATAAGTGTATCGAAGCTCAAATGGACAGATACCACGATATGAAAGACGCTGAAAGAGTTTGCGGAGCTATCAGACAGAAGATAATGAGAGAGAAAGGAAAAGGATATACAGATCACAATTCTGAAACTCACAAAGCTAATTACGATTATACAGGTAAGAAGTTACCCGGAGATATGAAAACTATCACAGATACACACATTAAACAGTCAGATGGTGATAAAGTTTCAGAGAATCCTATTAATAAAAACGTTAGTGTTAATAACTCAAATATGATAACATCAAGTATGTCCAATAATAAAGATGCAAAGAAAGGTCAACTGGTTTCGGTTGGAGATAAAAACATGAATGACGATTTTGAAACCGAGTCAGACGGACTTTCAAAGAAACCGGAAACGGAAAAAGCAACACTCGCTTCTCAAATAGAGGAAGAAGAACACAGAAAAGAGAAGATGAAAGAAGACAAAGAAGATTCTCACAAAGCAGAAGGATCGGAAGGATCAGAAGGTTCATCTTCACTTGAAGAAAAGGTTGACGGACTTGAGAGATTGCTTAGAGAACTCGTTGGAAAACTCGATCGCAAAGAGGAAATGAAAGCCGCTTTGGGAGAAGACGGAAGAGGAGAAGAGGAAGACGAGAGAAACGAAAGCGAAGAAACAGAGAAAGCTAACTACAAGTATAACATAAAGCATCTCGATAACGAAGAACCTGAACCTAAAGTCGATGGGAGAAGGAAGGGCGGAGTTGGTATTGAACAAGTACCATCCGGAACTGATCTTACCAAAGGAGTTAAGAAATATAGTACACCAACACCTTCATCTGTAATAGGACAGGGAAGAAACTATATGGCAGATTCTTCTGATATAGCTAAGAGCGCGTCTACTTATCAGGGAGCATTGACTCAAGTGTTAAAAGGAGCAAAAGTAAAGGAAATTTACAACGCAAGAAGAGGTAAACAATAATGGCAGGAGCAGGTGGAACACCCGGACATCAAATGACATTTCAGGATGTCATGCAATATTACAGCACTCAAAGTTTAGTCCCACAGATTGGTGCTGAAAACGACGAGTATATAAAATCAATGATCAATACAGGAATGGGAACTAACGTTTGGAACGCTATATACGGCGCTCAAGCATGGTATCAGTTAAATACAGAGTCAAATCTGTTTGGAATGCTACCTAAAGTTAACTGGGATCATTCAGGTTACAGAACAATCCAGAACTTCGTTCAAGTAGCGAACACTATGGGTATTGCTGAAACAGGAAATCTTGGTTCACCAGAAGTTCCTGAAATCGATATAATCAAACTGACACCTAAGATCAGTCAAACACCTTTCGAGGTAACAGATATAGTCGAACAACTCGGAAAAATATCACAGGATGATATGTATGCTAACTTGGATACTTTAAGACAGTATTTTGCAACTATGCATATAAAGAATCTGAACATAAATATCGGTGCTCTCGCAGTTGGAAGTTCACCTTCTAACAGTTACTCTGGAGCAAACAACATTAATCTCGAAACACTCGACAGAATCATATCTTCTTACGCAGAAGGTACTGGAATAGGACTTTCAGCAACTACAACACCAACACTTGCAGAGGTAATCGATCCTTATGCGGGAGCAGTGGATAGAAGTGCTGGAGCTAGTGCTTTTGACTCATACGTTGCATCAGCATCAGGAACATTCGGACAACTCGGCGCTCTTACAGATCAAACTATAAGGGAAACTATACAGGGAATCAAGTATAACGGTGGAAGAACAAACGTCATAGTAACAGGTTACGATACTTACGCAAACATACAGGGAATCTATCAGAACCAGCTTAGGTATATGAATCTCGAAGAAACCACATTTAAGACTTCCATAAACGGAATCGAAACAAATGTTGGTCTCGATGTCGGATTACCAACAAGCGCACTATATAAGATACCGCTCATAGAAGCAGTGAACATGCCAACGGACAATCCAGCAGGAGTTTACGATTCTTCCGCAAATGGTTCTTCAAGAATATTCTTCTTGGATACAACCGATACAGAGGGATACGGAGATTCAAGGTTGTCTTTAATGATACTTAGACCAACACAGTATCTTGAAACAACTGACAGAGATTTCATCCTGTTGAACAACATCGCTTACGAAGGACTTTACTTCACAATCGCAGAAGTAGCATGTAAATTCTTTGGAGCGCAGGGAAAAATCAGAGATATAGAGTAATTTTATTTCAGCGGAAAAACCGCTGATAACAAACATTTTTAACCAATTTATAATTTCTTTCTATGGTAAGCACATTTTCTGGCGGTCAATCTTACGTTCAATCTACAGATGTTTTAGAATATTTGCGTATTTCGGATATAGCGACAACCGCCGATATTAATTTTCTTGATAACACAGTCATTCCCTGGGTTTGCGAGTATATAGATAGACTTGCTGGGACGACTTGGGGATTAAAAAGTACGGCTACCGATGGTTATCACCAATCGGATCAGGGATATGAAATGCACTCAATCGGTCAGTATGCCGCTTACGGTTTATATTTAATCGGCGCTCCGGTTTATCTCAATCATTTTCCTATAGTTCCGGTTGTTAATGGTTCGTTTACGACAATGAGTCAGCCGCCACAAACATTACAATCGATGTTAATTTGGAATGGCAATGTTTACTCCGAGTTCGTTAACGTATATACGGAAGGTAGGTATTCGCAGTATTGGGTGGATAGAGCGAAAGGAATCATCTATATCATGGGTTGGTATTGGTGGATGGGATACGAAGCGATGGTTCAGTATCAATACGGTTACAATCAAATGACAAGCGTAGCAAATGGCACAGGATTCGTTGATCCGTACGTTTATGAATTGGCGGTTTTAAAAACTTCGCAGTATTTCTTATCTTCGGAACGTTATACGGCGACTATATCACAGGGAATTGGTGGTATAGAAATACCGATGCAATGGCAATATTTGAATCAGCGTATCAAGGAACTCGAAATCTATATCAAAGGATATAAGCGTCTGGCTGGAAGCTGGATTTCCTAAGAGTTATTACCAAAATACGTATTCATTTTTTATGATAAGAAAGCTGTTGTATTATACGTTCGAGTTTGACGGCGATTCGGGGAATGTAGTTTATATATTCAACGGAATAGAACGAGCAAATGTCGTTCGACAAAGATTTAGTAATGACGATAAATATAAGAGTTCCATAGAAAATGTGTGGTATTGGAACGGCAATAAGGAGAAACCTTCGATACAGCCGAGTTTTAGAATGGTATTTCCGGACTATACGATGATTCACTTGTTTGTATTAGACGGCAAGTTGGATATTCTTTCCGATACGACCATCGATACCAGCAATTACAGATACTTGAACGAAGAAGAATTTAAGAGTTTTAATGATGTATATAATAAGACGTCAATTTAAAAAAGAAAATAGACGTTCATTTTAATTTGGTAATATTAATTATCGACACACATACGTAGAATGAAAATTTGATACCGATTTTCATCGATTAGGAGTATTTTCGTATTACTCGTTCTATCGCTTTTCGTATCGGAGCGTAAGGTTGGTTGTTAACAGGAGTTCCTTTATTCTTTATTGCGGTCATTAGAGCGTAAGTTGTTTTTCGCAGTTCTTTCTTTCCCGTTATTCCTAATTTCAATCTTACCCAGCGAGATATAGCGGAATATGGCGGCATAACGTTTCTGGAAGCAGTGCCGTATTCGAGAAATTTGATTGCTTTGGAATAGAATTGAAGAATGCTCTGTTCGACAAGAAGTCTGCTTGATTGCAGAGTTTTTCCGGTGTAAACGTGATTGTAAGGAGTATCGGTTGGGTGTGTCATTTCGTCGGCGTATTCTGTTTGTATATCGTTTAGTAACTTTACAGTAACGGCGCGTTTGAGATTTCGTATATTTTCTTCGTTTATTTCGGATTTCATATTTAGCGGTATTCGTATTTTCGGCATAGTTAAGTATATTCTTTTCATTTAAAGCGTTATCTTTTTTAGCAACAAACATATATCACAGTATGCCAATATTTACAGGTAGCAATTTTATATTAGATGTCGGGAGAGAATCCGCTTTTAACGATGGAGTAACATCCGGATTTGATATGGGTTCGTTAGGAGCTGGTTTACAATTAAGTACTTTCACAATGAAAAACGATTTTAATCCGATATACGGTGTTAATCAAAGAACTCCGCTCGGATGGTATACGAAAGGACTTAAAGTTGATTTCTCGGCGGATTTCTACGCTTGTGATGATAGCGATACGGCTAAGAGCTGGTTAGATTTCGTACTCACAGGTTCAGGTGGTTCTTCAACAACTCCCAATACGTCTTGGAGTTCCGGAACTACGATAAATTCGGCTTACGGTCAGATTCAATCTTATTTAAGTGCGTACGATATGTATACGGTTTCGGGAATAGTTTTTGATTCTGCGAAGATAAACGTTCAACAGGGAGAGTTAGTTAAGGTTAGTTTAAGCGGAACAGGTACACAGGAAACCACATCTGCTCCAACTACGTCTATTAGCGTTACACCACCTTCTGACGTTCTTTCTTGGAAAGATGCGACAGTTGAAATAGGAGCTACTCTTGCATCCGTTCCTACGCCAATAGAATCGCTCGATATGACAATATCTACGAGCAAAGAACAGATATACGGAATAGGATCAGATATTTATCAGGGATACTATCTTAAAGAGTTCAAAGTAGAAGGAAGTGTAAACATCTACCACGATTCAGGATTAATCGGCGACATATTCGGTTACGGTATATCTTCTTCGGATTCTGCGGTTTCGTTGACTGATAACCTTAAATTAACAATAGGCGATTATACGTTTAATATAACTGGATTAATACGTAATGAAGGAGAAATGAATATACCTCCGGTAAAAGAGGTAATGGATAAAATAAGCTTTATGGGAACTGCAATGACGGTGAGTTGAAATGGTTGATGTAGAAGTAACAATAAACGG
>JAEHJW020008958.1_pt1 | contig 29160 bp, 37 predicted proteins | sample 9271431 | NCBI WGS metagenome assembly JAEHJW02 | reverse complement strand
CAAGGTCATCCGGTGGGCTCACACATAGCTTGAATCCGAGTCGCCCGCGTCGGGGCAAGCACAAAATGCAACCTCGCCCGGGGTTTTGCCGCTATTACGAAGTGAGGGCCCTCCTGGCGCTCTCGGGCGCGCTCCTGCTGGCGGCGTGTGCCGCGAGCGCAACGAGCCCGGTGGTGACACTGGCGAACGCGCAGGCGGAGGCAGACGCGATCCTCGCGGCGCTGGAAGCGGGCGCGACGGTCTACACGAGCGCGGCGACGACGACGCCTTCGGAGGCGACGGCGGCGGAGAACGTGATCGCGGTCGCCAAGGCATCGGTGGCGGCGTTCGAGGCGCCGGGGTCGGCGGCGAGCGTGGCGCTGCTGGCGGAGACGGTGAGCCAGGATATCGCGGCGGTGCTGGCGGTGATGCCGATCGATCCGGCGACGAAGACGGCGATCGATGTCGGGATGACGATCATCGACGCGCTGATCGCGGGCCACGCTGGCCTCGCGGGCCAGCCGAGCGCGCCGGCGCTGACGTTGCGGCTCGGGCCCGAGGTCGCGCCGGTGCCGATTCCGGCGCCGCACGTGCTGCCGGTGGGGCCGTGAGGAAGGGATGCGCACGCTGCCGCGAGCGGCGCCGGGCGATGCTGGCGCTGCTGGCGGCTGGCACCGCGTGCGTGCTCAGGCGCCGCGCGGCGGCGCGGCCGCCGGCGGGAAGGCTCGATCCGAAGCTGCATGCGTGGTTCGAGAAGGCGACGAACCGCTTTGGCGTCAATTGCTGCGGCGTTGCGGACGGCCGCGTGGTGACCGCGCGGTTCGACATGGCGGTGGGCGCCTGGCGGGTGCTGCTCGAGGGCGGCTGGCAGTACGTGCCGCCGGACAAGGTGCTCGACCATTATCCGCCCTTTCCTGACGGATCGGCGGTGGTGTGGACCGACCACGCGGGGCCGCGTCCCTACATCTACTGCTTCGTGCCGCCGGCGGGTGCGGGCTGATGGCCGACCATTCGGGGATGCGGCTCGGGAAGACGCGGGCGCGGGGGCGGCCTCGTGCGCTCGGCTCGCTCAAGTACTATCTCGCGGAGCCGTGGGGCCGCGGAACGCCGCTGCCGCCCGTTCCTCCGGCGCTCGACCGGAGCGGGGACGTGACGGCGTGGGGGATGCTCGGGAACGACAGGCTCGGGGATTGCACGATCGCCGCGGTCGGGCATGCCGCCCTCCTCTGGAGCAGCCGCGCGGGGCACCCGCGGGCGATGACGCCCGAGGAAGCGATCGCGGGATACGAGGCGTTCGGCTACCGGCCCGGCGACGCGGCGAGCGACCAGGGCGCGAACGCGCTCGACGTGCTCGCGCACTGGAGCGGGGCGGGCTTCGAGATCGGCGGCGTGAAGGACGTGGTGGCCGGGTTCTGCGCGATCGAGCCAGCGTTCATGAGGGACGTGCGCGCCGGCGTGGCGTGGCTCGGGGCGGTCTATGCGGGGCTCGAGATGCCGCTCGCCGCGCAGAGGCAGGAAGTATGGGACGCGCCGGCCGAGCGTTCCGGCGACGCGGCCGCGGGGAGCTGGGGCGGCCACGCGGTGCCGATCGTGGGCTACGGGCCGGAGGGGCTCGTCTGCATCACGTGGGGCGAGCCGAAGCGGATGACCTGGGCTTTCTGGGCGGCCTACGCGAGCGAGGCCTACGGGCTCCTTTCCGAGGATTTCGTGCGGCCGAAAGTGGACTGGGACGCGCTCGAGGCGGACATGCAGGCGGTGAGGAGCGGCCTTTGAGCGCCGGCATCATGGACGCATGGTCCGCGGTCGGCGCGATCTCGGCGATTTCGGCGGTGGTCGGCGCCAGCATCATGGCGATGCTCAGGGCGGCGATGACGCGGGACTTCGTGCGGCGCGCCGACATAGAGCCGCTGGCGCGGGAGCTCGACACGATCCAGGCGAGGATACACGCCACGCCGACGCATTCCGACCTGGGGGCGGTTTCGACGCGGCTGGCCGCGGTCGAGGCGGCCGTCGCCTCGGCGACGACCTCGGTCCACGGGCTCGGGGCGGGAATGAAGCGCGTCGAGCACCTGGTCGATCTTCTCTATCAGCAGCAATTGAGGACGCCGCGCGGTGAGCTTTCCTGAGGTGCTGGCCGAGGACCGGCGGCTGGTGGTGCTGCGGAGCCTCGAAGAGGCGAGCGGCTACAGCCTGAACGAAGGCGCGCTCCGGCGCGTGCTCGACCATTTCGGGCACCGGGTGGGGCGGGACGTGCTGCGAGCGGATCTGGCGTGGCTCCGGGAACACGGCCTGGTCGCGATCGAGGAGATCGAGGGCGCAGGAGGCGCGCTCTGGATCGGCAAGCTCACGCAAGGCGGCCTCGACGTGGCGCAAGGGCGGCTGCATCCGGGCATCGCGCGGCGGGGACCGTGAGATGCGGCCCTCGAGCGTGGCGCGGCTGCCCGACGAGATACGCGGACTGATCGGCAAGCTCCGCGGGCAGGGACGGACGATCGACGAGATCATGGCGCGACTCCGGGAGATGGACGCCGAGGTGAGCCGCTCGGCGCTCGGGCGCCACGTGAAGGGGCTGGATGCGCTCGGCGAGAAGATGCGGAGGAGCCGGGCGGTTGCCGAGGCGCTGGTGCGCGAGCTCGGCGAGGCGCCGGAGAGCCGGACGGCGCGGCTCAATATCGAGCTGCTGCACTCGGCGATCCTCGACGTTTTCATGAAGGCGGCGGACGGAGAGGAGATCGAAGAGAGCGGGCAGGCGGCGCTCGCCGGCGATCCGCAAGGAGCGATGCTGCTGGCAAAGGCGCTGGATCACCTGGCGCGGGCGAGCAAGGGGAACGTGGAGTTCCTGGCGAAGGCGGAAGCACGGGCGGCCGAGCGGGCGCGATCGGCGGCGGCGGCGGCGGCGGAGAACGTGGCGCGGAAGCAGGGGATCAGCGCGGAGACGATCGCGGCGATCAAGAGCGGGATCTTCGGAGTGGCGGCGTGAGCGCGCTTACGGACTTCGCGGCCATGCTGGTGGCCCTCCTGCGGGAGTCCGAGCCGCTGGGCGTGGGAAGGCATCTGCTGAGGCGCGACCTGATGGAGCTTCTCGAATGGGCGCGGGCGCATCCGGAGAGCGTGAGCGAGGAAGGCGCGGAATGAGCGCGGCGCCGGAGCTGCTCCTGCCTTACCAGCGGCGCTTCCTGGCGGCGGCGGACGCCGAGCGGGTGGTGGTGGTGGAGAAGAGCCGGCGGACGGGATTTTCGTGGGTGGCGGCGCTGAAGGCGGCGCTGACGGCGGCAGCGCGGGAAGGCTCGGACGTCTTCTACACCGGCTACAACCTCGAGATGGCGCGCGAGTTCATCGACTACGTGGCGGAGTGGGCGCGCTCGATCGAGCCGGCGGCGGCGGAGGTGAAGGAGAGCTTCTGGAGCGATCCGGAGCATCCGGAAAAGGCGGAGAAGGCCTACCGCGTGGAGTTCCGGTCCGGCAACAAGGTGCTGGCGCTGCCTTCGGTCGCGCGGGCGCTCAGAGGGATGCAGGGGCTCGTCATCATCGACGAGGCGGCGTTCCACGACGAGCTCGAGGAGCTGCTGAAGGCGGCGTTCGCGCTCCTGATCTGGGGCGGCAGCGTGATCGTGATCTCGACGCACCAGGGCGATCTCAATCCGTTCGCGGTCCTGGTGAACGACGTGCGGGCGGGACGGCGCCCCTACTGGCTGCAACGGGTGACGTTCGACGAGGCGCTCGAAGAGGGGCTCTACAAGAGGATCTGCCTGAAGAGCGGGAAGGCCTGGAGCGAGGAAGGAGAGCGCGCGTGGCGGGCGGAGATCATCGCGTTCTACGGCGACGGCGCGGAGGAGGAGCTCTTCTGCGTGCCGAGCCAGAGCACGGGAGCCTTCCTGCCGCTGCCGCTGATCGAGGCGCGGATGGAAGAGGGCGCGGCGGTGATCAGATGGGAGCCGGAGCCGGGGTTCGAGCTCTGGGCCGAGCATCTGAGGAGGGCCGAGGCGGCCGAGTGGGCCGAGGATCACCTGGCGCCGGTGCTGAGCGGGCTTCGGGATGAGCCGCACTGCTTCGGCTTCGACGTGGGACGGCGGGGCGATCTCAGCGTGCTCTGGGTGCTCGCGATCGGCGAGCGGATGGTGCGGCGGACGGTGCTGGTGGCCGAGATGCGCGCCGTGCCGTTCGGCCAGCAGCGGGAGGTGCTGTGGCACGTGATCGGGAAGCTGCCGCGGTTCCGGGGTGGGGCGATGGATGCGACCGGGCTCGGGATGCAGCTTGCCGAGGAGACGGTGCAGCGGTGGGGGAGCCGGGTCGTTCCGGTGATGCTGAACGAGCCCTGGTATCGGGAGAACATGGCGGCGTGGAAGGCGGCGTTCGAGGACGCGACGATCACGCTGCCGAAGGACCGGGAGATTCTCGGCGACCTGCGGGCGGTGAAGCTGGTGCGAGGCGTGGCGCGGGTGCCGCTGGCGACGAAGGACGAGGAGGGGAAGCGGCGGCACGGAGACGCGGCGATCGCCTCGGCGCTCGCCTATGCGGCGAGCCGGGCGGACGCGGAGGTCTATGAATATCGGGCGGCGCAGCGCGAGAAAGAGGAAAAGCGCTGGCAGGAGCGGCCGGACGAGGAGGCGGAAGACCGGCGCGAGCCGGGACGCGCGTGGCTGCCCTCCTTGCGCGGGCGGCTTTACGGATGAGCTACGCGGCGAGGAGTGTGCCGCCGGAGCGCGAGCGGGAAGCGCAGGACCAGGAGCGGGCGGAGCTGGCGGGGATGCGGGAAATGGTGCGCGAGCTGGCCAAGGTGCCGATCGCGCGGACCTCCGATCGGCGGTTCGTGACGGAGATGCAGCGCTTCGACCTGGCGCGGGCGAGCGCGCTCACGCGGGCGAGGATCAGGCGCCTTGCGTGGAAGCACCGGCGGGCGCTGCCGCGGATGCTGGCGCCGCGGGCGAACCCGGACGATCCGATCGTGAGGGCGTTCGATGGCGCTGATTGACCAGTTCGGGAATCCGATCCCGAGAGCGGCGATGGCGGGGCTCGGGAAAGAGACCGCCGGACCCTCCGCGTTCTCGGCGCGGCCGCCGTTCGAGGGGCATCTCGCCTACGGGATGGCGCCGGAGCGGCTCGGCGTGATCTTGCGCGCGGCGGACAGCGGCAACACGCACGATTGGATGATCCTGGCCGAAGAGATCGAGGAGCTTTTTCCGCACTATGCGAGCGTGCTCGGCAAGCGCCGGCGGCAGGTGGTGCAGCTGCCGATGACGGTGGAAGAGGCGCCGGACGTGAAGGACGGCCGCAAGCACGCGGATTTCGTGCGCGAGTGGCTGGCGACGGGCGCGCTCGAGCGGGCGATGTTCGATATCACGGACGCGATCGGGAAGGGATATTCCGCGAGCGAGATCGTGTGGGAGACGGCGCCGGGGCGCGTGCGCCCGCTGGAGATCCTCTACCGGCCGCCACGGTTCTTCGAGCTCTCCTGGGAGGATGGCGAGACGCTCTGGCTCCGGACGGCGGCCGGCTTCGCCGATCTCGCGGCGCACAAGTGGCTGCTGCACGTGCACCGATCGAAGAGCGGAGGGCCGGCGAGGAGCGGGGTGACGCGGGCGGTTGCGTTCCTCTGGCTCTATTCGGCCTACACGCTCAAGGACTGGGCGCTCTTCACGCAGGCCTACGGGCTGCCGGTGAGGGTCGGCACCTACGGGCCGGCGGCGAGCGAGAGCGACAAGCGGGTGCTCTGGCAGGCGGTCAGCCAGATCGCGGGGGATCTGGCGGCGATCATCCCGGAGAGCATGAAGATCGAGTTCGTGGAGGCGAAGGCACGGGAGGGGCACACGCTCTATTCCGATCGCGGCAACTGGCTGAACTACGAGGTGAGCAAACTGGTGCTGGGATCGACGGCGGCGACGGACGCGATCCACGGCGGCCACGCGGTGGGGCAGGAGCACCGGGCGGTCGAGCAGGACGTGGAACGGTTCGACGCGCGGCTCTTGCAGACGAGCGTGACGCGGCAGCTCGTGCAGCCGATGATCGCCTTCACGTTCGGGCCGCAGAGCGCCTATCCGCGGATCGTGATCGGGCGCCCCGAACAGGTGCCGATGAGCGACGTGATCGCCGCGGTTGCCGATCTCGGGCCGCTCGGGTTCAAGGCGAAAGCGGAAGAGATCAGGGACCGGCTGCAACTGACGAAGCCGGAAGGAGACGACGAGGTGATCGGCGTGCCGACGCCGGTGCCGGGACTGCCGGGCGCGACGCCGGGCGCCGGAGGGGGCGCGGGAGCGGGCGACGCGGCGAACCCGCTGGCGAAGAGCGACGTGAAAATCAAGCCCAATCCGCACCCGGAGATCAACCCGGCGAGCGATCTCAGGGCGATCGAGGGGATGCGCGGGCTGCTCAGCCGGTTCGCGACGCGGGAGGCGGCCGGCGCGGGGCCGATATTCGACGCGCTGGACGCGCGGCTGGCGCGGGAGGCGGCGGGTGCGCTGGCGGGCATGACGGAGGAGGTGCGGCGAGCGGTCGAGGGCGCGCGGGATCTGCCGGAGCTGGCAGACAAGCTGGCGGCGCTCAGGCTCGACGACAAGGCGTTCGGCGAGGCGATGGCGCGCGGGATGGTGCTGGCGCACCTGGCCGGGCAGGCGGCGCTGATGGACGAGCTCGCTCCGCACCGGAGATAGGCCGTGGCCGACGCCACGGCCGGGATCGGGCTGCCGTTCGAAGAGGCGATCGCCTACTTCCGGCAGAAGATCAACGTGCCGACGCGGCGCTGGACCGACCTCATGAACGAGGCGCACGCGCACGGCTTCGCGGTCGCCGGCGCGGCGCAAGGAGCGATCGTCGAGGATTTCCGGAAAGCGGTTGCCAAGGCGATCGGCCAGGGCACCGGGATGGCGGAGTTCCGGCGCGACTTCGATGCGATCGTGAAGAAGTTCGGCTGGAGCCATACCGGGACGGCCGGATGGCGCGCGCGGGTGATCTACGAGACCAATCTCTCGACCGCGTTCGCGGCGGGGCGCTACGCGCAGATGACGGAGCCGGCGACCAAGGCGGCGTTCCCGTACTGGGAATATATCCATACGCCGGTGCAGTACCCGCGGCTGCAGCACCTGGCGTGGGACGGGATGGTGCTGCGCGCGGACGATCCCTTCTGGGATGCGCACTATCCGCCGAACGGATGGGGCTGCCGGTGCGTGGCGGGTGCGGTGAGCGAAGCGGGGCTCGCCAGGCGCGGGAAGAGCGGGCCGGACGCCTCGCCGGGGACGGCGACGAGACCGTGGAAGAACCCACACACCGGCGAGACGATGGAGGTGCCGATCGGGGTCGATCCGGGGTTCGCTTACAGCCCCGGGAAGGCGTGGAAGGAAGGCGCGGCGCTGCCGGTGCAGGCGCCGGACGTCAAGCCCGAAGGGCCGCGCCAGGTGCTGCAGCTCGAGAGCCTGACCGCGGCGATCGTGCGCGACTTCATGCGCGAGCCGCGAGGAGCGCTCGAGATCGGCAGACTTGGAGACGCGCTCAAGGGAGAGATCGGAGCGAAAAGCGAGAGCGTGCTCTTCAGCGCCGAGACCATGCGCAAGCAAAGCGAGCGGCATCCGGAGATGGAAGCGGAGGACTACCTCGCGGCGGCCGGGCTGCTGGCGAAGCCGGATGCGGCGGTGCGCCAGGGCGAGCGGCGGATTGTCGTCGTGAGGCACGGCAAGCGGCTCCTGCTGGGGGCGGTCAAATCGACGCGGGACCGCGAGCAGAACTTCCTGCTGGCGTTGTTCTGGCTGGAACCGCGGCGCCTGGCACGGCTTCTGGCGCGCGGGACGGTGATCAAGGAGATGGCCAAGGGAGAGATAGAATGAGCGCGCCGATGGGGCCTCGCGGAAACCCCACATATCGCTCCCCCCTCCGGCCGAAGCCGGCGAAGGTGCTACGGCAGCGAGAGTGGCACCGTGTCACGGCGCGCCCGGAGAGAAGATAGGCGCCGATGGCGGGAAGCTCAATCGAGATCCGCTTCGACGATCAGCGCGTGCTGGCGGCGCTCGAGAGGCTCGAGGCCGCGGCGGTTGGCGCGGAGCCGCTGCTGCGCGCGCTCGGGGCGGCGATGGTCGATCAGACGCTCAGGCGATTCCTCGGCCAGCACGGGCCCGACGGGACACCGTGGAAGGGGCTCAATCCGGCGTATGCGTCGATCCGGAGGCCGGGGCCGATCCTGGTGCAGTCAGGCGCGCTCAGGGGCTCGATCACGTTCCGGACCGGGGTGGGGAGCGTGCGGGTGGGATCGGGGATGATCTACGCGGGCGTGCACCAGTTCGGGGCGGTGATCACGCCCAAGGTGAAGAAGGCCCTCCGGTTCCGGCTGGCGCAGGGGCTCGTTGCCGTGAAGAGCGTGACGATCCCGGCGCGACCCTATCTCGGGCTGTCGGGGGCGGACGAAGGCGAGCTGATCGAGGTCGCGGAGGCGGCGATGCGGGCGCTGATCGGTGGGTGAGTTTTTAATAGCCTCTTAAGGGCTGCTAATTCCGCGCTGGAGGCCGGTCGAGGGACGATCGCGGAGCCCGGGGGGGCTCCGAGGAGGGAAGGGCACGGGCGCCTTCCTGAGCGGCGTCCGCGATCGGAAAGGCATTGAGCGTGCAGGGCGTGCGCGAGATGGCCGATCCTGGGCGCGATGGACGTTTCCTCCCTTTTCTCGACCTTGCCCGGCGGGGACCAGGCGCCCGAGTGGCTGCACCTGGTGCCCGCCGGCACTTTTCGCGGGCGCGATGGGCGCGGGCCATACCGGCTGAAGGATCCCGCGGCGGTGATCGAGGCCTCCATGGCGGAGGGGAAACTGCCGATCGACGAGAATCACGCGACCGACTTCGCGATGGAAAGCGGGCGGCCGAGCCCGGCGCGGGGATGGATCGTGGAATTGCAGGCGCGCGACGACGGGCTCTGGGGCCGGATCGAGTGGAACGAGAGCGGGCGGGCGCTGATGGCGGACCGCGCCTATCGCGGGGTGAGCCCCGTCTTCGTGCACGACAAGGAGGGGACCGTGACGCGGCTCCTGCGGGCGGCGCTGACCAACACGCCCAATCTGCCGCAGCTCGCGATGCTGCACGGGGCGGCGCACGCGGCGCTGGATGCCGAGCAGAGGAACAAGCTCGACGCCGATCAGTTCGCGGTCCCGGGCAAGCGGGAGATGCCGATCCACGACGCGGAGCACGTGAAGCTCGCGTGGGACATGGTCGATCGGACGCAAGGGCTGAGCGAGGCCGAGCGGGCGGAAGCGCGGCGGCGGATTCTGGCCAAGGCGAAGAGCCTCGGCCTCGACACCCAGGGCTGGAAGGGAGCGGCGCAGGCCGCGGGAGCAGGCGATATGGATATTGCGGGGCTGCGCCAGGCGCTCGGGCTTGCCGGAACGGCGGACGAGGCGGCGGTGCTGGCGGCGGCGAAGGCGGCGAGCGAGACGGTGGCGCGGCAGGTGGCGGAACTGGCGGCCCTGAAGCGCGATGCGGTGCCGACCGAGCGCGTGGTGGCGCTGCAGGCCGAGCTCGACAAGATCAAGGCCGAGCGGGCCGAGGAGCGCGCGCGCGGGTTCATCGACGCGGCGATCAAGGAAGGAAAGCCGATCGTCGCGGTGCGCGAGCAGCTCATCGCGCAGCATGTCGCGAACGCGGAGGCGACCGAGAAGCTGGTGAAGGGAATGCCCTCGATCCACGCGGGCGGCATCGTGGTGCGGCACGATGCGGCGGACGGGGATCCAGTGGCCGAGCTTTCGGAGATCGACAAGGACGTGGCGAAGAAGATGGGGATCGACCTCAAGGCCTTCGCCGAGCACCGGCGGAAGATGCGCGCGGCGGCGAATGACGGGAGGGTTGCCTGATGGCGCTCACGGCGGGCTTCAACATCGCGCGGCGCGGACCGGGAGGGCGGAACGATTTCGGCTATCCGGTGGCGCCGGGCGAGCAGATCTGGCGCGGCGGCATCGTCTGCGTCAACGCCAGCGGGCAACTGCAACGTATCCAGACGAGCGGCAGCGTGGCGGCGGCCGGCGTGGCGGCGCAGGACTTCTCCAATGTCGGCAACGCCGCGGCCTCGGTGACCCAAGTGGTCGGGATGCGCGGGACGTATGCGCTGACGGTGCCGGCGGCGACCGCGAGCAACATCGGGGCGAATGTCTATGCGACCGACGACGCGACGCTGACCCTGACCGTGCCGGCGACCGGCTTCACGGGCGCGATCGGGACGCTGGTCGGGATCGACGGCGGACAAACCTACGTGCAGATGGTGGGGTCCTAAGCGATGGTGGCGATCACCTTTCCGGCTCTCGCATCGATCAACGATGCGGTGAACCTGGCGTTCAATTCGCAGCTCTACGCGGCGAAGACGCTCTACAAGGAGTTCACCTTCGATGCGACCTCGACGGGCGCGGCGGAGGTCTATCCGAGGCTCGACATGCTGACGGGGCTGCGCCAGTGGGTGGGCGACCGGGTGGTGAAGAGCCTCAGCCAGGAGACCTTCACGATCACCAACCAGACGTTCGAAGAGACGATCGGGGTGAAGCGCGAGGATATCGAGGACGACCGCTACGGGATCCTGACGCCGGTGGCGCAGGAGCTCGGGCAGAATGCGGGGCGCCTCCCGGACCTTCTGATCGCGCAGACGATGGTCAACGGCGTGACGCTGCTCGCCTATGACGGCATCCCGTTCTTCGGGGCCAACCATCCGAACTACACCAACACGGGCGCACCGACGACGGTTGCGAACTACGCGAGCGGCAGCGGCAATCCGAGCTGGTATCTGCTGGACGGCACACGGGTGCTGAAACCCTTCATTTTCCAGTCCAGGCGGCCGTTCCGGCTGGTCGCGAAGTTCAGCCTGACCGACCCCTCCGTCTTCTTCGACAACGAGTTCGTGTGGGGCGTGGACGGCCGGTGCAACGCCGGGCTCGGGCTCTGGCAGCTCGCCTATCGCGGGGACAACATCATGAACCTCGCGAGCCTGCTGGCGGCGAGGACGGCGATGGCGACGCTCCGGCGCCCGGATGGGGCGCCGATGGGGATCGGGCAAAACGGACTGCTCCTGGTGGTGCCGACGGCGCTCTACGCGGTCGCGCAACAGTACTGCACGAACGAGTTCGATCCGCTGGCCGCGACGCTGACGCCGAACACGTTCCGGGGGCTGGCGCGGGCGATCGAGAACCCCTGGCTCAACTGATGGCGCGGACCGGAGACAAGATCGTCATCGTCTCGGCGGTCCATGGTCTGGCGCGGGGGGGCATGCGGCATCCGCGGGCGGCCGAGTACGAGATCGGCGAGATCGGGGCCGAGGCGTTGCGCGAGATCGCGGCGGACCGCGCGCTCACGATCATGGTCGGCCGCCTGGTCGGGCCGGCCGAGCTCGAAGAGCTGATCGGCGCGCCTGAGGGGAAGAAGGCGAAGCGCTGATGCTCTATGCGAGCGTCGATGACATGATCGCGCGCTTCGGGCAGGCGGAGATCATCCGCCTCTCGACGGCGGACGGCGCGGAGATGGTGGCCGTGGTGCCCGATCCGATCGTGCGCGCGCTGGGAGAGAGCTCGGCTCTGATCGACACCTACCTCCGCCGGCGCTACCGGGTGCCGCTGGACGTGGCGCCGCACGAGGTGAGGCGCGCCTGCCAGATCATGGCCTATTACGATCTTTCGAGCGGCGCCCAGAAGCAGCCCTCCGCACAGGCGGCGGCGGACCGGAAGGAAGTGCTCGGCTGGCTGGCCGAGATCGCGGCGGGGACGGTGCTGCTGGATCTCGAGGAAGTGACGGTCGGGGACGAGAGCTACGCGGCGACGAGCAGCCGGGATACGATCTTCCAGCCGACCACGCTTGCTACGACGTTCGGCGAGAGCGGGACGAGCGGCTCGGGCGGGAGCTTCTGGTGAGCGCGGCCAGAGAGAGCGTGGCGATGGTCGATCCCGGACCGCTGTCACGGATCGGGCGCGCGGTGCAGGCGCGGCTGCAGCTCGTATTTCCGCTTGCGAAGTTCGAGCAGCAGTTCATGCCGGCGAAGTTGGGGCCGGCGGAGTGGAAGAGCCTGATGCGGCGGACGCCGTTCGTCGGGCTCGGCTGGGCCGATGTCGAGGCGAACCGCGACGCGGGGCGGCTTTTCGCGGGCGAGAGCCGGTGGAGCGTCTTTCTCGCGACCAGGAACACGGGCTCGGTGGGTGCGAGGTATTTCGGCGACGCGCAGGGGCCCGGGCTCTTTCCGATGGTGCAGGCGGCGGTGGCGCTGCTGCACGGCTGGACGATCCCGGCGATCGGGACGGCGATGGTGAGCCGGGCGGCGAATGTCTACGCCGAGGGCTGGGAAGACGAGGCGGCGATGGCGGCGGTCGATTTCGCGGTCGCGACCGAGATCACGGTCGCCGGCGCGCTGACGGCGCCGGACGATCTCGGGCTCTTCCAGAAACTCGGCGTGACCTGGAACTGGGACGGCGAGGATGCGCTCGTTGGCGACCTGGTGGAGATCGCGGCGTGACGCGCATCCGGGTGAGGCCGGCGCCGGGCAGGCGCGTGCGGCTGCCGGGAGGGAAGCTGCTCAAGGCGGAAGGGGCGCTCGTGGCGCGGGACCTCTTCATCGAGCGGCGGCTGGCGGCGGGCGACGTGGTCGAGGTTCCGGAGGCGCCGGCTGAGAGGGTGCGAGGAGAGAAGAGATGAGCGGCACCACGGCGCCGACGCCGCCGCAGACGATCTCGTTCAACGAGATCCCGTATAGCTGGCAGGTTCCCGGCACCTATGTCGAAGTCAGGCCGAACTACAGCCAGGCGGGGCTGCTCCCCTATCCGGCGAACGTGCTGATCATCGGGCAGATGCTGGCGAGCGGGAACGCGCAACAGAACGTGCCCTATCCGCTGGTGCAGGCGCTGGACGCGCAGGCGTGGTTCGGAGCGGGGTCGGTGGCGGCGGACATGGCGGCCGCGTTCCTGGCGGCCAATCCCTACACGCAGGTCTCGATCATGGGCGTCGGCGACGCCGCGGGCGCGGTCAAGGCGGCGGGGACGCTCACGATCGCGGGGACGGCGACGCAGGCGGGGACGCTTGCGCTCTATGTCGCGGGCAAGAGGATCGCGACCGCGGTGAACGTGGGCGACACGGCGGCGACGGTGGCGGGGAACGTGCTCGCCTCGATCCAGGATGTCACCGGGCTGCCGAACGCGCTGCCGGTGAGCGCCGCCGTGGCGGCCGATGTGGTGACGCTGACGGCGCTGCACGGCGGGACGCTCGGCAACCAGATCGACCTCAGGCTCAACTATCAGCCGGGCGATCTCACGCCGACGGGGATCACGGCGACGATCGTGGCGATGGCCGGAGGGGCGACGGATCCCACGATCACGGCGGCGCTCTCGGCGATTTCGGACACCTGGTATACCGACATCGTGATGGCGTGGAGCGACGCGACGAACACGAGCGCGCTCGAGGCGGCGTTGGAGACGCGTTACAACGCGATGGGCAAGCTCGACAGCCACGCCTATGGGGCGATCGCGGGCACCTATGGGACGCTGGCGGCGGATGCGGCGACACTCAATTCGCGTTTCCGCTCGATCCTCGGCGTGCAGAATCCGCTCAACCCGAGCTGGGAGTGGGCGGCCGCGTTCTGCGGCCAGGCGAGCTTCAACCTGGCGAACGACCCGGCGCGGCAGCTCCGCGGGCTCAGCCTGCCAGGGATCCTCGCGCCGGCGCAAGGAGACCGGTTCACGCTGGTCGAGCGGGAGAACCTGCTGCTCGACGGCATCACGACCTTCAACGTGCAGGTGGACGGCACCGTGAGCCTCGAGCGGGCGGTGACCGAATACAAGACGAGCGCGCTCGGAGTGCCGGACACTGCCTGGCACGACATCATGGTGCCGAAGACGATGAGCCGGATCCGCTACGACTGGGCCGGCTACGTGACGCTCACCTATCCGCGCAACAAGCTCGCCGACGACGGCACGCTGGCGGCGGAATACGACACCAGCGTGGTGACGCCCTCGCGGATGAAAGGATCGTGGGCGAGCCGCTCGACGCTCTACGAGCAGCAGGGATGGATCGAGAATTCGGGCACGACGGCGGCGCAGAGCATCTTCGTGCGCGACCAGAACGACCGCAACCGGCTGAACGCGCGCCAGCAGGTGCAGGTGATCGGGAACCTGATGATCCTGGCCGCCGCGCTCGAGTTCCAGGTGTAAGGAGGGAGCCGTGGCACAATCGCTCGGTGTCGTCGATATCATCTGGGCTGGGCAGAAGCTGCCGATCGAGAAGGGCGCGACCTTCAAGCAGGGCGGCCTGATCAACAAGAGCGTGATGGCCGGCCGCCAGGTGTTCTACTCGCAGGAGATGATGCCGACGGAGGTGAAGGCCTCGACGCCGCTGCAAGGCGGACAGTCAATGGCGGCGATCCTGGCGGCCTCTCCCGGCGAGCTGCAATTCGTCTGCGATACCGGGCAGACCTACGTGGTCACGGGCGCCTTCATCGTCGATCAGGCGGAGATCACGGGCGGGGAAGGCGGCAAGATGACGCTGGTCTGGAACGGTCCGGCGGCCGAGGAGCTAATCAGCACATGAGCAAGGGACTGAGCGTGGAGACGCTGCGCGTGATCGAGGAGACAAACCGCGAGAGCGAAGGAGCGGGTGCCGCGGCGCCCGCTCCATTGCCGCTGCTCGAGGAGGGCACCCAGCCGCGGGCCGAGGAGCTGCCGGAGGGCGCGGTTGCGAGTGCGGCGGGCGTGGAACTGCGGCTGCGGTATCCGGCGGCGACCAAGTTCCGGCGCGGCGACGGGAGTGTGAGGGAAGAAAGATTCGAGCGGCTTTCGTTCCGGCGGCTGACGGGCAAGGATCTGATCGCAATGGGCGCGGCGGAGGCGAACCGCGTGGGCGTGGTGGCGCTCGGGCTCGCGCTCGGGATCGGCGAAGGACGCGCGGGGCTGCTGTTCGATGCGATGGATGCGACCGATTGCGCGGCGGCGTTGAGGGTGATCGGTTTTTTGTCCGGGAGTGGCCAGCCGACTGGCCGCTGATGCTGGCGGCGCTCGGGCGGTATTACCGCTGGCCGAGGGCCGAGCTCGAGGGCTTGAGCGCGCGGGGGGCGGCGTTCTGGAGCGCCGCGGCGAACGGGCTTGAGCGGAAGAGGCGCGAGGAGGAAGGCTGATGGCCGGCGCCGGGGAGATGACGGCGAGCCTGACGCTCAGGCTCCGCGACATGCTTTCGGCGGGCATCGCCGACATTCTCGAAGAGTTCAGGACGCTCAACAAGACGCTGCTCGAGCTCACGGATGTGACGCGCGGACTGCGCGAGCAGCTCGCGGGCTTACGCGCGCCGGCGGCGCTCGCGGAGGGACTGCAAGGGATCGCGACGGATGCCACGGCAACCGCGCGCGCGGTTGCCGGCATCGGCGAGGCGGCCGTGGCCGCGGGCGGCGAAGTGAAGGCGCTGAGCGCGGAGCTGGCGACAGCGAGCCGGGTGCCGCTGGCGCCCGGCGTGACGAAGGGAGGGGGGAAGGGAGCGGCCGCGGATGGGGGCGCCATCGGGGCGCCCGGCGGCTGGGGCGACGCGATGCTCGGCGCCATCGCCGCGATGATCGGGCTTGGCGCGATCAAGCAGTACGCGGACTTCACACAGCCGCTCGGGCACGCGGCGATCACCGAGGGCCTGAAGGGAGCGGCGGCGATCGCCGAGATCAAGCGGCTCCAGGCGGCGCTCCAGTCGCTGGCGCTGACGACCGCGCAATCGAGCCTCGAGCTGGCGCAGGCCGAGTTCTTCCTGGAGACGACACCGCTCAAGAAGCATCCGCGCGAGATCGCGGCGATGCTGCCGATGATGGCGATCGCGGCGACGGCCTACAACGTGCCGGTGCCGGACATGGCGCAGGCGGTGTTTGCGCTGGCGGACGTGATGAAGGTGCCGCAGGCGCAGATGATGAAGGCATTCGGCGAGCTCGCCTACGCCGCCAAGCAGGCGCACTACAACATGGCGTCGTTCTCGGTTGCGCTGCCTGATCTCGGCGCGGCGATGCGGCTCTATGGCGCGACGGGGCTCGAGGCCGTGACGGCGGTCGCGGCGGCGATGGAGCAGGTGGTGCAGTTCCTGCCCAACCAGCAGGCCGCGACGACGGGGATGAGCGAGCTCCTGCATTACATTTCCTCGCCGATGGCGGGAAGGTTCTTCGATCGTACGAAGCGCTCGTGGGACATGCTGCCGTTCGATGTGAAGCGGCTGATCATGAAATACCACGTGCCGGCGCTCGACATCGCGGGCTTCATCAAGAAGGCGCGCGCGGAAGGGAAGGACCCGCTGAACGCGATGGTCGATTGGCTGCACGGGCTCTTCAAGAACATCAGTCCGAAAGACGCGAGCGATCTGCCGTTCGTGCTGGGCGCGCTCTTCCACAACAAGGAAGCGGGCGCCGCGATGACGGCGCTCCTGCTCAACTACAAGCAGTTCGAGGCGACGCAGAAGCTGCTGACGGGGATCGGCAAGAAGACCGTGCTGACGGACTTCGCGACGGCGATGAAGTTTCCTGAAGTGCAGGTGAAACTCTTCGGGGAAGAGATGGCGCAGCTCACGCGGATGCTGGGCAAGGACCTGCTGCCGCTGCTGCGCGGGGTGGTCGCGGGACTGCGGGGTCTGCTCGACGTGCTGAAGGGCGCGCACAAGCTGGCGCCGGGGCTGACCGAGACACTGGTGCAGGCGGTGGCGATCGGAGGGGCGTTCAAGGTGCTGCGGGGGCTGCTGGCGTGGCTGCCGGGGATGGGCGCGAAGACGGCGGGAGCGGCGGTAGCGGCGGGAGAAGGGACGGGCGCCGCGGACATTGCGCTCGGCGTCGGAGGGTGGCTCGCGCCGGAGGTGGTGCTGCCGGTGCTGGGCGGCGCGCTGGTGTGGGGGATGGACCCGTTCGGGCAGAACGCGGCGAACGACAAACGCTGGGGCAAAGGGCACTGGCATTACAGCCTGTGGGGTTTTGGGCCGGCGGTCGAGAACTACACGGCGGCGGCGAAGCACAACGCGGCGGCGGTCGAGGCGAACACGAAGGCGCTCAATGATCTGAACGCCCAGCTTGGGTCGGGCGGCTTCGCTCCCGGCGGGAGCGGTCCGGTCTACGCGCTCGGGCCGGTGCTGGGGCGCAAATGATCGATATCGTCGGGCTGCTCGACACGCTGCTTTCGGCTTCCGTCGGAGGCATCCCGTTTGGGATCGTGGACAGCTCGACGCAGATGGGCAGGCGGGTGCAGCGGTTCCTCTTTCCGGGCGCCGACGATCCGGTGTTCCAGGACCTCGGGCAGCTTGCCGGGCCGATCCAGGTGCGAGGCGTGCTCGCGGGCGACGACTACGCGGAGCAGGCGCAGAATCTGCAAGCGACGCTCGGAGGGCCCGGGCCGCTCACGCTCCGCCATCCCTGGCTTGGCACGCTGCAGGTGGTGCTGAAGCAGCCGGCGACGATCAGCTTCGCGATCAAGGAGCTCCGGATCGCACGCTTCGAGGCGGAGTTCTGGACTTACGAGCAGCCGCCGGCGAGCGAACTGGATACACTCTCGGCGCTGCTCGGCAGCGTCAACCAGACCGTGACGGACGCCGAGGACTGGCTCGCCGGGGTGCTCCACCCGGCGGTGCTCCCGCTCGCGACCTTCGGGTATGCGCAGAGCTGGATCGGCGAGCTTGCGGCGATGTGGACGGGACTGGCGGGATCGGGGCCGAGCGGGGCGGCGATCGGCGCGGCCGCGGCGCCGGCGATCACGGCGCTCGAGGTGCCGACGACGGCGCCGGTGGCAGGATGGGGAACGGCGACGGCGGCGGCGCTAGCGGCGGTGCCGCTGGCGATCGCGGGGGCGGCAGAGCCGCTCGCGCCCGCGGCGGTCGCGCCCGGAGGGCCGACGACGCCCCCCGTTGCAGCCGCGGCCCTGGACGCGACGGCGACGCTGCTCGGCGCGGTGGGCGCGGCGAACGCGGTTGCCGGCGCGCTCTCGCCGGGGCCGGCGCTGGCGGCGGCGATGCAGGCGATCATCGTCGCCGCGGCGGTCGAGGCGGTGAGCGGGGTCGCGTGGGCGAGCCAGCAGGCGGCCCAAGCGGAAGCGGCGCTGATCTACGCCGCGATCGACGCGGCGATCACCGCCGCCGGCGTGCAGGCGGCGAGCGAGCCCGCGCTCGCGGCGCCGGTGTGGCGGGACCTGCTGGCGGTGAGGGCGGCGTTCGCGGCGGACATGTCGAGCCTGATCGGGCGGCTGCCGGCGGTGATCGAAGTCGTGACGCCGGCGGTGCTCCCGGCGTGGCTGATCGCCGAATACGTCGCCGGCGACACGCCGGGCGCGATCTACGCGACCTGGCAGGACATCGTGGCGCGGAACGGGGTCAGGAATCCGGCGCTGGTGCCGAGCGGGAGCGTTGAAGTGCTGGCGCAATGAGCGGGGCAGCGGGAGGCCGGAGGGTGAGCCTCACGGTCGATGGAGGGACGCTCGATCGCTGGACGTCGGCGAGCGTCACGCGCGATCTCAAGGATATCTCTGGAGGGTTCGAGCTCGTCTATCTCGACAGCGGACGCGCCGCCCAGGCGGTGAGCCCCGATCTCGACACCGGCGTGCCGTTCGAGATCGTCCGGGCGGGAATGAGCTGCGCGGTGGCGCTGGACGGAGAGAGGGTGCTCACGGGCTGGATCGACGAGGTGGACGTGAGCTGGAATGCCGACACGCTCGCGGCCAAGGTGAGCGGGCGCGACAAGACGGGAGATCTCGCCGATTGCGCGGCGAGCCCGAACGGCCCGTGCGAGTGGGCGAACCTCGATGCGCTGGCGATCGCGAACGCCATTGCGCAGCCCTTCGGGATTCCGGTGCGCGCGGAGGTGCCGGTCGGCGCTCCGTTTCCGGTGTTCGGGATCAACGTCGAGGAGACGGCGCTGATCGCGATCGAGAAGGCGGCGAGGCAGCGGGCGCTCCTGGTGGTGAGCGACGGGGTGGGAGGGCTCGTGCTAACGCAAGGAGGCTCGACGCGGGCGCCGGCGGCATTGCGGCGCCCCGGGAACGTGCAAGGAGGGGGATACCGCTCGAGCTGGCGGCAGAGATATTCGGACTATTTCGTCAAAGGACAGACGAGCAAGCGCCAGCAGAGGGCGCTTACGACCTGCACGATCACCTCGGCGATCGACCCGCTGATCAATCCCGTGCTGCCGCCCGCGCAGCAGGCGAGCGTGGCCGAGACGGTCACGGTGGCGATGACGGGGCACGCGATCGACCCTGAGATCACGCGCTGGCGGCCGAACGTGCGCGGCTCGCGGACGCAATCGGGGACGGCCTCGGCGCAGGCGCAGGCGGAGTGGGCGCTCCGGGTGGCGAAGGGGATGGGCGAGAACCTCGACTACACGGTGCTCGACTGGCGCGCCGGCGCGGCGAACGCGCTCTGGCTGCCCAACCAACTCGTGAACGTGAGCGACGCCTGGGCGGACGTGGGGCGCGACATGCTGATCGCCGGCGTGACCTACCGGATGAGCGCGCAAGGCATCACGACGAGCCTCCGGCTCGCCGGGCGGACGGCATTCGCGAGGATCGACGAGCCGGCGAAGGGACCGCGCTACATCTTCCATCGCCAGCCGAAGAGCTTCGGGCCGACCCGGACGGGATGAGGACGAGAGATGGCTGACGAGCTCGACCAGGTGTTCGGGGACGTGCGCGGGATCGCGGCGTGGGGGGTGGTGAGCGCGGTCGAGGACGGCGCCGAGGCGCAGACGGTGACCGTGCAGACGGCCGACGGCGCGGTCAGGACCGCGGTCGAAGTGGCGCAGCCGTTCGGGCTGGCGAGCGTGGCGCCGGCGAACGGAGCGCTCTGCGTGCTGCTGGCGGTGGGCGCGGACCCGGCGAACCTGGTGGCCCTTCCGGTTGGCTGTCCGGCGGCGAGGATGGGCGAGCTCGCGGCGGGCGAAGTAGCGATCTACGGCGCCGACGGCAGCCGGGTGCATATCCGGGCCGGTGGCACGATCGAGGTGTGGGGGGCGGCGGCGGTGAAGGTGACCACACAGGACATGACGATCGAGGCGTCCCAGGGCGGCGTGCAGATCACCGGGACGGTGACGGTGACGGGCGATCTCAACGTGAGCGGGAACGTGGCGGACGGCACGGGCACGTTGGACCGGCTGCGGCAGCACTACGACGGGCACGTGCACCCGGATCCGCAGGGCGGCGACACCGGTCCGACCACCGAGCCGGACTGACGGGACCCTGGCTGGCAAGGCATTGAGCGTGCCCTGAGCGGGCTCTCGGGGCAGCCTCAAGGGATGGATATCGCGCTCCTCTATGACCCGGTGCAGCGGCGCTGCGACGTGGCGTTCGCGGGCAAGGACTTCGTGCTCGACCAGACGCCGGCGAGCGCGATGCTGATGAGCCTCTTCGCAGACCGGCGCGCGCATCCCGACGACGAGGTGCCGGCGGGTGCGAACCTCTGGAGCGCGCCGCCGAGCTTCGTGACCAGGCGGGGCTGGTGCGGCGACGGCCTCGATCCGCAAGGGCGGTTCGTGGGCTCGAGGCTCTGGCTGCTGGCCAGGCGGAAAGAGAGCGAGCGCACGCGGCAGGACGCCGAGGGGTATGTGGCCGAGGCGCTCGACTGGCTGAACACCGAGCGCAATCTGGCGGTGCAGGTGACCGTGCGCTGGCAGGTGCCGGGTCCTTCCGGGATGCTCTCGATCCGGGTGCGGGCCGGCGAGACGACGCTCGCATTGCAGCAGGCGGTCGGCTGATGCCGTGGCCGGTGCCGCTGCCGGGCGCGATCTCCGGGCAGGCGGCGAGCCAGCTCGAGGCGATGCTGCCGGGGATCGACGCGAGGAGCCCGAACACGGTCGCGACCGCGTTCACGCGGGTCACCGAGATGGGCTTGCAGGATCTCTACTTCTACCAGGCCTATCTCGCGGCGCAGCTCATGCCGGACACGGCGACGGACTGGCTCGGGCGGCATGGCGCGATCTGGGGCGTGGCGCAGGATCCGGCGACGGCGGCGAGCGGGAGCGCGATCGCGACGGGGACCGTCGGGACGGCGATCCCGATCGGGGTCACGATGACGGCGCCCTCGGGCGCGGCCTATGCGACGACCGCGGCGGCGGCGGTCGGGAGCAACGGCAGCGTCGATGTGCCGGTCGCCGCGACGGTCGCGGGGAGCGCGGGGAACATGCCCGCGGGCACCGTGCTCACGATCACGAGCCCGGTCACGGGGCTTTCGCCGCAGACGCTGACGGTGGACGCCAATGGCATCACGGGCGGCCTCGACCTTGAGAGCACGACCGACTGGCAGGCGCGGATCCTGAAGCGGATCAGAACGCCGCCGATGGGAGGGTCGAGCGCCGACTACGAGGAGTGGGCGCAGGCGGCGCTGCCAGGCGTCGAATACGTGAGCGTGCTCGCGAACTGGGGCGGTCTCGGCAATGTGGGCGTCGCGGTCGCGATGACGGGACCGGCGGTGCCGAGCGGCGCGGAGATCACGACGATCCAGGACTACATCGATCTTGTGGCGCCGGTGACGGCGGTGGTGAGCGTGCTGGCGGCGAGCCTCAACCCGGTGAACGTGACGCTGCATCTCATGCCGGACAGCACCGCGTTGAGGGCTTCGATAGAGGCGGCGCTGGCGGTGGCGTTCCAGCAAAATGCCGAGATCGGGGCGACGACCTATCTCGAACAGATCTATGACGCGGTGAGCAGCGGCGATGGAAGCTACGATTTCGATCTGACGGCACCGGCGGCGGACGTCCCCGCGCCGAGCCAGACCGCGATCAACACGCTCGGCACGGTGAGCTTCGTATGAGCCGGACGAGCGCGGAGGTGCTGGACGAGCTGCTGGCGATCTCGCCGCTCGGGGAGGCGCCGACGCAGGCGCCGGACGGAATGTGGGCAACGATGCTCTCGCCGCTGGCGAGCGCGATCAGCGACTGCGAGGCGACGGCGGAGGAGTTCGAGACCGAGATCGACCCGGAGACGGCGCTGGCGCTGTTGCCCGATTACGAGCGCGTGCTCGGCCCCGATCCGTGCGGGCGCGACAGCACCGGGCTCTCGACGGCCGAACGACAGCTTCTCGCCTACCAGCGCTGGAGGGCACGAGGAGGCCAGTCGATCGCGTATTTCGAGGCGGTGGCCGAGAGCCTGGGGACGAGCGTCACGATCCAGACGTTCCAGACCTTTGTGACGGGGCGCTCGACCACCGGGCAGAACCTGATCAACACGCCGCGGCAGTTCGAGTGGCTGGTGACACTGCCGCAGACGCTGGTGACCCTCTTCACGACCGGGGCGAGCGTGACCGGGGACCTCCTCGGCGATTTCGAGGCAGACCCGGCGGTTTGTCCGATCCAGAACGACGCGCCGGCGCACACGCTGCCGGTCTTTTCCTACACGGGGTGAGAGATGGACCGGATCGACGGCGCCAACTACGCGTTGAACGGAGGCCTGAGGCAGTTCCAGGACCAGAACCTCTCGATCGGCCAGGCGGGGACCGAGGTGACTGCGGCGTGGATGAACGATGTCCAGGAGGAGCTGATCGGAGGGCTGATCGCCGCGCTGGGACTGGCACCCACGATCGGCGCGCAGCGGCAGATCCAGCAGGCCCTCTGGCGGAAATTCGGCGGCAATCTCACGACGATCACCGCAACGGCGACGCTGACGGCGGACAATGCGGGGCTGGTGCTGGCGAGCGCGAGCGCGGGCAACGTGGTGCTGACGCTGCCGGCGGCCGCGGGGGCCGGAGGGATGGCGATCCCGCTCACGATCGTGCGGACGGACGCGAGCGCCAACAGCCTGACGGTCGTGCCGCAGGGAACCGACCAGCTGCAGCCCGGAGCGCAGACGACGGTCGGCATCGGCGCGCTCGGGAGGCTGGGGCTGAACGGGGACGGCGCCGGCAACTGGGAAATCATCGGCGCCCGCGCGCTCAGCGCCGCGGCGCTCGTGACGAGCTCGGGGAGCTGGGTGGTGCCAGCGGGGATCACGTTGATCCGGCGCGCGCTGGTGTGGGGCGCCGGCGGAGGAGGGGGCGCCAGCAACAATTCGCAGGCCGCATCCGGCGGCGGTTCGGGCGCCCTCTGTCTGGTGCTTTGCCAGCCGGTCACGCCCGGCCAGAGCATCACGTGCATGATCGGCGCCGGGGGCGCCTCGCAGCCGACGCTGGGCGCGGCGGGCAACAACGGCTCGCAAACGACGATGACCGTGGGCTCGACGGTCTACACGGCCGGCGGCGGGAGCGGCGGCACGGGAGGTTCGACCTCTCAGGGGGGCGGCGCGGGCGCCGCCGCCACGGGCGGCACACTGAATATAGGCGGCCAGCAGGGCGCCACGGCCGGAAGCAGCAGCTTGCTGGGCGCCGGGGGAGGGTCGGCGCCGCAGGGGGGAATGGGCGGCCAGGGTGCGTCGGGAACGGGGAGTCCAGGCACCTTTCCTGGGGGCGGCGGCGCGGGCAGCGGGGGTACCGGGAGCGCGCCCGGACTCGCGGGCGCCAACGGCGCGATCCTCCTGGAGTGCGAGGGATGAGCAATTTCGCGCAGATCGTCGGCGGTGAAGTGGTGACCGTGGTGGTCGCGTCGAGCGCGAGCGTGCTCGATCAGACCAAGACGTGGGTGCAGGTGGACACGCTAAGCCCGGAGCCGGGGATCGGATGGGGTTACAACGGATCGGCCTTCGCGGCGCCGGCGCCTCCCGTGCCGACGTTGGCGCAGCAGGCGGCGGCGGCGCTCGGCCGGGGTGTTGCGGTCACGAGCAGCGGGACGCCGGCGCTCGATGGAACGTATGCGATCGACGCGGCGAGCCAGGCGAAGATCCAGGCGGTCAGCCTCTTCATCGTGGTGAACGGAAAGTTTCCCAGCGCTGTGGCGAGCTATCCATGGCTGGACACGGCAGGAGCCGCGCACCTCTTCCCGACGACGGCGGAGTTCCAGGCGTTCGCGACGGCGATCGCCGACTATGTCGCGGCGCTCGACATGATCATCGCGACCGGCAGCGGGACGCTACCGGGAGAGCCGGTGGCGATTCCGTGACGGGCGCCGCGCGCGGGTGGCTCGGCCAGGTATGGCTGGGGGCGGAGGGGATCACAGAGGCGGCCGACCGGTTCCTGAATGCGCTCGCCGGCGGCCTCGCCTCGCAGACGATCTCGGAGCGGGCCGCGCTGGCGAAGAGCCGCGGGAAGATGTGGGGGTGCGCGCTCTGCCGGTATCTCTCATGGACGGTCGAGCGGCATCATTGCGCGCGCACGCTCGCGGGGATCGAAGAGCGCCCGGCGGCGGCGGTGCTCGCCGGCGTGCAGCTTGCGCTCGCGGCGGCGGCGCTCGCCGGCGCGGTGCGGCTCGCGCAGGCGTTCGTGGCGCATCTTTTGTGACCGACATCAGGATCAAGCGCGGGACGGCGCTCCAGCTCACGATGGTGTTCGCGAACGCGGACGGCTCGGCATTCGACCTGACGCAGGTGGCTCTCAGCGGGGACGTGCGCGACAGCCGCGACAACCTGGTGGGAGAGCTCACGTTCACGCTCGGTGCGCCGGGCGTGGCGACGGTGACCGTGGCGGATACGAGCACGTGGCCGCTTGGGCTCTTGCGGGCGGACGTGGCGATCGTGAGTGCGGGATGGCAGACGCTCTCGGAGACGATCCCGATCTATGTCGATCGGCCCGTGACGTGGGCGCTCCCTGATCCGGCGGCTCCGAACCCGGTGCTGGGAACATGAGCCTTCCGGCGACGATCACGATCACGCAAGGAGGGGTGGCGCCGGCGGTGGTGATCGCCGAGGGCGCGCTCGACGCGCCGCCGCCGGGAGTGCCGCCCTACCCGCTGAACGTCGATCCGGCCGTGACCTGGATGCTGGTCTGGCAGAACGGGGTGCTGACCTGGGTGCCGTGGGACGCGCCTGGGGCCGCTCCGGAGCTGCTGCTGGAGGGCGGCGCGGGCGCGATGCTGCTCGAGGACGGCACGGGCGCAATGCTGCTGGAGGCGTAGATGAGCGGGACCACGGGGACCCCGGTCTCGGGGATGACGCAGGTCGATTACGCGCCGGGGCTCCTGATCCCGGCGGTCGATATGACGCAGCCGGCGCCCGGCAAGAACGTCGCGATCGTGCTCAGCAACATCGTGGCGGCGGCGCAGGCGGCGGCGACCCCGGGAGGGTTCGTGGCGAGCACGAGCGCGGACGCGGTGACCGCGGCGGGGACGAGCCAGGCGACAGCGACGGCGCTCGCCGCACAGGACAATGTGGTCACGGTCTGTCCGGTGGGCGCAGGCGTGATCCTGACGACGGCGCAGGTCGGAAGCTGGATCACCGTCCTCAATCAGAGCCCGCAGGAGCTCGCGGTCTATCCGCCGGTCGGCGCGCAGTGGAACGCGCTCGGGATGAACGTGGGCGCCCTGGTAGTGGCCGGAGGGGTGGCCGAGTTCAAGCTCTTTACGACGGCGCAGGGGTATACGCGATGAGGAAGACCAGGTGGCTGGTGGCGCTTGCGGCGGCCGCGGTGGCGTGGAGCGTGGCGGAAGGACCGAGTTCCTTCGCCCAGGCGGTGGGTGCGCTGCAGGCGCCGAACAACCTGAGCGAGATCGCGGCGGGAGGCACGACGGCCGAGAGCGCGGCGAGGGTCAATCTCGGGGCCGCCGCCCGCGGGGCGAACGGCGATATCACATCGTTGACCGGACTCACGACGGCGCTGCCGATCGGAGAGGGGGGCACGGGCGCGACGACGGCGAGCGCGGCGCTGGCGGCGATCGGCGGGATCGGCGCGGGGACGATGATCCCGACGACGACGGCCTCGGCCGTTTCGGCTGCCGGGACGACGCAGGGGACCGCGACGTCACTCACCGCACAGGACAACGAGGTGGGCAGCGTGACGGCCGGAAGCGGGGTGATCGTGCCGGCGGCCGATCTCGGCGACTGGATCACGGTGGTGAACGAGGGCGCGAACAGCCTGCTCGTCTATCCGCCGAGCGGAGCGCAGTGGAACGCGCTCGGGTCGAACGTCGCCGGCGTTGTGGTGGCCGGAGGGGTGGCGCAATTCAAGCTCTTCTCGGCGACGCAAGGCTACACGCGATGAGGCGCGCGGCGGCGTGGGCGCTCGCGGCGGCGCTGGCGGGGGCGCCGGGGGCGTGGGGGCAGACGGTCGGAGCGCTGCAGGCGCCGAACGATCTGAGCGAGATCGGCGCGGCGGGCGCGACGGCGCAAGGGACGGCGCGGACCAATCTCGGGCTTGGGTCGATCGCGACCCAAGGCGCGGGCGCGGTTGCGATCACCGGAGGGACGGTGACGGGGGCCGATCTCTCGGGTGCGGACGTGACGGCGGCGAACGGAGGAAGCGCGCAGACGCTGGCGGCGAGGATGGGGGAGATCCTCGATCTCAAGGCGTTCGGCGCAGAGGGGAATGCCATCGAGGTAGTGCCCAACCCGAAGGCGTCGAACGCGGTCTATGGCGCGACGATGACGGCGGGGTCGGCGGTGCTGACAACGACCAATGGCCCGTTCACCGCGGCGATGGTGGGCGAATCGATCGATGTGGGAGGGGCGGGCGCGAGCGGTGGCGTCCTGGCGACCACGATCGCCTCCTATCAGAGCGCCGACCAGGTAACGCTGGCGGCGGCGGCGAGCGCGTCCGTGCCGACGGACTGGATCTCGACCCTGGCGTTCGGGGGCGGCACGATCACGGCTTCTTATGCGCCCGGCGACACGGTGAGCTTCGGGAGCGGCACGTTCGCGACCGCCGGCGTGGGGACGGTCAAGACCACGACCCCGATGGATGGAAGTGTGGCGGCAGGAGGATCGGGGGGAACGGCAGGAACGTGCACGGTCGCCGGCACCTTCGCGGGGGGGAGCGCGCTCAACGGCAATCTCCAGCTCACGGCGAGCGTGACAATCTCGGCGGGCGCGATCACCGTCGTGAATTCGGTGAGTGGGGCGCAGTTCTCGGCCAATCCGCCGACGCTCGGGCCGCTGGCGGTCAGCAACTCGGCAGGGTGCGGGTCGATCAGCGGGGCAACGATCAATGTCGTCATGGGGCCGGGATGGACGGAAGTGACGACGCCGGGGTCCTACACGGTCTTTCCGACGAGCCCGCTGGCGCCGAGCGCGACCTCGGGGACGGGTGCTGGCGCGACCTTCACGCTGACGGAGGGTCAGACCGGGGAGTTCCTGATCGGGCACGACGACACGGGAGCGATCAACGCGGCAGTGGCCGAAGAGAACTTGCTGGCAGGGCTCGGGGTGCCGGCCTGCATCTACGCGCCGCCGGGGAATTACGGGGTGTTCGGGAGCGCGCTCACGCAGTTTGCGGCGACGGTGCCGGGGTGCGTCGTCGGCCGAGGAGGGCCGCTGGCGGCGGCATTCCTGCTGAACCCGACCTATGGCGGCCCGGCTTTCTCGACGAGCGAGGCGTGGCAGCAAAATACAGTCGGACTGAATGCGGCGGCGATCTCGACGTGGCAGTCACCGGGGCTGGCCGGGACGGGACCGACGTTCGCCAACATCTCGATCATGTGCGACCGGGCCGACCCGAACGGCCCGGCGGGGATCATCTTCTATGATCGCAATGACCGGGTGCTCGTGCGGAACGTGACAGTGCAGGAGTGCCCGGGGCGCGCGATCTCGATGGGCGCGCTCACCAAGAACACGACAGTGGCATATGTCCGTGAATCGCGTGTGACGGCGCTGAAGTTGTGGGACGACGGCGCAAGCGGCGCGCCGGTCTTCGAGATCACGTCCGTCGGCAACACCGCCTCGAACGAGATCTCGTGCTCGGATGTGAATGTCTATGCCCCCTTCAGTCAGGGCGTTTGGATCCACTCGGGAGGAAATGCCGCCGCCTATTCGATCAGGTGCGACGGTGTGCGCGTGGAGGGGCAGGAGAACAATCCAGCCGGGGTGGCGACGGATCTGGTTGAGCTTGGCGATACGACGAACACGGGCTCGACGGTGCAAGATGTGCAGCTCTCGCATCTTGACCTGATCGATCCTTATTTCGGGGCATCTGCTCTCGGTATCTACGCGGCGACATCGGCGGCGCAGCCGTACGGGATCAGGGCAGCCGGATACATCGGGGGTGGCATTCCCTACGGCGCTGGGCTCGATGTGCAGGCGGGGAGACTCGACAGCTTCCGGTTCGGGAATATCGCGGCGGACGGCTACGATGTGACGATCGGCGCGGCGCCGGCGGGAGGGGGGACAGTCGGGACGCCCAATGTCATTGCGGGGGCAGGCGCCAGCAGCTGGACGTGGAGTATCGCGGCGAGTGCGGAGGGATCAGTTTTCTCGCCAGTGCTGGCAGCGGGGCAACCAGGTGCACCCGTGCCGGGGATGCTGCTGGGATGGCAGCTCTTCACGACCTCCGGCACCTACACGCCACCGGTCGGGGCGACGGAGCTCTACATCGAGGCCGTAGGGAGCGGAGGGTGCGGAGGGGCCGCGCAGGCTACGAGCACGGGCCAGATGTCGGTGGGAGGTGGGGGAGGCGCCGGAGCTTATGGAGCGGCGTGGGAGACCGGCGGGATTTCCTCTCTGACGGTTACGATAGGAGCGGTGCCGACCTGTGTAACGACGAACGGCGGCAATACGGTTGGGAATGCCTCCACTGTGGCCGGGAGTGGGTGGACGTTGATGGCACCAGGCGGACGCGCCGGTTTTGGATCAGGAGTACTTTCGGCAGCGAATGTGCAGTCGGGAGGGGGGCCATCGGCGGTCGCGACGGTGGGGACTGGAGCACTGATTTTAGGTGCGGGGGCGCCCGGGTGTCCCGGCATCGCGATTTCGTCCACTGGAGGGGTCGGAGGGTGCGGAGGCACCAGCCAATGGGGTGGCGGAGGAGGGAGCAATTCCACGAGCGGGACTGCGGCGGCGGCGGTTGGATATGGAAGTGGAGGAGGTGGCGCGTGGAATGGCGCCAGCACGGGCGCCGCGACGGCGGGGGGAACGCCTACGGCCGGTGCCGTCCTGATCTTTGCCTATCAGTAAAGGGCGGCTGAGCACTCTCTGAGGAGGCTCCTAGCGCGATTTTTGAAATTCTCCGGTTTTGTTCGGCAACTCGTCCTGTTTTGAATGGCCCGCTACACCCGAGCGCAGCCTGCGTTGGGTCGAGCGCATCCCCGCGGGCCTGACCGTCTATTGCGGACACGACTGCCGCAGCGCCGACGGGCGGCCGTACGTGCGCCGCAACGAGGCGGGCGGAACCGCGATTTTCCTCGACACTGGGGCCGGCAAGGGTGGGCATCTTTCGTGGATCGACCTCTGATGCGACAAGGGGAAGCCCCGAGGAGGGAAGGAGACCGGCG